>Ga0182240_100021_pt1 | contig 92126 bp, 91 predicted proteins | sample hydfrates4_PW_90_FD_145594 | JGI IMG/M metagenome (GOLD analysis project Ga0182240, IMG submission 145594) | Subsurface microbial communities from deep shales in Texas, USA - hydraulic fracturing test 4_PW_90 | ecosystem: Environmental > Aquatic > Deep subsurface > Shale gas/oil reservoir >...
ACACGGCAAACATACCTGAGGGAGTGAAAATATACAAAGAGGGTAGGAAGATATTTGTTGACAAAAGGGAGATGGAGAAATACGATAGTAAATCTTATAAAGATTAACATTCTATTTTTATTGGGGGTTGATATGGGTTGCAAGTGTCCACAGATTGATTGGATTGGTGTGCGGAAGAAGATTGATGACATAAATAAAGTCAGAGTATATATTAGAGACCCAAGTGAAGCACCTGAGGGAGCAATTGTTAGGAGAGGGCCGAAAGGTGGTTTATATTATGAAACTGTTAAAATCAGACTATAGTAGGATTGAAAGACAAATCTGAAACATCCACCTTTGTTATGCTACCCATGTTAAAATCAGACTATAGTAGGATTGAAAGTCATATATTGAGAGAGATGTATGGTGATGACTATGAAATTGAGTTAAAATCAGACTATAGTAGGATTGAAAGTCTCACATCACCTCCTCATCCTCTTTATTATTTGAACGTTAAAATCAGACTATAGTAGGATTGAAAGTCCACGCACTCACTACCTCTTCCGGCTCTGCACCCGCACCGTTAAAATCAGACTATAGTAGGATTGAAAGTTCTCATTCTTCTTCTGACTCTTCTTATGACCTCTCTTAAGTTAAAATCAGACTATAGTAGGATTGAAAGCGTTGACTTCCTTCACTACTTCTTTGAGTTCCACCGCGTTAAAATCAGACTATAGTAGGATTGAAAGACATGCACATCGCTTATCAATATAACCATATCCTCAGTGTTAAAATCAGACTATAGTAGGATTGAAAGATCGTGTATAACCTCTGAATATTGTTTCTGCCACCAAGTTAAAATCAGACTATAGTAGGATTGAAAGATACCCGGTGCTCCAAGTATTAACTTGCTGTCCCTGTTAAAATCAGACTATAGTAGGATTGAAAGTAATGTATGCGGACATAGTTGAATTGAGGAATGTTAAGGTTAAAATCAGACTATAGTAGGATTGAAAGTCCTTTTTGGCAACCTTCTCACCTCACTCCGCTTTATAGTTAAAATCAGACTATAGTAGGATTGAAAGATTGAATTCGACGAGGACGATGTGCTAGCTCTACACTTTATAGTTAAAATCAGACTATAGTAGGATTGAAAGCTCTAAAGCGGGCTGGAATAGTCAAGGGAACTGCCAAAGTTAAAATCAGACTATAGTAGGATTGAAAGACCAAGCAGTCTCATCTTCTTTACATTAAGCCTTCTTGGTTAAAATCAGACTATAGTAGGATTGAAAGAAATATTAGGTTCTTCACCTTCACGGCTCTTTCTTCTATAGTTAAAATCAGACTATAGTAGGATTGAAAGGTTACACCAGTTGGATCTTTTGTGAGAGTCTTAAAAACGAGTTAAAATCAGACTATAGTAGGATTGAAAGATGACTACTCAGTTAAAGCATACGTGAACGGTGTTGAGTTAAAATCAGACTATAGTAGGATTGAAAGCAAGAATGGTTCGGAGAAGTACCTCAGTGGCTACATCGACCTGTTAAAATCAGACTATAGTAGGATTGAAAGCATCGCCACCCGATAACTCCATCAACCACAAAAACCGTTAAAATCAGACTATAGTAGGATTGAAAGCAGGTCAATGATCAAACATATGCTTTCTGGCGAAGAGTTAAAATCAGACTATAGTAGGATTGAAAGGTATTTTTCACCCTTCTTGATTTCCCTTCCGCAATAGCGTTAAAATCAGACTATAGTAGGATTGAAAGGACTGTAAAGGAGGCGCAGGAGATTGTTGAGCAGATAACGTAGTTAAAATCAGACTATAGTAGGATTGAAAGAGGGTGATGTGGATAAACTGACGGTGCGTCTCGGTGCTCGTTAAAATCAGACTATAGTAGGATTGAAAGCAAATACTTGAAGGACGGACCTAAACGACATAAAGAACGTTAAAATCAGACTATAGTAGGATTGAAAGACAAACCTCATTGACCTGCCATGGAAACCACTTGACGCAGGTTAAAATCAGACTATAGTAGGATTGAAAGGTCATGACCGTGGCTACTGCAGCTATCGTATAAAGTTGGTTAAAATCAGACTATAGTAGGATTGAAAGGTCAAGAGAAGTTGCAAAGCTGAGAGGAGATATCAAGTTAAAATCAGACTATAGTAGGATTGAAAGAAGTGGATGTTCCCCGTGCTTGCTGAGAAAGATCCAGACGTTAAAATCAGACTATAGTAGGATTGAAAGAACTTTTCTCTAAGCTGCTTTTCACCTTTGTAGGCCTGTTAAAATCAGACTATAGTAGGATTGAAAGCTTTCTAACCCAGCACCACGGTTATAGACCGAACAGACGTTAAAATCAGACTAGTATAGTTTCTTGGGGAGTTAAAAGATTCCTCTTCAGAAAACACTAATCCTCAAACTTGCTCTTCTTCCTAACAACTATCGCATATCCCTTCTCAGCCTCAACCATTTCGCTGCCACACATGCTGGCAATTCCCACACCAAACAGGCTGTCATTATAAAAGACGACAACGTCGTTGGGGCGAATGTTTTCATCAGCTTCAAGCACTCCAGCAGCAAAAATTGTTCCTTTCGGCTCAAAATCAGCAATTCTAACCGTATATACATCTCTTTCAAGCAACATTCTGGCGAAAGGTATATCGATGTCGAGCATGCCGTAGCGCATATCAATTCGCATGAGTCTGGTTTTTCCCGAAAACAGCTCGAGATCAGGATATTTGCCCCTGATCCTGTAATTTTCAAGTTCCAGCTCTATGCCATACTGGTAGCGAACCATATGCTGGAATATCGAGTAGAAGAGGTCAAATTTTTCAAGGTTGGATTCTTCAAGCTCCTTTCTCAGCTTTTTAATGGATTCTGGCGAAAGAATATCTTCTTCGGCCGTAAAAACAACATCAAATCCTGCGATGGATGAGGCTTTTTCAACGACCCTTCTGTAACCACCTTCCACATGTGCAATAATCTTCTCGAACTCACCCTTTGAAATGAAGTTTGCAAGCCTTTCAGCTACAAATGATATCTCTTCACTGCTCCAGTATCCTGTTACCGGCGTGTCATAATTCATGGCCGGATAAGTGAGCTCGAATTCTCTAGGAACAACAAGTGGTGATGAGATAATAATCTCCCTCGCCCCTTTTAACCCTCCAATGCAGGATCTGAGTATTCTGTGAGTTCTTGAATTGGAGTAGGGTTTCCTTGCAGTACATGGCAGAAGGAGAAGTGTTTTTCCTTCTGGCCTGTATGCCTTCAGAGCTCTTTCAAAGAATGTTGCAATCTCAGGCCTGCTGAATGACTCGGATGTTGTGGGCAGCACCATGCTGCGCTTAAATACAGCGTTAAATCGCTGGAAAAATGAAATGTTTTCATCTGCAATACGCAACATAACGGTTAGTTCAGGGCTTATTTTTGAGCGAAATTCAATGAAATTCCGGAGATTTTCATCCTTAATCTGTTCTCTTATAAGCTTTAGCTGGGTTTCGAGCATTGTTGTGTTGTGAGTTGCGATTAACCTGCTCCTCTCTTCATACTCCATTGATTTCAGATCCTGGGCTGTATATTTCGAGCAGACGGGACAGCTGCATGGCAGCTCTTTGAGCGATTCAATCTGGAATGATGCATCGCTGAGCATGTAAACTCCTTTGTATGCCTCAATAATAGGGAGTATGTTGTCCACGATGTCCACACCAAGGTAGATCAGAAGAGGAAGGTTCTGTGGTGTTGCCAGCGCTGGTGTGTATAGTGCTTTGACATAGCTCTTGCTTCTGAGCTCAATAAGAGCCTCAACAAGCCTCCTTGGTGGTAGAACTTTCAGGCCGGTTGCAATAATGAAATTTTCATCTCTGCTTTTTAACACCTCATACCTCTTTTCATCAAAAATTTTCAGAGAATATGGAGCAATACCAAAATCCATTTTTCCGATAAGCGGTTCATACTGATTTCTGTTAAGAAAATCTATCATCAAAGGTAGTTTAAACTGGTTACCATCAACTTCCAGTGATGCGATGCGGGCGCATCCATCCCTCTTCTCAAAAGATATGGCCATGTTCATTGGATCACCGCGTTTTGGGGTAGGTCTGTCAGATATTTCTTCCATCTCTCCGTAGCTAATATTATGAACTTCTTGTCTGAATGGTGCTGCAGGAACTTTCTTAACCCTTCAACAGCCATTCTCATGGCCTCATCCTCAATCACATCAACTGGTGGCATTTCAGCATGACCGGCAGGATACACTTCAATCATTTCTACAGGCACAATCCCAAAAGCAGGCTTTAGATAGAAATCAGCCATCAGGCTTTCGTCAGTAGATATTGTATATTCTTCCTTATCTTCGAGTTCGATCTGCAGAACTCTTTCGTGGTGTCTTAAAACAGCAGGTCTGTATGAGCTCTCGACTCCCGTATAGAAGAAAACGTGTTTCATGCTTGGATCGTACAGCTCGATAACTCTACCGTACTCTTTTATCTGTCTCCATGCTGCAACGAGGTATGGATGAGATCGTATCCTCTTTTCCACCAGCTCAAACAGTGTATTTTCGCGTATAGCTTGTTTTATAGTTCTCATTTCTTGGAAACTCACCCAGAGATTGTGTTCTGCAATCAGAATTTCTCTATCTTTTTTGTCCATCCTTCTCAGTTCTTCAGGAGTATGGCTTGAGCACATGGGACAGCTGCATGGGAAGTACTGAAGATCCTCAAGCTTTTTCGTTCCATAGGGCGTTAGATATCTATCATCCTTTGCATAGAGTGCATATGCAGCAGAGTCAAATAGATCACATCCCAGGGCAACAGCTATTGCAAAAACCATGGGGTGGCCTGCGCCAAACAAGTGAACAGGAGCCCATGGGGGCAGTACTGATTTAACCTCGAGAATAATTCTGACAACATCAGAGAAGCGGTAGGTATCGAGCAAAGGAACGACAGCGCCAATTGGATAGACATCTGCATCGAGTTTGGCAGCTTCGATTGCAGACATTCTTCTTAGCTCAGGGTGTGTTGAACCCTGAATTGGGGCAGCAATCAATCTAGGATTCTCTTCTTCTCTGTGGATTCTTATTGCCTCTTCTTCTCTTTCAAGGGTTATTTTTAGATCGTTTAAAGCGGTGCTGTATTCGGCATCTGGCGGAGTTGGAATATCGAGTGGAACAACGATGTCTGACTCAATCGCGTTCTGAAATCTGACAATTGTTTCGTTGTTGACCTCGACATCGCCGTAGACCATCAGCTGGTAGCTCCCGCTGTCAGTCATTATGGGCATGTCAACATCGAGCAATCCATGAACACCTTTCTCCAGGGCTATTTCACGGAGTGCAGGGGTTCTGTAGATGATATATGAATTGGTGATTATCATCTCAGCTCCAAACTTTTTCATCTCTTTAGCTGGGATGAATTTAATATTGGGGTTTATCACCGGCATTAACGTTGGTGTTTCGACAACACCGTGGGGTGTGTACAGCTTGCCTATTCTTCCCATTGCATCCTTGTGCAGTATCTCGAAACAATCTTTTGACATTGGCTAAGGGAAGTTGGGCATGGTATAAAAATGTTGGAGTCGGGGATTTACTTTGAGTTGCTGCAAAATCTTTATTTTAATTATTTTCATGGCTGTTGTATTCTAGGCTGGAATATGTCGGAAAATTTGGAATTTTTTCCAGGGATTAATTTGTGTACGAACTTTGAATAAGGGAGATAATATAAACATTTGGCTATTTTCGGTTTGAAATTTTGAGATTGATAGCGTTTGATGAAATTTAAGATATCATCTGAACATTGTTTATTATAATGTGCGTTATTTTAAAAATATCCAAAAATTGTTGTAGTTTAACTAGAGAAATTGCAATATTTGTCATAATGTAGTTAATAATTTTTATGCTAATATCTCTCAAAGATGTTCATACATTCCATGCGAAATTTATTTATAATAGTGGATAGGTAATTTTTATTTGAGGGCTAGTAGTTGCCGGTTTTTTTAGGGAATTCCTTTCGTGAGGTGAGTGGAGAATGGTAGAGGAAAGAAATCTATTGGAAGAAATGGAAGTGGAACCATGGGAACCAATTGAAACAAAGCTCGTCAGAGGGACACTAATTGCAGGGATTATATCAATGATTGTTCTGGCTGTGCTGGTACATGTTTTTGTACTGTCCCATTATTGAGGTGGTGTAAATGGCAGAGGAGAGACGATGGTATACTGGAATGTTTAGCACTGAAGACTGGTGGGCACTCTGGATCGGTATTTTCTTTGTATTTCTTGGTCTGATTGCAGCGGCAACCCAGATAGATCTAACAGGCTGGATTGTAAAGTTCGGCAACTGGGTAGACCCAGTAACAGATAAAGCTGTGTTTGGATTCCATGCAGCACACAGCAGTTTGATGAGTCCGGTAGCGTCTCTTATAGTGTCATACATTGTGTTCACTATTGCGACAGCAATCGGTGCTTATGCAATGAAGTGGAATCTCAGGGACTACCTCATTGCTTGGACAATTATATTCGTGCTTACAACGATTGCATACATCATTGGACAGTATGCATACATAAGCGCTCCATCAACCAAGTGGGAGAAACTCGGAATTGACTGGGGTCTGCAGCTTGGAGGAGCTTACTACATCATCGCACTGATCATCGGTCTGGCAATCGGTAACTTCGCCCCACAGAACTTCAAGGAGTTCATGCACAAGGCTGCAAGACCAGAGTGGTTCATCAAGATAGCCATTGTATGTTTGGGTGCTAAGCTTGGATTGAAGGCCATTGAAGCAACAGGATTTGCAATGCACCTGTTGTTTGCCGGTGTCTGTGCTACAATCGCAGCATACTTGCTCTTCTGGCCACTGGCATATACAACTGCAAGAAAAGTATTCAAGCTCTCTAGAGAGTGGTCTGCCTGTCTCGCATCAGGTATCTCGATCTGTGGTGTTTCGGCAGCTATTGCAACAGCTGGGGCTATAAGGGCTAGGCCCATTGTTCCGGTAATGATTTCAGCTTTGATTGTCGTGTTTGCTGTTATTGAGCTTATTGTCCTTCCAGGTGTGCTCGTATCAATACCATTCTGGTTCAACGAACCAATAGCTGCTGGAGCAAGCCTGGGATTGACTATTAAGACTGATGGTGCAGACGCGGCAGCCGGAGCAATACTCGACGAGCTCATGAGAGCAAAGGCAGCGGCCATGGGTATATATTGGGATGAGGGATGGATTCTCGCATCAGCAATAATGACAAAGATATGGATTGACATGTTCATAGGTGTCTGGGCATTCGTACTTGCAGTTGTGTGGGTGTATCACATCGAGAGAAAGCCGGGAGAAAAAGTAGACAAAATGGAAATCTGGTTCAGATTTCCAAAGTTCGTCATCGGTTACTTCATTGCAATGTTTACCATAATGGGATTGGGACTTGGAAATGTGATTTCCTTTGAAAACCTCGAGTTCGGACTGGTGCCAGTGGAAGGAGCACTGAGAAAGTTCTTCTTCATGCTGACATTCACGAGCATCGGTATCGTCACTGACTTCAGAGCACTCAAACAGGAGGGTCTTGGAAGACTTGCAGTGGCATATGCGTTCATACTGGCAGTGATCATCATACCGCTTGGTTGGTTCATAGCATGGCTGTTCCACCACGGAATGATGCCACCAACGGTGTCACCTTAAACTTTTTTCCCCACTTTTTTGTAGATGGATTTGTATATGGTCAAGTGTAGATTATTGGATGGGGCAGTTATGAAAAAATTCAACCTAATTCTGGTTCACGATGGCAAGGAGTGGATCGCGAAAAATGGCGAAATTGTTGCAAAAGGTAAAACGCTTGATGAACTTGACGAAAACATATGGAATGTGTTGGAGGACAAGTTCAAGAGAGGTGAGAAGATTTAAGTCAGGATGGAATATGATTACAGGACGTTTTCATTCTGGATGATACAGTATCATCCATACTTCCTCCACAGAGTCATACACGTTGAACTTTAAGGTAGCTTATTATTGTTTCGCGATAGTGTGAGTAAGAGGGTGCTGTTTGAGGATTGTGCAGTATTTTTCCCCATTCTGGTGTTGATTTTTAATCTATTGTTATTATATTTTGATTGAAACTGTTATTTGTATTCCTGCTAAACTTTTTATAAACATCTTGCAGCATGCAGACTGGCCGGAGGTGAAATGGTTGATTGATGTTGTGCTCATGCTAATTGGCAGTATGGTGATAGTTTTCATTGCCGCCATGCTGTTCGTCAATGCTATAGAGTATCTGGGTTTCAGACTTGAGCTAGGTGGCTCATTTGTTGGAGCTATACTTGCACCTCTCTTCACATCACTTCCTGAGATGATTGTGTTTCTGGTGGCTGTATTCGTTTATACTGGAGAGGCTGGAGAGGAAATCGGCATTGGGACATTGTTTGGCCAGCCATTTATGGCTTCAAGCCTTTCTTATGGGCTAGTTGGTCTGGTAGTTATTGTGGGGTATTATTTGAAGAAACGAGATGATCTTGTGCTGGAGGTAGACAGAGCGCTGGTAATCCCTTACGCATTCATCACGATTCTATTTCCCCTGACAATTGTTCCTGCTATAATAGGCGGATTTTCGCAGTACATTTTTGGCTTGCTTTTCCTCGCATCATATGTGGGTTATGTGTGGATGATGTACAAGAGAAAGATGGTGGAAGTGATTGAAGATGCTGAAATGCCTTACGCCTGTGGTATAATTAAACATCCTCTGTTTGCGGGCTTCATTCAGCTATTTGCTGCTGTTGTGCTTCTCTACATTGGTTCAGAAAGGATGGTTGGTTCTGTCGAAATTCTCGCAGAAAATATTGGAATCAGTCCGCTTGGTCTGGCTTTAATACTTGTTCCAGCAGCTACTGCCATTCCTGAAACCACAAGTGCATTAATATGGGGATACAGAGGTAAGGACACTCTGTGTATGGGTTCTCTTGTGGGTGAAAAGATACTGTATTCAACATTCTATCCTGGTCTGGGGCTGCTGTTGACCTCCTGGGAGATAGATTATCATGCTTACTTGAGTGTAGCAGCAACGACGATAATCTCGTTCATACTTCTTTACTACATAGCCAAGCAGAGGGTACCTTGGTATGCGCTGTTCTTTGGATTGTTCTTCTTCGTTGGGTATGCAATTCTAATATTTGTGTATCATATGTAACCCCATTCCTTTTTTGGGTTTGGTTGCTGTATTTAGCACCCTCTGTTGTGGCGCGGGTAAGTCAGGTGCTAATTTTCTTATCCGTAATTTATTTTTTTACGTTTAAAATTTTTTAGTAATTGTGCTCCAGCAGGGCAAATTATTTTAAAACATGAGGTGGTTTACCACTCTAGGCCGGGGTTGCAGAGAGGTACTGCGCGGGCCTGGAGAGCCCGTGTGCCGTAAGGCACGCGTGGGTTCAAATCCCACCCCCGGCGTAACAACCCTCTTTCATCAACCGTTTGCAAAATTACTCAAATCAGAATGGTGGAAAAGAAATTTAACAGCCCTTTTGTAAATCTCAAATCCAGCATTCAAATAAAAACAAAAATATAGGTTATTCCAGAGCTTTCTTGATTTTCTCCAGCGACTCTGGGTTCTCTAAAGCAGAAGTATCTCCAAGTTCCTTACCAGTGACAACGGCCTTTACAAGTCTTCTCATTATCTTCCCGCTTCTTGTTCTCGGCAGATCAGGTACGAATATGATCCTTGCTGGTTTGAATGGTTTACCGAGTTCTTTGACAATTAATTCTTCAATCTCTTTCCTGAGCTCTTCACTTTCGTTGAATCCTGGCTTGAGGACGGCGAAAATCCATATTACTTCTCCTTTGAGTTCGTCGGGGAAGCCTATACATGCTGATTCCTGAACCGCTGGATGAGAATTCACTATGGTCTCTACCTCAGCAGAACCCATTCTCTTTCCGGCAACCTTAAGCACGTCGTCAGCTCTGCCCAGCAAGTACCAGTATCCCTCTCCATCCACGAAGGCCCAGTCTCCATGGTACCATACTCCTTTCCATCTGCTCCAGTATGTCTGTATGTATCTCTCAGGATCATTCCAGAAGCCTCTTGTCATAGAGGGGGCGGGTTTCTTGCATACCAGATAGCCAACCTGCTGCCTCACAGGTTTGCCATCATCATCGAACACATCTACATCCATTCCCAGGCCCGGAAAACCAAGTGTTGTTGGCTTGAGGGGTATGACAGGAGATGGCAGAAGGAAACATCCGAAAATTTCTGTTCCACCTGAGAGATTGATTATTGGGCACCTTTCCTTGCCAACCTCTTTAAGCAGCCACATCCATGTATCGTGGTCTATTGGTTCACCAGTATTTCCTGTAATCTTCAGGCTTTCAAGGCTGTGCTGTTCTATAATCTCGTTTCCATACTTCTTGAGCATTCTATATACAGTGGCAGAACCCCCAAGAATTGAGATTTCATAGTCATCAATCATTCTCCATATTCTATCTTCTGTTGGGTAATTTGGAGCTCCCTCGAATATCAAATGAGTACCACCAAGGTGCTGGCATCCTATTATCTGCCATGGCCCCATCATCCAGCCTATGTCGGTTATCCACAGGAGTACATCTTCATCCTTCAGGTCGAGGTTGAAGTAAATCTCCTTGGAGCTTTGCAGTAGTGCACCAACATGGGATAAAACTACACCCTTCGGCTTTCCAGTTGTACCGGAGGTGTAGAGCAGTAATGCAGGCTCGTTTGACTCCATTGGTGTAGCTTCACATTTTGCACTCTCTTTAAGCTCGTCCCAGTAGACATCTCTGCCCTCTTTCATCTCAACGTCAGCGTTAACCCTTCTGACAACTACAACTTTCTCAACCTTCGAGTTTTTCAGAGCTTCATCAGCGGAGGGTTTCAGAGGGATCTCTTTTCCACGCCTGTATGATCCGTCTGCTGTAACTAGGACTTTAGCCTGTGAATCCTCAAGACGGGTAGCAACAGCAGCTGGGCTGAAGCCTGAGAAAATGGGTAATGCTATTGCACCAATTTTTATGGCGGCAAGCATGGTTATGACGGTTTCAGGGAGCATTGGGAGATACATTGCAACAACATCACCCTTCTCAACTCCAAATGACTTCAATGCATTTGCAAAACGGTTTACTTCTCTGTAAAGTTCAAGATAGGTGAATTTTTTAACCTCTCCACTCTCACCTTCCCAAATTAATACTACCTTGTTTTTCTTTTTGCCTTTTGCATGTCTGTCGAGTACATTGTATGTGAGGTTCAGTTTTCCACCAGTGAACCAGTCTGTCCACTCAATTCCTTTAGACGTATCGTAAACTTTTTTGTATGGTTCAAACCATTCAACATCGAGAACTTCTGTTGCTGTCTTCCACCACCACTCTATATTCTCTGCAGAGAACTCAACAAGCTCTTTGTAATCTCTAAATCCATGTTCATCCATAAACGATTTCACGTTTGAAGATTCAACAAGCTCTTCAGGGGGCTGCCAAACAAAGCTCATATTTTCACCTCTTTAACCACCCAGCTCTGTTACCGATATTTTTGACCATATTCTGTATTAATTATGAATTTTTCAAAGCGCGCTTAGTGCATCTAAGTTGCTTACTGGTTAGCTACGTTCTCTAAACAATATTTAAACCTTTGGATGATGATGTTATTTAAACCTCATTACTAACTGAAGTCAAGAATACCAGGAGTGTACAAGTTTTAATTCGATCATTTTTTCGAATTTTTGAGGGAAAAGTGGCTTTTATTCATAGTTTCTTCAGTAATGCGTTTCTAATTTGGATTATTATCTTCGTCTAATGTGTGGTATTGCTGAATAAGAGAAATGCTTTTATAAATGTTAGGGGGATAGAGGTTGGGTCAGTTAAGGTTTAAATGTGGTGATAGAATGAGGAGCAGAGAAATCTATGAGAGGGGATTGAGGACAATACCTCAGGCAGCACAGACTGGTTTGAGGAGTGAAACACACTATCCCGAACCATTCATCCCAGAAGCAGCTTATGGATGCAAGATAAGAGATGTGGATGGAAAGGAGTACACGGATTATCATCTTGCCTTTGGTCCAATATTACTCGGACACAATCATCCAGAAGTGAACGAAGCTGTAAAGGAGCAGATAGATAAGGGTGTGCTTTTTGGAGCAGGTTTGTGTGAACTGGAAGTTGAGGTTGCAGAAAAGTTAATAGAACTGATACCATCTGCTGAGCGTGTAACTTTTGTGAATTCTGGTACAGAAGCGACGTATCATGCAATAAGGCTTTCGAGAGCTTACACGGGAAGAGAGAAGATAATAAAGTTCGAGGGTTGCTATCACGGGTGGCATGACTATGTTGCATTTAATGTAAATCCTCCTGCTGATAAGATGGGTAAGATTTATCCACAATCCAAGGGAATCCTAAAGGCTGCATACGAGACGACTCTTGTTTTGCCATTCAATGACAGTGATGCATTCAAGGAGTTGATGGCAGAACATCACGATGAGATTGCAGGAGTCATTCTTGAGCCAATTCCTCACAGTGTTGGAGCAATAATTCCTCAGAAGAAGTTTTTGAAGACTCTACGACAGGAAACAAAGACATATGGTAGCGTATTGATTTTTGACGAAATTATTACTGCTTTCAGGCATAACATTCACGGTGTTCAGGAAGAATTTGGAGTGATACCGGATTTGACGACCATAGGTAAGTCAATGGGCAATGGATATCCGATTGCTGCAATTGTTGGTAGAGAAGACATAATGTCATTGGTGCATAACGGCGTTCTGGTTTCAGGAACATACAGTGGACATCCGGTTGGCCTAGCAGCTACAAAGAAGACAATTGAGGTGCTTGAGAGGGATAATGTGATTGATTATATTGCAAAGCTTGGTGAGGAGTACAGAAAGGCACTTTTGGATGTGATTGAAGACATTGGCATCACGGCAAGGGTAGTAGGTTTCAAGTCAATATTTGCCATTCAGTTTGCAGAAGGGGAAGTTGTTGATTACTCTTCTGTCGTGGGAATAGACAGAGAGAAGTTTAGAAGGTTTGCAGCGGAAATGAGGAGAAGAGGCATCTTCTTTACACCAAATCCAATGAAGAGATGTCACCTATCTGCAAAGCACACAGAAAAGGAGCTGGAAGAATTCGTAAATGCAGCCGCTGAAGTCCTGAAGACACTAACCTAAAAATTTTTTTAATATTCCTCTCTTTCTCTGGTTAATGGAGCCTGTGATAGACAATCCAATTCTCTACAATATACTCAGGGTTCTTGCTAATTCGGATATGCCTCTTGGAGCCAAGACCATCACAGAGAAGCTTGAAGAGAGGGGAATTACAGTAAAGAAAGATACTGTTCAGCACTACTTGAGAGTACTTGATGATATGGGACTAACCAGAAAAATAGGCCTTGCTGGTAGAGTTATCTCTGAAAAAGGTGTGGAAGAGCTAAGAAAAGGAATGCTTAAAGAAAGAATTGGCTCTTTTATTGAGCAGCGTGAGGAGTATGCTTATCAGGCAGATTTTGACCCTAGAAGTGGTAGAGGTCTGGTTAGCCTGAACCTGGGTATTGTTGACGAATCTGAGCTGGATAGGGCTCTGAAGCTCATTAAGGAGTGTGTGGATTCTGGACTGGCCATAAGTCCTCTTATGAAAATATTTGACAGCAGAACAAGGGTGGGCAAAATCAGAATTCCCGATGGTAAGGTCGGTATCGGGCTGGTCAGCACATCCGTCGTAGATGCTGCTTTTATACACGATAAAATATATCCAGTTCCTACTTTTGCTGGAGTTTTGCAGTATATGAATGGGGAACCTGTAAGATTCATTCATGCAATATCTTATATAGGTTCTACTCTTGATCCCATTGATCTCCTTATAAAGAGTGGTTTCTGTACGGTTAGAAGCGTTGTAAAGAGAGGATACGGTACAATTCCAGCAGATGTTCGTGAAGTCCCAGCTGTTTTGAGAAAAAAGGCTGTTGAAACAATAGAAAAATTGGATATGGCCAAAATTGGGGGAACAATCCACGTCGGTGAAGCGAATGTTCCCGCACTTGGTGTACCGGTGAATAATTACAGAGTGGGTGTGGTCGTTATAGCAGGATCAACCCCGTTAGCATATCTGAAGGAGAATGGAATCGATGTGAGGATACACATACTGTCTGCATTTGAGAGATACGAAGACTTAGTGGATATTGAGTCCTACTTGTGATGTTTTACTCAGAATTATCACCTATCTTTTTTAAAGCCTCATCGAGGGCTGATGGAAAATCGATGGGCTCTGCTAGCTCCCAGAAATAATCAAAGAGTTTTTCTGACCATTTAATAAATTCTATATCGTCTGATATGAAAATGAGTGGTTCAGGCTGACCAGTATGTATTAGCAGAAATGCAACTTTACCGTCGGATATAAAGACTTGGAAAGGTAAATCCAGCACTTTGATAACACCATTTCTTTTTAAGATCTCGATCTCTTCGTCGCTGAGGTTGAGATCCTTTATTATTTTAGCTGAAACTTCTATTCGCTTTTGTAAGGAGTCGGATGAGGAAATAATTCTATAATGGACTCCTTTTAGCATATTTCTAATCGTAATCTCAAATAAATCGTAGCTGACGTTCCTATCGATTACTTTAGCCCATTTCTTGGTATTAAGATTTACTTTGATTCCTTTAGCAACGGCAGCGAGAAAGTCTGGCTCTATTTCAACTTTTTTGAGGTTTATTAAACCTATTTTAAGCTCAAGAGGTAATATTTTACTAAACTCATCAGCATCCTGTAGACACTCTTTTAAAGAGAGGATATCATCAAGAGTTAAAGCCATATCTACTATGAGATATCCCAGTCCTGTAAGATAGTAGTGCCCATTGTCTTTTTTTACTATCTTGTATTCGGCGAGCGAGTTCATACATCGTGAGACTGTTGAGAGCGGCATATGAATACCAGCAGATTCTAACTCATTATGTATGCTTGCAACATTCATGGGTTTCTCACCTAGAAGTTTTAGAATTTCAATTCTACCTGGGAGACTCAACTCCTTGAGATATGATCTTAGAGTTTCATTCATAATAGTTCGAAAAAAGTGCTCAATGATTAAAAGTATTTCGAGATTAATACTGTCTTTACGCTGTCGGAAGATTAATAGTTCAACTATGGATTTTTATTTGATTTTAAAAAATAAATATAAGGATGGAGTTGTGTTGTTCACTGATTAACCCAGTCAGGCACAACTCCCCACTGGACTCCAAATACTGCTGGCACCAGGAAGTAGCAGAAGATTGTTACGATGACTATGCCGACCAGGTTTAGCAGGAATCCAGTTCTTGCCATCTGTGGTATTGTTACGTAGCCAGTTCCGAACACGATGGCGTTTGGTGGTGTTGCAACCGGGAGCATGAATGTGTAGGATGCTGCAACTGCTGCTGAGATCATGAAGGCTCTGGGATCTTCACCGAGTGCTATGGCAAATGCAGCCATTATTGGCATCATCAACGTGGTTATGGCTGTATTGGATGTGATTTCTGTGAGGAATATAACCAGGACCACGATTGCCAGCAGGACTATGATTGGAGGCATACCTTTGAGGAATATCAGCTGGTGACCCATCCATACTGCAAGTCCACTTGTTGTGAACGCTTTGGATAGTGCAATACCACCACCGAACAGAAGAAGTATTCCCCATGGTATCTTGGATGCGTGCTCCCAGTCCAGGGCAAAGACTCCCTTCTTGAAGTCGACCGGTATCAGGAACAGAGATATGGCAGCGATCATCGCAATTACGTAGTCGTCAACCATTGGCAGCCACATCTTTATTCCCGGAATCTCTACACCTGCAATGTTTTTGGGCTTACTGAATATCCACGCAAGTGCCGTGAGGATGAAAACTGCAAGCACAATTTTTTCTCCCTTGCTCCACGGCCCCAGCTTTTTGAGCTCGCCCTCAATTATCTCCTTACCGCCGGGAAGCGTGTCAATTTCTGGTGGGTTGATAACATAAACCATCAGGAACCATGCCAGAAACAGAGTTATCCATGATATGGGGATACCGAGAGCAAGCCAGTCAACGAATGTAATTTGAGGCGCACCGGGGAACAGCTTTGGTAAAGTACCAACAACGATAGCATTTGGCGGGGTACCAATTATTGTTGAGACACCTCCAATGGATGCTGCGTAGGCAATACCGAGCATCAGTGCAGCACCAAATTTGAATTGCCCAGCTCTGAAATCGACGTTTTTGAATTTGCCTTCTTTCTGCATTTGCTGTCCGAGAGTAGCGACATGCAGTATTATGGCGAGGCCTATTGGCATCATCATCATAGTCGTTGCCGTGTTGGATATCCACATGGAGAGGAAGGCCGAAGCAATCATGAATCCCAGAATAATCTTGCGAGGACTCGTTCCTATCGCGTTGACAATAAGTAATGCAAGGCGCTTGTGTAAATTCCAGCGAGTCATCGCAGCGGCGATCATGAAACCGCCCATGAAGAGGAAGATTATCTTGCTCGCATAGTTTGGTGCAACCGCCGTAATTTTCTGGACACCGAGTAACGGCAGAATTGCTAACGGTAGAAGAGCTGTTGCCGGCAGAGGAATACTTTCACCAATCCACCAGACTGCCATGAGAATCGCTAAGGCTGCAACAGCCTTCATGTCGCTGGCTTTTTTCATTATGTTTTTGTACAGCTTTTCATCTTTCCCTTTTATCCAGTCTAGGAACTCCTGTGTCTTCAGAACTTTATCGATCTTACCCTTGTTTATTGTAACGAATCCCAGTGATGCTGCCTCATTTACAAGATCTTTATCCGTAACAACAAGGGTTATCGCAGTATCGACGAATGTTTGAGGGACAGGCATCGCAATAATCGCTAGGAATAGTATTGCACCAACGAATAGCGTTATTTTCTGCCTTGGGGTGTACTTTCCATCAGGTGCGCCGGTTAGGACTTCTCCAACACCGCCCTCTTCAAGCTGCTCTTTTACGGAGTCTGAGATTTCATCGTTGCTGTCATTTGATTTTGTTGCAAGGCATGCTTTTAGTGGTCTTGCTGTTTGTTCACTCAATACCCAAAAATAATTCCACAGACTCTTCACCACATCCAAACCCATCCACTCACCTCGCAAACCGCGTGCCGGAGGCGATGGGGTCTTCTGGTTTAAAGGGGAGCGATTTGATGCTGGAGTTTTTAGAATTAGCAGTGTTGATGGCAACTTATACCTCCGGCACCTCGCTTTATTTACAATAATCATTAAATAAAAATCGGTATAAAAGGATTGCCGTATAAATACTGAGAATGTTAATTCATTACCGAAAAAATTGTATTACGAAGGTTGTGTGTGAATCCAAAATTTATAAAATGACTACCTGAATCAACCTATAACGTTCAAAATCTGTTGAAGGGATAAGCATGAAAGTTCAACATGATATTGTCATCGTAGGAGCTGGATTGGCTGGAATGAGAGCTGCAATTGCTGCAGCAGAGAAAAGCAGAGAACTGTCTATAGCGGTCGTATCTAAGACGTATCCGATAAGGTGCCATAGTGTTTGTGCTGAAGGTGGAACTGCAGCTGTTTTACGCGAAGACGATAGCTTTGATCTACATGCATGGGACACAATCAAGGGTTCCGACTTTCTCGCGGATCAAGATGCTGTTGAGCTGTTTGTTAGAGAGATGCCTAAGGAAATCCTCAGGTTGAATAGCTGGGGATGCCCTTGGAGCAGGCTGGAAGATGGAAGGATTGCACAGAGACCTTTTGGAGGCCATTCGGTAGACAGGACAGTATTTGCTGCGGATAGAACGGGCTTTCATGAAGTACACACGCTGTATGAGAGAATGCTGATGTACCCCAACATCGTTCGCTATGATGAGTATTTCCTGACAAGTCTTGTAATTGAGGATAATGAGGTTAGAGGGATAACTGCAATTGAACTCAAGACAGGAGATTTAATTCTTTTTGAAGCAAAGGCAGTTATACTTGCAACGGGTGGAGCTGGAAGACTCTATGGTTTTACAACATACAGTCACACTGTTACGGGCGATGGAATGGCCATAGCTTACAGGGCTGGAGTACCACTCAAGGATATGGAATTTGTCCAGTTCCACCCAACGGGACTTGTGCCTTCTGGCATACTGATGACAGAGGCGTGCAGGGGTGAGGGTGGTTATCTCAGGAACAAACTTGGCGAAAGGTTCATGCAGAAATATGCTCCGGAAAGAATGGAATTGGCCCCAAGAGATGTTGTTGCAAGGGCGATGTATACAGAGATAAGAGAAGGTAGGGGGTTTGAAGGACCATATGGGCCTTATATTGCTTTGGATCTCACCCATCTTGGTGAGGACAGGATTAATGAGAGATTACCTCTTATAAGAGATGCTGCAATGAAATTTGCTGGCGTTGATCCCGTTGAAGAACCAATTCCTGTTAGACCGGTTGCTCATTATACAATGGGTGGAGTTCACACAAACATCAACTGTGAGACGACTGTAAAGGGTTTGTATGCTGCTGGAGAGGTGGCATGTGTCAGCATACATGGAGCAAACAGACTTGGTTCAAACTCCACTGCTGAATGCCTTGTTTTTGGCAGGATTGCAGGCGAAAAAGCAGCAGAATATGCACTGAGCAAGGAGTTTAGACATGCGCCGCAGGAGGCATACAAGGCTGAGGAGAAGAGAATTTTCGATGAGTTCCTTGGAAAAAGCGGGGATGAAAGTGCATATCAGATTAAAAAAGAGCTAAATGAGACAATGGATAAGAATCTATGGATTTTTAGAAGAGCTGAGGGAATAAAAGAAGCAATCAGGAAGATAAAGGAGCTGAAGGAAAGATATAGGAATGTAGAAATTGTTGACAGGGAGAGGAAGTTTAACACGGATTTACTTACAGCATTTGAAGTGGGTTTCATGCTTGACCTTGCCGAGGTTGTTGCAATTGGCGCCTTGAACAGAACTGAGAGTAGAGGGGCACACTTCAGGGAAGATTATCCGAAGAGAGATGACGTAAACTGGTTGAAGCATACGCTCGCGTATTACACTCCCGATGGGCCGAAGTTTGATTACATCCCCGTAACGATTACGAAATGGGAGCCTGTTGAGAGAAAGTACTGAGGTGGTAGCGTGGGCAGTGAAGTAACGTTCAGAATTAAGAGATTTGATGGTGAAAAGAGCTACTGGCAGACCTTTAAGGTTCCTGTTTACAGAGGTATGACTGTTCTGGAAGGGTTATATTACATAAAAGAAAACTATGATGGTACTTTGGCGTTCAGAGCCTCATGCAGAATGTCTGTATGTGGGAGCTGTGCCATTAAAATCAATGGAAAACCTCGGCTAGCGTGTGAAACTCAGATTCTGAGTCTTGGCTCTTCCAATATAGATATTGAACCGCTTGATAATTTTAAAGTTATAAAGGACCTCATTACTGACTTTGAAGGATTTTTCAAGAAGCATGAGCATGTGAAACCCTACATAATACGAAAAGATGACAACTATGAAAATCCTACTGAAATTCTACAGACTCCTGAGCAGCTTTATGCCTACTATGACTTTACGCTCTGCATCAAATGTGGAGCATGCTACTCTGTGTGTCCTGCAGCTGCAAGGGAGGATTATCTCGGGCCTGCAGCAATTACTGCAGCATACCGTTTCAATGCTGACAGCAGAGATGGGGGAAGTGAAATCAGGTATGCATTGGTGTGTGGGGATAATGGTGTCTGGAGATGCCATTTTGCAGCAGAATGCAGTGAGGTGTGCCCCAAACAAATAGATCCGGCAAAGGCTGTGCAGAAGATGAGAGTCAAGGCTGCTTTACATACTATAAAGAGCATTTTCGGGTGGTAGAATGAGCTGGACAAACTGGTTCCGAATCAGCGGTAAAAGCCTTTTTGGTATAGCTTTTTCACTTCACAGGTTGACGGGAGTGGTATTGGCTATCTATCTCTGTATGCATCTCACCTATCTAACATCGCTGAAATTTGGGAAGGAATTCTATGAGTCCCTTATAAAAACGACCGTCTCGCCGACGTTTCTTGTATTTGACATTCTATTGATTCTTGCGGGAGTGTATCATGGTGTCAATGGACTTCGACTTATCCTGCATGAATTTGGACTTGCCTATGAAAGCAGGAGGACTTTGCTGTATGCAGCCTTTGTTTTAACTCTGGTACTGTGGTTTGTTGCATCCTATCAGATGTACAGGTTTGTAATGGGGGTGTAGTGATGGAGGAAATGCATACTAGAAGAGTACTGGAACCTATAGCATGGATCCTGCAGCTTATATCTGGAATCTTCCTAACGGTTCTTGTAACCTTCCACTTTTACGTGACACACTTTGTTGAGCATAATGCCATGGAGTATGACAAGGTAATTGGCAGGTTTACAGATCCGGCTTACCAGGTCATGTATGTTTTACTGCTCCTCTTTGTATCGTTTCACGCCTTCAACGGGTTGAGGGCGATAATACTGGATACCAATTTTGGAGCAAAACATGCAAGGGCTGTGAATACTGCGACGTTTCTACTGTTTTTCGCAGTATTTGGATATGGACTCGTGTTACTGTTTAGTTTTTGACGCTTTATAATTTTTTTAACGTTTTAATACGAATTTTCAGCTTTCAAGAGTAAATCTGGGACATTGCCATAAGATCCGAGCAATTCTGGTGAACCATTCATATTTTCTGCATTTTTGATCTCTTCCAGCTTTACGATAAACTGCCATTCATCTCTATAATTGAAGATGAGGAGCATTTTTTGACCGGTTTCTTTGAAGACTTCCCTTACCCTCACATTCTTTACTCCGGGTCTTAGCTCACTTTCGTCATCAAACAATCTTATTTCGAGATCATCGAGTACATCATAACAACTCCTTGACTTGGTCCAGTCCCTGAGATTGTCGTAAAAACCGAAGCAATGGTCGAAGCAGAAATCAAAAGAGCGAACTATAGTCTTAGCCAGTGTATACAAACTGTAATCCCCATGGATAGCAATTTTTCTCCAGGGTTTCTTCCCGCCTTTTCTCACCGGAATATTAAAACTGGCTTTAAATACATATATTTTCACGATATTTAATTTTCAATGGGTATTAAAAAACTTTACTATAATGTCTGTAGAAGGAACAGATGAATAGAATATATTGTCATGCTAACTAGTGGTTATTACTTATCTGTTTAAAATATGTTGGCTTAATTCTGTATGTGCTCGCAAGACTGGGTAAATTGGGTGGTGTTAGTCTGCTTAGCAAAGGATATGGTTTGGTGGTATCGCTGGGAGATATATAGCATCTAAAAAAGTTTATAAAATGATCAGAGGCCTTCCGTAATGGATGCATAGTATCTAACCCATACAAAAGTATTTGCAGGATTTTAAACTCGTGGATGCTCCAGGGGGTAGACATGAGATCAGCGTACAAGAGTGTTGATACACTCATAACATGGTGCAAAATAATCTCACAAATTTTTGCCTGTTTTAAACATCCAACACCTTGAGTGGGGGGTGGGGTGGTTGATAGGAATATTCAAGAAACTACTGAAGTTTACCCTGATTTTCACTGTATTACTCATTCTATTTCTCATAGGAGCATTTACTGTATTTTTCATGTTCGGTGGATTGATCTTCAGCCATCTGCCAGGAAACGAAGAGATAACACTGGAGGATGCCCGTGAGATGTACCCTCCAGACGTTGTGCATCTCGCCGAGATCGGGTTGAAGCTTAACAAGGGAGCAAAACTACAAGTCAGAAATGGAAAGCTACACGTTGTCAACAAGTCTGGAGTATGGATGATTGGTGGTAGTGATATATACACTACACCAGATGATGCTGGAAGGGAGTGGTGGAAAAAAGTAATCGAGAAGATTGATGAAGATGAATATCGTGTTACAATTGCTTACTATGATGCAATCTTCACGAATAAATACCTCACAGTAAACTTCACAATCTCTCCAAAAGAGAACACAGGATATACTGTCACCGATACTAAGGATAGAGGGTACGTTGATCCAGGATACTACAAACTAATCGATTCTAAGATCGCAAAATGGTCGACAGGGAATAGGTCAGGAAATATTTCTATATACTACTACCAAGACCCCAACCCACTGGATACCAGGATAGTTAAAAAGATCGCCAAGCGGATAGATGAATTTGCAAAAGAAAACAATCTAAACAACACACAAAAAGTAATTCTGACTGCTGAGATTATAAGGATTCTCCTCATACATGTAGATAATGATAGGGTGTATATATATGAAAACGGACGTCTAATCCCCTCAAATGTAAAGGCTACTAACAGTAGAATTGTTCAAGATATACTCGAAGGGACTGTGTGCAGAGGTTTTGCAGAATGGACAAGTAGAATACTCAACGAATTAGGTATAGAAGCAGGAAATATAGGTATATACCAATACGCCACATCAAATGTATTACACGGGGTTACGTGGATTAATGCTCAGCATATAGACTTGGACTACTTGGAGACACTTATCAACAAAAAAGTTACTGTGTTTAAAATTGAAGACAACAATTTACAATTCATCCTCTGTGACCCAACGATGATCGTGCCTAATATTCCACGCCCAGCCTTTGAATTTTATGATGATGTAGTTTTGGAAGATATGACATACTATCTATAACCAACTTACAATCAACAATATACCAAACACAAAACATATCAGTCGTACACCAACTACATAATACACTTTATTCTCGTCCAAATAGAACATTCAATCCACAGAAAAGTAAAAAAAATAAAAAATAAACACTCAAAACACTCGTTCAAAGAATATCTACACCCATGATGTTCAATCAACCTCTACTAATTGGCTTAATTCTCGTTGGCACTTGTCTATCATTCTCAGGGTATGCAGTAACTTCTCGCCTTTGCTCACTCCCAACCCTATCTACATAGTGCTCGCTAGTAATACGATCTATCTCCGGCTCATCCTTAGACATTATGTTGGGCGAGTTGATACTAGATAGAATCGCCACCACTCTAACTACTTCTTCCATCCTTGGATCCACATGTGTACCTGAAAATTGAAATATCCAATGACTGTTGTTTGGTGAAATGATCGAACTAGGGAGATTAAGGAAGTTTATTGAAAAAATGGATATTCCATCGCATTGTGTTTACTGTGAGGGAGTAGATATCAGTATAAAAAATCCAAAACACCATCCATCTTATGAAATTACTCACCGGTGCAATCTGAAATGTGTTTTCTGTTATTCCGAAGCTGCTGTAAAAGGCGGAACAGTTCCTAAACCAGGATACTACGGTGAAGATGATCCAAAGGCAATAACTATCTCCCAGTATGGCGAACCGCTGGTTGTTGGAGCAGATAAGGTGGCCTATGTTATCAGAGAACTCAAAAAGAGGTTTGGTGATGACGTTAGAATAGATCTGCAGACCAATGGCACTCTGCTAGATAGAGATGCATTCTCGAAATTTGAGGATCTGGTGGATATCGTCATGATCAGTCTTGATGCATCAAATCCAGAGGGATACGTGAGGCTTACAGGGGTTAATGCATTTGAGAGAGTATGCGAGGCTCTGAAAATCGCAGCCAGATCGAATGTGGTCAGTGTCCTGAGGACAATCTACATGCCGGGAATAAACGATAAGGAACTCATGGATATTGCAAAAATTGGTGATCAAGCTGGTGTTGATGAAATGATGCTTCAGCCATGCTCAGTGTACGATGAAGAAAGTCTGAAAAAACTGGGATTTGATTTTGAAAAAGCTGAAAGCATGTCTGAGTTCCTCAAGGCTGCATATTTCTGTCAGGAGGCTGTAGATTCAATGAAAGTCAAGATACCGGGCTGCATGCTGGTCAATCTGAGGCATTTACTTGAAAACGGATTTGATTTTGAAGATATATTGTTTTTGAGAAGAGATTCGAGGGCAAGAACGCCACCCACCATCAGGCGAGACTGGAAATTCGAAATCCCCTTGTGACTTACCTGTGTGAGATTTTTGATTTTAAACACTATAAAATAGGAAAAATCAGGCAACTTTTCTTGGATCAGTTATTTCGCCGTAGATGGCTGTTGCAGCAGCAGTGGCTGGAGAAACGAGGTATATCTTTCCTTCTGGGCTACCCTGTCTTCCAACGAAGTTTCTGTTAGATGTTGAAACACTAACCTCTCCGCTGGCAATCAATCCAAAGCTTCCACCCATGCATGGTCCGCAGCACGGGAATTCAACGAGCCCGCCAGCTTCAACAAAGATGTCTATGAGCCCGTCTTTCAGAGCCTTCATGTATATGCTTCTTGAAGCCGGAATTACAATAAGTCTGACGTTGTTTGCAACTTTTTCACCTTCCAGAATCTCTGCTGCAATTTTGAGATCCTCATATCTTCCGTTTGTACATGATCCTATGAATACTTGGTCAACCTTTGTACCTTCAACCTCTGAAACACCAACAACGTTGTCAACTCGATGCGGAACTGCGACCTGCGACTCCATACCCGTAACATCCAGTTCGACAACTCTCTTGTAGTTTGCATCCTCGTCGCTCTTGAGCCATTCGGGAATCTCGAAATCAACTCCAATCGATCTCAGATATTCTTCTGTCACCTTATCTGGCTCAATAATTCCAGCTTTACCTCCCATCTCGATTGCCATGTTGCACATGGTTAATCGCTGGCTCATGCTCATGTCCTCGACGACTTTGCCGGCGAATTCGCAAGCCATGTAGTTTGCTCCATCTGCTCCAACCATTCCAATGAGCTTCAGGATGATATCTTTGCTGTAAACGTGTTTCTCGAGCTTTCCGTTTACCTCAAACCTTATCGTTTCTGGCACTTTGAACCAGAGCTTGCCAAGGGCGAAAACTGCACCCATATCTGTTGAACCAATTCCTGTTGAAAAAGCTCCCAGAGCTCCATACATGCATGTATGGCTGTCTGCTCCGACAACAAGCATACCTGGCAGCACATGCCCCTTTTCTACCATGATCTGGTGAGCAATACCCTCTTTGACATCGTAGTTGAGAATTCCCTGCTCTTTGGCAAAATTTCTCAGCATTTTATGATTTTCAGCGACTATGACGCTATCGGCAGGTACCTGGTGGTCAAAGGCCATTATTATCTTTGAAGCATCCCATACTTTCCCATCGCCGGCAATTTCTCTGAAAGCTTTGATAGCTAATGGGCCAGTGATATCATGGATCATTGCTCTATCAATTGAGGCGAAGACGAATTCACCAGCATTTACGTCTTTTCCGGCTGCTTTTGAGAATATCTTCTCTGTGATTGTTTTGCCCATACCATCGGAACGATCATTACAATTTATTTAAGTTTCGATGAATCGATTTGTAGAGCTACAATTGATTTTGGGAATGGGTTTTTTACCAGAAATAAATGTCGTTAACACTCAGCAAAGTATTTATCAACCATTGAATTTTGCTTCTTTATATGGAAACCCTCGTTGAAATGGCAAGAAAAGGTGTAGCTGCAGACTGGTTGAAGGAAGTAGCAAAATATGAGGGGATTGAACTCGATTTACTCCTCAGGCTCATCGCTAATGGTGAAGTAGTAGTACCGCGTAATGTTCTCAGGGACGATGAGTTCAAACCGAGAGCCATTGGTAGGATGATGACGACCAAAGTCAACGCTAATGTTGGCACATCTACAGATTATGTTAATGTTGAGGAGGAAGTTGAGAAAGCTATCGTTGCCCAGCGTTATGGCGCTGATGCCATCATGGATTTGTCTACTGGTGGAGACATCGATTCAATCAGAAAGAAGATAATGGATGTAGTTGAGGTTCCTTTTGGCACAGTGCCAATCTATCAGGCTGCCAGAAATTGCAAGGTAGTCGTTGATATGAGTGAGGATGATTTTTTCAATGCTGTCGAGAAGCATGCTAAAGACGGTGTTGACTTCATGACAATACATGCAGGGGTTAACTGGACTAGTGTTGAGAGGCTGAAGAGAAATAACAGGTTGCTCGGAGTTGTTAGCAGAGGTGGAGCAATAACAATCGGCTGGATGCTCCACAACGAGAGGGAGAATCCGTACTATGAGAACTTTGATTACTTGCTTGAATTACTGAAAGAGTATGATGTCACGATAAGTCTTGGTGATGCTTTTAGACCGGGCTGCATTCATGATGCGAGTGATCGTGTGAAGTTTACAGAATTCATACTGCTTGGTGAGCTTGTTGAAAAATGCAGAGAAGCTGGTGTGCAGGCAATGGTTGAGGGGCCAGGACATGTGCCAGTTGACGAGATAGAAACTTCTGTGAAGGCTATGAAGTATGTAACGGGAAATGCTCCTCTTTATCTGCTTGGACCCATCGTCACGGATATAGCTGCAGGCTATGACCACATAGCTGCCGCAATAGGAGCAGCTATAGCAGGCATGAGTGGAGCAGACTTCATATGCTATGTCACACCCTCTGAGCATCTTGCCCTTCCGACAGTTGAGGATGTTAGGGAAGGTGTCATTGCTGCAAAGATAGCAGCCCATGCAGTAGATCTTGTCAAGGAAGGGCAGAGGGATAGGGCGAGGCAGATTGACTACCAGATGTCTCTCGCAAGGAAAAAACTGGATTGGGAAACACAGTTTAGGCTAGCCATTGATCCAGAAAAGGCAAGGAAGATCTGGGCGAGCAGAAAGTCGGAGTGTGACGCATGCTCAATGTGTGGTGATCTGTGCGCGATAAAACTTGTTAAGGATGCGATCGAGAAAGACTGAGAAGAAAATATATAATAGTATAATTTTATCTTTTTGAAGTTTTTTATTTAATTAATTCTGTTTGAATTAAAAGTAAATATGGTATTTTGTAATTTCCTGAATCGGATTTGAACAGAGTGAATATCTTTTTAATGTATCTAACTAGTATGCCTGCTAAAGTCTAACAACCGAAAACCAGCAAGTTTTAATAAACCACTAAAAAAACATCCATCAATGAAAATATCCCCTGTATGTCCGGCGTGTCTACTCAATAGAGTTTACTTGGAATCAAAAATGGCTACTGATGACGAGGAGAAAATATTTAAGGCTGTTGAGGAATCGCTCAAGATTCTTGCTAAGCGGTATCCGCTTAGGGGCATCAATGCTGTTATAGCAACGGAGTTGCACAGGAGAGTTTACGAGATTCTTGGAGTTGAAGATCCATATAGGAAAGTTAAAGATAGAGCCAACAGCGTCGCATTGAGATTCCTGCCTTTGGTACGGGATTTCGTAAAAAATCAGGATGATGTTTTTAAAGCAGCAGCAATAGCTTCGATAATTGGAAACACGTTTGACTATGGTGTGATGGGGCACCATGTGGCTGAAGACGATTTCATGGAATATTTCAAGAAGCAATATTCAAAAGGACTCGCCATTGATCATATGGATGAGATAAGGGATTTATGTAGGGGAAAGGTCGTTTATCTCACAGATAACGCTGGTGAAATTGTGCTTGATACAATCTTCATGGAAGAGATAAGTAAATTATCTGAAAGATTAACGGTTGTTGTAAGGGGTAAACCAATTCTGAGTGATGCAACGCTTGAGGATGCGAAACTTGCTGGTGTGGATAAAATTGCTGATGAAATTCTTACAAACGGGGAGGGAGCTATCGGAATTATTGAAGAGGAGCTCCCATCCGAGACACTTGAAAGACTTGAAAACGCTGACGTTATAATCTCAAAGGGTATGGCAAACTATGAATGTCTCTCCGAAAGCAGATTTAAACCAATTGCTTTCCTTTTAACAGCCAAATGCGAACCAGTTGCAAACTCGATGGGTGTATCTGTTGGTGACATGGTTGCAATGCTCAGGAGGGATTAAAATGAATGATTTGAGAGAAAGGACCATTATAGAAATGTTTGGAGCATTGGAAGGAATTTACGGTCCAAACTACGAATGCCGTTACTATCCATGTCATTTCAACGGTCAGGATTGCTCGTTCTGTTATTGTCCATTTTATCCATGCCTCATCTATGATCTTGGGGGTGAGATTAAGGTCTCATCTGGTGGATATGTCTGGAGCTGCGAGAAATGCCGGTGGATTCATGAACCTGAAAATGTGGAAAATATAATCCTCTCGTTGAGCAGGTATTCTAGGCAGCAGCTTATTGAAGAGGACTGGCTCTTCTACAACCGGATTTTGCAGGAACTCTTCTACGGTGAGGAATTGGGGCAGAAACTGGAAAATACATATAATCTTATGCCAGCTGTAATGGCTGGCAAAGATTGTGAGGAGACTGAGAATGCGGAATTTCTAGCTGTAAGGTTGGGGGATTTCTCAATAGAAACTGTACGGAGAGTAAATTCACTTGAAGAGGTTAATGACGAGGTACTCATACCTCTCAAGGATGGTGAAAAATTACATGGTATGTTGAAAGGAAGATATGTTATTTGCAAAATTTGATTTTTAAATTTTGAACAATATTTTGGCTAACACTGCAATTCTCATTATTATACTGTTTAGAAATATTAAATAACTCTCAGAATGATTCAAAACGGAATATCTTGGCGCAAACAATCTTAAAATAGTTTATTCAACACATTACAAATCCAAACTGGATGGGTTTTGTCTTTACATTTCCTTTGTAAAGTTGGATACTCAGTTTTAAGGATGCGAAAACTTTAAAAATCAATACAACCTAGGAGTTTTTCGACCCCGCGGATGTAAATTATTTATCAAACGAAGCCCGCGGGTAAAAACCTGTCTAACGTTGTCAGATTAATCAAAAATAAAAAATAAGCCCGCTTCGTGCTTTAAAAGGTGGTGAAAAGTATGGGTGATGACCATGATAGTGGGGAAGCACATAATTGCGGAATTGTATGGAGTTCCAAGGGAGCTAATTTCAAATGAGCAGACGGTCAGGGAGATAGTGGAGAGTGTAGTCGACGAGGCAGGGCTTACGAAGGTTGGCAGTGTGTATAAACAGTTCAATCCCCATGGCGTTACGGGTATAGTTCTGATATCTGAATCGCATGTGTCAGTGCACACATGGCCAGAGTACGAGATGGTAAATCTCGATATATTCACATGTGGAGACGTGAAGAAAACAGAGAAAGCCTTCAAGTTGTTCTTGGAGAAATTTAAACCGAAATCCTACAGGCACTATGTCCTTGACAGAGGCTAATTTAAAATATAGTGGGGTACAAAAATGTATATGAACCGTATTAGGAACCAAATACTTCAGGCATTGGCTGGAGGAGGTCTCTCTGTATACCAGCTGATCGACAGACAGGATGCTAGCCTGCCGGAATTTTTTGAGTTAATCCAGGAAATGGAGAAGGAAGGGCTAATAACTGTCAGAGATGGGAAAGTTTTCCTTACTGACAAGGGAATTGAACTCTGCAATGAATTGGGTGTCAAGCCTATAGGAGATATGCGTTGCAATTGTTGTGGGGGGACAGGATATACAATAAGTGGATTTTTCGAGGATGTTCTTAAGGAATACGAGAAAATTGCAGAAAGCAGACCTGAAGCTATAGAGAAATACGATCAGGGCTTTATCAGTACTGATGGTGTGATACGCAGGGTTGAATTCCTTTATGAGCGTGGAGATCTGCTTGGATCCAAGATCTTTGTTGTGGGAGATGACGACCTGTTCAGCATAGCATCTTCTCTTACAGGCTTACCGAAGAAGGTTGTTGTTGTGGAAATTGATGAAAGACTCGTGTCTTTTATAAACAAGATGGCTGACGAATATGGTTTGCCGGTTGAGGCTATGGTTTATGACGTGCAGCAGGCTTTTCCTGAGGAACTAAGGAAGAAATTCAACGTGTTTGTTACGGATCCTGTTGAAACAATCCCTGGTTTGACTCTTTTCCTGTCTCGTGGTGTTTCAACACTTAAGGGTGTGGGTTGTGCTGGTTATTTTGGTATAACCACACTTGAAGCTTCTCGCAGAAAGTGGTACGAAATCGAGAAGATGATACACGACATGGGTTTTGTCATAACTGATCTGAGAAGAAAATTCAACGTTTATCCGCAGGAAGACAAGAACTTCTTCAGATTTCAGGAGAAACTACCCATCGTAAGTAAGCTTGGTGTTAAAATAGATCACAACTGGTACACATCGACGCTTTTCAGAATCGAAGCTGTGAAGGAACCGAAGCCATTAGTTGAAGGCGAAATGATTATAGACGAAAAGGTTTACAAGGACGACGAGAGCTGGGCAACACCATACTAATTTTTTCAGGGGTGGTTCGATGCGTGATAAGATCATAACAGGATCGGACATAGTGAAGCGAATGAAGAAAATTGAGCACAAGATAGCAGTAATGAGCGGCAAAGGAGGCGTTGGTAAATCTACGGTTTCTGCTCTTCTCGCCGTTCATTTTGCCAGAAAAGGATATCAGGTTGGGTTATTCGATGCTGACTTTCTCGGCCCGAGCATACCACGCCTGTTTGGGGTGGAGAACAAAGGCTACGAGATGATTATAAGTGAGGATGGTATAGAGCCTGTTTTCAGCGAGAGATATGGGATAAAGATAGCTTCAGTTCAGTTCCTGCTTCCAAGGAAGGAGTCTCCGTTGATGTGGAGAGGTCTTGCAATTAACAGTGCAATCAGGAGTTTTCTTGGTGGAGTTGCGTGGGGTGAACTTGATTACCTCATCTTCGATCTACCACCCGGAACAGGAGACGCTTCTCTAACAATAATGGACTTCGTAGATCTCGATGGCATCGTAATGGTCACAACACCACACGACCTCTCAGCCCTAATTGTTGAGAAGGCCATAAACATGGCGGAGAAGATGGACACCGAGGTTCTTGGTCTGGTTGAGAATATGAGTTATTTCGAATGTCCAAAGTGCGGTGAGAAATACTACATATTTGGTAAAGAGAGGAAGGCAGCAGAACTTGCCGTAAAATACCGCATACCAATAATTGCCGAGATACCAATCGATCTGGAACTTGCCAAGCTGGCTGATATGGGCAGAATCGAGGAATACGAAGTAGATTATTTCGAGTTTTTTGAACTTTAATTTACTTAACCTTTTAATTTAGACTTCATATTTTTTCGAAAACAATTTTCAAGACTTTTTGAGAGGGGATGAGCAGGAGTATTGAGGTTATCAGGTAAAATAGTACGTGTAGCGGGTTGAATGGAGAGTTGGCTGCAATTCTTGCCACTAGGCCAGCGGGAGTATATGGTGAAATGAATTGCAGCGGAATAAGCGCTATTATTGCGAGAGAATACAGGAGCTGAGACCTTTCCCTGTCTTTTGCTATGGCCACTGTAATGGACGCGAATGATATGAAAAGCAACACCATTGATAAAGCCATAATGATAACAAAGTGCGGGTTGTGCATATCCACCCTGTTAAGCATTAACAGGAAAATCCAGGTGGGTGTGAGTATTGCTGCAAGCAGAAAAGCTGCCAGGATTTTTCCTCCAACAATGTCTTCCGGCTTTAGTGGTGTTGCTAGCAGGACGTGAATTGTTTTGGTTTCGATTTCCTCAGAGACCATGTCTATGAATATTCCAGCAGCTGTAGCGGCTGTGGTAATCATCAGGAGAGGTATCAGAACAACATAAATGAATTTGAATGGAATTGAGACATCTTTTGGAACATCTATTTCTTTCAGATCTGTGGAGTATGTTTTTATCTCGATGGACGAAGGTATACCTCGCAGATCTCTCATGACCTTTTGGTATTTGATCAATTTCTCTTTGATTACAATGGATGTTTGAATAGCTTTTATTTCCTCCTTCGGCAGGTAGAGTCTGACAAAGTTCGTGCCTGATACGTTCTCATTTGGAAGCCAGACGATTGCATCTATTTTTCCAGCATAAAAGTCATCCAATGCATTTCCGATTGAGTTGTATTTTTTGCTAGGTTCGATTATTGCTTCGAGGATGGGTGCGTTGCCAACAAATCCGACTTTTACTTCCGTGTCTACTGTTAAGCCTGCGAAGGATGGATTATACAGAACGAGCAGCCCGAATGTGAGAACAGAAGCAAACAGGGCAACGAATAGCTGGAGAACTATCACAGTTATGAATGTCCTCTCTTTTGTGGTACTTTTCAGATCTTTTAGGGCGATCTTCAATGCCTTCAAAGTAAGATCACCACCGCGTAGTTGTATATAAAGTGCAGGAGAGAGGACACTGCCAAAGCTGCAGCAAACGATCTGCGAAGTATTAATGCAAAGACGAGCATGGTTGTGAGGTGAATAAGCAGGGGCAGGACATAGTACTGGGCGAACAGGATTGTGTTGTACTGTGTTGCAATATTTAGTATGACAATTAATTTCTCACCCATAAAGAAACCGAGGGAACAAAATACTGCCGATTTGTAGAGTGGTGCACCGTTTCTGTATGCTGCAAATACTACCGTTCCTTTGAATACTTCTTCAACAAACGCTACTACCGCCAGAAAGATCGGGATGGATTGTTCGGGGGGCATGATGAATAATATGGAGAGAAGGAGAAATTCCACCATGAAGATGAAGGGTATTGAGGCAATGGATGCAAAGAATGCATGATAATCCCGTCGTACGGCTCTCTGAACAGTCATTAAAATTCTGTGATGCAAATCTGCAGCAGAGTGCATTATTTCCGGATTTAGTGCTTTGGACGACATGAATACTAACACAAAAGCCATTGCGTAGAACTGAAATGTTGAAAAGATATAGTCTTTTATTCCGATACTCTCACCTTCAAACATGGCAAGCATGAGGGTTATTGGTGACACCTTACTGACTGGTATTGTCCCGGCAAAAACAGACGGGATGAAGATGTATGCAGTTACTATAAGGGATGAGACTATCATAAGGAATGTCGTCTCTCTGTAACTTCTCGAGATGAGTGCAAGAAACATCTGTAGTGAGGCGAAGAATATGATTACTGGAAATACAAATATAACAGATATTATGCTCTCTCTGAATATCATCGAGACCGATACGACGGCAATTAACGAAAAGAGGATGTACGGAATTAGTTTACCTAGTAGAAAATCAGATTCTGAGATTGGTGTTGATAAAAGCAGGTCTATTCTCTTTGCAATCCTATCTTCTATCAGGGAGGCTGAAAAAACCTGGATTGCGAAATAGGATGGTATTATAAAGAAGAAAGCATATATCAGTTTTTCCAGTAGACTTGGTGGGTGGAAGTCATCGGGCGTTGTGTATTCGTATTCTGTCTTTGTTTTTACAAAACCTGTTGCTGTATCTCCATCTATTGCCGTTCTTTCTTTTACCGTCTCCTTTGCTATTTCTTCTCTCATCTCTTTCTCGGTTTTGGTCTCCTTTTTCTCAATTTCTTCTTTATCTACACTTTCTGCCTTCTTGTTGGCTTTCTGGAGATCAAGCTGGTAAACCAATTCTCTTTTGAGGTATTCAGCTTTAACAAAAACGGGGAATGCATTTATGCCATACCTCTTGTGGAGCTCGCTCTCGAATAAATCTTCTATCAGCTTTAGTAATTCATCGGCTGCTGCTAGGGATTTTTTTGTCCCGCCTAGTATCATATATGGAGGTCTTCCATCAAGAGCGATGTCGATATCCCCGGATTTCAGATAGGGCATTGCTTCATTGGCCGTCATACGATATCTGACAAAATGTGGATCATCGATCTTGTAGGGTGTGGCAATTGTGTACAGCATATAATCTGACTTAACACCGGTGGTGGTTGAGTAGTGAGAAGAAAGGATTGCTAAAATTATGAAAATCAGTATTATTGGGATGAATGTCTTCGTGTATTTCTTTCTCGACTTTCTGATTTCGAGACGAGCAATTTTAAACATTAGCCAATTGCTTGAAAAAGACTAATATATTTCTATCGCCAAAATTCTATGATGCTAAAGGTTGAAAATATAAGCAAAAGATATGGTGATTTTCTCGCACTGAAAGACGCGAGTTTTGAGCTCAAAAAGGGGGAGATACTTGGACTAATTGGTGAGAATGGCGCTGGCAAATCAACCATAATAAAGATTCTTTCTGGCTTAATCGAACCGACCTCTGGGAGAGTCGAATATTTCGGTATGGATTTCTTCTCCAACAGAGAGGTAATAAAGAAGAGGATTGGTTATCTGCCTGAGGTGGATTCTCTGTATGAAAATATGAATGCAATCGAGTATCTAACATTCTTTGCATCTCTGTATGATATTCCTGAAAGGGAGGCGAAGAAAAGGATAGTAAGACTCATTAATATGCTTAAGTTTCCAGCAGATAAGCCCTTGTCGGAATTCTCCAAGGGTATGAAGAGGAAAGTCTCAATAGCAAGAACACTCGTTCATGATCCCGATGTACTGATTTATGATGAACCCACAGGCGGACTGGATCCATCGACATCTCTTTTCATTGCCAATTTTATGAAGGAGTTAAAGGAAAATGGTAAGGCTGTTCTGTTCTCAGCCCATAACATGTATTATGTGGAATCCGTATGTGATAAGGTCATAATCCTCAAAAGAGGAGAGGTGCTTTATTACGGTGATCTCGAAGAGCTTAGAGGAGTGGGGAAGAGATATGTTTTGCATTATTCTGAGAACGGAAAAGAGGAAAAATTTGTTACTGATGACGTAGATGAGTTGAACTCTTTTATACGGTCGCTTGTTGCATCGGGAGGAGTTATTTTGAAAATAGATTCTGAAATACCGAGGCTTGAGGACATTTATTTCTCGCTTGTTAATAATAATTCAAACCAACAAGTAAAGTAGAAACTTAGAGCCTCTAAATGAAAATTTTAAATTAATATTTTTTGTTGGTGTTGGTTTGAATTAATAGGGTTAAATGGGAATTATGTTTTGATTCTATCTGGGTTGAATCCCTTCTTGATCAGCAGCTCTTTAACCCTATTCACGTGATTTCCTTGCAGCTCTATTGCTCCGTTCTTTATTGTGCCACCGCATGCGAGTTTGGATTTGAGATATTTGGCAAGCTCTTCTAGATTTATTTCACTGCTATCTATCCCTTCAATAATCGTGACTTCCTTACCGTATCTTCTCTTATTCACCTTTATTACAATCTGCTGCTGCTCTTTTGCGACCTCTTCACAAACGCAGAGATCTTTTGGCAACCCACAAATGTTGCAGATTTCCGAACTCATCCTCTGGTATTACCCCCTTTGTTTTTAGACATCTAGAAGAATCATGGGATTTTAAGTTTTCGGTAAGTTGGTGAAAAGAAACAAAGAAAATTTACTAGAGATTGCCGGGTTTGGAATCGGTAACTTTTGTGGTTTATTCAAAAATATTTAAGATAAAATCTTCCCGCTTAGCGTGGAGCAGTATATGGTTAAGAGAAACGAAAACTGGGATAATGTATGTCAGAAACGTCAAAAACTTTAATCAAAGAATGGTGGGGTTAATTTCGAGCAGCTCCTCACCATCTTTGTATATTACGATATCCCCTCCACTTTCGGAAACCACAACGGCAATGGCCTCAGTCTCTCGTGTTATCGCGGCGCATGCCAGATGTCTCCCTCCTAGCCCTGGCTTGAGCTTCAGGTCTTTTGCGGAAACCTCGAGATACCTGCCGGCTGAGACAATTATTCCTTTCTCATCTAAAATAAACACACCATCAAGCTGTGCAAACTCTCTTACACTCTCCCAGTTAGAGGGATCTTTTATATCTCTGTCCTTTTCATGATGACCTTCATAGGGATTCAGAATCAATTGACGAGATCTCTTGAGTACTTCCTGCACGTCTCCAATAATAAATGCCGTGCCTATCTTTTTACCCTCTCTACCTTTATGTGCAATACTGAGTGAGACGGTAAGCACAGATTTGAGCACCTTTGGATCCACCCTATCTGCACACTCAAGCAAAGCTTTTTGGATTCTACTTTTTCCCAAATCTGCTATGACTATTCCCTTTATAGACTCTAAATCAACAACTCCTACGGCGTTTCCATCCAGTCCTATTCCCTTGAAATACAGGAGTGTGGAAATGTAGTCTTTTGTCTGTGAAAAGACCATAATTTTTTCGGTAATCTCTTTTCCTATTGTCTCGCTACTTTCATGTTCTAATGTACATAAAGCACTTTCAAGCAGCGTGGCATAACTTCTTGGGGCGACAAATACCATTATATCTTCTTCAATTCTTTCTTTTGGTTCTACACCGGTAATAATGACTACTGCCTTAGAACCTATCTTTTTCGCGATACTTATTGCGTGATCAAGGAGGAAATCGAGCATCATATATTCTTCGACAGTGCAGAATTTTAACTTTGCGTAGAATATACTGTATTGAGAATTAATTCGAATATTTTAGATGGTGAACTCTTTTACGTTATACAGAATTCTAGAAATGCGGTAGAATAATTATTAATAGTACTATTAAACGAAGGAGAGATCACTAAAATTGCCAAAATTTAAATACCGGATAAATTAGATAGATTTAGGGAAGGTGGAAAATATGTTCAGTAAGATCCTTTTCCCTACGGACTTCTCGGAATGTGCCAATAAGGTTCTCGACTATCTGGAAGACTTCAAGAAAGTTGGACTTGAGGAAGTCGTTTTAGTGAGGGTCATAAATCTCAACAGAATATCAGGAGTCACATCCGGTATTGACATAGAATCATGGATAAAAAATGAAGAGAAGGAATCTGAAAAGAAGTTGAAGGAACTTGTTGGGCTTCTAGAAAAGCGTGGAATTAAGGCAAGATATGTCACACCGATACCGGCCGGAGATCCTGTCACCGAAATAGTGAAGATAGCGGAAAAGGAGAAAGTTTCGCTAATACTTATGGGCTCAAGAGGAAAGGGAATTCTTAAGGAGATTCTTTTAGGTAGTGTTTCGGAGGGAGTGGTTCGTAGAGCTACAGTTCCTGTATTAATTGTGAAATCAAAGCGTGTTAGGAAGGGTTTGTCAGTTGAATGTGAGACTATAGCCGGTAGGTTGTTTGAAAAGATTCTCTACGCTCACGATCTTTCAAAACATTCGGATGATGTACTGGGTTATGTCAGAGAGGTGGCTCTTGCTGGTGGAAAGGATGTTGTAATTGTACATGTTTTAGAAAACAAACGCAAGGTGGAAGAACTTACCAGTGAGGCTGAAGAGAAGCTCGGGAAGATCAGGCAGGAACTTGAAAAGGATGGCATAAACGTCAAACTTGTAATCAAGAGTGGTACACCGTATAAGGAGATAATCAATACTGCAAAGGAAGAAAACGCCACTCTAATCATGATGGGCTCTCGTGGCCTGGGCTTTGTTGAGGGAATGTTGCTTGGAAGTACGACGGACGCTGTCGTAAGACATTCCAAGATACCAGTTTTCGTGTATAAGGGGAAAGATAAGTGAATGATCCTCACAACATCTCGAAAGCCGAGCAGGAAAACAAGAACGCTTGCAAAGGTGCTGGCAAGGTTTATGAACTGGAGGTATCTGACACGAGGCAAAATGAGCCTCGGTGATGTTTTTTCATCACTTCCTGAGGGTGATACTCTAGCGATAATTGAGGAGGTAAAGGGGAACCCGGCAATTCTCAAAATAATACATCCTGCAAAGGGTGAACTGCTATCAATCCGCTTCAACGTTAGCAACATTAAGAAAGTCAAAATGGATAACAGTCCGGTAGTTTTCATTGGTAAGCCTCCTTTTGATCCGTTAATTCTTGGAGCCTTACCTCTTTCAAAGGCCGGTCTGAAGTTTGCAAGGAAAATCGATTCAAGGAAGAAGGTTTATGTCAGGAGAAAGGGCAGCTGGATTATTCTAGATTTCACTTATGATGATGAAAGTATTTTCAGGTTGAAGATGTATGAAGGCCGAGTTTGTGTTTGAAATGGATGAAGAAGCTGCGAGAATCATCCATGACTCTTTAAAGGTGGAAGAGGACGAATCCAGAAGCAAGGCAAAAATTTATTTAGAGGGAGGTAGGCTCACTCTAACACTCGAAGCCGATGATCTTACTGCTTTGAGGGCGGCTGTAAATGCTTGGCTCAGATTCATTAAAGTTTGTAAAGAGATAATAGAGGTGTTGGGATGAGTGAATTACCACCACAGGTTCAGAATATGGTTGCGCAACTCCAGCAACTTCAGCAGCAGTTGCAGGCTGTTGCAGCTCAAAAGGCTCAAGTTGAAGCTATGTTAAGAGAGACTGAAGCATCTCTGGAAGAAGTACAGAAGGCTGGCGAGGATACACCAATATTCAAAGCTGCGGGCAATATTCTTGTTAGGGTGGACAAAGAGAGACTGTTGAAGGAGTTGCAGGAGAAAAAAGAAACCTATGAAGTCAGGTTGAAAACACTTGAGAGACAGGAAGAACGACTCAGAGAAAGACTTACAGAGATGCATAAGAAAATAAAGTCCATGCTAAGCCCACAAGCCGGTTAATTATGCTGGAATTTTCTTAACTCTTTTTTAAAATAGGCTCATGAATCGTAAAGAAGCTGAAGCACGGATTTTCGTCTCTCTTATTGTATTTCATGTGGGTTTGCTTATGGCTGCTGCGGGAGTTCTTGCAAGTCTTTTTATACTTCCGTCACACATCAGGTTCATTTCTGCGGCAATTTTCGTTTTAATTGGTTCTTTCTTGATGCTCACTGGATATAAAATCGGAAAGAGGAAGTGAAATTGATTTTGCTTTAATTGGGCATGTCTGCGTGAGGTATTCTCAGGCAACAGTAAACAAAGCAGAATGTGATGCTGCTGCGGGAATATATGCAATTCATTGCGGATGTAGTAAGCAGATTTTAACTCAAAAAGGGAAAGAATTAAATAGACATTTCCAGAGCAGTCCACAAATGTATGAAATATGATGTAATAATTATTGGAGCAGGACCTGGAGGATTGTTCGCAGCCTATAAGCTAGCTGGAAAGCTAAGTGTTGCCGTTTTTGAAATGGGAAGAGATATAGATAAACGAAAGTGTCCGAGCGATCTCGCGGAGAGCTTTTGCCTGAAGTGCGACCCCTGTAATATAACGTCTGGTGTTGGTGGGGCTGGAGGGTTATCGGACGGGAAGCTCAATTATGTGCATCCCGATTACCCTTCAAGCTTCACCGTAGGTGGAGACTTTCTTGGACTTGTTGATGAGAATTATTTGCTTGAGAAGATGGATGAAGTGGACAGGATATTCCTTCAGCACGGCGCACCTGATGAACTCTACGGCACGGACAATGAGAAGCTGGAAGCCTTCTTGAGAAAAGCAAATTCTGCTGGAATAGAGTTCGTACCGCTTAAGCAGAGACACGTCGGAAGCGATGAACTGCCCAAGGTGATAAAGAGTATTGAGGATTACATCACTGGAAACGGGGTAACGATCTACACGAATACGGCTGTGGTGGACATCAACCCGAAGGAGAAGAAGATAAAAACAGCAGATGGGAGAGAGTTCAGCTACGATTATCTGATTATAGGCGTTGGTAGAGGAGGAGCAGCGTGGCTTGAGAAGTGGGCAGAGGAATATGGATTTACGATGAAAGGGAAGGTTAAAGCCATAGACGTTGGTGTAAGAGTAGAGGTTCCTGCCTCCATAATGGATGAGATAACGTCGGTAATCTATGATCCAAAGCTCAGGGTTACAACCAAGAAGCACGATGATTACATGAGAACATTCTGCACTTGTCCGAGGGGCTGGGTTATTAGAGAGGACTATGGTGAGTTCTGTCTGGTAAACGGGCACAGCAAGGCCAAGGAAAAGACCAACAATACGAACTTTGCCCTTCTTGGTCATTATACATTTACCGAACCCTTCGAATATCCAAATGAGTGGGGTAGAGATCTCGCAAGAATAACCACCAAGCTTGGCGGCGGAAATCCGATCGTTCAGAGACTAAAGGACTTGAGATTAGGAAGGAGAAGTACTGAGTCGAGAATCAAAAACAACAGGCTTGTTAAGCCAACGTTGACAACAGCTATTCCCGGCGATATCAGTCTTGCATATCCTGGAAGAGTTATGGACGATATTATTGATGCACTGGAGCAGCTTGACAAGGTCATTCCGGGTGTTGCGGACGATTCAACGCTCCTCTACGCTCCGGAAATCAAGTTCTACTCTTTGAAGCTTGAAGTAAACTCAGAGATGCAGACGAACATTGATGGCGTTTACGCTATTGGTGACGGTGCAGGAATAAGCAGAGGTATTGTAGGTGCTGCCGTTACCGGTCTCATAGCAGCTGAAAGCATACTTAAGAAGTCCAAGAAATAAATTTTTTACCATTTAATATTTTTAGCTTTATTTTTAGATGGTTTTTGGAAAACTCCACTGAATTAGAGCTCGAGATACTGTGTAATCTTTTCCACATCCACGAAGCTCTCTACAAGTTCACACATCTTTCTTATCTTCAAATCACCTTTTATTCTCGCTTTTCCGAAGATTTCGGCAAGTCTTTCCGTTGTTCTGAGTGTGTCCTCTTTTACAAGAATAACTGGTACACCCCTCTCTTCTGCCATACCAAGGACGATCTTTGATGGTTCCAGATTGCCGGTTAAAATCAGGCATTTGATGCTTGGAACTTCGAGGGCAACTATATGCAGATCTGAGCGATCACCACCAGTCACGAGCGCAGCATTTCTTGATTCTCTGAAATACCCCATTGCCGATTGAGACGACATTGCACCGATAAGAAGCTGTTCTATTATGATGTCTTCTTTCGGTTCGACAAGAAATTCTCCATTCAGCGCATCTTTTATCTCGCTTACAAAAAGTCCTCCAAGTATGGGATCTCTGGGCAGCATTCCAAGCATTTCCATACCGTTTTTAGCAAGCAAAGAACTTGCAATACTCTGGACATACGTTTTCTTGTATCCAGTTAGCTGGTTGAATATCACCATTTTGAGTTTTTCACCAAAAATCTCTTTTGCGGCAAGCAGTCTATCGAATATAAAATCGTTGGTGTATTTCACAACCATCAGGACATTTGAATCGAGCATTGAAGAGATGCTGGCATCACACAACCCAACAGCCTTACCAGTTTTGTAATCTGTGGCGCCTTCAATCAGGACTATGTCCTTTCCCTCTGAGATCTTTTTATATGAGTCTAGGACGGTTTTCTTGAGTTCTACGGGGTCACTGCTGCTCAAAAATTCAATATATGGCATATCGAGGACGATCGGGCATATGTCTTCAATATCGTCGCCCGTTTTTAAAACCTGGGCGGTGCTGTATGCATCCTCATCAACAAGTTTATCATTTATGTGTGCAGCATTTACACCAAAGGGCTTGAAATAACCTATTTTGAATCCTTTCTCCTTTAACATCATCCCAAGCGCGATAATAATCCCACTTTTCCCCGAGTATCCTTCAATAGAGGATACAAGAAGGTTTTTAACCATCTTCAAACCTCCTTACTTGTGTCAATAACCATCCTAAAGTCAATTGCACAGCATCCTTTTTCAAATACCTTAATCGGATTTACATCCATCTCAAGTATGTCTGGAAAATCAAGGCTAAGCTGCGAAATTCTAAGCAAAACATCAACGATTGATTCAATATCAGACATTTTTTCCCCTCTAACACCTTTAAGGATTTTATAAGCTTTAACGCTTTTGATCATTCCAAGCGCATCTTTTTTGCTTATGGGAGCGATTCTGAATGAAACATCTTTGAAAACTTCGACGTATATGCCTCCCATTCCAAACATGAGAAGCGGACCAAACTGCGGATCCCTCTTCATTCCTACAATGACTTCTTTTCCACCTTCAATCATTCTTTGAACGAGAACGCCATCTATCCTTGCATTGCTCATGTAGTTCTCTGCTCTCGTAATGATCTCGAAAAATGTGCGTTTTACCTCATCTTTTCCAACATTCAGCTTTACACAACCGACATCACTCTTGTGTATTATATCTGGTGAAACCACCTTCATCGCAACAGGGTAGCCAATTCTATCTGCTATTTCCACAGCTTCATCAGCTGTTCTGGCGAGCCCATATGGTGCTACATTGATACCGTATGCTTCGAGAACCCTCAATCCCTCAACACCAACAATCTTTGCTCCCCTCTTTCTGGCTTCGTTGATAATATCTCTCACGACTTCTTTATCCACTTCAAACTGTGCTGACTCCTGATATGTTTCTTTCTTGGTTTTACCATACGTCTTTACTGCTGATAATGATTTTACAGCCCTTACAGGATCAAAGAAGTTCACTATTCTGTGCTTTTTAAGTTTCTCTACAGCAGGCAGAACACTCTCCCCTCCCATGAAGCAGGTCACAACAGGTTTTGAAATTCCGGTTACGTAGTCAGTAGCCTTTTCGAAATCAATTCGTGCTGTCGGAGTTAGAATTGCAATAATAGCACCCACATTTCTGTCTTCGGAAATTATTCTCGCAGCTATACCAAATCTGTCTGCGTCGGCATCTCCTATAACATCAACAGGATTGTAAATGCTTGCTTCTGGTGGAAGTGCTCTCTTCAGCTTTTCAATCGTTTCTCTTTCAAATCTAGCAAGCTCCAGCCCAAACGTCTCGACAGCATCAGCCGCCATAACACCTGGCCCACCAGAGTTTGTGACAATCGCAATTCCCTTCTCAATGTTCTGAATGTTTGAAAGAATCAGTGAGAAATCGAACAGTTCCTCAATTGTGTCTGCTTGGACAACTCCACATTGCTGGAAAGCTGCTTTAAAGGCTGCAAAACTGCCTGCCAGACTTCCAGTATGGCTTGAGGCTGCTCTGGCTCCAGCTTCAGTCCTACCACTTTTCATCACCACTACTGGCTTCTTCCTGGAAACTCTTCTTGCAACCTCGATGAATCTTCGGCCATCTCTAACACCTTCGAGATAGAGCATTATGACATCCGTTTCATCATCACTGGCGAGATATTCCATGAAATCACATTCGTCAAGTACAGCTTTGTTCCCCAGCGAAACGATCTTGCTGAAACCGAAGTTTGAGGATATGGCCCAGTCGATAACTGCCAGGATGAAAGCACCTGACTGACTCAGAAATGCTATGTTTCCTTTTGGTGGGGTTATCTTGCTGAACGTAGCGTTTAGCTGTGCGTGGGTGTTTATCATTCCGAGACAGTTAGGGCCTACAAGGTTTATTCCGTATTTTCTGCAAATTTCGGTCAGTTTCGCTTCAAGTAAAGCTCCTTCTCTTCCAGTTTCTTTGAATCCGGCTGAGATAACTACAACATTGTGAACTCCCTTTTTCCCACACTGCTCGAGCACATCAAGAACAGCTCTGGCCGGAACCACGATTACAGCGAGATCAACTTCATAGGGAATGTCCAGGACAGATGGATAGCATTTTACACCGAGGACCTCTGTGTAGGATGGGTTGACTGCATAAACCTCACCGGTAAATTGAGAAATGATATTCTTAAGCACGATATGGCCTACTTTTCCTTCCTTCGGTGTTGCACCGACTACTGCAACGCTTTGTGGATTAAACAGTTTGTCGAGCATTTAATGGATTGGTTGTTTGAAACTATATAACTATTCTGATATTTGATAAAATTTGTTTTTGATAGTGATAAATACAATCAAAAATGTGTATATCCTCTGAATTCAACTTTATTCCTGCCGTGTTTACCTTCTATCCAGACACCACTACCCTCTACAACTTCACCAACTTCAAAACCGTGGGTGCATTGGCTGGAAGTATAAACAAGTTCGTAGTCTCCACCAGCATACAGGAAGAGTTCAAGAGCCTTCTTTTCATCAACATAAGGTGTCAGGTGGTCAAGGGGGAGGATATCCTCATAGATAACAATTCCAACTTTGCTCTTTTCTGCTATCAGGTTCAGCGAAACTGCAAGGCTATCGCTTATATCCGTCATCGCATTTGCATGCCTTGCGATCTCAACACCCTCGTTAATTTTTGGTTCGGGTGTGAAGAGGGATTTAGGATAGGCAATCTCGTTGCGATCGATTCCTGAGAAGAGCTGCTCAAGACTGAGTTGAGCCTTACCAAGCAATCCGGTAAGGCAGACCTTATCGCCCGGTTTTGCACCACTCTGGGTTACATAGCGATCTGCTGTACCGATTGCGAAGCCGGAAATAAAGAGTTCATCACCGAAATCTATGTCACCACCTACAACAGCCACATCGTATTTTTCTGCAAGCGCTTTCATACCCTTCAAAACCCTCACAAAGAAATCTTTGCTCGCTTCTCTCAGCGTTATGGTGTAAAGGAAGTACAGTGGTTTTGCGCCTGTTGCAGCCAGATCGCTCAGGTTGACAGCCAGAGCCATATGTCCCATTTCTTCTGGCAGCATTCCTGGCGGAAAATCTGCCTTTTCATGCAGGTTGTCAGCCGTGAGAACCAGATTGCTCCTACCAACTCTGACAACAGCACAATCGTCTTCTCCTGCGCCAACGATGACGTCTTCTCTCTTAGCTCCGAAAATTTTTGATGCAAGCCTGATTAGCTCAAACTCCATCGAATCACATCCTCATACTTACATAACACACGGTTTGTGACGTACAGACTTGTTAGACTCTCCTCACCAAGTGATACGGATACAGCATTGTGTTTTTTCATGATTTCAATCGTCTCCTCTTCGAACCCGCCATGCGGAAAAGCCCCTATACAAACAGCAACGTTTTCTTTAAGGAAGTCTTTAAGCGAATCTTCTTTGTACTCACCCTCTTCGCTCATGAGCACGATCTTTGATGGTGAGATCGAGCTAATTAATTCGTCCAGTCCACCATCGAGAAACTTCATGAGCACAGTGTTCTCATAGGTGATGGTTCTTTTCCTGAAGAGATCCTCCATCAATCCTATGAATCTGTTGTAGTTCCTCGGAAGTCTGGTCTGGTTGTTTATCCAGATCACCTCGTTGTTAATTGTGTGGATGTAGATGTCTATTTGATCTGAAACCCTTGAATCGAGGGCTGAAAGAAGACACATATGGACGATGTCTGGTCTCCCTCTTTTCCTCCACTTTGGCAGGGTTTTCATCGCTGTGTGGTGTTTGGAATCGTCGAGAATGAGTTCTTTTGGTTTCTTGCCTCTCCTCCTTGAATCGTTTAATACGGCAGGATGCTTTGCTATTACTCCCGGAACCCTTTCGAGGGAAGCTTCGAGAAATATGAGTGTTAACGCCATACTTTCACCGGTTTTTTTTGGTTTTTTAGCTATTTGTTTTGAAGTAGAATAAAACATCTATTGCTCTTCAGATTTTTGAGGTTGTTTGCAGGTAAATTGATATTCCTAGCTTTATTGTAATGCAGTTATTTTCCTTTTCAGCACTAAATGATATATGCCATCCCGTTAATTTTCTTGGTGTGAAAGCACTTGCAGCTTCGCTTGGCTTCTTCACACGAACACCTGTTGGAATGGATGAGAAAAGCTTTGATTCGTTGAGGAAAAATCTCTGGGTATTGCCGATTACGGGGTTCATAGTAGGATTTTTGATTGCCATACCTTCTTACCTTCTGTGCGCTCTTGCTCCCGAGATTGCTTTCATTTCAGTCATCATCTACATTTTAGTTGAAGGCATAAATCACATTGATGGACTTGCGGATTTTGGTGACTCACTGTTTGTTTCAAAGGAAAGAAAGCTCGAAGTTCTAAAGGATGTTAGAACCGGAGCAGGAGGAACACTGGCACTGGTTCTCTATCTCGTTATTCTGGCATTCTCCTTCGACAACCTCTCCACCGATGAGCTTGTTGCGGCAGTGGTTCTTTCCCAGACTGCAGCAAAGATGGGAATGCTTGTTTTACTGACCACATGCAGCCCGCTCTGGAGTGGAATCGCTTCGACCATGATGGAGTTTGCATCCAGAAAGGATCTAATTGTTGGATTGCTGGTATGCGGAGCAATATTTGGTGTGTTTGCATTTGAACACATCGCTGCCTTGCCCATGTTTGCGGCATGCTTAGCAATCACAGTTTTTTACAGATGGTATGTAGTCAGAGCATATGGTGGAGTTAACGGAGATATTATTGGAGCATTGAATTGCATTCTTTTTGCATTTGGATTGTTATTTTGGATTGTGTGGTAATTTTTAGATGTGAGATTTTTGTGAATTTTTTGTCAAAATTCTGTAACTGTTGTAGGTCTCATGATTTAGAGCTTGTTCAGAGCTCATATTAATTTTTTCATCTGTCAGGATTGTTTATTATTTTTACTATATTTATTTGATATACAATTATCTGCTTGAATGTTTTATAAGTTTTATCTTAGAACCTTTTATTGTAATCTTTCTGGTTTTTAAATTTTTATTTTGAAGTTAGAAATTCCGAAATTTTTTCTAATCATATTTATTAACAAATGTTCTAATTTGTTATCGATATTTTTAATATCGAAATGTTTTTAAAGGGATGTGGTGGTTTTTAAGCCAGAGGTGGTGTGACTTGTCAGAAGAGGTAAGCGCGAAGGTTGTGTATGGGACAAAAAGTGAGGGACTGGCGGCGGTTTTGTCTTTTCTCTGGGTAGGCCTGGGCCAGATATACTGCGGGCGGATTGGTAGAGGTCTTTTGATGATGGTTATACAGGCAATTCTTGTGGGTATTACGTTTTTGTCGTTTGGAGTATTGTTCTTCATTCCCGTCATCTTTGCAATCTGGAACATTTATGATGCATACAAACTGGCCAAAAAATACAATGCGGCGTTGATGTCGTCAGGAAAACCTCCGTGGTAATTTTTTACTTTTTTTAGTTAATACTCCATTAGTTGATTGCAATTTTAGTGTAATATGTGCCTGTCATCTAATTGACACTCTCATTCTAATTCAAACGCATAAAATTATGAAGCATATACAGGATAGATTAACAATAATGAAAGCCCTGATAATGTGTGGCGGGAGAGGTACAAGGCTGGGAATGGGTGAAAAACCGCTTGTATCTCTTGCAGGCAGAAAACTCATTGAATATGTGCTCGATAAGCTCTGGGTCTGTGATGACGTTTTCGCAGCAACCACGGTGAATACACCTGAGACGGAGAAGTTTCTTAGGGGAGAAGGGATAAAAGTTGTCAGAACGTCTGGGGCAGGATATATAGAGGACATGGTTGAAGCTCTGAGAAAACTTTCAATCACCGAACCTGTGCTGATTATATCGGCCGATCTTTTCATCGTTAAAGATACCTTGATTTCGGATATTGTGGATTATTACAACTCTTCGACGGCGAGAGCTCTGCAGACAGCATATCCCGATGGTAGTGCTGCTGGTATAAACATCTTGGACGGAATGTTTTTAGATGAAGAACAGGAAGAAGTAACCTATAGAGTAGGCAGGGAAGATGTTGTAAATATTAACACTCCTGAAGATCTTAAGAAAGCCGAGATGATGATTGATGGAAGAAGAAAAACTCTATGAGGAAAAAAGGAAAAGGATGGCCGAATTGCTTCGTGAAGAATACAAACTGAGTGATAAAGTAATTGAGGCTATGAAAAAAGTTCCACGCCATCTGTTTGTGCCATATCAGTATAGAGAGGAAGCATACGTTGATACTCCTCTCCCAATTGGAAAAGGGCAGACGATCAGCGCTCCACACATGGTCGCGATAATGTGTGAACTTCTTGATCTCAAGCCTGGCGAGAAAGTGCTTGAGATCGGCACGGGATGCGGATATCATGCTGCTGTCGTTGCAGAAATTGTTGGTAAAGATGGGAAGGTAATTACCATTGAGAGACATCCAGAACTCGCTGAAAGAGCGAGAGAGATTCTGAAAGAACTCGGATATGACAATGTAATCGTGATTGTTGATGATGGTAGCAAGGGATACGAGCCAGAGGCTCCATACGACAAGATATATGTTACAGCATCTGCTCCCGACATTCCCAAGCCTCTTTTGGAGCAGTTGAAGCCTGGAGGGAAGATGGTCATCCCAATTGGAAATTTCATGCAGTACCTCTACATAGTGGAGAAAGACGAAAGTGGAAGAATAGAGAAGAAGAAATGGGGAGCCGTGCGTTTTGTCCCGCTTGTTGGTGAATATGGCTTTGACTGATCGACAATATCCCTGTAATGATTTAGTGCAGAATCTTTCCTTCGTTTCAGGCATCTTTTCTGTCTAGTAAATCTTCGTAGTATGTGCTTAATAAGAATAACATCACCTAGTATATCGTCTGCTTGTAAGTTTAGTTTACATTATTTTGTATGTGTGTATGCTGATGGTTTGACTATAAAAACCCAACCCACAAATTTTTTGTAGCTCTGTATATAGCTAATATCGTGAAAAAGGTTTGCACCGTCAGATACAAACTCAAAGACAATCCAGCATATAGACATTATCGCTTTATTCCGGCAATCTATACTTTATTTGCCATATTCTACTTTCTGAACTCTATCGGAAGGAGAGACTCAGTCGGACTTGCAATTGCAATCGTTTGGATACTTCTTTCACTTATTCAATGGTTGTATTACTGGTTCATTCCTGTTAAAATCGAGATTTATGATGAGGGAATAAAGACCGATCTTGGATTTTTTAGATGGAATGAGCTCAGGGAAGTCGAAAGTAAAGACGGATGGATCACACTGAAGGCAAAGAAATGGACGAGGATTTCAATCCCACGTAAAGCTGAGTCGTGTCCGCATGCTTCCGCATGCTTTCTTGAAACTGCTCTGAATCTGCAAAATCGGTGAGAGGGCATAACATTTATTATATCTTGACCTTGTAAATCGTAATGCAACCTTTTTCGTAAATCTTTTCAAGCCAGTCTATTCTTTCAAACTTTCTTTTACAGTCTGGGAATTCCCTTAGCTCTGCCTTTCCCACGTAGATATAACTGATATTGTATTTTTTAACAACTTCAGTAAGATCATTTTCTCCCCCTCCATAGGCTCTTTTTACGTCTTCTACTCTCTCCCATATTTCATCCAGCGGAACACCATGTCCGTAGGGCCAGTTTATGTAAGACAGAACTCTAAGCCTGCCACCAATCATGGTAGGAGGAGAGTGTATGGAAGGGGATGTGAGGAACACTGCTTTTTCTTCCGTATTCTGCCTCACCCACATCCCAGCATCGAATTCGTTCCAGTCAGCGGCTATATATGATGTGGATAGGTTATACATGGCAACGCTTACCGATGAGAGAGTTGAAAGGATCAGTAAAACGATCACAATTGCCGACCCTGCTTTTCTGAGTCTTATCTGTATTTCGGCAAGCATCACACCACTGGTTATTGCAACAGGTATCCATGCGAAATGGAAAAACTTGTACATATCCCAGGGGTTTGGTGTAAAGGAAACAACATTTGGGAGTATAAAAAGTGTTAAAAGCCAGGAATAAATAAAAAAGCTGTTTTCTCGCAGAATCCTGAGCAACAACGCTAATATCGATAACAGGAATGGAATTCCGAGATTGGCCAAATAAAACACCAGCGGATTTCCTTTAAGGAAGTCGGATGCCCAGGAGTGCTTTATCCCGAGATTTGTATGGGAGCTGAGAGATATCAGAAGGAACGGGATTGATGGAAATAGGAGGGGCAGATAGTATAGGTGTTGTTTTTTTATCTTGTGTGATATGCCAGCTTTTACCAGATTAATGAGGTATATCAGGCCTGAAGTGAAGAATGCGAGGGCATGGAACGGGAAAAGTAGTCCTGTTAGCAGACCTGCAAGCACAACGTTGCGCCAATCTTTGTCCTTCCTGAGTAGATGAGCGATAAATGTTAAAGCAGGTAGCCCAACAAGAAGAGGGCGTTGTTGGAGGAGATTATCAAAGATTGGTGGCAGGGCAAAGAATCCGCCATACTGGTAGATGTAGTAATTTGTTGGCTGAAAGGAGCCATCAATTAATGCCTTGAATAACAGGCAGTATGAGAACCCCCAGCCGAAGACTGCAATAATCGAGGCATAAACGCCTGCTGATTTACTTCTCAGCTCGCTTGCGAAAATATAGACTGCCAGTGCAAACAGAGCGATGAAAACAGCGTTCATTACGGGTAGGAGTTTTGGAAGAAAGGAACCATAGGCTTTTTCCAGTATGGCTGTATGAAAATCGACAAAGTAATGGTAATTCATCTCTCTTCCGGCATAATATGGCATTTCAGGTGGAAGATTTCCATTGTTGATGCTTTCGATTATTTCGTAATGCATCGGTGTATCCTGCCAGTTTGATCCTGTTATGATTACACCCCTGCTATCTTCAACCCATACACTGTTGTAGAGGATTACAAGAGATATCAGAAAAGTCACGGCTGCAATGAGGACACTATAGTCAATTTCCAATCTGGGTCTCTCCAGTTTGGTAAAAAGAGCAGGTAATAGTAATACTGCGAAGGACAGTAAGATGGCCTCCTTTGAGTAACCAAAGAGCAGGGAAAAATAATAGATTGCGTGGGTTGAGATCATGACACTCAGGATGGGAATGATAAAAATCTTCTCATCTCTGCCAAGATCTCTAAAAAACAGTGTGGTTATGATGTATCCAGGGACAAAGAATGTGAAGATAATTGCTGTGGCTAATGAAACGTAGGGCGAGAAGAGTGACACTATTAGAATGGCTGTCAATGGGATAATAAACCTGATATTTAATGACATGGGAGTATTTCTTTAATAGACGGATATTTAGTCTTTTTGATTAAAATTTGTTTCCAGCAAAAATCTGTATTGTTTAGGGATCTGGAGATTTCCTATTAATCCTGGTCTTGAGCTGTTTTGGTAACTATTTCAGTCCTGGATATTAAATTAACAAGTTTAGTTTATTTGATATAGTATTTTTCCTCAGCTCTATTTAATATTTAGATATATTATGTTATTTTTTGAGAGTTGAAATTAATAGCCACTTCAGACCATCAAAAATTTTAAAAATCCAGCAAGTAGTCTTACTACGCGAAAAAGATTTATATCGTTCAACAACACCCAAGCTAAAGGGCTCGTAGCTCAGCCAGGCAGAGCAACGGCCTTTTAAGCCGTTGGTCGCGGGTTCAAATCCCGTCGAGCCCGCCTTATTCCCTATTTAAGGTGAAAAATATGTCCAAGATAAGGCTGCAGGATCACATACTTGTTCCAAAGCACGAAATACTCTCAAAGGAGGAGGCTGAGGAACTTTTGAAGACCTTAGGGGTTAGTAGGGAGCAACTACCGAAAATCAGAGCAGATGATCCAATCGCAAGGGAGATCGGAGCGAAGCCTGGAGATATTGTGCGGATAATAAGAGAGAGTCCCACGGCAGGCAGATCAATTGCGTATAGACTTGTTATATAAAACATTGATTTAAGGTAAATTATGAAAAAAATATCGTCCGGAGTCGGAATGGATGGAGGGAACTTTTTCGATTTTAGTTGGTACTATGGAAGAGATTAGATTATGTTTAAAGGGGGATGGATATGTTAGATAGGAGAGTTCTTGCTAGGGCTTATTTCACCCATGAAAGGCTTGTGAAGCACCAGATTGATTCATTCAACAGGTTCCTCGATGAAGGTTTGCAGAGAGTGATAGATGAGCAGAGAATAATAGAGCTGGACATTCCGGATACGTATGTTAAGCTCGGGAAAATTGAGGTTGGAAGACCAATAGTTAAAGAAGCTGACGGTTCTCGAGCACCGCTCTATCCAGCTATGGCAAGGTTGAGGAATCTCACATATGCGGCACCAATCTACCTTCATGCACAGGTGATTGATGAGGGTAGGGAGCTTGATGAAGAGATTGTTGAGATAGGAATGCTTCCTATAATGGTGAAATCAAAGGCATGCAACCTGAATGACGTCGATGATGTTACAAGGGTTGGTGAAGATCCGCTCGATCCTGGTGGTTACTTCATCATTAATGGAAGTGAAAGGGCTCTGATGACTCTAGAAGACCTCGCTCCGAACAAGATCTTGCTTGAGAGAGAAGAAAGATACGGTGAGGTTGTTGAGGTTGCAAAGGTTTTCAGCCAGAGAGCTGGTTATAGAGCTCTTGTCGTGGTTGAGAGGGGTAGAAACAACATTCTCGAGGTTACTTTCCCGCAGATCCCCAAGAGCATACAGTTTGTTACTCTGATGAAAGCTCTCGGTGTTGAGACGGATCAGGAAATCGTGACGATGGTTAGCGATAACCCGGAGATAATGAAATTCATGCTTGAAAACGTGGAAGTTGCAGAAGTTGAGACGCAGGAAGAGGCTATAGAGTATATAGGAAGAAGAGTAGCGCCTGGACAGAGCAAAGAATATAGGCTAAACAGGGCAAATCAGGTTCTTGATCAGTACTTCCTGCCTCATCTTGGTGTGGAGCCTGAAGCTAGGAGAGCAAAGGCCTTCTTCCTTGCGAGAATGGCTGAGGCTGTTTTTGAACTGGCACTTGGATTAAGAATGGAGGACGACAAGGACCACTATGCAAACAAGAGATTGAAGCTTGCTGGAGATCTTATGGAAGAAATATTCAGAGTTGCTTTCCTCAGGCTTATCAAGGATGTTAAATATCAGTTGGAGAGAGCTAAGGTAAGAGGCAGACCGCTTAAGATGTCTACGGCTGTAAGAAGTGATGTTCTGACAGACAGAATAATGCATCCAATGGCAACAGGTAACTGGGTTGGTGGCAGAACTGGAGTTTCACAGCTTATTGACAGACACAACTACATCTCCGTTCTCTCTCACCTCAGAAGGGTTATATCACCGCTTTCTCGCTCACAGCCTCACTTCGAGGCAAGAGACCTTCACCCGACACAGTGGGGAAGAATTTGCCCAAGCGAAACACCAGAAGGTCCGAACTGTGGACTTGTGAAGAACTTTGCGCAGTATGCAGAGGTTAGCGTTGGTACGGATGAAAATGAGGTTAAGGAGATGTTGTTTAGCTTGGGAGTTGAACCCATAAAGGGGTGATTGAATGAAAGCAAGAGTTTATGTGAATGGTGCGCTCATAGGGTTTCATGAAAATGGTGAGAAACTCGCATATCAGATTAGGGAGCTCAGGAGGAAGGGCAAAATCTCTAACCAGGTTAATGTTGCTTACTATCCCGACTCTAATGAGGTTAGAATAAACACCGATGCGGGAAGAGCCAGGAGACCCCTTATTGTTGTAAAAGATGGTAAACCTCTGCTTAAAGAAGAACATATTGAAAAACTGAAAAAAGGTGAGCTGAAATTTGAGGATCTTGTAAAGCAGGGGTTGATTGAGTTTCTGGACGCTGAAGAAGAGGAAAACGCATATATTGCGGTAAATGAGGAAGATTTGACTCCAGAGCACACACACCTTGAACTTGACCCATCGCTTATAGTTGGTATATGTACAGGTTCAATTCCGTATCCAGAACACAACGCTTCTCCAAGAAACACAATGGGTGCTGCGATGATTAAACAGAGCCTTGGACTCCCTTACGCCAACTTTGCATGGAGAGCTGACACGAGAGGACATCTACTCCACTACCCTCAGGTTCCGATTGTAACAACAGATACGCAGCTTGAAATTAAGTTCAATGAAAGACCTGCAGGTCAGAACTTTGTCGTTGCTGTTATCAGCTATGAGGGATACAACATTGAAGATGCTCTCATTTTCAACAAGGGTAGTATCGATAGAGGTTTGGGCAGATCACACTTCTTCAGAACATATGAGTCTGAAGAAATGAGGTATCCTGGTGGTCAGGAAGACAGATTTGAGATTCCTGGAGCCGACATCTCCGGATTCAGAGGAGCTGAAGCTTACGCTCATCTTGATGAGGATGGTCTGGTCTTCCCAGAAACTGAAGTTGGGCCAGATGATGTTCTGATTGGTAAAACATCACCGCCAAGATTCCTTGAAGAACCAACGGAGCTTGGAATTTCACCGCAGAAGAGGAGAGAAACTTCTGTTACAATGCGTTCAAACGAGAAGGGTATTGTCGATGCTGTATTCCTTGTTCAGTCTGAAAGCGGTTCAAAGCTGGCGAAGGTTAGGGTTAGAGATTTGAGAATTCCCGAGCTTGGTGACAAATTTGCCTCAAGACATGGTCAGAAGGGTGTTATCGGGCTTATTGTGCCTGAGGAGGACATGCCGTTCACAGAATCCGGAATTGTGCCTGACATGATAATCAATCCGCACGCAATTCCATCGAGAATGACTGTTGGACACGTCCTCGAAATAATTGGTGGTAAGGTTGGTAGCTTGGAAGGAAGGAGAATTGACGCCACAGTCTTCCACGGTGAGAAGGAGAAAGCGCTTAGAGAGGCTTTGAAGGCTTACGGCTTCAGCCACACGGGTAAAGAGGTAATGTATGACGGAATTACCGGTAAACGCTTCGTTGTTGACATTTTCGTTGGTGTAATCTACTATCAGAAGCTCTACCACATGGTTTCAAGCAAGATCCATGCAAGAAGCAGAGGTCCTGTTCAGGTTCTGACAAGACAGCCCACAGAAGGAAGAGCAAGGAAGGGTGGTTTGAGGTTTGGAGAGATGGAGAGAGATGTACTCATCGGACATGGTGCAGCCTTGCTACTCAAGGACAGGTTGCTTGAGGAATCTGACAAGGTAGAGGTCTATGTGTGTGGAACATGTGGTCATGTTGCAACGTATGATTTCAGGAGGAATACTGCATATTGCCACGTCTGTGATGATGACAGCAACATCCACAAGGTTGAGATGAGCTATGCGTTCAAGCTGCTGCTTGATGAACTCAAGTCTATGATGATTGCCCCACGTCTCATACTTGGTGATAAAGCCTGAAGGTGGTAAATATGATTCCGAAAAGAATTGAGTCAATAAGATTTGAAGTTTTGAGCCCCCAGGAAATCCGCAGAATGAGTGTAGCGAAGATTATCACACCAGAAACCTATGATGTTGACGGTTTCCCGATCGAATCTGGTTTGATGGATCCCCGCCTCGGTGTCATTGACCCTGGACTGAAATGCAGAACCTGCGGTGGTAAGGCCGGTGAATGTCCGGGACACTTTGGACACATAGAGCTAGCAGCTCCAGTAATACACGTGGGTTATGCAAAGCTTATTGCAAAACTGCTCAATGCAACTTGCAGGGAATGTGGAAGAATTCTGATGAAAGATGAGAAGCGAGACAAGTTCATCCAGGAGATAGAGAGAATAAAGGAACTTGGCCAGGACTTTGAGGATGTTGTAAAGGAAGTATTCAGAATCACAAAAGCAACGAAGAAATGTCCGCACTGTGGTGCAGATCAGATAGAAGTTAAATTTGAGAAGCCCACATTTTTCTATGAAGGTGAGCACCGCCTCACTCCTAAAGACGTAAGAGAAAGGCTAGAGAAAATTCCAAATGAAGATCTGCCCGCTTTTGGTATGGATCCAAAGGCTGTCAGACCGGAATGGATGGTTTTGACTGTTTTACCTGTACCACCGGTTACTGTACGCCCATCAATCATCCTTGAGACGGGACAGAGGAGTGAAGACGACCTTACCCACAAGCTTGTTGATATCACCAGGATCAATCAGAGGTTCCTTGAGAATAAGGAGGCTGGAGCTCCTCAGCTCATCCTTGAGGACCTCTGGGAACTGCTACAGTACCACGTAACAACTTATCTTGACAACGAAGTTAGTGGTATCCCGCCTGCAAGACACAGAAGTGGCAGACCTCTCAAAACTCTCGCCCAGAGATTGAAGGGTAAAGAGGGGAGGTTTAGAGGAAGCCTTTCAGGTAAGAGAGTTAACTTCTCTGCAAGAACTGTTATCTCTCCAGATCCAAATCTGAGCATAAATGAGGTTGGAGTACCGCAGATTATTGCCGAAGAGCTTACGGTACCTCTCTACGTAACTGAAAAGAACATAGATGAGGCGAGGGAGTATATCCTCAGGACTGAGCATCCAAAGGCCAACTATGTGATAAGACCGGATGGAAGAAGGGTAAGAGTAATGGATTCAAACAGGGAGGAGCTTGCAGAGAAACTCGAACCTGGAATGATTGTCGAAAGACAGCTGAAGGACGGTGACATTGTACTCTTCAACAGACAGCCTTCACTGCACAGAATGAGTATTATGGCTCACTATGTGCGTGTTTTGCCTTACAAGACATTCCGTCTTAATCCTGCCGTATGTCCACCTTACAACGCAGACTTTGATGGTGACGAAATGAACCTCCATGTACCACAGAGCCTTGAAGCTCAGGCTGAGGCAAAAATCCTGATGGCCGTTCAGGAGCACATTCTCTCTCCACGTTTTGGAGGTCCAATCATTGGTGGTATTCACGACCACATAAGTGGTCTGTACCTGCTTACTAGAGGTGAGAGAAAGTTCACTAAGGAAGAGGTAATGTCACTGGTAAGACCATTGAAAGGTGTCGATGACTTGCCACCACCAAAATACGCTGAGGGGGAGCTCTGGACCGGTAAACAAGTATTCAGCATGATTCTGCCGAATATATCTCTTGAGTTTAAGGCAGAAATCTGTCAGGGTTGTGAGGAGTGTAAGGAAGCTGAATGTGAATACGATGCCTATGTAATCATAAAGAATGGTGAACTTATCAGAGGAACCATCGACGAAAAAGCTGTTGGAGCCTTCAAGGGCATAATCATTGATGAAATAATGAGGAAGTACGGTAGCGAAGAGACGAGGAAATTCATTGACAACATGACACAGCTCGCCATAAGAGCCATAATGCATTCAGGATTCTCCTTCGGTATTAGTGACGAAGATATTCCACCTGAAGCCATCAAGCAGATTCAGGAAGTTATTGCGGATGCTGAGAGAAAGGTTGAGGAACTCATCAGGGCTTACAGAGAGGGCAACCTCGAGCCCATGCCCGGTAGAAGCATTGAGGAAACTCTTGAGATGAAGATAATGCAGGTTCTCGGTAGGGCTAGAGACCAGGCCGGTAAGATTGCCGGTAGATTCCTTGGTATGGATAACTCGGCAGTTATCATGGCAGTATCGGGTGCAAGAGGTTCAATGCTGAACCTGACACAGATGGCCGCATGTATCGGTCAGCAGTCAGTCAGAGGTGAGAGAATCAAGAGAGGTTATGCCTACACTAACAGAACCCTGCCACACTTCAAGCCGGGTGATCTGGGAGCGAAAGCAAGAGGATTCGTAAGGAGCAGCTACAAGGACGGTCTAACTCCTGTAGAGTTCTTCTTCCACGCCATGGGAGGTCGAGAAGGTCTCGTAGACACAGCTGTAAGAACATCACAGTCTGGTTATCTACAGAGAAGGCTCATTAACGCTTTGCAGGACTTGAAGATTGAGTACGATGGAACAGTTAAAGAGCAGACATCTGGAATGCTCATACAGTTCAGATATGGTGAAGACGGTGTAGACCCGATGAAGAGCTTCAGAGGAAAGTCTGTTGATGTTAAGAGGATTATTAAGGAAGTTCTAGCAGGAACTAACGGAGGCTGATAATATGAAGTACGATGATCTTTTGAATGAATACCCTCTCCCACCATCCGTAAAAGAAGAGCTTAAAACTGAACTTGAAAAGCTCGATGTAGACGAGAACATCGCGAGGAAAATAGTTGAAAGATGCTATGAAGATTATCTTACCAACCTTATGGAGCCAGGAGAGGCAGCAGGCATTGTTGCAGCGCAGTCCATCGGTGAGCCCGGTACTCAGATGACGATGCGTACGTTCCACTATGCTGGTGTCGCTGAAATTGACGTTACTCTCGGTCTGCCCAGACTTATAGAAATCCTCGATGTTAGAAAGAACCCTTCGACACCTATGATGACAATAAGGCTCCTGCCAGAATATGCAAAGGACAGAAACAAGGCCAGAGAAGTTGCGAACAGAATTGAAGCCACCTACATTCTTGATGTCGCAGACGTTACGACGGACATCAGAAACATGAGGATAATTATCTCACTGGACAGTAAAGCACTCGAAAGAAAACAGCTCACACTTGAAGAAGTCAAGAAGATGATTGAGAAAGGGTTGAAAGTTGAAGTAGGAGAGGAGGATGGCAAGCTCATCATCCAGATTTCGGAGCCGTCTTACAAGGCTCTAATGGATACTTTCGACAAACTTAAAAAGCTGGTACTCGCCGGTATCAAGGAGATTAAGAGAGTAATCATAAGAAAAGAGGGCGATGAATACGTGCTGTACACGGAAGGATCTAACCTCAAGAAGGTCATGAAAGTGAAGGGTGTAGACTTCACACGAACAGTAACAAACAATATATATGAGATCTATGAGGTTCTGGGGATTGAAGCAGCGAGGAATGCAGTAATACAGGAAGCAGTCTCAACACTTGAAGAACAGGGTCTGGAAGTGGATGTGAGGCATATCATGCTTGTTGCTGATGCGATGACTGCAGATGGCGAATTGAAACAGATTGGAAGACACGGTGTTGCGGGAGAGAAGCAGAGCATACTTGCAAGAGCCGCATTCGAAATGACTGTAAACAATCTGCTTGATGCTGCAGTTAGAGGAGATATTGATAAGCTGAGCGGTATTACCGAAAATATAATAGTTGGACAACCGATTAAGCTTGGAACAGGAGATGTGGAGCTTATTGCAAAATTCGGGGGTAGGAGAGAATGAAGATAGATTTTGAGAAGGCTTTGAGGAAGGCTTTGAAGACAGGAAAGGTTTATTTGGGAAGCAAGAGGACGATAAAGGCTTTGAGAAATGGTGAGGCTAAGCTGGTTGTTCTTGCAATAAACTGCCCGGAGGAAGTTAGGGAAGAGATAAAGAAGTATTCCGTACCTACGATAACGTTCAAGGGTACGAACATGGAGCTTGGGGCAGTTTGTGGAAAGCCATTTAGTGTTGCAGCATTGGCTGTAGTTGAAGAAGGGGAATCGGAAATTCTAAATATTGGAGAAAATTAATTTTTCAAAATTTTTATTTAAGAGGATGGTAGTATGGGTGTTAGGCTTTCGGCCGAAAGTATAAGATATCTTACTCTTTTTGAGAGCATAACTGGAGCAAGCATTAAGGATTGTATAGTCCAGGATGATAAAATTATATTCGTTGTTAAGAAGGGAGATATGGGTATTGCTATAGGAAAGGGTGGAATAAACATAGAGAGAATAAGGGAACTGATAGGAAAAAAGGTTGAAGTAATTGAACACTCTGACGATCCTGTTGAATTCATAGTCAACATTTTTAAACCCATCAAAGTCAACGTTAAGTTAATTGAGAGGGAGGGAAAGAAGATCGCCCAGATCAATGTCAACCCTCAGTACAAGGGGTTGGTGATTGGTAAGGGCGGGAAAAATATAAATAAAGCCAAGGAGTTGGCGAGAAGACATCACGATATTGATGATATAATAATAAAGTAAAAAGAGGTGTGGGCTCATGGGTAAAGGGCTGTTTGCGGCAAGAAAGCTGATTGAGAACAGGAAGAAGTTTAGGTTGAGCGACAAGAGGTACGTGCGTAGAATACTAGAGCTTAACGTTAAAGCTGACCCACTGGAAGGCGCACCAATGGCAAGAGGAATTGTGCTGGAGAAGATTGGTATTGAGGCCAGACAGCCAAACTCCGGTATCAGAAAGGCAGTTAGAGTACAGCTTATAAAGAATGGAAGGCAGATCACGGCATTCACTCCTGGAGATGGTGCTATAAACTTCATTGACGAGCACGATGAAGTCATCGTCGAGAAGATTGGAGGTAGAATGGGAAGGAGTATGGGAGACATTCCAGGTGTTAGATACAAGGTAATTAAGGTGAACAATGTATCACTGAAGGAGCTCTGGAAGGGCAGAAAGGAGAAGCCATTGAGGTGATATCATGAAATACGGATTCACAGAGGAAGAGCTTTACGTATTTGGGAAATACGACCCCAAGGAAGTAGAAGTTAGTGATCCCGCTCTTAAAAATTACATCTCACTTGAACCACGCTTTGTTCCACACACTCATGGCAGACATGCAAACACACCATTTGCGAAGCAGAAGGTGTTCATTGTCGAGAGATTGATCAATAAAGTAATGAGAAAAGGTCACAACACAGGTAAGAAGATTCTGGCCTATAACATCGTCAAAGAAGCTTTTGAGATTATTGAAAAGAAGACGAAGAAGAACCCGTTGCAGGTTCTTGTTGATGCATTGATTAATGCAGGTCCAAGAGAAGAGATTGTCAGGCTTAAGTATGGTGGTATTGCAGTTCCTAAGTCAGTTGACACTTCTAGTCTGAGAAGGCTTGATATCGCTCTTAGAAACATCTGTGAGGGTGCAAGACAGGCAGCATTCAAGTCCAAGAAGAGTATTGCTGCATGCCTCGCAGACGAAATTATTGCGGCTGCTAACAATGAGACTAGGAGCTACGCAGTCGCGAAGAAGGAAGAAATTGAAAGAGTTGCCAAGAGTGCAAGGTGATGTAAATGGCTAGACCGAAGAAGATGGTTGACAAAATTAAGGAATTAATGTGGAAGCCAGAGAGAATCAGAAACATGGGTATTATTGCTCATATTGACCATGGTAAGACCACGCTCAGTGATAACCTGCTCGCCGGTGCAGGAATGATAAGTGAAGAGCTTGCCGGCAGGCAGCTCTATCTTGACTTTGACTCGCAGGAACAGGAAAGAGGTATTACAATTAATGCTGCTAACGTCTCGATGGTTCACGAATACAAGGGTAAGAAGTACCTCGTCAACCTTATTGACACACCAGGTCACGTGGACTTTGGAGGAGACGTTACAAGAGCGATGAGAGCTGTAGATGGTGTCATCGTAGTCGTTGATGCAGTTGAGGGAGTAATGCCACAGACCGAGACAGTCCTCAGACAGGCTCTGAGAGAAAATGTGAAGCCTGTTCTTTTCGTTAACAAGGTTGACAGGCTTATTAGGGAACTTGAGCTCTCACCTGAAGAAATGCAGGAGAAGCTCATCAAGGTAATTACTGAAGTTAACAAGCTCATCAAGGTTCTGAGACCTGAAAAGTATGATGAGTGGAAGCTGAAAGTTGAAGATGGTAGTGTAGCGTTCGGTTCCGCTCTCTACAAGTGGGCTGTTAGCGTTCCATCAATGAAGGAGACCGGTGTTGGATTCAAAGAAGTTTACGAGTATCTTAAGGAGGATAAGGTAAAGGAACTCTCCAAGAAGTCACCTCTACATAGTGTTGTCCTTGACATGGTTATAAAGCACCTGCCTTCACCGGTTGAAGCACAGAAGGAGAGAATTAAAGTAATCTGGAAAGGAGACATCAACAGCCCAGAAGGACAGGCAATGATTAACTGTGATCCTAAGGGCCCAATTGCATTGATGATTACGAAGATCATCTCTGATCCACATGCGGGTGAAGTGGCTGTTGGAAGACTTTTCAGCGGTACACTCAAGGCCGGTACGGAGCTGTATATAGTTGATAGGAAGGCGAAGAACAGGGTCCAGACTGTTGGTCTGTACATGGGTCCAAAGAGAGTTGAGCTGGAGGAGGTTCCAGCAGGTAACATTGTAGCAGTTGTTGGTTTGAAGGATGCTGTTGCAGGTTCAACATGTTCTAACCTCGATAAATTCGAGCCATTTGAAGAGATCAAGCATGTGAGCGAGCCTGTTGTAACAATGGCTATCGAGGCAAAGAACCCGCGTGATCTGCCCAAGCTTATAGAAGTACTCAGACAGCTCGCAAAGGAAGACCCGACACTGCAGGTCACCCTCAACGAAGAGACAGGAGAGCACCTGATAAGTGGAATGGGTGAACTCCACCTTGAAGTTAAGGTTGAGAAGATAAGAAGAGAGAAGGGTCTTGAGGTTGTAACATCTCCACCAATTGTAGTCTTCAGAGAGACGGTTACATCGACCTCGCCTGTTGTTGAGGGCAAGTCACCGAACAAGCACAACAGGTTCTACATCGTAGTCGAGCCACTGCCGGAGGAAGTCATCAGACTATTCAAAGAAGGCATAGTAGATATGAAGATGGACAAGAAGGAGCGCAGAAGATTGCTCGAAGAAGCAGGACTGTCAAAGGAGGAAGCTGCTGGTATCCAGGAGTACTATGAGGGTAATGTATTCTGTGATGTCACAAAGGGTATTCAGTACCTCAACGAGACCATGGAATTGATCCTCGAAGGATTCAGAGAGGCAATGAGGGCTGGTCCACTGGCTAGGGAGCCCGTTATGGGTGTTAAGGTAAAGCTTGTGGACTGTAAGCTGCACGAGGATGCCGTTCACAGAGGTCCAGCTCAGGTAATACCTGCTGTGAGATCTGCAATATTTGCAGCAATGCTGCAGGCAAACCCAACGTTGCTTGAGCCATATCAGAAGGTATTCGTCACAGTTCCGCAGGACATGCTTGGAAATGTTACAAGAGAGATACAGGGTAGAAGAGGACAGATTCTTGAGATGAAAACAGAGGGTGACATGGTTACTATAATTGCGAAAGCTCCAGTTAAGGAGATGTTTGGATTCGCTGGAGACATCAGATCTGCAACTGCAGGTAAGGCCATGTGGAGCGTTGAACACGCCGGATTTGAACCAATTCCACAGGGATTACTCGAAAACTTCGTAATGGAGATCAGAAAGAGGAAGGGACTGAAGCTCGAAATTCCGAAGCCAGAGGACTTCTTGGCTTAGCCTCTTTTTATACATTTATTATCGTATTGCAAATGTGAATTTTTGGCAATTTACGTTGTTATTGGGGTAAGAGTATGAAGGAATCAGAGCTTGTACCCATAAAGGACATTGAGCTGAAAGAAGGCATGACTGTAAATGAGCTGGTAACTCAGCTCTATAAGGCAGGAGGGTTTACAGCAAAGCATGTTGGACAGGCTACAGATATTTTTGAAGAGATGATAAAGAATAAAGCGACAATATTTCTTTCGTTTCCCGCTGCAATAATCGCCACGGGAGTTAGAGGCGTCATCAAAGAGCTTGTTAAGAGGAAGCTTGTGGATGTTATAATCACGACGTGCGGAACGCTCGATCACGATCTGGCCAGAATATGGAAGGATTATTATCATGGTAGTTTCATGCTCGATGATGTTGAGCTTCACAGAAAAGGTATCAATAGAATAGGTAATGTTCTAACCCCGAATGAAAGTTATGGTCTGATTCTCGAAGAAAAGCTCCAGCCAATGCTGGAGGATATATACAATGAAAAGAAGAATCTATCAACGAAAGAGCTTGTGTGGGAGATTGGAAAGAGACTTGAAAACGAAGAGAACAAGGAGAGCTCTATAATCTACTGGTGTTACAAGAACAAGATCCCTGTTTTTGTTCCAGGTATTACTGACGGAGCTGTTGGAAGCCAGATATGGATTTTCTATCAGCAGCACAGGGATTTCACAATAAATGTGTTCAGGGATGAAGATGACTTGAGCGACATAATCTTCGAAGCAGAGAAGACAGGAGCACTGATGATTGGTGGGGGAATTTCAAAGCATCACACGATCTGGTGGAATCAGTTTAGAGGAGGTCTGGATTACGCGATATACATTACAACAGCCGTAGAATGGGATGGAAGCTTATCGGGAGCAAGGGTAAGAGAAGCAATCTCGTGGGGTAAGGTTAAGGAGAAGGCAAAGCACGTTACTGTTGAAGGTGATGCAACAGTAATTTTGCCCATGATTGTTGCAAGTTTAATTGAAAGATTAACATCATCTAAGAACTAAATTTATTTATTTATTAGCACTTTTTAACTAGATTGACTAATCCAGATCTTTATAATGTTAAATAGTAAGATTTAAAAGATTTTGCAGATTTATTAGGCTTCGTACTATGGAGAAGATTGTTGCAGATTTTATTGCTAAGTCAACAATATCTTTGGATAAGGGGGTAAAGAGGCGAATAGAGAATTTCGAAAAGTCGAGAATAATTTTAAGCAATAAGCGCATACTAGTTGCCAGTAAAAAGGATAGAATTGTTATCCCTCTGCTCAAGATATTTGATGTTAGGAAAATAGATGTTCCAGAGGATTTGAAGGATCTGTTGGAGGATTCAATGAAAATAGCCTTTGTAACAAATAAACATCCAACTGTTGTGGTAATTAAAGGGGATGGGGAGAAACTTAACAAATTTTTTTATCTTCTTATGAAGCTTTTACTCAGGGGCAGGCCTGTTATTTACAAACATCCTGCAATAAAGGGTGGAGTTGTGTTGAATGCTCCGTGGAAGGAAGGTGTTTTGAATGTGGCAAGAGGTATAATTGCAATCGATGGGATTAAGATAAAACTCAGTTCAATCAGAGATATAAGGAAGGAGATTAGAACAGTGAAAAACAAGGAAGTCGAAATTCTTAACGTGAGTATGATGGAAAATGGCGAAGCCACTGTTTCATATTTCTATGTGCCTGATAAGCGAGTTTTGAATTTACTTGGGCGGTATATTGGATTCGAGTACGCGGAAATCATAAAAACCGTGGAGAAAGCAAACCTGTCTAAGTTGGAAAAGCAGGTGCTGCAGGCTATTTATTCTGGTATTGCAATTGATGGACTGCCTGAGATACTGGGTTTGGAGGCTGCCGATGTGCATAGGGTTATCTACAGTTTGGAACAGAAGAAAATGATAAAGAATGGAAAGCTAACAATCTACGGCGAAGTTGCTGTAAGCAAATATACGGAGGATATTAACGTATGATGAGCTTTTCACATCTTTCAACTTTCTTGTCGACATTCATCTCGAGGACCCACTTTGCTTTTACTTTCTTGATTCTAAACGGTTTCATCACACATTCCTCTACAACTCTGAAATTCTCGTCCAGAAAAACAGCTCGAAACTTGAAGAAAACGAAAAAGGAGTGGATACAATCTGCACCATCCATGCTAAGCAGTATGGCGGAATCTTTAGGGATGCTTCTTCTGAACATGAGTCCGAGGAATCTCTTGAAGCCAGTCTCTATAACAAGATTCTCAACGAGAACACTTCCGTTCTCTCTGAGGACTTTCACATACAATAAATCCGTAGGATTGTTAAAAAGTTTGGGGTATGGGGTGGGATAATGACTTCTGAGGATGTTTTAAGTTCTCTACTGGATCTCTGGAGTGTTAAGATTTTATCCAGGGCAATGGAAGAGCCTGTTACGGTAAAAGAAGTAAGTGAAGAACTTGGTATCCCTCAGGCAACATGTTACAGGAAATTTAAAGAGCTTAATGAAAAAGGGTTGCTTATAGAGATTGAGAAAGTTCTTGTTGAAGGACAGAAGAGACGTACGGCGTATATGTCCACGGTAAATTGTATACGTATCGAAATAACGGCTAAAGGGCTGAATTTAAGCTGGGAAGTCAATACAAAAATTAAACCTGTTGAGCTGTGGGATAGCCTAAAACGTTTCTCCAAGTCCTCTACCTAGAATTTTTCTGAAAGGATATATATATCACCTTTCAGTTCTGCAGAATATCATGTTCATTGCAAAGGCTTTAGCGATAGATATTGATGGGACTCTAACCTATCGAAACCGCAGTATCAACTGCAAGGCTGTAGAAGCGCTGAGGAAGGTAAAGATTCCTATCGTGCTTGCAACCGGAAACATATCCTGTTTTGCAAGGGCAGCAGCAAAATTAATTGGCGTTTCAGACATGGTCATCTGTGAAAACGGTGGCGTTGTCAGATTTTCATACGATGGTGAAGATGTTGTGCTTGGCGACATAACCAAATGTCTAAAAGCTGCAGAAATACTGAAAGAATATTTTGAAGTCGAATTTCTCGATGCAGAATACAGGAAATCGGAAGTTTGCTTGAGGAGAAACTTTCCGGTGGAGGGGGCTAGGAAAATACTTGAGGAAAAGGGGTTGGGTAATGAAGTGAACATTGTCGATTCTGGCTTTGCATATCATATAATGGATGCAAACGTTAGCAAGGGGAAGGCGTTGGAATACATAGCTAAGGAAATTGGGATATCGGTGAAAGATTTTGCAGCCATTGGCGATTCAGAAAATGATATTGATCTCCTAAAGATGGCTGGTTTTGGTATTGCTGTTGCCAACGCAAATCTCAAGCTTAAAATGGAGGCAGATCTGGTGGTATCAAGGGAAAACGGAGAAGGTGTAATTGAGGCTCTTGAATTCTTAGGTTTGATTTGAAACTTTCAGAATTCGAAAACACTGCCTGCAACGCCACGCTTTACATTTTTCATCTTTAGAATTTCCTGCTTTCTGGCTGTGCAGTGACAGGGTATTACGAGATTGAACTCAGACAGAACTTCAATATTGTCAAAATCGTGGAATCCACCCATTATTGCAAACAGTCCTCCAAATTCTTTTGCTTTCATTACTATTTTATCCAGACCTGGGTGGGCGCAGCCCGTTAATAAAACCAATCCTTTTGAAGTTTCAAAAATGGCTGACTGCTCCCTCTCCCTGCCCAGTTCGCCAGTGGAATGGATGCCATCGGCAATCATGGTTGCATCTTTCACCTCAATCACTTCGGCTTTTCTTGCGATTTCTCTCTTTAAGTTCGATGAGAAAGAGTAAGGAACGACAACGTAGGAAGTTCTATCTATCACGTGATTCAGTCCGCTAATGTGGTCCCAGTGCTGGTGTGAGAGGATAATGTAGTCAAAATCGTCAACTCCTGCAGTTTCCATGTTATGGAGGAGTATGTTTCCGTCCCACCCTGTATCGAACAGGACTCTATTTTTGCCTTCTATGTAGCATGAGAATCCCCAGCCGGGGATGTAGCCTTCTAGAGCCTCGTTGTCGTACACAATGGTGAACTTCATGCTAATAGAGAATCCTTTCCAGATCGTCTCCTCCGTAGAAGACTTCCTGTATGCCGTCGTATATGTCATCCATTCCATAGCCAGTGTATGCTGAAACAGGGATGAGAGGTCTGAAGAAGCCTAGGCTTCTGAGCATATGGAACAACTCGCTGCCAAGTGTTTTCTGGGATGTCATTACAAGATCGTCGTAAAGTTCGTCTGGATCGGTGCTCCATCTGATTATTTTTTCTACTTCATTTTCGTCCAATACGTCTGCCTTCGCTAGAACCGGTATCTGTGGCAAATTAAGCCTGAATATTGCTGATGTGCACATGAACAGCAGCGAGAGAAAACCGGACGGGGTTTTGGATACCACAGGATCGAACAGGTATACCATTACGCTGTTCTCTCTTCCAAGCAGATTAATGAGAATCTCACTGCTCCGCCTTAGAGTAAACAATTCCATCTGGCCTGGGGTATCTATTATGACGTACGGGACATCGTGATACTCTATTTCGTCCTTAATTTTCTCGGCCTCAGTGCTTATTAGGTCTGCACCGATTATCTGTGCTCCGTTGGGCCCTACGCCATACTTTGCCATTATATCATCGAGCGTGAACCATTCTCTTATGTCGATGTCTGGTGAGTATGGAAGATTTTCAGCACCAGGATCGAGATTTACAATTATATTGTCAAGTTTTTTAAAATCAAGCCAGTCTGAAAATGCTTTTGTTAGGTGCGTTTTACCCGAGCCAGCGGTTCCAACCATGTATATGTTAACCTGATGCATATTATTGGCAATGGTGATGCGGTTAATATATTCTTACCTCTCAAACGCACATTTCTCGTCGTTAACACTCCTCGTGCTACGAGAGAGTGCAGAGCGTAAGGTAAGAACTGAGATCTTTATGTAGCATCTCTCCGGATCAAAACAGAACTAAAATATGGAAGTGCTCCGGCCGGGATTTGAACCCGGGTCACGGGATCGAGAGTCCCGTATGATTGGCCGGGCTACACCACCGGAGCATTTGCTTGAATGTTTTTGACGTATTGAGTTTTTAAGCATTGTGGTAGTCGTGCTTGGCATGTTCATAGTATACATGGTCGGTAGTATTGGTGGAGCAAACCATGGAAAACTAGGTATATAGAGGAACTCTGGGACATCTTTTTTCTGGGGATATTATTATGATTTGTTATGATGGTCTCGAAAGTTATATATTTCTTTTTCGGGACTGCAATCTCGCTGTAAGGAGCATTCCAGATGAAGATCGATGGATGGCCGTCGAGTATAAAATAACAATCCAAGCGAAAATTGGGTTATGGATTGAGTTGGCTGGATAAGGAAAGTGATCCCTTTACGCGTGTGAGCGATTCGGTTAATGAATGTGTGAATGTATATTTCAGTACTCCTCTGGGTGGTGGGGATGAGATACGAGGTTAAGGTTGGTGAAAAGATATTCAGAGTTGATGTTGAGGAAATTGGACCGCAAACATTTGAGGTTTCAGTTAATGGTAAAAAAACCCGATTGAAAATTGGAGAATACTCACAGGCATCTGAAATATCGGGCATCTCGCCAGGTAATGAAGTAAAAGCTGACATGTCTGGAACAGTTGTAAAGCTTCTTGTTGAAGAGGGAGAAGTTGTTGAAGAAGGACAGCCTTTACTGGTTATGGAAGCAATGAAAATGGAGAACGAGATTGTATCACCGTTTAGTGGTGTCGTAAGTAAGATCGTCGTTAATGAAGGCGATAAGGTTGCTGCTGGAGACACTCTTATAATAATTTCGTCCGAATCGGGTGAAACTAACATTTCTGAGTCAAGTGGCACTCCAATCAGTGTTGCCATGTCAGGTATTGTCACAAAGATTTTGAAGAAGCCCGGTGAACAGATTAAGGCTGGCGAACCAATTCTTATCCTTGAAGCAATGAAAATGGAAAATCCAATAAATTCTCCCTCAGACGGTGTTCTGGCGAGTATTCTTGTAAAAGAGGGCGATAAAGTATCGTCTGGAGATGTTATTGCATATATCGATACTCAGTGAATGGCTGTTATACTCGAATTTCCTTTTTTATGGCGTTTGAGTCAGTAGTCAATCAATAAAAGAGCAATAAAAAGCAGTAGGTGATTACGGGAAGAGCGGTGCAAAATCGAGCCCTGTTTTTTCATCCAGCCCAAACATCACGTTCATGTTCTGGATTGCCTGCCCGCTTGCACCCTTTACCAGATTGTCGATGGCGGATGAAACCACGATTCTGTCCTCTCCGACGAATATTGCTATGTCGCAGAAGTTGCTGCCTCTCACCCAGCTAAGCCTTACCTCATCCTGAAGTCTTACGAAGTAGCAACCCTCGTAGAATTGCTCGTAAATTCTGTAGGCATCATCTCTGCTCAGCTCTTCACGCAGGAAGATGTGGGCATTTGTGAGAATACCTCTTGAGCCGGGGAATACCTGAGGTGTGAATGAGACCTTCACATCACCCTGGAATCTCCCAAGCTCCTGCACCATTTCGTAGTAGTGTCTGTGGCTGGTGACCTTGTATGGGACAATAGCCTCATGGAGATTTGGATAATGCGTAAACTCAGTAGGTTTATTTCCAGCTCCAGTAATTCCACTCTTTGAATCGAAAACAACCCTTTCGATAATTTTCTTTTCTGCAAGGGGTGCAGCAGCAAGTATTGCTCCTGTTGGATAGCATCCCGGATTTGCAACGAGATCGGCTTTTTTGATATCTTCTCTGTGAAGTTCCGTCAATCCATATATAGCATCTCTCCATCCTTCATGCTTTTTTCCGTAAACTTTTTCATAGGTCTCTTTATCCAGTCTGTAATCGGCAGATATGTCAATTACCCTTATTCCTGCATCCATTAGCTGGGGAACGTATTTCATTGCCTCTCCATGTGGTACGGCTGTAAATACGACATCACAACCTTCAAGGTTCTTCATATCTGGTGAGGTGAACCTGAGATCGTAGAAGCCCTTCAAAAAAGGATGTGCTTTCCATACTTCTTTGCCTTCCCACTTTCTTGAAGTAGCAACGATCACTTCAGCTTCAGGATGGTTATAGAGCAATCTTAGGAGTTCTGAACCGGTGTATCCACTTGCACCGATTATACCTACTTTGATCATGAACTGTAATTCGCATAGTGGTATTAAAAAATACTGCGGTTTTTAGATAGCCAATCCATTGAACTATACTGGTTTTTGATTTTGGAAGGCTTTTAGATTTGTTTGGACCAGTTGAAAAATTTAGATGATCTATCTTAGAGTTCGTTTTTAGAACCGATGTTCAATGTTTTTATATTCTTAGTTAGTATTATTCGGACATGAATCTTCGGGAATATATAATAAGGAGGCTCCTGTTGGCAATACCCACTATATTAGGAGTCACGTTCATAGTTTTCTTTATATCTCATGTTGTACCAGCAGATCCTGCTCTGGTGTGGGCCGGAGGAGCGAGAGCCAGGCCTGAACAGGTGGAACACATTAGAGAACTTTATCACCTTAATGAACCTTTATGGAAGCAGTATTTGATTTTCCTGAATGACCTCATTCATGGTGATCTGGGTGTATCTCCCGTTACCGGTAGACCTGTCATCACCGATTTGAAAACATATTTCCCTGCAACCCTTGAGCTAACAATATTTGCAATAACTCTGGCAATCATAATTGGAGTGCCCCTTGGAGTTCTGTCGGCTGTTAAAAAAGACAGTGCAATCGATCATTTCACCAGGATTTTTGCTCTTTCAGGTTATTCCATACCGATATTCTGGCTCGGTCTCCTGCTTCAGCTGTTTTTCTACTACCATCTTGGTCTGGTTCCAGATCCGGGTGGAAGAATAAATACTCAAATTTATACAAGCGGTGAATTTAAAACTTACACGAATATGTACCTGTTAGACTCTCTTATTCAGGGCAGATTTGACGTGTTCTGTGATGCTTTAATGCACATGATTTTGCCGGGATTCACTCTGGCCTACGCCACTGCAGCAATAATTGCCAGAATGACGAGAAGCAGCATGCTAGAAGTCATTAGACAGGATTACATAGATTTTGCCAGAGCAAGAGGTTTGCCTGAGAGAATAGTCATCTACAAACACGCCTTGAGAAATGCGATGATTCCAACAGTTACTGTTGTGGGTCTTTCATTTGGAGGACTTCTGGCTGGAGCAGTGCTGACTGAGACTGTGTTCTACTGGCCTGGAATTGGCAGGTACATGGTGGGCACGATCAACACCCTCGACTTTCCGGCGTTGATGGGCGGGACGATTCTCATAGCGGTAGTATTCGTTCTTGTGAATCTCATGGTGGACATCCTCTACGCAATAATCGATCCAAGAATTAGGTACGGGTGATAGCAATGCAGTTCTGGGCAAAGTTTAAGGCAGAACACGAATCGAAAATCAAGGAATTGCGATACACATTATTCCTGATCAGGAACAGTCCGTTAACGGTACTTGGTCTTATGATTATCCTGACTCTGGTACTTGTCGCAATATTTGCGCCGTACATAGCACCTTATGACCCAGAAAAGACGAATATACTTGAAAGACTTCAGCCTCCGTCATCGAAGCACTACTTTGGCACGGATGATCTAGGAAGAGATATCTTCAGCAGAGTTGTGTGGGGTACCAGAATAAGCCTGGAAATCGGATTCACCGTAGTTCTGCTTGCGGTTGCCATAGGCTCAGTCCTTGGATTGCTGGCCGGATACTACAGAGGTAAGGTCGATGAGATTCTGATGAGAATCACTGACATGTTCTTCGCGATACCCTCGTTAATACTCGCTATGGCTCTTTCCGCAGCATTGCAGACGAGAAATATCTGGACGGTAATGCTGGCTGTCACATTCGTCTGGTGGCCATCGTACGTCAGGATTGTTAGAGCTTCCGTCCTCTCGCTTGCCGATTCACAGTTTGTTGAGGCAGCCAAGAGTGTGGGTGCAAGTGACCTCAGAATTATGTTCAGACATATTCTGCCAAACAGCCTAGCCCCCCTTCTAGTCCAGATGACACTTGATCTGGGGGCAGTGATACTTGTTGCAGCTGGATTGAGCTTCATAGGGTTTGGTGCAGGACCACATACTCCAGAATGGGGCAGAATGGTTGCAGAAGGAAGAAACTACATGACAACGGCCTGGTGGATGATAACATTCCCTGGTTTGGCCATATTCCTGACGGTACTGGGGTTCAACCTGCTTGGAGATGGACTCAGAGACGTCTTAGATCCAAGGTTGAGGAGGTAAAACATGAGCGAGAAACTCCTCGAGGTAAAGGATCTGTACATAAACTTCTACACGTACGAGGGTGTTGTAAAGGCCATTGATGGGGTTAGCTTCCATATCAATGAAAAAGAAACCTTTGGACTCGTTGGAGAGACGGGCTGTGGAAAATCAGTTACTGTAAGAGCCATACTCAGATTGATTCCCACACCACCTGGAAAGATTGAAAGGGGACAGATACTTTACAAAGGCGTGGATTTGCTTAAATTGAGTGATGAAGAGATATTGAATTACAGGGGTAACGAGATATCAATGGTTTTTCAGGAACCAATGAATTCTCTGAACCCTGTTTTTACTGTGGGAGATCAGCTGATTGAGACGATTATGGTCAATCAGAAAAAGAGCAAAGATGAGGCATATGAGATTGCCATAGATATGCTCGAAAAAGTCAAGCTCCCAGATCCAGACAAAATAATGGGTAAATATCCACACGAGCTCAGTGGAGGGCAGAGGCAGAGGGTTGTTATTGCTATAGCCCTGTCTTGTAATCCCTCTCTTCTTATAGCTGACGAACCAACCACGGCGCTTGATGTAACAGTCCAGGCTCAGATACTTGATTTGATGGATGATCTAAAACAGAAACTGGGAACTTCTATTCTGATAATATCTCACGATCTTGGTGTAATTGCCGAAACCTGTCAGAGAGTTGGAGTAATGTATGCAGGCACCATAGTTGAAATGGCAGACGTTGAGAACGTCTTCGAGAAGCGTTTCCATCCATACACGAGAGGTCTTCTAAATGCTATACCTGTATTTGGAGAGGGTAAAAAGAAGAGGTTGGAGGAAATTCCTGGATCGGTTCCGAACTTGCTTCATCCTCCATCCGGCTGTAGATTCCATCCGAGATGTCCGCATGCCACTGCTGTCTGTAAAGAGAGAAAACCGGAGCTTGTGGAGGTGGAACCTGGGCACTACGTAAGATGTCATTTATACGGGTGATGGACAATGGAGGCAATAGTCAGAGTTGAGAAACTGAAGAAATACTTCCCGATTTACGGAGGAGTAATCAAAAAACCAGTGGGTTATGTTAGGGCAGTTGATGAGGTTTCTCTGACAATAAACAAAAAAGAAACCATTGGTCTGGTTGGCGAGTCAGGATGTGGTAAAACCACACTTGGAAGAACAATAGGAAAACTCCTCGAACCGGATGGTGGTAAGATCTACTTCAAAGGAGTGGACATAACCCACATGAAGGCTAAGGAATTCAGAATGTTCAGGAGACACATTCAAATGGTATTTCAGGATCCTTTTGCATCTCTCAATCCAAGAATGACAATCAAAGATATAGTTGGTGAACCTCTAAAAATACATGAGGGTGTTAAAGGAAAAGAGCTTGAAGAAAGAATTTTGGAACTTTTGGAAGTAGTTGGCCTGAAAAAGGAGCATCTTTATCGCTATCCTCATGAATTTAGTGGAGGACAGAGGCAGAGAATAAACATTGCCAGAGCTTTGAGTCTAAATCCAGATTTTATAATACTGGATGAGCCTACATCGGCCCTCGACGTTTCCGTGCAGGCACAGATTTTAAATCTGCTTAAAGATCTTCAGGCTGAATTTGGCTTAACGTATCTATTCATATCTCACGACCTGAGCGTTGTTGATTACATGTCGGATCGGATTGCTGTAATGTATCTTGGGAAGATCATTGAGATCGGCGATGCTGAAAAAGTGATTGAAGATAGAGCTCACCCATATACTAAAGCCCTGTTTGACTCTGTTCCAATTCCAGATCCCAAGTTGAAGAGAAAGAGAAGAGTTTTATCGGGAGATGTTCCAAGCCCGATTAACCCACCGTCTGGTTGCAGATTTCATCCGAGATGTCCTTATGCAGAGGACATATGTACGAAGGAAGAACCTCAACTGAAAGGTAATGAAAAACACATGGTTGCATGCCACCTATTTGGATCATAACTGGTTGGAGAGTATGATATCCGGAAAAGATGTGGAGGGTGAGAACTCTTCCAGGGAAATCCCTAAACTTGACAAAAAGGACTACTTGGCACTGTTTGTTGCAATGCTTCAGACAGTTGTTCTACCGTTTGTTCTATTGTTGATTGCACTAGTAGTCCTATATGTTATTTTTGTAATTATTCTGTAATCTTAATGAATTTAGATATTATTTACTGTTGCTTTTTTTAATTTTGCACATTGAATTATTAAAATTCGAATTTCTACACCGTCGGAAAAGTATATATTCTTCTGTTAGCTTAAAACTAGGCATGAAAAAGCTTTTAATTGGACTTTTGTTGATGTCAATGCTACTGACACCAGTGATGGCAGAGGACGTAAAAATAACAATTGTCTATAACCAGGGAAACGATGTCCGAAAGACTGCTGCACTTCTTCTGGCAGACAACCTGAAGCAGCTGGGTATTAAGGATGAAAACATAGAAGTGCTTGAACTCGACTGGCCAACGCTTCTTAAAGGTCTGAGAAATGGAGAATACAACGTGTTCTTGCTGGGCTGGGCTCCAGACTATGGTGATCCGGATGACTATATCTACCCACTCTTCTACAGTAAGGCTGCAAACAACTGGGTGCACTACAAGAACGAGAAGGTCGACAAGCTCATTCTCGATGCAAGGAAGGAAATGGATGATGCAAAGAGAGCTGAAATGTACAAGGAAGCAATGATGATCATGTATGAGGATGCTCCATGGGTTCCGCTTTACCAGCCTAAAGATATACTGGTCTACAGAGAATGGCTTCAGGGAGTTTACTACAACCCAATATGGAGCGAACAGCAGATAAGATACTACGACCTCTGGAAGACAGATGATGCAAACCAGCCCGACACACTCGTATATGCCACTTATGGTGAACCAGAGAGTCTCGATCCAGCATTTGCATATGATTCCATGAGCTGGGGTATAATAAGCCAGGTTTATGAAACTCTTCTGACATACAATAAGTCGAGTTCAACTGAAGTTGTGCCACTTCTGGCTGAGAGCTACGAGGTAAGTGAAGACGGTCTCGTATGGACTTTCAAGTTGAGAAGGGGAGTGACTTTCCACAATGGCAACCCGCTTACTGCAGATGACGTAGTCTACAGTCTTGAGAGAGTAATTAAAATGAACCAGGACCCAGCATGGATGATTGCTGATTTCGTTGACAGGGTTGAAAAGGTTGATGATTACACGGTCAAGATTTACCTCAAAGAGCCATACGCAGGATTCAAGTTCATTCTCGCCACCCCAGTTGCTGCTATTGTGGATAAGGAAACGGTAGAGGCACATGGCGGTGTTGTTGAAGGAGAAGCCAACGAGTGGATGACTACACATGCAGTTGGTACCGGACCTTACAGGCTGGTTGAATGGAAGCCAGGCGAACTTATCTACCTTGAAGCGTACGATGGCTACTGGAAGGGATGGGATGGCAAACACGTTAAGAAAGTAATCATCAAGAACGTTCCAGAGTGGGAAACAAGGAAGCTCATGCTGCTTAAAGGAGATGCTGACATAGTAACTGTTGACCCAATTTATATCAATGAAGTCAAGGATCAGCCAGGGGTTGAGGTTTACATAGGCGACAGCCTCATCATTCAGTACATTGGCCTTGTTAACGACCTGCCACCATTCGATGACGTCAACGTAAGAAAGGCTGTAAGTTACGCATTCCCGTACGATGACTTCATCCAGCAGGCTTTGAACGGCCAGGCAATCAGGCTCAGAGGAGCAATCCCGAAGGGGCTGCTGGGCTACTCTGACGAAGTCCCGCTCTACGAGTACAACCTTGAAAAAGCCAAGGAATATCTCAAGAAATCCAAGTATTATGAAGCTTTGACTGGCGTCAGTGCAGAAGCACCGGCTAAAACACCCACTGAAGAGAAGAAGGGAATACCTGGATTTGAAGCAGTGTTTGCTGTAGCCGGGTTGATGGCGACAGCGTACCTGCTTAGAAGACATTAACTTTTTTATTTTTTAATTTTCGTCTTGTGCAGCTCTTTTTCAGAGAATATGTTGTGTTTGGATCAATTCTATCTTCTTAAGATGGAAATTCCAAAACATTTATATCCCAGAATGAGAAGTTTCTCACAAATGAGATGATGAGTATGCTGGAGATTCTCAAGCAACTTGCCCTGATGGATGCTACAAAGAAAGTGATTAAAGTAAGTTCTAAGGAGCTTGCGGATAAGATAAATCAGAGTCTTCAGACAGCGGCTAGGAAATTGAAAGAACTTGAGGAGAACGGTCTGATTGAAAGGACGCTTGACAAAGACGGTCAGTATATTGCAATTACTGAAAAAGGTAAGAAACTTTTATATAAGGAATATTTGGATTACAAGAAAATATTTGAGGATGACGAAAGCATCGTGATAAAAGGAAAAGTCATGAGTGGGGTTGGTGAAGGCAGATACTACGTTTCTCTCGAAGGTTACAGGAAGCAGTTTGTGGAGAAGCTTGGCTTCGATCCATATCCTGGAACTCTCAATCTCAAGATACCCAAGGAGCAGATGTACTTTAGAAGGAGACTGGATGAGGAAGAAGGAATAAAAATAGAAGGTTTTTCAACCGCTGACAGGACATTTGGGGAAGTTAAAGCTTTTCGTTGCAGGATTGACGGTATTGAAGGAGCTGTTGTTTTACCGCAGAGAACACACTATCCTCCGGATGTGCTCGAGGTAATAGCTCCTGTGAGCATTCGTGAGAAACTCGGACTTAAAGATGGTGATTTGGTTGAAGTGGAGGTGATTCTATGATTGATGAGGCTTTAAAAGCATTCAGAAAGGGTGAACCCGTCCTGATATACGATTTTGACGATCGTGAGGGTGAAACCGATATTGCCATCCCGGCCATCAATGTGACACCCAAGGATATTGCGATGATGCGCTGTGATGGTGGTGGATTGATCTGTGTTGCTCTCCACCCCATTGCAGCAGAGAAGCTTGGATTACCTTTCATGCATGATGTGTTGAGGGTTGCTAGTGAGAAGATGCCAGAACTTGTTACCGTTTCTGATGCAGGAGATATAAAATACGATTCGAGATCATCCTTTTCGCTCTGGGTGAATCACCGGGACACCTTTACAGGCATAACTGATGTGGACAGAGCACTCACGATTAAGAGAGTTGGTGAAGTAGTGGACTATGTAATGACGACAGGCAACAGTTTTGATTTTGGTAGTGAATTTCGCAGTCCTGGGCATGTTGCACTGCTAAGGGCGGCTACGAACCTCACCTACAACAGAGTTGGACAGACCGAGCTGAGTATTGCACTGGCTGAAATGGCGGGCATTGCCCCGGCTGTGGCTATATGTGAGATGCTCGATGCAACGACGGGAAGAGCTCTCTCAAAAGAGAAGGCAATTCAGTATGCTGAAGAAAAAGGAATTCCGTTTGTTGAGGGGAAGGAGATCGTGGAGGTTTATAGGGATTTTAAAGAGGTGAAGGTTAAGCTTTTCATTTGATATTTAAAATTTTAAATGTCTGAAAAAACGGCAAAGCGTCGCATCCATTATTTTTCAGGTTTAACGAATCTAATCAGGTTGCAGTTCTTGCAGACATCCATGCCCGGATACAATGATTCGCCGTATTCTCCCACCACATCCAGAAGTCTTTTTGTTGTACCTTCTATGTGGTCACCCGGGATGGTTACGTTTGTCTCTCCCCTCTCCGTTTTGCCCGAGGTATAGCTACCGCTGCACATTGGTATTATGTTCATCGTGCGGTTCAGGTACACCCATACAACACCTCCACAAACTGCTGAATTTACAGTATAATTGAATTGTAGAGGATGTTTGTCAAAAGCCGTCATGTAGCTGACTGCAAGTTGATGGGCCTGCAGGTTATCGCATATAATGTGAACTACATCGGGTTCCATAGGCGCCTTACCCAGAGAGGAAACTACAAAGGCTTTGAGCTTTCCTTCCAGCAGCCTTGGTTTGGTCTTTATGAATCTCTCAGCCTGCCCCCTATCTCTGGTATATTTTAGATGAGCGTTTATTTCCCTTTCATCAATGTTTTTCCATCCAAAAACGTATCTGGCGTTTGAGCAACCGAGCTTTTCTCTGGTGCCAAGAATAGTAAGGCCCTTCTGTCTTGCCGCACAAACGCACTGACAGAAAGTTAGCGGATGTGCGGGAATTACGTATTCTGCTGTTTCCCTGAATTTCTCAAGTTCATCTTCAGTGAAAATGAATTTCACAGCTACTGGGTAATAAAGTAGCCTGAGGTGTCTTTGAAGAGTCTCCTGAATCTCGGCATAATCCAAACACTCCACCTCCAGACAGTATTGAATTATCATCAAAGGAATTTTAAAGTATTTTCAGTATTGATGCTCGGGAGTAAAAACAGCATCCCTGATAATTATACATTTGATATCCCAAAAATAATGCGAAACAATCTGGCTGTTTGAAATCTTTGATTACAACCGAGAATTACGCCGGATGATAATATTTATATTTCTTCATAGTCTTTCCAGCTTTGGTGAAGCTCATGAAGAACATTTATGTCGAAGAACTTGTTCACACTCCAGTTGAACAGCAGAAGGTCGAAATAGTCGAGAGAAAGGGTATCGGACATCCAGACAGTCTCGCTGATGGAATGGCAGAAGCGATGAGTAGGGCGTTGAGCAGAGAATACATAAAGAGACTGGGTGTTGTTTTGCACCACAACACAGACGAAACACAGATTGTTGCAGGCAGAGCAAATCCTGAATTTGGTGGCGGAGAGGTTATTGAGCCGATTTACGTTTTGCTTGTTGGTAGAGCAACGAAGGTCTTTGAAGGAGCCTACATTCCAACTGATAAGATTGCACTGAAAGCTGCCAAGGAGTACGTAAGGACACACATGAAAAACCTTGACCCGGAGACAGACATTGTATTCGACGTCAGGCTTGGTGAGGGCAGCACTGATCTTAAAGACGTATTTAAGAGAGGAACAATTCCGCTGGCCAACGACACTTCATTCGGTATTGGTTATGCTCCCTTCTCCGAAACCGAGAAACTCGTGTACAATGTTGAGAGGAGAATTTACAACGAGTTTAGGAAGGAAAATCCGGCAATTGGTGAAGACGTCAAGGTAATGGGTCTGAGAGAAGGTGACAGGATCACTCTCACCATCGCATGTGCTTTCATCGGAAAGTACCTCAGTGGTATAAAGGAGTACGATGCTCTGAAAGAGGAGCTGACGTCGTGGGTCAGGGACATCTCCGCTGAATATACTGAAAGAGAGGTTGTTGTAAACGTCAACACTGCCGACGACTACGAGAGAGGAATCGTGTATCTGACTGTGACAGGTACATCAGCAGAGAACGGTGACGATGGAAGCGTTGGAAGAGGTAACAGATGTAATGGCCTCATTACTCCGGCAAGACCAATGAGCATGGAAGCTTCAAGCGGAAAGAACCCGATCAACCACGTTGGAAAGATTTACAACCTGCTTGCAAACCTGATCGCAAGGGATTGTGTCGAAGCGGTTGAGGGCATTCAGGAAGTCTACGTCAGGATTCTGTCTCAGATAGGTAAGCCAATAAATGAACCAAAGGCACTCAGCATACAGATCATTCCAAAGAAGGGCTACGATGTAGAAAAGATGGAGCCGAAGGTTAGAGCTGTTGCGGAAGAGTGGCTTGCTGATACCAGCAAGATAACCGAGATGGTAATAAACGGAGAGCTAGATACATTTTAATCTATTTTTATCCATTGTTTTAAAAAATAATTTTAGAAAAGTTTTTTAGAGTTTAATTCCTTCTACCAGAAAATATTCATTACTTCTCCATGCAAGTCTGTAGATTAGAGCCATATCTTTTCTTTGCATCTCTCTTATCCAGCTAAGATCCCTGGTTGAGATATTTGACAAGCCTGCGTTTCTGAACAGTTCAGATACTTTCTCCGGGCTGGATCCTCCATAGAATGGTAGCTCTTTGTTAATGTTTTTCCTGTAATGATAGTTCTTCCACGGATTTCTTCTCTCATATATTGCAATTCCAATCTGACCGACGAATCTTCTGATTCTCGTCTTAACCGATTTGTCATGCCATTTTCCATCGATTACAACAACCTTCCCACCACTTCTGACCACTCTGCTCCACTCCTGAATGGCCTTATCTGGATTTGGCAGTGTCCAGAGTACGTGTCTGCATATAGTGGCATCAAATGAATTGTCTTTAAACGGCAGATTTTCTGCGTCACCTAATCTGAATTCCACTTTGACTCCTGCTTTACGCGCTTTCTCTCTTGCAACTTCAAGCATACCGCTGGATAAATCCACGCCAACTACTTCATGGCCAAGATCAGCCAGCAGAATTGCGAGAAATCCTGTACCTGTACCAATATCAAGTATTCTCTTCTTACCCTCAAATGTTTTGGAAAGAACACCTTTCCATACTTCGGGTAGACCTGAGTGGCCGGGCGATTTATCATAGTCTTTACCTCTTGAATCCCAGTATTTCCTGATGTATTCTTTCACATCTGATTTCACGCATTATCCCTCCAGTGTGTTATCTCTTTCCAACTCTTCAATATTAATTGTTACGATTGGAAAAGTTTTTATTTCATCATTATTCACAGTCTGGCCAGTGGTGTTATATGTTATCAGAAGAAATCCTTAAACTTGTTAATCATGAACCCTGGATAGAATACGATGGCAAAAGAGCGTACCTGAAATGGGGACATTATCTAGACACAGACGATAAACTGGATCCAAAGACGATTAAGAGAGCATTTGTAATCGGACCAGATGGTATTGAGAGACCAGTGGCGGTTGGCAGAGATAAGGGGTCGAAAGACGGACTGTTTCTGGAATTCAATACTGAAAACGAAGGTGTTTACACGGTAGTCGTTGAATACGATAAAGGTGTGTACACTGTCACTGCCGACAATAAGTGGATATTTGCAGAGAAAATCTTCGCTGCAAGACTTGGCTATGAGGTAAAGGAGTCTCGCTGGATATGCGGGTTCGTTAAGACCTATGTTGTTGTCGGCAACACAGTGATAAGGCCTGAACCACGCCTGGAGCTTGAACTGGTTCCAGAGGTTGTGAGAAACTTCAATGCTGGGGACAGAGTTAAGGTAGGGTTGTTCTTCAGAGGTAAGCCTACAGGTGGCATTATCAAGCAGATTACAGGAGAAGGTGTTAGAGAATACGAAACTGCGAGCGGTTTTGCCGAAATTGAGCTTGTGAATGGTGTGAACGTTGTAGCTGCAAGGTATGTGGATGAAGTAGCGAAAATTGCGGGTGTTTGTGATAAAAGGAACATGACTGCAACGCTAACTTTTATTGTGGAGGAGTGATATTTTGAGACTGACAAGAAGAGATTTTGTGAAATACACTGTTGTTGGTGCAACATCTCTGGCTGGTGTGTCGTTTCTGGGCTGTACGCAGAAGGAGGGTGGAGAGGTAGCAAAGCCAACGCCGGTTGAGACGAAAGCTGAGGCGAAACCAGTATACAAGGACACGTTTGTGCTGGGGGAAGGAAAAGACCACAGGCTCAAGGGCGGTAAGTGGGGTATTGGTTTCTTCCCTAAGATACACGTGCTTGAAAGACTCGTTGAATATGACATTAAAAACGACAAACTTGTACCGTCTCTTGCGGAAAAGTGGGATGTTGAACAGGATGGTAAGGTAATAGCGTTCCAGCTAAAGAAGGGTATAAAGTTCTCCGATGGTACAGAACTCAACGCTGAGGCAGTGAAATTCACGATGGACAGATTGATTGCCAAGGAACACTCGTTAAGACCGGAGAAGGCAGAGGTGCTGGACGAGTACACTGTTGCAATCCACTTCAAGGATGCTGAATTCTTCAACCTTGCGAAGATGGCTGAGTTCCATCTCAGCATAATGGCTCCAACCTCTGTTAACCCCGTAGGTGACCCGGCTGCTGAGCTTGTTAAACCAATAGGCACTGGCCCTCTCAAGGTAGTTGACTACAAGGAGAACCAGTACGCAATATACGAGCCAAACAAATACTGGTATGAAAGAAGAGGCATTGAACCGAAATTCAAGAAGTTTGTTGTAAAGATTATTCCAGACGAAGATACAAGAGTTATGGCTTTGAGAAGTGGAGAAGTTGATGCGATTTCTGATTTCTCACATGGAGGTTCTGATTACACGCCTAGAAACCAGCTGGACATTCTGGCTGGAGACGGCTATAAAGTTTACAAGAGGAACATTCCGCTTACGTGGGTCATAGCATTCAATTATGAAAAAGAGCCGTTTAACGACTCAGAGATCAGAAAGGCTGTCAGTCTCGCTGTAAACAGGGATGAAATCGTCAAGATATTTGATGGACATGTGAGACCTGCATGGAACGGCATGTTTGCCCCCGAAGCTCCAGGTATGGCTAAAGCAGGCATAACCTACGAGTACAATCCTGACAAGGCCAAAGAGATTCTCAGTGATCTGGGCAAGGAAGGAGTTGAAGTTAGCTTTATAGTCGATAAGGGTCAGGGAGACCAGATTCTGGTTGCACAGCTCATTCAGCAGCAGTTAAACAGCGTTGGCTTCAACGTCAACCTAGACATCCTTGAGGGTGGAGCGTACAAGCAGAAGAGAGATACTGGAGATTACGACATGAGGCTGTACTACATAGGAGGAACAGACAGAAGGTTCTATCTGAGACTCTACTGGAGATTCCATCCGGAAACGAAGTGGAAGGCTTATCTCAGCCCGAGAACTGGCGAACTCTGTAAAGCAGTGCTTAAGGAGTTTGATAAGACAAAGAGAGAGCAGCACCTGATAGAACTATACAAGGTGCTATACGAGGAAATGGGTGTAGTACCACTCTACCACGACGTCATGACAGTGGTAACGTCTCCAAAAGTTGAGGCAAGGCAGGAACAGCTCTTTGAAATGGCAGAGCCGTTCTTCTACGGGGTTGGTGCAAAACTGTAGCGAAGCTATGGCTCAACCCCTTATTTTTTTAGCGGTGGTAGGATGCTGAAGTATATTCTGAGAAGAATTCTTCAGATAATCCCTACCCTCATTGGAGTGTCATTTTTATCATTTTCACTGCTCTACGTGTTCCCTGGTGATCCGGCTGAACTGATCGTGATGATAAACTCAGGGGTTGAGCCGTCTCCCGAAATGGTGGAAAAATTCAGGGTTGAGGCTGGACTTGACAAGCCTTTAATCGTGCAGTATATAAACTGGCTTTCTAAAGTTATTAAAGGAGACTTTGGCACGTCCTGGAGTACTGGAGAGCCAGTAATTGAAGAGATTGCTGGGAGGTTTCCTGCCTCAGCACAGCTATTTTTCTCCACATTTTTGATTTCCGTTGCATTTGCCTTCCTGCTTGGTATAATTGCAGCTCTGTATCGAGATAAGGCGATAGACCATATTTGCAGGTTCTGGTCGCTTATTGGCATAAGCATTCCGAGCTTCTGGCTGGGTTTGATGCTGATATGGGTTTTTTCTGTCCACTTGCATCTGTTACCAGCCTTCGGATATGGGACTTTGAAGCACGCGATATTGCCAGTTATTACATGGTCCGTATCATTTATGGCAATTAAAGCAAGATTCATCAGAGCGTCATTGCTCGATGCATTAAATCAGGACTATATTCTAACTGCAAGAGCAAAGGGTCTGTCCGAGAAGACGATAGTTTTTAGACACGCATTGAGAAATGCCCTGATTCCTGTTGTAACATACCTTTCCCTGTCAATGAGCCATCTGATAGTTGGATCTGTTATGGTTGAGGTTGTATTTGCATGGCCCGGTCTGGGATCCCTTCTCGTAGAATCCGTATTTAAAAGAGATTTTCCTGTTGTTCAAGCCTTAGTACTTCTGAGTGCCGTGATTTTCACAATAACGAACCTCATTGTCGACATCCTGTATGCAGTAATAGATCCCAGAATAAGGTATGGTGATTGAAATGGAGTTTGCTGCAAGAACAATCAGGTTAAGGGCTAACGAGAAACTCACCGCTATTTTAGGGAACAGAATGTGCTTTGCGGGATTAACAATAATCACGCTCATCGCTTTGATGGGTCTGCTTGCGCCCTTAATAGCCGATGATCCTTACAAAACCGATCTAGCCAACAGATTAACCCCACCATCGCCAGACCATCCATTTGGAACAGATCAACTCGGTAGAGATCTGTTTTCAAGAGTTGTCTATGGAGCGAGAGTTTCGTTGCTTGTGGCCATAACAATATCACTCATTTCAATGACATTAGGCTGCTTAATAGGAGCTGTAAGTGGTTACATTGGCGGATATCTTGATGACATTATAGGTAGAATAATAGATGTATTCCTGTCAATTCCAGAACTCATTTTCAACATAGCACTGGTTGGCATTCTATGTGTGTCTTTTGGAGCTTCAACATGGAATGTTATCCTTGCTATCGTGATTACCAACTGGGTTAGCTATGCCAGAATTACCAGAGGAATGGTTCTATCTCTAAAGGAGAGAGAGTTTGTTGTTTCGACAAGAGCAATGGGTGCAAGTGACTTCTGGATTCTTTTCAAGCACATCATTCCGAATGCTGTTGGTCCGATAATCGTACTCGCAACGTTAAATGTTGGTAATATCATTATGACAATAGCCAGTCTGGGCTTTCTGGGTCTTGGTATTCAGCCTCCAACACCCGAATGGGGACAGATTTTGAACTCTGGTAAGAACTACATAACAACTGCTCCATGGATAGCGACGTTTCCCGGTTTAGCGATAATGCTTGCCGTTCTTGGATTTAACCTGCTGGGCGATGGGCTGAGAGATGTGTTTGAACCAAAATCAAGGAGGATGTCGTATGGATAACCTTCTGGTTATTGAAGATCTGCACGTTCACTTCCTGCTCAATAGCGGTAGAGTCAGAGCAGTTGATGGGGTAAACCTGAGTGTAAAGAAGGGCGAAACTCTTTGCCTGATAGGTGAGAGCGGTAGCGGAAAATCTGTTTTGGGTTTGTCAATGCTGAGACTGTTGCCAAGCAATGTTTATATCAACGGTAGAATAATTTTCGATGGTAAAAATCTGCTTGAATTGGGCGAAGAAGAGATCAGGAAGATCAGAGGTAAGAAAATCGCATGGGTTCCGCAGAATCCAGCGACATCCCTCAATCCCGTGTTGAAAGTCGGATTTCAAGTTGCAGAACCAATGATTTTGCATCTTGGCTTAGATAAAACAAGAGCATGGTCTAAAGTCGTCAAATTGCTGGACTTTTTTGGAATACGTCCGGCAGAAAAGAGAGCAAGTGAATACCCGCATCAGTTCAGCGGTGGGATGAGGCAGAGAGTTCTCGTTGCAATGGGCACTTCAACAAATCCTGAGCTGATTATTGCTGATGAGCCAACAAAAGGAATTGATGCATCAAAGAAGGTTCAGGTTGTTAGATTGTTCAGAAGAATCCGCGAAGAGAGAGAAGACGTCTCATTATTGCTGATAACCCATGATCTACCACTCGCCAGAGTGCTTGCAGATAGAATTGCAGTTATGTACTGCGGGCATGTTGTGGAGGTAAGCGAAGCGAAAACGTTCTTTGAGGAGCCATTGCACCCCTATTCGAAGGCTTTACTGGATTCACTACCATCTCGAGGGTTAAAACCAATAAAGGGCTTCTCACCGAGTATGGTGAACCCTCCAGAAGGTTGTAGGTTCAGGGATAGATGTGATTTTTGCAGTTCAAGATGTGAAGAACTTCCACCGTTCTTTGATGCTGGGCAAAGCACTGTGAGGTGCTGGATGTATGCTTAAAGGCGAAAAACTGTACAAAGTTTTTGAATCAGGATTCATAAAAAAGAAGAAGATCGTGGCAGTTGATGGGATCGATATAGAGATTAAGGAAGGGGAAACCCTGGCTCTGGTAGGAGAAAGCGGGAGTGGAAAGTCAACCCTCGGCAGGCTTCTTTTAATGCTGATTAAGCCAACCAGAGGCAAGATAATTTTTGATGGTGTAGATATTACAGCATTAAAACCTAAAGAGTTGAGAAAAACCAGAACAAAGATGCAACTCATACCCCAGCACCCAGATGAAGCCATGGATCCGAGATGGAAGATTTTTGACAGTATTGCTGAGCCATTGAAAATTCATGGAATTGACGATTTTGACAGAGTATACGAACTTATTGATATGGTTGGTTTGAAGGAGGAACATCTCGACAGATTTCCCCATGAGTTGAGTGGTGGAGAGCTACAGAGGGCAGCAATTGCAAGGGCTCTGGCGTTAAATCCAAAATTCGTAGTGTGTGATGAGCCAACCTCAATGCTGGACGTTTCTGTTCAAGCTCAGATACTGAGGCTTCTCATTGATTTGCAGAGAAAGCTCGGTATTGCCTATTTATTTATAACCCACGATCTGGAAGTTGCAGAGTTTATGGCTGACAGGATTGCTGTAATGTATGCCGGACAGATTGTTGAGGAAGGGAATGCGGAAAAAGTTCTCGGAGATCCAGTACACCCTTACACAAAGACGCTCGTCGAGTCTCTGGATCTAGAAAGAAATACAAATGAGGTTGAGAGCACCGAACCCAGAAAAGTGTTGGTCGCGGGAGTAGAAGAGAACGGAAAAGAATGTAAGTACTACCAATGTCCGTATCGAAGCAGTAAATGTTCGAATATAGAAGCCATTGCGTTAAATGGTCGCAGGGTAAGATGTGTGCTTGCAGAATGATATTAAACCAGATATTGTTGAATTCTGAGGGGAATTAAGATTTATTATGGAAATAGTTTTTTACTGCCATCTCCCGAATTTTGCTAGCATACTGAGGGTTGAATAACTATGTACATCGAAAAAGCAGCTCTGGAAACTCTGAAGCTTCTTAAACAAATTTTACCGGTAATGTTTATTGGATTAATTGTTGCAAACGTACTGTTCTCACTACCTCAATTTGGCAGAATATCTGGCTTAATAGCAAGGCTTACATCTTTTGGCAATCTTAAAAGCGGCTTGGCTATTGCAGCATTCCTTGCTCATCCTGTAGCGGCCTTATCTATGCTTGCAGAGATGTATCGCAAGAGAATAATTGATGAGAAGGAAGTAGTGATAGCCAATGTGGTCGGTATGCTTCCCAGATCACTCAGAGTTGTTATACTTTTTTTAGCTCCAGTTGGCTTCTCAGCCCTGGGATTTAAAGTGGGTTTAATCTACATTTCTCTAATTATTATTTCGCGAATACTGGTCGCCATGGGTTGTATTGTGATTGGTAGGAGACAGCTTGAAGGAGGGGATTTAATACCCTATAATAACAATTCTAAACTTGGAGATAGTTTGTACAACGCGCTAAAGCAATTTTTTAGAATTACAGCTATGCTCACTCCAACAATTTTTCTGGTTATGCTTTTGTTTGAAGCCGGATTCCTTGATACATTTAACGGCATAGCCAAGCCAGTCCTCGCTGTACTGGGATTGCCCGATTCGAGTTTGTTGATAATAGCTACAGGAATACCAAGCATGATTGCAGGAATCGGTACTGCCGGTTCATTGCTTGCAAGGGGTGCCATTGACGAATTCTCTGCCGTGCTTTCTTTGCTGATAGCATCCATTTTCCATTCGATTATTGAATGTTTACGTAATACTCTGCCGATAAACGTCTCTCTTTTCGGTAAATTGCTTGGTATGAAGGTTACCGTCACATTCTTTTTAGCTCGGCTTGTGGCAAATATACTGGCAATAGCACTTTTGATAGTGCTTAGGGTTTTTGTGGGTTAAATGTTTTCTTGTTAGAGTAATGGACAAAATACTGGCAACGGGCAGTTAAATTCAAGATTCAAAATACTTTCATGATAACCATAACAGTTTTTTGTTTAAGCAGCCAAGTTAAATAGTGTCTTTGTGTGCAAAATGTAAGGGTAACCTTCTATGCGGGCGAGTAAAATGTCCACTCTTACAGAAATTCAGGTTTGCAAGAGCTGATATAGCTGAAGGAAGTATTGAAAAGCCGACACCTCCATCAGCTTTTATCGGAAGGATTGGCTATCCAAAAGTGTTTGTTGGACCTCTTGTAGCTACAACAGATTTCGAGCCGGAATATCTAGACTCGCCCTGGTTGTGGAAGGGAAGCGTCGATGACATTATCAGACTTCGTGTATCATTGGTTAGGGGGATGAGAAAGGTTGATGTTGACGTATCAGATCCTGATAGATTTCTCCTGAACCTTCAGGAAGCAACCGCCTCAACAAGGCATGTGGATGTTGAAACAGAAATATCTAAGGTGATTAAACGACCCTTATTCGACGATGTAACGCAGCCGATGGGTATAGCTGCACAGATTAACAGTATGAAGCTTGCCGAAAACCCAAAAATACCGGACAAGGTCGAGAAAGTTTATTATGATGATTTAAAGGCGGTGGAAGCCGTTCGGTACCTTTTTGATTCTGGCTTTAATACCTACTATATTCAGAAGGTGTTCTCTGTAGGAATGCTGGGGGAGAAAGATAACAGAAAACTCGTACCGACGAGATGGAGTATAACTGCCGTTCATGACATTCTTGGTGAGGAGATAAAAAAGGAGATTGTAGACTTTGAATCCGTAAATACATGCATGCTTTTCCATTATGAGCATTTCGGCAATCATTTTGAGGTAATTCTCTCTCCTGGAAACTACTCTTTCCAGCTCGTCGAAATATGGGTGAAGAAAAGCTTCTGGAGTCCAAATTCAACGTGGATTGGTTATGACAGAGAAGATATTTCTAAAAAGAAAGAGTATTCGGAACTTTCAGGAGGGTACTACGCAGCTCGCCTGCCCGTTCTAGAGTATCTACGAAAAATAAGGCGGAAAGCATCTGTGATCGTGATCAGGGAAATAAAACCGGAATATTATGCACCTCTCGGCGTGTGGGTTGTGGAGGAAGGGGTGAGGAAGGCACTAACATCAAAGCCCGAGGTCTGTGAATCCGTAAGCGAAGCAGTTGAGAAAGCTGCTACAAGAATTAAAACAGATAAAAGAAAATGGATGACTTATCTAAGCTCACATTGCCAGAGTTCTCTTTTAGAATTTATGAATGTTTAAACTGCAAGGGTTTCAAGTATTTTATTCATCTCTTCTGCCTTCTCTTTGATGATCTCGAGAGCTTTCTTCATTACTGTTCTGACCGGTAGCGAACCAACGCCCTCAACGGTGAAGAGAAAGTCGTCTGTTTCCTCTATGCTGATTGCATTCTCTACACAAACCTTTACGCATTCCATGCACATTGAGCACGCGTATACGTCTTTGACTACGACCTTTTCTTCATCCTCAGCAAGGACATTTCTTGGGCATGCATCTATGCACTCTTTACATTTCGTGCAATTCTCGTGGTCGATCTTTATTTCAGGAACTATCTTGTAGCCGCAGATAGAAACGGGCTGGAACTTTGCATGTTCTCTACCGGTTCCAAGTCTTGCAACAGCTTCTATCATTAACTGCTGGCCCTGGTAAAGCTCGACCACAGGAATGTTGTCGTAGGCAGGTCTGACATCCGGATCGTCGGAGACGAAGTCTCCTGAATAGACCATCTTTGGACCTTCAACGTTAAGTCTGAATGAAACCTGGCAGTTTGGACAACCCTCACCACCACATGTACACTTGTCTGGTAAATTGAATCTTTCTAGATCTGTCTTTATCGGTATTAGTCCTATTCTGTGCGCCAGGATCTCATCGTAAAGGAAGGATGTGTTGAGATAAAAGTCAACGTAATCAACAGCCATCACTGGAACGTGACTCTTCATTGCTCTTCTGAAGGAGTTAGCGAAAGCTATGGAGCTATCTTTGAGAATAAACCTAGCCTTAAGTTCACTATCTTCGAGAAACTCGATTTTCATATCTGACACCAAAAATATGGTAATATATAAATTAAACTCTTCTTCCTCTCTTACCGCCAGGTGGGCGGGTACCGTCGTGTGGAATTGGTGTTACATCCTCAATTCTTCCAATCTTCAAACCAGCTCTTGCCAGAGCTCTTATTGCAGCCTGAGCTCCAGGTCCAGGGGTTGTGTGCTTGTTTCCACCTGGAGCTCTTACCTTTATGTGCACACCTTCAATTCCCTTCTCTTTTGCTGCTTCAGCAGCCCTTATGGCTGCCTGCATGGCCGTGTATGGGTTTCCTTCGTCTCTATCGGCTTTAACAATCATACCACCGCTAATTCTTGCGATTGTCTCGCTACCAGTAATGTCTGTTATTGTTATGATCGTGTTGTTATATGATGAGAAGATATGGGCTATACCCCATCTACCCCTCTTCTTTTCAGCCATATTTACACCTCCGCTTCTGTTTCAGCTGCAGCCTCCCTCTTTGCAAATGGGGAGTTCCTGTAGAAGCCTATCTTGCTCTCCTCGTCTTTTTCAACAATATAGCCCGGAGCGGTTACTCTTTTACCATCTATAGCAATATGCCCGTGAACTATCATTTGTCTGGCCTGTTTTATAGTATTTGCAAGCCCCTGTCTGTAAACAAGCGTTTGCAAGCGTCTCTCTAGGAAATCCTCAACTGTGAGGTTTAGAATATCATCAAGTGTGGCATTTTCAGGTAGAATACCCATTTTGGTGAGCTTCTTTATGACCATCTGGGCCTTGGCCTTTGCATATTCTCCTTCTTTACCGGGCATGTTTATTTTGGCCAGCAGATCTCTAGCTACTCTTCTATACTTTCTCAAAATGTTCTGGAATCTCCAGAGTTCCCTCTTGTTCCTTAGCCCATATTTTATGACAATCTGTACTTCCTTCTCAAGTCTAGCTTTATCCCATGGGCGTGTAGGAGTTACATATTTCCTTCTGCACCTCTTTGGATCGCCCATATCATCACCTTACTTCTTTCTTCTAATAACTCCAACAGTTCTACCTTTTCTACCAGTAGATCTGGTCCTCTGACCTCTAACCTTCTTACCTTTAGCGTGCCTAATGCCTCTGTAAGCTTTCATTCTTATGAGCATTTCTATATCAATCATCTTAGCGAAATCAACGTCCTTGCTTAGTAGATGCAGATCTTTACCAGTGTACGGATCTTTTCTTCTGTTGAGCATCCATGTGGGCAACTGTTCTATGTCCTCTTCAATGAACTTCCTCAATTTTTCGATTGTTTCATCATCGAGAGTACCAAGCTTCTGCTTTGGATCTACTCCCAGAAAGTTTGTTATTGATTTTGCCATTCTTAGTCCTATACCCTTTATTCCTGTAAGTGCGAACATTACACTCTTGTTTCCATCCAGATCAGTATCAGCAATTCTGACAATGTGTTTGAATTCTGCTTCGGCCATACGTTTGCGAAGAAGAGAAGGATATTTAAAGGTTATGTCTGAATGCGACGGCTATCATCCGGGTTGTTGGTCAATCTCATATTTGTTAGCTCAGTATTATACCTTCCTGGTCAAAGGCAGGAAGCTTTTTGAATATTATATAAATTTTATTTATTCTGATCTCTTGTATCAGACTAACTTCTCCACATTAAGTTTTTTGTGAAATTTTGCTGGTTGCAGGATTGTTGTTATCTCCTTTGGGACAACATTTCTTTCTCTGAAAATTCTGGAATTTTTTGTCCTGTTTAGATAATTTGAATTTTTCCATAATTTTCTTTTTCAGAATTGAATGCTCTGTAGCGAATTCATCAAAATTGTGAAAAATTATGAATCTTTATGATTTTTTGTTAAAAAAGCTTAAAAATTACATCATTTTTATGACCCGAGGGGTGATTGGGGTGGATAGCGGAGATACAGCGTGGATACTGGTCTCTACGGCCCTAGTTATGTTGATGATTCCAGGAGTCGGGTTGTTCTACGCGGGGATGGTGAGGAGCAAGAATGTTATCTCGATGATATCTCTTTCATTCGTATCGCTGGCTTTAGTCAGTATACAGTGGATACTGGTGGGCTATACGCTCTCTTTTGGCCCCGATCTTGGTGGTGTTATCGGTGGCTTCGATAAAATTGGACTTAAAGGTGTTATCGGTGGCGAATCTGGAAGCATTCCAGAATTGCTCTTCATGGTCTATCAGCTAATGTTTGCAGCAATAACACCAGCTCTGTTCATCAGTGCCTTTGCGGAAAGGATAAAGCTGAGCTCATTCATGGTGCTCTGCCTTCTTTGGACAACTCTCGTCTACGACCCACTAGCCCACTGGGTATGGGGTGGTGGATGGCTGGCTGAGCTTGGGACAATAGACTTCGCCGGAGGTATTGTGGTTCACATAAGCGCTGGATTTGCTGCACTGGTGCTTGCACTACTTATCGGGCCCAGAAAGGGATATGGGAAGTACAACATGGAGCCCCACAACATTCCAATGACCCTTCTGGGTGCAGCACTGCTCTGGTTTGGATGGTTCGGATTTAACGGTGGAAGTGCTCTTGCGGCTAACGAGATTGCAACAAGTGCACTCGTTGCAACCAATATTGCAGCTGCTGCCGGAACTCTCGGATGGATGTTTGCAAGCTGGATCAGTGGAAAACCAGGCTCTCTCGGTATGGTTACAGGAACAATTGCAGGACTTGCGGCAATAACACCCGCAGCTGGATTCGTTGACCCGTTATCTGCTCTGATTATTGGGTTTGTATCAAGCGTCATCTGTTACAAGGCAATGCTGTTCAGAATAGACAGAAAAATCGATGAAAGTCTGGATTGCTGGGCAGTCCACGGCATTGGTGGACTGTGGGGTGCAATAGCTGCAGGCATATTCGCAACAAGTGCTGTCAACGAGTACACGGGTTTGCTATACGGAAACGTTGAGCAGTTTGTAGCTCAGGTTGTAGGATGTATTGCGGCGATAGTATACACTGTTGTTGCAACATACGTTATCGCCAAGATCGTCGACGCTACAATGGGATTGCGTGTCAGCGAGGAAGAGGAATACGTCGGCCTCGACATCTCCCAGCATGGAGAAAGCGCCTACGCATGAGGTGATGTAGAATGAAGAAGGTTGAAGCGATAATC
>Ga0182240_100022_pt1 | contig 90094 bp, 79 predicted proteins | sample hydfrates4_PW_90_FD_145594 | JGI IMG/M metagenome (GOLD analysis project Ga0182240, IMG submission 145594) | Subsurface microbial communities from deep shales in Texas, USA - hydraulic fracturing test 4_PW_90 | ecosystem: Environmental > Aquatic > Deep subsurface > Shale gas/oil reservoir >...
ACCCTTTTTTGAGATATATTGGAAGGACGACCCTACATTTTGGCTACTTTGGTTCTTTCCGTATTTATTATTCCTTTGAGCTGGCTAAACGAAGCCTTCTTAAAATGTTAACTTTGACGAATCCCTGAGGGGCGAAGCCTTTACCCTTGACAGGTTCCGGACGGTAAACTAAACTAAATTAAAACCAATCCGTTTACCACAGGGGGTAGTGTGTCCTTTTTAAAATTTATTGGAAAATAATTACCCCTTCTAACCCAGCTTTACATGAACATTTTAAATTTTATTTGTCATCTACTACCTTCTATTTCCATTTTTTAGGGAACCTTCATATCCTATCTGACGCTACCTATATTTTTTAAAACTATATTGATCGTAATTTGATACAATCCTTTTAAAAATTCACTCCAATCCTATTTTTTTCCTCCCGAATTATCCAACTTTTTGTCAAAAAAAATCGTTATCTGGTGAAATTCCTCTTTCAAGTGTCTATCAAAATGCAAACACCTCCCAAAGCTATTTATTGCTTCAGGAGGTGAATTTATAATACTTACAGATTATGATAACGGGGTTTATTTAAATAAAAAAGTTATTTAATCAATTTGGAAAGTTCCTTGAACAGAGGTGTTCCCGCTTCCTTCATCAAATCGAAAAATACTGTTTCTGTGTTAGTAATTACTGCTCCCATAGACGACATAAGGGATAAGCCATTTTGATAATTTTCCTTGGTTCGTGAACAGACCGCATCACTTACTACAAAAACCTGGTAACCATGAGTAAGTAAATCCCTTACCGTTTGAAAAACGCAAATATGGGTTTCCATTCCGGTAACAATGATCTTTTTTCTTCCTAGTTCATTTAATGCCGAAGTTACTTCACCAGTGCAGCCCGAAAAGGTAATCTTTTCGTAGGTTAAAGATCCCTCCAGATTGCTGCTCACGTCTGAAACGGTCTTCCCTAGGCCTTTGGGATATTGTTCTGTGACAATTATCGGAATCCCTAATTTTTTGGCAAAGGAAATTATTGTATTGGTGTTTCGAATAACTTTTTCTCCGTATTTCATGGCAGGAACTAATTTATCTTGAATATCCACTATCAATAGAACAGCTTCATCCCGTATTAAAACGTATTTATCCAATGTTGACACTCCTTTGTGAATATCATGTTTAACCCAATCAGTATAAAATACCTTTTTGTTAGTATTTTCATACAAACTAAAATATAGTATATATCTACATTTTATCTCTTCTATAACTAGACAAAAATTTCCTTCTTCCTTAATTCAGTGATGGTCATTTCTCCTATACTTCCTGTGATAAAACCGGTAATTACAGCTGATACAAATAGAATCGGGAGATATAATAAGACTACAGTTTCACCTAATAACAAAGAGGCCACAATAATCTGAGTTGTATTATGAAAGATTGCTCCCACAACGCTAATTCCTTTTATGCTGAAAAAGCGTGAGAGCTTCTTATAGAGCAAGGCCATAACTAAGGTACTTATGATCCCTCCACCTAAACTAAAGGCCAACATCATTACTCCTCTGGTTAATAGAGCAACAACAAAAGAACGGATTATTACAATAAGAAGTACATCACTTAGAGGTAGAAAAACAAGTCCTATTAAGGTGATAATATTTGCTAATCCCAATTTTACTCCCGGTACAGGAATAGGAATTGGGATTAATGATTCCAGTACAGATATTAAAATTGCATTGGAAACCAATATTATTATGACGGCATATCTTTTATTCTTTTTCATACGTATTACCTGCTTTCGTCTTTAGGAAATATTTATTAATCTTTAATCAAAAAGAAACATCATCTACATCCTTTTTTCCTGTACCCTCAATATAAATTACTGTTTTACCAGGCAGACAAACGATACTCTGGCTAGGCTTAGATATTTTACCTGTTTTCACACATATCTTGTTTGGACAAGAAGATTCTTTCACCCAAACTTTGTCTTTTTCAGTTACTATAATAGAATGTACATTGTTTTCACCAGGAAGTGTGAGAGGCATTTCCTTTCGTTCATTACTGCTATCTAAAGGGAGAGTAGTATAAATCTGACCATCAATTTTTATTACTGCTTGTTTATTTTTGGCGTTAGGCCAGATGATATCTTTCATAAACCAACTTATAGAAGCAGCTATCAAAAGTATTATAATTGCGAGGTCACCTTTTTTAAATCTCATAGAGATCACCACTTATCTTTGTAATTGGAACTTATCCTTTGTAATTTCAAAATTCTTGTCGTTGATTCCGGATGAAACATACACTTTGTTATCAGATGCAATAAAAATAGCTTCCGTCCCAGATAAATTTTCAATCATCTGCATTCCCTCTTCAAGTCCTAACAAAAAAATGGTCGTTGATAATGCATCTGCATTAATAGATTTTTTTGTAATAATTGAGACACTGAGTAACGAGTTCTCTTCAGGATAGCCTGTTTGGGGGTTTAGGATATGGTGATATCTCTTTCCATTAAACTCAAAATATCTTTCATAGACTCCCGAAGATACCAGAGCTTGATCATTAAGCTTAACAATTCCCATATAGTCACCCCGTGGTTCATATGGATCTTGTAAACCAAGCCTCCAATACGTACCATCAGGTTTAGTATTAAGAGTGAGTATGTTCCCACCTAAATTGATAATAGCATGCTTAATTCCAGCATCTTTTAAAATTTTAGCTGCTTCGTCAGCGGCATAACCTTTGGCAATAGCTCCTAAATCAACAATCATGCCCGGAGTATTAAGCTTGGCACTGAGACTATCTTTATCCAGTAACAAATTTTTATAATTTATTAAAGGTAGTATACTTGCTATTTCTGTTTTTTCTGGTAAAGTTGCTTGTTCCGTACCAATTTTCCAAAGCTTAACAAGGGGGCCAATCGTAATGTCAAATTTGCCCTTGGAAAGCTCTGAAAAGTATTTCCCTTTCTCAAGAACATAAAAAGTATCAGAACTTAGCTTGCAATACTTTTTTCCAGCAGAATTATTTAATTGGATAATTTCACTATTATCTTCAGTAATAGTCATTCTGTCTTCAATTTCAGAAATCCGGTTAAAGACTTTCTGAAATATTTGCTTATCTTTAACCTCATCGAAAATTGTTATTTTGACTAAAGTACCCATCAAAAAAGTAGTTTCTATAACCGGTTTTATTTCCTGAGGTGTATCATTTTCTTGTGCTTGAGGGATACAGCCTGCTAGAAGACCTGTCAAAATTAGAAAAATAATAAGATAAGTACAAGGCGATAATTTCTTTAAATGCATAACTTTACAGAAACCTCCATATATGAGTTTCTAATAAGATTTTATCATAGAAAATATTATTAGTTATGAACAAATGTAATGTTATAAATAGTTAAGTATGCTTTAAATAAAGGAAGGAGCAGTCAAAACCGCTCCTTCTTAATATTATAATTGTTTACTACTATAATTTATTTAGCTTCTGCTAAAGCTTTCTCTGCTAGATCAAAGAATTCAACTACATGGATGGACACACCAGCAATATCGTCAGTATGGCCTTCATCATTTTTGTAATTGATCTTTGTTGGATCCTGAGTCTCTAAAAGATAAGCTTCAGCCTTGGCAGCTTGTTCATGCCATTCAGCTTGGGCTCCACCCTTAGCTACTAGTCCGTATTCACCTGATCTGGATGCACTATCTTTGTCAGGAGCACCTTCTTCTTCTGCAATGGCATTCCAGTCAGCACCTACAATTGTGCCGTTCTTAACAGCAATATGAGCAAAATATTTGTAACCATGGCTGAATTCATCAGCTTGAGCATAATAGAAGCCGTCCTTATATGGACCTTCTGGAATAGGCCCCTTATCTAGTGCTTCTTTAGCTAGATCAAAGAATTCCACTACGTGAATGGATACGCCTGCAATATCATCAGTGTGTCCTTCATCGTCTTTGTAGGTAATCGCTGTTGGGTCTTGTGTTTCTAAGAGATAAGCTTCAGCTTTTTCAGCTTGCTCATGCCATGGAGCTTGGGCGCCACCACTCTCAACCATTGGATATTCACCGTCAGCAGACAAAGTATCTTTATCCTTGCCGCCATTAATGTTTACACCATTCCAGTCGGCTGCCACAATGTAACCATTGATAACGGTTAAGCTAGCAGTATATTTAAAGTCATGACTGTAGCTATCTTGTTCTGCATAATAAACACCGTCTTCGTATGGACCTTTTCCAACAGGTCCGTTATCTAAAGCTTTTTTAGCTAGATCAAAAAATTCAATTACATGAATGGATACACCAGCAATGTCATCAGTATGTCCTTCATCATCTTTGTAGGTAATCGCTGTTGGATCTTGTGTTTCTATCAGATAAGCTTCAGCTTTCTCAGCCTGCTCATGCCATGGTGCTTGAGCTCCACCATTTTCAACCATTGGATATTTACCTGCTTTAGATAAGGTGTCTTTATCAGGTCCTCCAGCTATATTAGCACCGTTCCAGTCAGCTGAAACAATTTCACCATCTTTCACTTCAATTGTTACAACATACTTCCAGCCATTTTTAGAAAATCCATCCTCTTGTACAAAATAAATCCCGTCTTCATATTTAACTTCTGACTCTTGAGGTTCTGCTTCTGTCGATTCTTGAGGTTCTGCTTCTTTAGGCTCTTCAGTTCCACAGCCTACTAGTGAAAATGTTAACATGAGAAGCAGTGAGAAAACAAGAAATTTCTTAAGCATTGCATACATCCTCCCTTAATGTTAATTAATGAATCACTCATAAATAAGTACTCTTTATTGTTACTATTAGTACTTATGTTATTAATTTAACATAGAAAGGAAAAATTTGATATTGTTACTTTTGTCCCAAAAGCAGGTACATTTGTCCCTATTTTAGGTTTTTTCTTCTGATCCAATAGCTAGCCGCTTCAGTTCTATTAGAAACATTTAATTTTTTAAAAATATTACTAATATAGTTTCGAACGGTTTTTTCAGAAATAGCCAAAGCTTCAGCAATTTCTTTGTTAGACTTACCTAGACTTATCATTTGTAATATAAATGTTTCTTTTGAACTTAAATTATTGTCTTCTTCATTAAGTTTTTCATTTTGCACGGCAATACTATTGAAAACACTTTCAGTAACAGATGTATCTAATACGGAATGTCCTTCATAGACCTTTTTAATATTACTAACTAATTCTTCACTATTGATATTTTTTAATAAATATCCATCTGCTCCTGCTCGAATAGTATCCATTATTAATTGGTCTTGGGAGTATGCCGTTAAAATAATAATTTTGACTTTAGGGGCCATATTTTTAATACTAATACACCCGTTAACCCCATCACCATCAGGAAGCTTGAAGTCAAGCAAAATAACATCAGGGTCAGTTTTGTTCATAAGATCAAGAGCTTCTTGGAGATTTTCAGCCTCTCCACATACTTCGATACAATCATTTAATTCTAATATCATCTTTAACCCATCTCTGACTAAATTATGATCATCGACTATTAATACTTTAATTGTATGCTTCACTTCTTGATTTCCTCCCATGGTATTTGAATTCTAATTTGAGTTCCATTTTTAATCTTTTCAATAGCAAATAACCCTCCAGCAAGTTTAGTTCTTTCCTTCATCGATTGAATGCCAAACTTCTGTTGACTATTCAAATTTTTAGGAGAAATACCTTTACCATTATCTATTACAGTAATATATAAAAAGTCGTGCCTTCCTTCTAACAAAACATTTGCATAATCAGCTTCAGAATGTTTGATAACATTGGTAAGAGCTTCCTGAATAATGTAATAGATTTGTGTCGATTTTTCTGAAGATAAATGACCTATACTATAAAGGCAAATCTTACAATTCAGGTTTATTTTTATACTTTGGTTTTGATTAAATTTTTGTACCAATTGCTCTAGATTGTATTCTAAATCCTCACATTCAAGTTCATCTATGGCATTGGACGATATAAATTCTCGAGTTTTTTTTATTGTATCATTTAGATCCTTTTTTATTTCTTCTAAAATATCTTTTGTTCTATCACCATTTTTATTTTTAGATAAGTACTCAATCTTTAGCCCGACTGAATACAATTTTTGAATAATACTATCATGTAATTCTATTCCTAGCTTTCTTCTTTCTTCTGAGGCTATTTTAAGTTTTTCTAATCGACTTAACTTTTCTTCTTGTTCCCAACTAAATGTTTCAATTACCTTCATTAAAAAAAAGATTATTACAAATCCTATAAATGCCTTTATATACAAGGGAATGAAATGAAAGAACTCTATAAAAAGTTCTTTGTTAATTATGTTGGCAGGAAAAAAGTTTGCTTTTGAGACTAGTACCCCTTCCATAAAACCATAAACTATAAAAACCCAGGCTAAATACTTATATCTCTTGGATATTTCAAGGGACTTGTGTTTCTCTATTGACCAAGCATTTATAAATAAGGCTAAAGCGGATATCAAACAACTTGAAAATCCCATGGCATAACGCATTATTATAATGTTAAATTTAGAATTTATAAGATGATAGTCTAATCCAAAGTTTACAATTAATAAAATAAAACCTCCTAGGTATATTAGAAAGCTTATCAGAGGAATTTTGAGAATTATCCTTTTAAACTTATCCCTTAAAGATAATAAATCTAATCCAAAGTATAATAAAAAGGCAAATGAAATAGCTTTTATAACCAAATTTATATTATATAAATATAAATACAAATCGGGATAAAACTCTAGCTTAATAATCATTGAAAGCCATTCACTTATACCATGAATAACTCCAAAACATCCTAAATATCTTAAGGATTTTATTAAGTATATGTTTGTTAACTTTAGGTCCTTTTGCCTAATTGCAAAATTCCCCATAGTTAACATTGCATAACCATAAATTAGATATAAGAAGAATTCGGTTGCAGTCATAATGCCATTCTCCTAAATTATTAAAACACCTTAACCTGACAGTTAAAACCAACACCAATTTTCAATGAGTAAAAGCACCCATGTTAATAAGATGAAACTCAATACAATAACCACTTCTCTTTGAGATATCTTAAATTTGTAGTGATATAAATCATCAGGATTAACTTTTTCAACAAAGCTTTGTATCTTATCTAGTTTTTCGAAAGAATTGACAAGCAATGAAACAATAATTTGAGATATACCTTTTATTTTGATTTTAAACTTTTCGTTACTTCCACCTATGACTGAACGTGCACTTTCTACAAAATTTTTTTTCATTTCAGTTCCCATTCCCTTAAGCTCTAAAACGATACACATCACAATTTTTAAATAGTCCTCAACAGGAACACCTAATAATTTCAAAGGAAAAAATAGCTTGTCCAGTAAGCCAATTACGGTTTTAATCGGTGTGGTGTGAAAATATAAGATGCTCACGTACCAAATAATAAACAATCGAAATAGTCTTAAAACAATTGCATAAGTGTCTTGTTTATAGATAAATAATTCACTATTCGTAAACGTATAAAACAGTCCATTCATCAAGAATCCAAAAAGATAAGGAATCAAAACAATTATACAGTATGAAGTAACACTTAATAATAGAGTTCGCAACTTAATTCTCGAAACCAAAGTCGCAATCAATAAGTAAACTGATATTATAAGAAAACTCATTTTATGTTCTAAGAAAAAAGGTATGCTTGCAAGCAGTGTGGCCAGGATAAACTTAACAAGACCATCAATATCCGTGGATTCTTTGTTTTTTTGCGTATTCGTATTTATTAAAGTTAAATTGTTTGTCATAGCAATACCAACCATATTCTTATTAAACTAATTAAAGTATAATATAGAGCACTGTCGCCTATAAAGCACCTCTTCGGGTAAAAGCATTAAAAAAGCGAGGAGAGTAAATATGAATACAAATTTTTGTAACATTTCTTATTCTAGATGATATAATACATTTAGCTAGATTGTTAAATATGTTGTTTAAGTACATGCATTTTTAAAAAGGTGGTTAGGGATAAATGGAAATATTGGCTGCTTTTGGTATACCTTTTGCACTTATGGTATTTATTTTTATTGTTGCATTTGGAGGATTAATTCTTAATGTTATCACCAGCATCTGGGCATATCGAGATGCTCTCAGGAAAAGAAACAGTAAGGAATATGCATTAGTTGTGTTACTAGGCACTTTATTTTTTCCTATTATTGGACTCATCATATATTTAATAATTCGTAACGATTAGTTTTTTCTATAATATTTCTATTTAGCCATCTAAATATATTGGATACCTGAAGCCTTATTAAATAAAATAACGGTATAGGGGTAATAAAATTGCAAAAAAGCTATTAATCCCACCATCGTCCTTATCTCTTGAAGCAATAACCAAGTTACCAGTAATATCTATCATCCTCGACCTTTTTTACTCTATCATACAGCTACGATATGGTTATTGTAGTAGTTGTTTGCCGGTTTTCTTTTCAAATCTTTTTACCACAGGTGTTGGAATTATACCTAAAAAATAGTCTTCAATTAAATCCCATAATTCTTCATTACTAAAGTTTTCCTCAAAAAGATAAGTAAGCATTTCAACTGAAATATTATGCCTTTCACCAACTAGCTCCAATAAGCGATTTTTATATCTCCAGGGCATATCAATTATTTCCTTCATAGTTTTAGTCTGGTTTACATAGATATAGATCTGACTGTTTTTGCCGCCAAGTGCTTTAAATACTAAAATACCAAGGGTTTCAAGTATCCCCAGTATGAATAACTGTTCTTTGAAGCCGGTGTTTCCGGTTTCATCAACTAAATACAGAGTATTCTCTATCATTTTATTTAATATATTATTAAATCCGTTTTCTATCCAATTAAAAAATCCGATAGCTCCTGTCAAAAATCTATATTTAACCTCGCCTGATTTTAAAGGTTTGGCAACAAAAACCTTACCGTGCATATTTTTGCTATAATCCCTCTGGTAAACGGCCATGGCTGAAATGATAGTCTCTATAATGCTTTTTGATTTATATTTATTAATATTCATTAAATCCAACAGTTCTTCCACTAACCCATTTTCCCCATCTACATGACAAAACCTTTCTTCTCTGATGGACTTGTTGACAATTGTTTTAATAGCATTTATATAAGCTTGATAATGTTGCAAATAATCATTTTGAAAATCAATATCAATGCTAATGGCCGATTTTAGTGCTTCCTTGTACTGAAAATCAAAATCTTCGTGCCGAGTATAGAGCATATATTTAAATTTTGGAAAAGAAATTTTGGTACTATATCTAGCCTGCCAAACCTTCTTGAGGTTTACGGAGCAAATATTCATTGTAGAATCAATTTCTTGCAGCACTGCTCCATAGTCTTTTTTCATATGTTTTTGGGTAACAGGGTCTATCTTAAAAAAGCCTATTTCAAAGAGCGGTATGGGCCTTACATGGAAAGGCGAAAAGGAAAATCTTCTCTCAAAATCCTTTTGAATCAGTAGCATTGCTGTTTTAACCTTGTTTATACCATCATCTTCATTAAAAAACGGGTTTTCAAAAATATGAGCAAAACTTTCTGCATCAACAAGCATTTCATTTCGCTTTTTAGTTATTTTTTCACCGTTATTATTCTTTATATTTTCTTGATGCAAATCATAAACCTTACGAATAACCTCAATGAGCTGATAATCTTTTATTACTGAAAGTCCATGCAATCTATTAATATGCTTAAAATCATTCTGCATAAATTTATAATAAGCCTCACCATTTAAACCGGGTTTTCTAGCAGTTCGACCAATTTCTTGTACATAATCACACACATTGCCAGTAGGCGCAAAATGGGCTACAATTTCAATATCGTCAATATCTATGCCCATGCCGAAAGCCTTAGTAGCCAGCATTATAGGTGTTTCTTTATTCAAAAACTTGAGGTAGCTTTCCTCCTTTTCATATGCAGTTAACTTTCCATGATACCTTGACACATATTTGTTCATGTTTTTCAACATACAATAGTCCCAAAACCTATTAATTAAGGCTATTGTTGGGAAATAAATTAACATTTTTTTATCCAGCATCATTGCATAATCAATCTTTTCAATTAGCTGTTCAAACTTATTTAATTCGTATTCAGTCTTGCCCTTAATTAACTCCGCTTTATCAATGCAAATTTCAATATCTTCTCTCTTTATGTAACCGAGATAGGTTATGGGATCAACCATTTTTAAGCTCTGCACTGTTTCTTCATACATATTTTCAATCCCACCATAAATAGCAGTAGCAGTAAAAGTCGCTATTACAAATCCCATATTCTTTTTCTTTAACTGAACCTTTTTTATCCTGTTTAAATGGTCTCCCAAATACCAATAATCCGGCCTAAATTGCTTACCCCAAGTAGTAACAATGTGTGCTTCGTCAACTACTAATAATCCTAATGTTCTATCCCCGATTATTTGCTCCAAATCACTTTTACTAAGTAAGGATTCCGGGGAAATGTAAAGAATATGACACTTATTATCAGCAATGTCGTTAATTATTTCCTGTTTTTGAATTGGAGAAATGTCTGAATTTATGGTACGAGCATAACTATAATTCCGTATTTCCAAATTAGCAACTTGGTCTTTCATTAGACCGATAAGGGGAGAGATTACTATAGTAAAAAGCTCATATTTTTCAGCTAAATAAATGGCGGGAATCTGAAACATTGCGGATTTTCCTGCCCCAGTAGGTGCTGTGACGAACACATCTCGATAATCTTTTTTACGAATACATTTTTCCGTTTCTTCAACAATACTAGTAATTATATTGTTTTGAGAAATTTCCCGGACTACCTTTTCTCTGCTATTTAAACTACTTGTATTGTAAACTTTTATACTTCTGAAACTATTATATCCCCAATATTTTTTTAATATATCATAAAATTCTTGTCTTACAACTTCATTTATGGTTTCAGTCTTAAATCCCACTTTAAGGTCAATACTATCTTGTAAAACATACTTTAAAACTTTTATCCTATCTTCCAGCAATATCTTATTTAAGCCGGTATTTTTTTCAATGATATAAACTGTATTTGCTTCATTGTGGAGTAGGTTGTCCAACATATAAATATAGTCTTCTTCATCAATTATTTCGTAGCAGGAACTAGCAGAATCCACTTCTTTTCTTTCTATCGCATTCGAAGATTTATCAAAAATTTGATATACCTCTTCTTTTTCATCGGTTAAGATATTGTTGTAAGTTATATAATACCTATTGTTGATAAATTTAATATTTCCATAGATGGCAGTAAGTTCTGTAATGCTTCTGATTTCGTATTTATCTCCTTTCTTTTCCTCATCATAATGATTATTCAAAGTCTGTAATTTTTCATTAGACAGATTGACATGCAGAGGATAAAAATTAATAAACATATTATTTTCAAGAATTATTATTTTCTTATATTGCATCAATACAAGATTATAAAGGGCAAGATACTCCTCATATGTAATTATCTTTCTACCCGTTTGAGATATCTTTAAAAAATAATTAAATTTATCTTCTAATATTTCATCTATATCAACTACGAGATCATCTTCTATTAAATTTATATCTACTCCTTTCAAAACAATAATGGCCTCATCATTATTCAAATGGGATTGGATCTTATCCTTAACATATTTTTTGAAATCTAACATATAATTACCCCCTATAGAAAAAGTCTCTTAGTTGATTTGATCTAGATGGATGCCTTAATTTTTTAATTGCTTGCGACTCTATCTGCCTTATTCTTTCTCTTGTAACATTATATTTCATGCCTACCTGCTCAAGGGTTTTATATATACCATCAGTAAGGCCGAATCTTTCTACCAAAACATCTTGTTCCCTTTCTTTTAAAGTTTTTAAAACAATGTCAACAGCTTTTTTCAAAAATAAATTTTCGACCTGTTCTTCAAGACTTGGATTGTGATGATCTATTATAAAATCGCCCAGTTCACTATCTTCATCATCCCCAACATAATTATTGAGCGAAGCTAATGATAATATATTATCTTTAATCTGAAGGATTTCCTCAAACTTCTCTTCAGTCATACCGTCTTCTGCTAGAAGTTCAAATATTTCCTGTTTAGATGCTTCAGGATTTAGGTTTAAAATTCTATTTAACTTATTAACTTGTTCAAAATAATGTACCGGTATTCTTACAGTAAAGCCATAATCGGCAATACTCCTAAGTATTTGCTGGTCTATCCACCAAATAGCATAAGTTGTAAACTTGGTTTCTTTTTTTACATCAAATTTTCGTACAGCCTTCATCAAACCGATAGAACCATACTGAAATAAATCTTCCTCGTCCAATTTATGCTTGTATCTTCCGCTGTACTTAATTACCCTGCTCCAGACAAGTTTTTTATTTTTAATTACTAGCGCTTCCAATGCTACAGTATCTCCTTGTTGATATAGTACGCACAATTGTTCATTAGTAAGCTTATTTATATTAGCAAAAGATGAAGCTGGAGAAGTATTAGCCTGCTTTACTTGCGTAACTGTTCTTCTCGGAGTTTCAACACTAATTTTATCGTAATCTATTTCAATATCCTCTTCTATCAATATATCAATAATTTTATATTGTTGTTGTTTATTTAATCCAGAGAATAAATAATTAAAATCAGCTTCTCTCAACTTGCCTTCACTGTTTAGATACGGTTCAATTTTTTTTAAAATATATTTCTTGTTCATATCATTACCTCTCAAATAGAAAGTTACTAAAACTAACCCCATTTATATAAAAGGTTTAAAACAAATTTCATCAATTTTCTAATATAATTATAAGTTATGACAACTTTCATGTTAATAAAATCCATAATAAATAAACCTATTTTTCAGGCCACAATAAATTAAATGGATTAATTATATGTGCTACGTCAATTTGATTTCTTTCACCATCCTTTTTCAATTTCAACTCCATTTGATCAAAGGTAAACTGATATTTTGAAAAAACATCATATAAACTGGATAAATATTCATATGATGAAAATTCATAGCACGAAATCTATATGTATCTATTGAAAGTTTATGAAATAATTCCAACCATAAAATTATGAATAATTGCTCTCTAGTTTTTCTCTTGTCAGATAAGAAAGAAGGAACTTACCTCATCCTCTTTACCCCCCGAGATTTTATATTTTATTAGAAATAATTGATTTTCATCCAAATGAGATGTATAATTAACCTTACAAAAAGTAATAATAGAGATTGATATAGTAGGAAACTAGATTATGGGTAAATGAGCTCTATGTGAGCCTACCCATGATCGATGTTTCCTTTTTATTAACTTAATAAAGTGCAAAACCGTTAAGAGTGTGATCCTTTTTAAAATCAACTTATCATTCTACCCCCAACGCCTTAAATACAGCATCTATTGGATCCTGATAAAATGAAGTCTGAAACTTGGAGAAAAGTTCAGGGGGTACATTTGAGATATGGCCTGCAGAGGACATTGGTAGAAGTACTTTATTTGCGCCTGCATCATGGGCAACCTGCAAGATGTTAGCAAGTTCATCAATTTTATGAATTGTTCCTCCAAGACTCATAGTACCAAGAATGACCATCTGGCTCTGAGTTGCACGGTTTAGAGCTCCGGAACACAATGCCACAAATGCTGCCAGGCTTAGTCCTGAAGTCATACCTATCCCCTGCATGTCCTGTACATGCAGGAGGTAATCTTTATCTTTAGTACTTATGGTACCGCTGATGCTTTTTGAATTAGCTTTAAAAAACTGGTAAGCAGTATCTAGACTCTCTTTGGCAGCTGAGTTGGAACCTAAACCTGATCTTTCAAACTTCCCGTTACCTGATAAGACCTGAAGTTCAATCTTGTAAACTCCAATCATATCAGAATCGCCACGAGCAACAGTATATAAATGCCCGGGTTTATTAGTTCCTTCCGGTATCAGTTTTCCCCCACCTTGTTCGGGAACTGAAACAAAGGATTCTTCCATAGTTTCTTTGTCTATATAGGAAAAATGAACATCATAAAATTCCATGCCGCCAATCTTCTTCAATTGTTCTTTAACCCTACGCCTCCCAATTAGGGCATATTCAAGTACTTCTTTTGCCTCATCCTTTGTATATTCTCCATGTGGGTATAACAATTTCATGAGACCTGAAAAAGTCTTTTTTACAGCAATTACATCACGCTGGTTTAAGTTATTACCTAACTTAAAATACTTATCTAAAGCATCAGTAAATGTAGTTTTTCGCATTTCCCTGCAAAATTCTGCAAGGTAATCAACGATTAATCCAAAACTATCCGTAAAAAATTCCGGACGCATTTTAGGTATCTCCCAACCGGGAATATAGTTATGCATTCGATCAAAAAATGCAGAATCGTTATTTATTTGTTCTGGAAATGGGGTAAATAAATGTGAGGCCTTAACTAGAGAATCTACGCTTTGATTAATATTTCCTACAAATACCATAGAAGCATTTGCATTTTTCTCTTCCTTATCACGAGCAAAAGAACCGGAAGCCATATAATCTTTCATTATCTGAATACCATCTTTATCTTTAAAAGATATCCCTGCTACTTCATCAAACGCAACTACATCCCACATACCGACTAAACCCATACGTCTTGTTGCTCTATTATAAAAAAGGTTTGCTACCGTTGTTTGCCCACCGGAAATCAATATTGAATACGGAGATATTTCTTTGTATAGGTGGGACTTACCCGTATTACGAGGCCCCAGTTCACATACATTGTAGTTATTTTCAACTAATGGCACCATACGAGCTAGTAAGTGCCATTTTACTTTTTCTTCAAATTGGGTGGGTTCTAATCCTGTTGACCGGAGTAAAACATCCATCCATTCTTCCTTAGTAAATTCTTTTCGCCCATTATAGATTTCCTGCATATCCATATGAGGCATCTGAATTGGTTTAAGATTATTAATTATAAAGGGAGAAGCATTTTTATCCATTTCATCATAATAATATTCCATTTTAAGAATGCACCAGATGCCACCGGCTAATAGCTTATCGAATTCCTTAACATAATCGGATGTAATTTTTATACCCTTTACACCCAGGTTAGATAATGTAGCTTCATATACATCCCGCTTCTCATTGAGTTTCACAGATACCTTATCAATAATTGTGTAGCTCCCAACTTCTTTAATACGTGATTTAACTTTTTCTGCTTCATCAGGACGTACGAAATTATCGGAAAGTATTTTCTTAACCCTTTCTACACCTTCATTTATACTATCTTCATCATCTGTTGCACAATACATTCCTAACAAATATTCCAGAACATATATCGGAACATTTGCGCCTTCTTTTATTTTTTTAGTTAAATCTTTGCGCACAACCCGGCCGCTAAAATAATTATTCAGTTTTTTATTTATAGCAACTTCTGCGTTCATAATCTCACCCAATCACCCAGTTTACAAATCAAAATCATTCGTTATAGCAAGGTCAATAATAAAAGGAATCTTTTCATATATTTTCTCTACTTTTTCATCTTCGTCCTCTAATATTAAGTAATACTGTTTTTCCTTATTGTAATTTATATCTTTTAAAGTGAACTTTTCTCTATATGTTCGATCTTCGGGTTTGGAAGATCTGCTGTCTGCAATGATAATATTCTCATTGGAGATTTTATTACCTTCTTCATCAACAAAATAAAGTTTAAGACGCAGTGGTATTTTCTTATCTTCCACTTTTTCTGACTGGAAAAATTCAAGGAAAGTAATTCGGTTTGTTATTTTTCTAGATATGCTAGTCAATTTAACATCTACTTTCTTAACATCATATTTGTCAGACTTACTCCTAATATTTTTAAACTTAATTACAGGGATTATAATCTCCTGTAACGAAGCACCTCCATGGACATAGTTTGCTCCTCCCCCATGTACTTTAAAGCGAGTAACACCTCTTGGAACTACTGTTTTCAGATTTGTATCTTTTCCAAGAATATAATTCATAGGTATAGATAATACGCTTTCTCCTTTTGCCTCCCCTTCAACAAGCAAATACCTTCTGTCTTCTTCTAAAGAATTCTTGATATCCTTAACTACTTTATCACTTTCCTGCAATGGAGACCTTCGATAGATAAAACCATGATCTGCAGTAATATATATATTAGTAGCACTCAAATTATTAATAAGTTTATTGACCAGTTTGCGCAGCTCATCAAAGGCCTTTTCTACTGCATCAAATACCTCACGCTCTGTTGAAGTGTTATCTCCTCTTGCATCAATAACGTTATGGTAAATATAGATTAATCTTTTTCCTTCAAATTTTTCCTTATATTTTTGTCTATTCCAATCAACTATTTCGTCATATTGTATAGCTACAGCATCTTGAGAGTATTTTTGAAGAACCTTCTGCCGATTACTTGTCCCATTTGTGCTCATATCATCAGCAGCAACTGTGTTTTTGTCTTTCCATTCTATTGTTTTATGGGGCAGCAAGCTCGCCATACCCCAATGGGTTTTGGATGGCAAAGTCCCCTGCATAAAGTATATATCTGTTACTCCTCTACGTTCAGTATTTAAAATATTACTAAAATCTTTAGCTGCCTCATATCTCAAAGCATCTGAGATAATAACAAATACTCGCTCTTCCTTTCTTACATGAGGTGCTATATATGTTCTGTAAAATTCCTTTTCCTGAACGAGTCCCTTCACCTGCCAGTCCCTAGCTAATTCTTCCTCAATTATATTTGACCACTTGACGGAGAGTTCATCTAAGTACCAGTGCGCATATGTATTTTCTACTTTTTGAGCTAATTCAGTAAAGGGTTCTTTATTCTCTATCCGATCATAGGAAGAATAGAATTTTCTATAGAACAAATCAAGCAGGTAGTACTTCTTAGTATAGTTATCAACAAAATCATAGGCAGTTTGTCCTTTTATAGTCTTCCCTAATTCTTTCTCCATACGCAGTAATTCCATAGCGAAGTATATAGCTTCATATTCTTTTTCAAAATGTTCATACCAATGCGTAGTCTTCCTTGCATTGATTATTTTTCTGTATTTTTCAAATTCACCTACATCAGAAAGCAAATTGCTAATTAGCTTAGAGATGATTGCTTTATCAAAGGCTTTAAAGACTTCACAATGTAAATAGTCTTCCATTGCCCAGGCTGAAATGTACTTATTAACATCAAGCTGTTCTTCTACATAATTAGCCAATTCATCGAATGTAAGCGCATCCACTGAATGATTCATAAAGTTACTTGTAAATACTACTGCATTTGAAGGCTTAGTAAGCAGATACGGCTGCCAAGTGTCCGGTAAATCCGTTTCCAATGTATTATTCAGAGTTGTTACCATAAAAGATATTGCTAATGACTCCAAAGATTTTTCCGGCAATACATAGCCATATTTTTTCTGAACCAGATCCCAGAATGCATCTACGTCCCCAAATTTCTCAATATTTTTCATATATTTGTTTTCTAAATTTAGTTCAGCTTTAAGCAAGGTTTTAACTACCGCTTCAAAATCAGGGTGTTGTAACTTGCAAAGTGCAGAAAGAACTGCCACATTAACTTTTTCAGCATCTAGCTTTTCTATGTTGTAAGAAGCAAATTTATTGAATCTTTCTTGATTGTTAAAAAATTTAACATATTTTTTAAAAACATTTCTCAAGGATTCATCCGCCCCAAATTCTCTAAGAAGAAGACTGGTTTTATCCGTAGAAAATTCACTGCTGTATTTTAATATATCCAGTAACCAGTTTTCCCGTGGAGTCGGTTTAGGACTTGGCGAGTAAATAAGATAATTAGAATCTGTATCTTCAACCTCTAAACGATATTTAATAGCAAAGCTGTTATTATCTGTAATTTTTAGGAGTTTTGCATTATCTAATTCCAGTCCATCAATATCATCTACAAATTCACCTTCTGCATCATACCAAAAAACTATATGCCTATTTCTACCGTCTGACAACTCTTTGTTGAAAATGTCCTCTAACACTTTTCGTACTTCTTTTAAATCCAATATTTTCACCTACTTTTTTAGCAGCTTATATTTTAGCAAGTAGATTCGCTTTCAATGGTTTTTTACCTTCCCCCTGAGGTACCTCTATTCCCTGAAACTTAGCATAATTAACCTTAACTCCATCATCTAAATCTATTTCAATTTGCTGATTAGCTACGTGGGATAATACCTGATCATAAGCAATACATTCTTCTAACTGCTTGCTTATCTTTTCTCTCCTCTTTCTGGCTGCAGTCTTCTCCCTATTTGATACATCTGAATTTATAACCATTTCTAATCTGTTAATTTCAGCTTCGTATTTCTTTTGTAATTCATGCAGGTAATCCGTCCTTACACGAGCCACTGTAGTAGGCTCATACCTGTGCAGGTAAATAAGTGCCTTAAAGCCATTTTGCTTGCCACTATCGAATAACCAATAAATAGGCCTTTTCTTATATGTTCTAACATGATCTTTAAAGAAATTCTTGAGGAAATATCGCCTAATAGCCTGACGTGAAGTTTCTTTAGATCTTTTACCCAAGGTTTCTGCAATATAATCAAGGTTTTCCTCTAAAGTTTCTTCACCGAATGTTACTTTTACAAATTCCACAAAACGGTTAACAGCATCATTTTCAAAATAATCGTCATCAAGAATAGGAATTATATTATCCTTTGTGGGGATAAATTTCTTATATCTGCTTATATCAAATTGTCCACCGGCATAAATCAACCCTTCCTCATCTAAGGAATACCTACCGAACATACAGCCTACTGCATAGGAAATAAATGATTTGATATCCCGCTCCTTGTCAGCTTTACGGATAGTAACGTCTTTTTCATCAACTTCAGGAGTAAGTTCATCTTGTAAACCGTAAATATCTATGAAAATACGGTTTAATTCTTCTTCGTTTGCTTTGAGCTGGTTAAATTGTTTTTCTGCAAAGTCAGACCAGTTGTTAAATGCTTCTTCTATTGTTGTTGCATTATCTTTATGGGTTATTATGGGATGTTTTTTAAAGTCCCATGAGGTTTCAAATGAGTCCCAATCGGTTTTAGCAATTTTAGTATTTTCATTCGAATATTTTTTAATTTTATTATTCTCCACTTTTAATATTGGTACTTTACTAATATCCCCAACAAGGAAATGCAAAGTAGGATTAATTAACATAATAAAATAATTAAAAGTTCTTGAATTAAAAAGTGCTAAATAATAATATAAGTCCTTATCATTACAAAATAGTGCAGGACTTTCTGCATTAATAATAAAATTCTTAGGCAACAATCTAGCACTAAAATTGTTGGAACTTGTTTGACTCCATGATACTCCACTTCTAAAATAATATTGTTCATTTCGAACATAAGAACCTTCAAATTTTTTGACTTCCTCTCCATCTTTATCCCAATTTATTACATATTCGTAGTTTCCATACCACTTTCTATAAGGACCTCCTTTAGTATGTGGTATCCACTTTCTTTTAGGATTATCTTTACTCATGTACTTGAATTCTATTTTTTCCTTATCTATTTCAAACCAATATTTTAAAAAAGTATTGTTATCACCTGTTGTGAGACCACTTTTTATTGTTTCTATTTCCCCCAGGTTAAAATATTTTTGGAAACATTTTATTACTTTACCATTGATCCAGTAAGCAATAGGACTCCCTGGTATATATTTTAATGTATCGGATTTTACTTTATATATATAGCATACATGCGAATTTGATATGGCTTCTAAAGTTCTCATTTCTTTTTTCGTTGCATTTTTCCAATCAGTTAACCTAATATACACACTAATATAATTATCAATAATAGTTTTTCTAGTAATAAAGACTGTTGATTGAACAACTTCTCCCCCTATTTCCTCAAAAGCATGAGGACCTAAATGAAGCATGTTGTAGATTGTTCGATAATTAACTAATTTTTTCCTTAAATTTTCAAAGCTTGATAAAAACATCCAAGATTGTTGATTAATCATTCCCATGAAGCCTTTATTTTTTAAGAAAATATTATCTAATTCCATAAATACAGCAAATAAGTCACTTTTTGAATCCTTAAAATTATCATCCAAAAACTTTACTAGTTTTGAATTCATACTTCTTCTACCCATATACGGAGGGTTTGTGCACATTACATCATACTTTCCACTCATTATTCTTGCCTGTTTAATTAGTAAAGGTAACTTTTCTAATAAAGTATTTTTATACTTCAGCTCAAACGTATTATCAGGTATGCAATTTCCTATTTTTTCTATCCTTTCTTCTAACGCATCAAAATTGACACTTTTAATATCAAGTATTGACCCATATTCCTTGGCATCATGAAACACCTCAACCAAGTATTCCAAATCCTTCTTTAACTTCTTATCACCATCTGCAAAATATTCTATAGCCTCTTTACTAATGCCATTACTCTCCTGAATAGAACAGAGGTTTAGCTCTATCTTCTTCCTAAAAATCCTCCTATTTTTACTCCTTGCTTTCATCATTAAAGCAAAATAGGCAAGCTGACCTGCACGGTCATCTATATCCAAACCATAGAGGTTTTTTTCCAAAATAAGCTGAGGTATCTCCCTTTCGGGATAACCTGCGGAAAGATAAATATCATAAAGAACATCAAAAGCATATACAAGAATATGCCCGCTTCCCATGGCCGGGTCGAGTACTTTGATATCTTCTGGACTTAGGTCTTTGTTCTTTTCTCTAATTTCCTCTAACTGTTTTTGCACCTCAGGTTCCTGCTCCGCTTCTTCTAAATAATACTTCCATTTTGCCTGTAATTTAGGATCGGGATGTGATTCCAGCCAGAGACGGCCCAGTGAGTTTTCTACCATGTATTTCACAATCCATTTGGGTGTAAAAAGCTGGGTGGCTGCCGGTATATTCTCCTTTGTTATTTTCTTGTTCTTCTTAAGGTCTGCAAAAACTTGGTCTTTTTTTTCAGATATATAATACTGATACAACCAGCCGATGATTTCTACCTGATCCTTGAAATTTTCTTCATCAATACTTTCAACCAAATCTCTGATTACTGACCCTTCGCTTAGTAAGTTATCAGGTAATAGTAATTCCGTATAATCCGCTATCTTTTCAAATACCTGGGGCATGATTTCTCCAAGTTCATTACACTGCTTGACAAGTAAATATCTGTATAAATCTTCAGTTTCATTATTATCCTGTAATCTGTGATACACTTCTCTATCTATATCCAAGTCTGTCTCCGGAGCTTGCTGGATAATATCCGGCTCGGTTTTTCCTTCTTCCTCAGAGGATAAAACCCTTATACCGGATGGTAAATATTCATTTACTTCCATGAATCTTAGGGCTATAAAGCGGTTAAACCAGGTATAGGCAACTTCCTCTATTACCTGGTCAAAACCCTTTTGATGTATTTGGGAGACAAGCTGCTGCCTCTGTTTTATTTCATGCTTTTTAAATACCTTGCCGTTTACTCTAAAGCCACCATCAAAGGTTTCTGCATCCTTTATTTCCTCACCGGTAATCCCCAGTTCATATGCTTTTTGGGTAATATCTTCAATTAATTTTCTTCTGGCCCTGGTGGCAAAATTTTTAATGGCTGATTTATTCACAAAAACTTACCTCCCCAACTTACAGCAATTTAAGAATGGTGTTTTCTTTTAGTTCACTCCGTAATTTCTTTCTAATCTCCTCCACAAGTTCGTCTATATCTTCTTCCTTTTCTATGGTTTTTGCACCGTGAAGTATATTAGCTATACTGACGTTAACAGTTTTTCTATGCTTCCACTCCGGACCTGCACCTTCACCACCTGTAATAGGCCCTTTTTTATTTTCCTTTTTTCTTTTGATTTCTTCATTCTTCTTTTGGATTTCTTCAAAGCAGCGCATCTTTAATCTGTCGGATTCTTCTTTCATAGCTATTGCTTCATAAAAGTTATTTGCAGAATCCAAACGATTAAGTAAGTCCTCAAACTGCCTTCTAAAGTTCGGTGCCAAATCATCCTTAAATTCATACAGGTCTAGTTCATTCATTACCTTTTGGCGGTCACTTTCTATAACTTTTCTAACAGGTTTGCATTCTTCCTCTAAAAGTTCTATAAATCTTTCTACAAACTCATTAATTAGATCAGGTAATTTTTGAATTTCATTATAAGGCTTATCCTTCGTTACAATTTCTTTTATCTTGGTTACAACATCTATTGTGTCTTTATCCAAAACATAGGTTTTATTCTTCTCATAAATATTTAGCTGCTTAAGCGCCTTATCAAACTGTTCCTGCTGATTCTTAAAGAATTTCTTGACGTAATCCACCTCTTCTTCGTAATCCAGTAAGTCATCCTGTAGTTCATATATTCTTTCATAAAACTCTCTAACATCCTTTATTTTAACAACTTCATCCAGCAGGTTCTTTCCATTTATCAGGACATCTTTTCCTGGATAATTTGCTTTTTCATAGTGTACTAAGAGTTGATTAATATTTCCCAATTCATCCTTAGCCAGTTCCTTAAACCTGGACATCAAACCGTCCTCATCATTGGGAACTGCTGTATAGTTGAATAATTCGCGAATCAACTCTTTTGCATTTTTAATATATTTAGCGGCTATTTTCTTTCTCTTTTTAATTAAAAGCCGGTCAGTATATTCTCGCCTGGTCAAGTATTTAACAATATCCTCATCATAAGTATTAAGGTACTCATTACCCAACTCCAATAAGATTTCTTGATCCCTGAACAAATGAGCCACAAGCCCCTGCACGTCAGTATCATTCCAGCCGTAAGGGGCCCCTGTGAAGTGTTCCGTTAAAGTTTTCAAAGTGACCGGAATATTTCTTCCCGTTTGTCTTTCAACATAAAGGTTAACTTCTTCTAATGCCAATTTATTGTGTTCGGTGTTATCTAAAGACATTTGGCGATCGCCCGCCAAAATATCATGTAAATCTTTAGTGCTATCTACAAAATCAGTGATATAGTTTAGTTTGCTATAGTGATTATCTATCAGCATTTTGAAAGCACTGTTAATACGTTCAACGGGGTGCTTAGGTTTAATCGCCAGTTTCTCGGAATATGCATATATATCAGCGTGTTTAAGGGCTTCAATAAGTAAGGACCTGACACGTTCCTGCCGCTCAGTTACTTCTCGAGATTTCCTTATTTTGATTTCTTCTATTTCTTCCGAAGAAGATGTACCGCCTTTTCTCCGTAAAAAGGTCTGTATTTGCAAAATTTCCTCCATTTCATCCAAAAAAGAAGCATCTGAAGGCAAATTAAATATAATACTGTTATCCCTGGCAGACATTAATCTTAAAGCCTGGTCAGATAATTCTTCACCGGTATCATAATACGGAGTAATTATTTTCATGCCTATTTCACCTTTTTGGCTGGACAGAAATCTATCATCAATTATTTTATTAAAATCAAAGTGGTACCTGTCACTATAGCGATACTTCTTGACGTCATAGATACCATTAAATATTTCTTCACCGGTTTTCAGTATAACTTCACTTAAATCAACCTGGATATTTTGAATTTCTCTATTAATATCCTGTTCTTCATCTGTCAGGAAGATATACTGGTCACCATTCTTTTGAATCAAGGTTTCTTTAAGTAAGCGTTTTAAGGATTCTTCAATCTGCTTTTTCAATTGGATCTTGTCATCATCAATATGGCTAACCATCAAAGTTGCAATATTTTCTATGTTGGCCGGGATTTCTTTAACATATTTAATCATGAATAATACTTTGAGGACCTCAACATCTTCTTTTGTAAGACGCTCATTGTCCTGCGCCTTCAGTATCACAGTACGAATGTTGGAGTCCAGAAAAGCTTCAAAGGTTTCATAAAATGCATAAACAGGTACCAAGGTTCCTTCTTCCTTATCGGCATACATAAGTGCTGCTTCTTGGAATGCGCTTAAGAGTGATCTTTCACCTTCAGCTAAATGCTTACCGGATGCACCATGGAGTCTAATGCCTGTAAATACCCATTGAAGAAGGTTAAACTGATACGGTACGAAAGGATAAACTTGTACAAAGTCTTCCGTAGATTTGTAGGTCTTCATCTCTGCCGTGGCAGAAAATGTGATAAGATTTTTGAGGATGGCTTCCTTATTTTGATATAACAGTTTTAGAGTTTCTTTTGCCACTTCGTTTTTACGAAGAATACGCTTTTTAATTACTTCATCCACATTAGCACTTGATAGGCTCAGTCTAGTGTTGAAACGACCTTGAATTTTGGAGAAGTCATTTCCCTTGACTTTGGTTATGGAATCTATATCCTGCTGTGATGTCACGATAACCCAGGCTTTGCCGCCGCAGTATGTTCCCAAGTCTTCCACTACTGTTTGTAAGTTTAGCATTAATCTCGTATCATCACCGATGTATTGCCCTATTTCATCCACCAGAAAGATAACATGGTGGTCTTTACCCTGAGATTCAATATACTCTTTTACCCTGTTGGCAAACTTCTCAATGCTTAAGGTATAGTTTTCCTCTGCCTTGTAATACCAGTTTTGGGCTGCTTCCTTACTCATTTTGGTCGATTGTGTCAATGCCTCAATTATATTATCTTCTTCAAAATAGAAATCATCTCTGCTATCTTCCCAGCTGCTTCCCGCTATTTCCTGAAATTTTTCTTTGAATGTTTCATATGTACCATCTTTTGTTAACTGCCTTTCCAAATCTGCAACCCAGGGAATGGAACCGCAGAAGCCCTGCATTTCGTTAAAGACTTTCATAAATACCTTAACTATTGCATCCTTATTAGCCTTGGAGTCCGAATCAGATTTGGAATCAATATTGAACAAAATAACATCCGCACTGGCATCTCCGGCCTTTTTCATATCGGCAAGCACCATAGGATCTTCTATTTTGTCATCAAAGTAGGAAACGGCCTTTTTGCCCTCTACTTCTTTATTATCCAAAAGATAGGATAGTATTTTTAAGAAGTGGGATTTACCGCTTCCGAAGAACCCGGAAATCCAAACACCCATCTTATCCGTATAATCATCAATACCCTTTTTATATGCTTCAAAGAATTCGCTGAAATGTCTGGCCAATTCCCTTGTAACCACATACTCTTCCAGTTCCTGCTGCACATTGGTGTCATCTTCCTGCCCGATTTTTATAACACCTTTGATATCCCTGGCAATATCCTTATAAAACATCTTTTTTAATTGCATAAAAACTCCCCCCTACTTACCGTTCAATGAGTTTAAACGCTCGATAATAGTTATCATCTTTGATATCGTTAAAAAGTTCTAAAGAAGAACCGTCATATGTTCCCGGAAAAAACATTACCAAAGGTACATTATCAACACTTGAGTGTAATGTATTTAAAACCGTATGGGAACGAATAACAGGCCAAGCTTTTCCCACACCGGTAAGAAATACTATGTCATTAGGTTCAATGCGTTCTTTTATGTAATTAACCATTAAGTCATTTTTCTGTGTTAGGCGAAGAGTCTTTTTTATAGGATTTAATATGCTTTCTGTTCCCTTTTTTTCTTCCATTTCTAAGACTTTTTTTAAGTAACCTTTTCCCTGTAATATATCTAGCATCACTTCATAAAGGTCAAATTCTTTAATTTGTATTTCTGAAGTGTCGTTGTTAACTTTTTGCTTTAAAAATTCAATATGCCCTCTGACGATTAGTTCATCCTTAGGATCATAGTCAAAAATATAATAACCAATTTCATTACCCAATCCCTTATTCTCCCGAAAACTCTTATCCATAATTTTAGGAAGAATTCTATCTAATCTTTCATAAATAGTATTCATTGTATCTCTCCCAACATTGCTTCAAGATAAACTCGGTCACCTTTTTCCAGTAAATATTCCACCAATTCTTTTTTCATTACAGGTGGAATAATATTTACTTCAACTCCCTGCCGGTCTATGAATCCTGCTTGGAGCAAGATCCTTTTATAGACTCCTTTTAAGCTGTTAAAGTTGTATTCTGACCAGGATGCCACTCTTTCACTTTGTTCACTTTTTCTTTGAAAGAAAGTATTGAAATCTTTATCTGTTAATTTGTAATCCTTCAAAAGAATCTTGTCTTTATATACTTCTTTCATAAATTCAAAAAACAGCAGGTCAGTTTTAAGAATGGAATAAAGGGCAATTTGTTTGCTGGTTTCCAAATCACTATTTACTACCTTGTCCAATAGGTAATCATCCAGAGAATCCAGCCTTCTAGTTACTGTTGAAGCAAATTCCCTTTTGCGCTGTTCAGTTTTCATGGAGAAAATATTTTCTTTAATTGATTTATCTTTAATTTCTGTGCTGCTAAATCCTTTTAATTTGAGCTTGGCGGCCAGTTTTAATTCTTTATATAAATATGGAGTAACTTTTATTTGCGATGAATATTTCAGCATCTTAAGCATCACCTCGGTTAAGTTATAATTCAATGAAGTCTACAATTATTTAATTAGACATTACTAATTATATTTCCTTTTTTCACCAAAAGAAAACATCATTCCAGTATTTAGTAAAGAATGATGTTTAAGGAGACACAATTATTGTTTTAAGGTATACTCGGCTCTAATCTTTTCTTCAGCTCAGCTAATACTCGTTTCCCTCGCTGTTCCAAGAACAACTCATAATCATCAGTCTTAATCCCAAAAGTATCTATATCATCTATTAAATGAGTTTTTAACGTATCTTCTAAATCAGGGTTCGTTTTAGAAAATTTATCAATATAAGTACTTGGTGATTTAGAACCTATCGTTCTTTTATTCAGGTAATCATCCACAAAAGTAATATTTAAGATTGAATTAGCTTGCCAATCAGGCATTTTTGCCTTTTTTGTTAAATAGCTGCGCGGGAAAAAGTGATGATAGTTTTTACTGTTACTAACTTTCAACCAACTATTATCTAGCTTTACAATACTATTTGTCTCAAATGATTTAGGTTCTTGATACGCATAAAGACAAAGTATAGCACGGCAAAAGGCATCACCGGTACTAAACCAGCGCCACTTTATGTCATCAAAACTTAATTTGATTTCATCTCCCCTATAATCCGGCTGTATACCTTGTAAGATTTTGTCCATTTTCTTTAAATCCAGAGCAATTTTCCCCTCGGTACCTGAGGTGAAACGGTTGGATAACGACGCCCACCAAAAATACTGTACCAACAATTTATTTTGTAGAGCCGATGGATTATTACCGTTGTTTTTTATAAAAAAGTATGTAAACGGAACTAGTATTGCATTATACGGAAGGAGCCTGGAAACAGGAATTCTCAGTTGGCTTCTAATATAATCAACTGCGGAAAAAATACCATCCTTAATAACTTCCCAACTATTAATAACATCTAATTTTGAAAGCTTCAATATATCTTTTCTTCTGACCTGCTGACACAAATATGCTGAAATACATTGCAGGATAATTGAAGGAGGAATAGTATCAAAACCTACAGCTTGTAAATTTTTAGACCCGTTATCATCACCGTATATCAAGTGATGATATTTTTCCGCCAAATCAAAATTCTTCTCTTCATCATATGTTTTAGCAACCATTATTTCAAAAAGTGTCAATTCCTGACCACCGGTATTTATCCTAGTAAAAACCTCACAAGCAATATCTATAGGGTAGTCAGCAATTACAATGGTAGAAAAATCATAGCTTGTTAAGCGTTTTATATATATATCTATTTTCTCAAGTTCTTCTTTGGTAAAATTATCAATAAAATCTGAAATGGTACCATTCAATAATTTATATACAGAAACAGAGCGAATTTCTTCCGATGGATCAATAATTACAATATCTTCTTCATCATCCGGACTCATAGAAAGATCTATTGAGATGTCCGTATAATCTATTTCTTTTCCATCAACAGTTATTCTTAAACCTTTACGAACGGCATATAAGGATGTAATACGCTGCTGACCATCTAATACATAATAAACATAATCACCTGTAGGTACATCCGGCAAATTAGCATTGCCGATGTTTTTGATATGACGTAGTTCATCTTTGGTCTTCCAAAAAATAAAAGTACCTATTGGAAAACCTTTGATAATGCTGTCGATAAGCTTTGCAGTAGATTTTTTACTCCATACAAACTCCCGCTGAAATTTAGGAATTTTAATTTTGCCAGTGTCAATATCAGTAAATAGGAAATCATACTTTTTTGTTTGATTTTCAGGTTGCAGCAAACTAATCATCCTTCCTTCTAAGCCAGTCGTTTTACTTCACATGCTATCCACAAAATAACTCAAATTCCTTCACCTCAATAGGTACTCTCCCTCTATGCAAATTCTTCATTATCAAAAAGATTCCTGCAAAAATTGAGTATTTTTGTGGTAGATATTAACAATGTAAAACTAACCTATCATCCATAATAAAAATGCAAAAAACTGGGCTATAATGTATAAATATACATCACCCAGTTTCCCATAATTCTAAAATATGCACTTGAGCAAACCGATAAGCCGAGTTCTGTCGTGGATGGTCATCTATCTTGGCTTACTGTTGCCAGCAAGCTCATGCGACCTTACCCGGGAACGGAGCGGGCCACTCTATATGTTCCCCTATACGGTCTTGCTCCAGGTGGGGTTTACCGAGCCAGCCAAGTCACCAAGGCTGCTGGTGAGCTCTTACCTCACCTTTCCACCCTCACCCGGCACTTAGTCTGACACTTTAAAAGCTAACTGTGACAAATAACTTCTCTTCTATAACAAATATAGTAAAAGTTACTTTTCAATTAAGATGTCAGACTAAGTGCCGGGCGGTTTGTTTCTGTGGCACTATCCTTAGAGTCACCTCCACTGGACGTTATCCAGCACCCTGCCCTGCGGAGCTCGGACTTTCCTCATGCCGAAACGGCATGCGACCATCTGGTTTGCTCAAAATTGATATTTATGCTGTCTATATAGTATAACATATCAATTGCTAAATTGCAAACAAAAGATATATACTATAATATATATCAAATTAAGCAATAAAAGTTAATAAATATATATAATAGTTATTGTTTTTTTATTTTCAGTACCATATCTCCCAGATTACAACCTATATCCCTTGTTATTACAGGGCATTTAGCCTTTAAAAGAAAGATAATATTCTTGCTCTGATCACTTAAACTTTCGTAATTGGCCTGTCCTTTAGAAATAATTAAATCTGCTTCATTCAGCTTAATCTTGAATTCATCACTGCATAAATCTAAAATAGTTCCCGGTGCATCAGAACCGTTATCCACTACTTTTGCCAGATCAGTGATCCCGACATCCTCAGCATCTTCAAATGTTACATCATTAATAATCGGACCACCCTTAACAACAAAGGTAACTTTTTTAGGTAATAATTGTTCAATTAACAACTTATCAAACACTATTTCACCTGCATTATCCCCCAGATAATATATATTTTCGGCCTTGCTTACTGCTCCTTCAAACTCTGTTAGATAATTTGCGGCAATTTTTTCAGCCAAACAATAGTCAATAGTTTCATTTACTTTTGCCTCATCTACGGTGCTGGTAACACCAAAATCTATAATGTTTCCCGCAATTGCCAGGCATACTGCAGTCTCGAAAGGATTAACAGATTCTTCAACCTTTTTTTTGAGATCGGGATATAATTTTAATATAAATTTATTAAAACGTTTTTTTATTTTTTTATAAGGGTCTTTATTATTTGTCATCTCCCGTACAATTTTATGAATTTTTTGTGCCATCAACGGAGGTGGATTTTGAAATGACATTATATTTAACTCATCTATTACTGCCCGCAAAATTTTTTCATGAATGGTAGAATCATCAGTAACCATCCTGGAAGCCTCCAGTGTCTGGCGCACAAAACACGGTACGCAATCTAAATACGTCTTCATTATTAATCTCCTTTCAAATAAATAAACGGATTGTACAAAACAACCCGCTCTAAGTTTAAAAGAAGTATTTAAATCAAAAAATACTGGCGTGCCTGGTAGGATTCGAACCCACGACACCCGGATCCGAAGTCCGGTGCTCTGTCCAGCTGAGCTACAGGCACAAATGGTCATATATATATTATAACAGCTTTTTAAAAACAATCAAGTGGCTAACCTCAGGTTATCTCCTTCCTCTATTCTCAGTCCCCTATCTTGTAATGTCCCTCCAAGAAATTCTACAGCAATTTGCGCATTTTTAACAGGGGTAATAAATTTCCATGGCCTGACGGATTTTTCCACCCTAACCACCTGCCAGTTTTTATCCAAAAAGACTACATCAATAGGGAACTTCATAAAACATGTGTGAATACTATTACAGGGAGTGATTATCAAACATTCTTCGCGCAATAGCTGATCTCTACCCATTAAACCTTTGAATCTGCTTGTAAAAGTATCCGCTATATTCACTTTGGAAGCAAGTAGTGAATTATCATCGAAATTGATAAGTTTCATTGCCAATCACCCCGATCATTAAAACTTTTCAATTAGCAAAAAGCTGCGTAAAAATTTTGATTACGGCCGGGCCGAGAAGAACAATGAAGATACAGGGAAAAATAAAGAAGACCATGGGAAAAAGCATTTTAATGGGGGCTTTCATTGCTTCCTCTTCCGCCCTTTGCCTTCTTTTCCTCCGCATTTGTTCCGATTGAATTCTCAAGATGTGTGACATACTGACACCAAGACCGTCCGCTTGGAGAACGGCACTTATGAAATTTGACAGTTCTTCAGCTCCGGTACGGTTTATAAGGTCTTTTAGCGCTTCCCTGCGTGATTTTCCCATCTTTATTTCATGCAAAACCTTTCTAAATTCATCCGACAAAATACCTCTGGCTTTAACGGTAACTTTTGCCAGTGCGGCATCAAAGCCAAGTCCCGCCTCTACGCTTACCGTGAGGAGGTCAATGATATTGGGTAGATCATAGTCAATTTGTTTTTGCCTTTTTTGTGACTTTATTTTTAAATATAAAAGAGGTAGTTTAAAACCACTAAGGGCTGCCACCATAGCAACTATGGCAATTTCCTTAAAATCCATTCCCTGAATCCGGCCAATCAGCCCAGCAACAAGACAGGCAAATAAGGCCGTTAGATATTGGATTCCCATAAATTCATGCGCCTTTAAGTTAAAAGGATTTCCGGCCAGGGAGAGCTTGTTTTTTAAAGTCGATCTTTGAGCTTTGGGCATTAAGCGGGACAAATACCCGGATAGTGTGTCCAAAAACGGTTCCAGAATCCTTTCTTTTAAGGGTTTACTGAGTTCATCAGCTTCTTGCTGTTTTTCCTCCCGAGAAAGTATATGCAAACGTTCCGTAATTTTGCGGCGATCGCTTGTGACTATTTGCCACAGGCAGATCAGGAAAATTAAAGTAGTTATAAAGACCAGAAAAAATACTAAAAATTTCATGTATTTCACCCTTATACTTCTACTTGAATTACCTTGCGAATCAAAATAAAGCCCGTTATTTGGGAAATAATACCTGCAACTACCAAAACTATCCCGATGTCATTCTTAAATAAGGTCATGATATAATCAGCATTTATGACAAAAAGAATCAATCCCAAAACGGAAGGCATACTTCCAATAATTACACCCGATATTCTTCCCTGGGCTGTTAGAGTCTTTATCTCAGCTTTGATTCTTAATCTTTCCCTGATTGTTTCAGAAATTTTATCAAGAACTTCAGCCAGATTTCCTCCAACCTGTCTTTGAATAAGAATGGCCGTAATCACCAAATCTAAATCTTCACTTCCTATTCTTTCACTCATGACCAGCATTGCTTTTTGGGTGGGAGTTCCTAAACTTATTTCACGGAGGGTTTTTTTGAATTCACCCGCAATTGGATCGGGCATTTCCTTGCTTATCATTTCCATGGCCTGCAAAAAGCTAAAGCCTGCCCGCATGGAATTGGCCATAACTGTTAAAGCATCGCCGATTTGATTTTCCAATCTTTTTACTCTCTTTTTTATCCTGGCATTTAACAGAATGCGAGGTAAGAGAAGTCCCAATACTACAAAAGGTATTGCCTTTAAAACATCCTGATCAACCAAAAACATTACGGCACCTGATCCAAAACCGGCGAGGATGTTTAATGTCAAAAATTCCTCCCCTTTTAAAGGTATTCCCGCCCTGATGAGGTCCTTTTCAAATTTTTTGGCAGCCCCTCTGGTTTCAAATACCCTACTTACCCAGGCCAAGAGCTGTTTCCAGTTTATCTTCAGCCTCATATTCTTTTCATTTTGTCTCACAAACTGCTGCATTCGCCAGTTCAAATATCTTCTTTCTCTGGTAAGGAAGTTATGAATAATAAATATTATGGTTAATAATGTAGCAGCTGCAAGTAATGCGATAATTATGGCCAGCAAAGCTTAACCCCCTAGTCCAAAGTTCTTAAAAGGCTGGAAAATGTCTTCGTTTAAACTGATTCCGGATCCTTTCAGCTTCTCCAAAAACTTAGGCCTGATACCCGTTGCCATGTGGCTACCTTTAACCCTGCCCTGATTATCAAAACCTTCACTATTGTATAGAAAAATATCCTGTAACACCGGAGTATCGCCTTCAAGTCCCTGTACTTCCGTTATATGAGTAACCTTTCTTGTGCCATCCTTGAATCTGGAAGTTTGTACGATAAGATCAATTGCAGAAACTATCTGCTCCCTAATGGCTCTAATGGGCAATTCCATCCCGGCCATCAAAACCATTGTTTCCAACCTGGAAAGCATATCCCTCGGAGAGTTGGCATGTCCCGTAGTGAGGGAACCATCATGACCAGTATTCATTGCCTGTAACATATCCAATGCCTCGCCCCCCCTGACCTCTCCAACTACTATTCTGTTGGGCCTCATTCGCAGGGAATTTTTAACAAGTTCCCGCATGGTAATCTCACCTTTTCCTTCAATGTTAGCCGGTCTCGTCTCCAGAGTTAAAACATGGGGCTGGGGCAGTTGCAGTTCGGCAGCATCTTCGATTGTAACGATTCTTTCCTCTTTTGGTATGTAAGACGAGAGACAATTAAGGAATGTAGTTTTCCCCGATCCGGTTCCTCCGGAAACGACTATATTAATCCTGGCACGTACACAAGCCTCCAAAAACCTTGCCATTTCAGGAGTAAGGGTACCAAAACGAATTAAGTCGGTAATTTTAAAAGGGTCTTTGGAAAATTTTCTAATTGTCAGGGTAGGTCCATTTAAGGAGATAGGAGGTATAACCGCATTTACCCTGGACCCGTCGGGAAGCCTGGCATCAACCATGGGCATACTTTCATCTATTCGCCTGCCAAGAGGAGAAACGATTTTTTCAATAATCTGCAGAACATGTTCATTATCCCTAAACTTAATCTGAGTAATTTCCAGCCTACCGTCTCTTTCAACATAAACTTGCGACGGACCGTTGACCATAATCTCAGTAACTGTAGCATCGTCAATGAGGCGGGTAATGGGGCCATAGCCTATAATTTCATCTGCAATTTCCCTTACTATCCTCTGCTTTTCACTGCGCGGAATATAGTTTCCCTCTGATTCCAGAAGTTCCATGGTAATTCTTTTAACTTCCGCCGAAGCATTATCCCCTTCCATTTCCAGAGGATCTAATTTTTCTATTTCCTCAATCACTTTCTGATGCAACTTAATCTTAAGTTCCTCATAAGGGTCAGGCCCGGCCTGCTCCAAAAGACCTTTTTGCTTTTCTACGGTACCTTTTTTAATATCCTGCTCTTCAAGCCTTTGTAAAAGGGACATTCAATCCCCCCTTTAACGTTGTAAAATTTTTTTCAAGAAACCTTTTCTCTCCTGACCTTTTTTCCCTTTTTTAATCACCATCCAGGATAGCTGTTCAACTCCCTGAGATATTTTCGCAGTGGGATTTGAGAGCACAAAAGGAATACCTTTGTTTACGGAATTTAAAACCACCTTATCCTCCACCGGAAATTGGTTAGAAACAGTAGTGCCTATGGTCCTTTCCACATCCTCTATCCTCAACCCTCCTTCCTTGCTAACCTTATTTAAGATAAGCTGTACTTTTTCCTTGTATTGTAGCGATTCCAGAACCTCAAGCGCTAGTTTGGCATTTTTAACAGTAAGCAAATCGAGGCATTTAACAAGCAAAATTTGATTACTAAGATCAAGGGTTGTCAGGTTTATATCATTAAATGTAGCAGAGGTATCCACCACAATGTAATCGTAAGTTTGCTTCAAGATTTTTATGATTTTTTCAACATGTTGGGGATTAACTAACTCAGCATATTCAGGACGGAGGGGTGCCGCTAGTAAATCAACTCCTGACCTGTTATGCTTTACGGTATAACTATCCACAAGCTCGGGATCCATTTCCCCGGTTTCCTGTACAAGATGGGAGATAGTCTGCTTCGGCATAATATTTAAAAGGGCGGCCAGGTCACCAAACTGTAAATCCAAATCCACCAGCACTACTTTCTTCTGGGTCATATTATACAAACTCACCGCCAGGTTGGCGGCCAGGATGGTTTTCCCTACACCGCCTTTGGTACTGAACAGTGTTACAATTTGAGGTTCTCCCCTCCCTACCTGTTCAACAGTACCCTTATTTTTCTTCCTATGCTCCAGTCTGTAAACTTTCTTAACGGCACCTATCAATTCTTCTTCGGAGAAAGGTTTGGTAATATAATCCCTGGCACCGGCCAGCATTGCTTTTTTCATATATTCCATTTCCCCCTGGACCGTCATCATTATTACGGCAGAATCGGGGTGACGAACCGTAATTCTTTCAGTTACCTCCAAACCGTTCATATCCGGCATATTGATGTCCATCAAAACTATATCAGGTTTCCTTTTTTTCACCATCTTCAAAGCCTCTTCACCACTGGCGGCTTCTCCCACCACAGATAATTCACCATCAAGTGAGAGAAGTTTTTTGACGCTCTCCCTTGTCTCAGCAATATCGTCAACTATCAGGATTTTAATAGGCATCCTTTCACCTTCTTTCCAGCAAATCTTGCAAACGTACGGGAGTTAGATCTTTAATTTCATCATCTATAGGTGAACGTAACAACATCCTGATTGTTCCTCGTTCCGAGGCCAGTGCCAAACGCGGCGCTTCTTCCGGGCTGACAGCCAGTGTTACGGTAGTAATTTCTTTTGCCTTTACTTTGGAATTCCTCTCCATGCGGGATCCAACGGCTAAAATTTCCAGTTTTTGCAATAAAAAACCGTTTTTTGTGACCTTTTCTTTCGATTGATCAGCTTTTTTTTCCTCCATATCCAGGGTAACAATTATATCGACTCTATCTCCCGGTAAAACCATGTTGGCTACTGCCGAAACCTCACTTACAGAAATAGTTATGGCCCTTTTGCCTACCGGGACGGTATAGGCCAGTCCGTCTCCCCCTTTTTCTCCGGCCAGATGGCTTTTTAAAATAACCTCTCCCGCAACCAGGGGAACTTTGATAATTTTTCCCTTCACTTTTTCAATATCTATTACCGAGTCATTATGAGCGTATTCCACGGGGATCTGCTTTTTTATAAACATCTCCCCGGTAATTTTAGTGTTTGCCGGAATATCTTTACTGGCAGTAAAGATATTAACATATTCCGTTGTATTAAGACTTTTTTCCAAATTTTGCAGGTAATAATAGACAGATCCTGCTGTTAATAGACTGAGAATAATTGCAAAAACAAGTAATTTTTTACTTATCATGGCCGTGTCGCCCCTTTTAGCCTCATTGTGATAATTTAACTGCTTGCAAGCCATAATTTCCTGCAGTTTGATCGGATATTCCGGGAACTATGGTTTGGACAAAATATCCCTTAATATAACTTTCATTGCCTTGACCGCTTACTTCATCTAATAAAAAAGCAGCAAAACCCTTGATCCTGACTTCCTTAATGTGATTTTCATCTCCAATTGGCTCATAGACGGGTACGGTTACCAGGCGAGGACAATCGCGTCTGAAATTATCGGGCGTACAAGGAAAATGATTTTCCTCAGATATTCTATAATTTACCCCCTGCATGGTCGGTCCGGACATGTTGCCGCTTTCGGTTGGTAAAACATCTCCTATTTCTACCCATTCCTGATAACCGTATTTAATATTGTCCCTAAAACGGTTGGAACCATTACCCCCCAGGGCAAGAGCTCCAAAATTTCCCGCTCCCAAAGTGGGCGGTGCACTTACTTTTAAGTCATAAAGCTTGCCGAATTCCAGTTGCTGTTCCTGTATTCCAAAGGGAACAATCCCATTAACCTTCCCCAGCGTTCCAACTCCTGCAACGGCTCGGGCAGTTATTTGAGTCCGGGCAAAACCTAAAATTTTAGCAAAATAAAAAGATACCGTTCGCTCCGCCAAAACAGTTATCGTATTGCTGTCAGAATCGGTTGTAATTGTTAGTTCCTCATTTTTTGCACCGTTTAACAGAGCATATTCTTCTGCTTTTTGTTTTGCTTCAAAAAAGTCTGCAGGAATTTCCTGTGCTCCGGCAAGGGCTGCCGAATCCACAATATTAGTTAAGGCATATTTTTCCAGGTAGACTCCTCCTAAATCAAGTGCCAGGGCTGAAAAACCGGCTAGAGCAGCCATTAAGAAGGCTAATATGATTGCTACAGCACCTTTTTGCTCATTCAGAAAGGTATTTTTTTTCATTTTACTCTACCCTCATAATTGTCCTGCCCTCAACCTCGAAAGTCTCACCCAACAACTGGGAAAAAACAGGAGTATATAGTTCTACCGGATATGTAGCTTGCACTTCTAAAGGATTACCACTGGCAGCCGTTGTTATATTTATTGTTATTATATCTGAATCAAGACCGTAGGCGCTTTCCTTTACCCTTTGTTCTATTGAGGCAGTATCTCCTCCTACGGCACCAAGGCGTGCCCCTTCTCTAGTAGCACTGGTCAGTGTAAGTTGGACATGATAAATTCGCCCGAATTCTATAATTCCAAAGATAAGCATAATTAAAATGGGAAGTACCAGTGCCATTTCCACAAGTGCCTGACCCTTTTCTTTTTTTGCAATCCGGAGCATACTCTCACCCCATTAAGAGTACAATCAGTGTCCCTGCAGTTATTGCAATTCCATATGGAAAAGAAAAATCAGCGTGCAGTGCAGGGGAACCATAATTGTATTTTTTATAGGTAGGTATTACAAACAGAAGAAAAATAATTTCCTTTAATCTGGAAAAGGTTTGCAGCCACTGGCGCCTGTAAGTAATGAGTACTGCCGCAATTAAGCCACCTACAATAAATGTGGCCAGTGCTGCTTGTAAGGTAAAGCCGGCACCCTTTAAAGCTCCAATAACCATCACAAGTTTTACATCCCCGGCTCCCATCCCTCCTAGCAAATACGGGACAAGCATAATAACAAGACCGGCTGCAGCTCCAAGAAAAGAAAATTTCAAACCCGGAAGACCGCCTTCAATGACACTCAGAGTTAATGCCAGCAAAAATACGGGAAATGTATGTTTGTTGTATATTTTTCCTTCTCTGAGATCCGTAAAGAGGCAAATTGCTAAAAGAAGTAATAATATTACATCGGTAGTACTCCACATTTACAAACACCTACCTCTGAAAGCAACTAAAGTGAAATCGGATAAATGGACCCTACCTTTAACCAAGTAGGGTCTAAAAAAATTTTATTCGGGAGCATCATTATTTCCTACATCACCGGCTCCGTCTACCAGTCTATCTCTAATGTTATCAAATATTGTCTGCAGGTTATCTCCCATCGCAACCATAATTGTAACTACTCCTACTGCTATCAATCCCAAAATCAACCCGTACTCGGTTAATCCTTGTCCTTCTTCTTCAGTCCAGAGCTTCTTAAGTAAAGTTAACATTCAAATACCTCCTTCAATCTTTGTTGGTTATATTGTAACCCCTAAAAGAAAAGACGGGAATCGGTCAAGATTCCCGTCTTTAGATCGATATTAGTCCTAAATTTAAAGGACCGGAGACCTAGATGACCTTTTTCTTTATAGCCCAAAGCGCTACCTGGGTACGGTCCCTAAGTCCTAGTTTTCGTAAAATATTTGTGATGTGATTTTTTACAGTTTTTTCACTTATGTAAAGCTTGTCTGCTATCTCCTTATTCGTCAACCCTTCCGCAATATGTTCAATTACTTCCATTTCTCTTATTGTTAAGGGATGATCCTTTTCTTTTTTCTTAGCTTCCATCAAATCATTGAATTGATTGAGTATTTTATCTGCTACTCGCGGGTGAATAAATGACTGGCCTTTGACAACATTTCTCACAGCATCTATTAATTTTTCAGGTTCTACATCCTTTAAAAAGTATCCTTTTGCTCCGGCCTGCAGTACTTGCATGATTTTGTCCTCTTCATCGCAGACTGTAAGTGCAATAACTTTAGTCTGGGGGTTCTTTTTCATAATCTCATTGCATGCCTTAACTCCATCAAATTCAGGCATATTGATATCCAGAAGTACAACGTGCGGACTGTGCTTTTCAACCATTTCTACAGCTTCCAAACCGTTATAGGCAACCCCAACAACTTCAATGTCAGCTTCCAGGTCAATTATCTTTCTAAGTCCTTCCAGGATTAATGGATGGTCATCTGCCAGTATGACTTTTATAAGATCCATAATATCACTCCCTGTCAATAGGAATGCTCACAGCTACCCGTGTTCCTTTACCAACTCGTGAGGTAATTTTTAGCTCTCCTCCCAAAAGATCAGCCCATTCATGCATTCCCTTGAGACCAAACTGCTGATCGGAAAGTTCCGCTTCAGTATCAAAACCGCATCCATCATCCTTGACAATTGCATTTAAACTCAAAGGAGCAAGTTCTAAAATTACTGACACATTCCTTGCTTTAGAATGTTTACGAACATTATTTAACGCTTCTTGAACTACTCTAAAAAGTGCCACTTCAAGTCCTGGAGTATACCTTTGCTCGTTACCGCTTGCCTTAAATTCCGTAGCAATTCCGGTACTTTCCTCAAACTTGCTTAAAAATCTTTTTACAGCTGCTACCAGTCCCAGGTCATCAAGATCCATGGGGCGCAAGTCAAAGAGTATTTTTCGTATATCTTCAAGAGTGTTTCGTGCGAATTCCTTAAGTTCTTTAAGTTCATCTTCCAAATCTTGAGGTTTTGCCTTAAAAAGTTTCTGACAAAATTCAGTCCTTAAGACTATATTGGCAAGCTGCTGTGCAGGCCCGTCATGAAGCCCCCGGGCTATACGCCTTCTTTCCTCCTCTTGCGCTCTAATTACTGCAAGTCCCCAATCCTGCCTGCGCTGGAGCTTGTCCAGCTGGTTCCAAATATTATCCAAGTTATTTGAAAGGTAGGTCAAGGCAACACCTACCTGGGCAACCAGCCTTTCTGCCTTTTCAACTGTTTCTCTCATATTTTTATAACTGCGCTCAAGCTCAGTACGTTTTTCTTTATATTGCTCTTCCTCTTTCCGTAAAATTACAACCTTTGACTGTATTTCAAAAGCCTTTTCATAGGCTTTTCTAATATCTTCTTCACTGTACTGACTAAAATTTCCACTGACATGAGCCAGGTAATTTCTAGCTTTCCTTTCTTGCATCTCCCAGTAATCAACTTGTTCAATAATTTTCAAAGTCTCTTTTTTTATTTTCTGCAATTCCTGCTCAACTCGGTCACATTCCCTGCGGGCGCTTTCGGCAATATCAAATATCTGCTCCTTACTTTTTTCTATTTCAGAAATTGTTGCTCTTAATATTTCATCAAGCATTTTGGGATCAAACATCAGCTGTCACTCACTTCTTGCTTGTTTGTTGATACTATTCTCCTTTATACAATATTCTATCACAATTTTCACATTTGACCAAGCTCTCACCTTTTCTTACCTGATCCTGTAATGAGATTGATAGTTCCATATGACACCCGCTGCATCTATTTCCTTCCATTCTAGCAATTACAGTATTCCCAAATCGTTCGAACATCTTTTTATATTTCTCGATAAGTTTGGAATCAATTTCTGCTTTTAAAGCTTTATGCTTTTCTGCCAGTTGATTTAACTTTTCCTGGCATTCCTCTTTATAGCTTTGAAAATTAGCAAGTGCAGCAGCATATTGCATTTTTTTATCTTCCACTTCTTCCTGAAGTTTATTTATCTTTTCCTGTAAATCCTCCTGCAAGATTGATAACTCAAGATACTCATCCGCACTCCTGCTTTTGTCTTCAGCCAATTTCGCCAGTTTTTCCTGTAATCTTCCCAACTCCTTGGGGTTTAAAATATTGCCCCCATACAATCTTTCTTTTAATTTACCTTCCTTTTCTTCCATCTCCATCTCTTCCTGATAGCATTTTCTTGCTTTTTTGCCTGTTTCTTTTACCTGTTGATTTAACTTTTTTATTTCTTCATCTGCATTTTCAATCTCCGCTTTTAATGATTTTATCTCTGCAAGTAACGGTGAGTTTTTATACTCCTCTTTTACCTCTTCGTACATTATTCTTATTTTCTGCAGATTCCACAATTTTTGTAGACTCATATTTAAACCCCTTTCCATTTTTATATAAGAAAAAAATAGGCTCTCTAAAAAAGCCTATTTCTATAAATACAGAAATGGTTCAGTTTTTGTTTTAGACAGGATAATTTCCACCTTTTCACCTGCAGCATTTAACTCTCCAGCAAGGTACTTTTGTAAATAAGATAAAACCGGGACTTCAGTAGCCCAGTGGCCTGCATCTATTAGAGCCAGACCAATATCCTTTGCCAGTTGCGCTTCATGATAAGATATTTCTCCGGTAATAAAGACTTGAGCGCCTTTTTTATGGGCCGTACTTATCAGCGAACCACCTGAACCGCCGCAGACTGCTATCCGTTTAACCTTATCCTCCAAGTTACCCACTATCTTTAAAAAAGAAATCTCTAATTGTTGCTTCAGTAACTGCACAAATTCTGCAAGTACGGTTTCCTGTTCCAGCCAGCCTATTCTACCCAAACCCTGACTAACTCCATTTTGAACTACCGGATATAAATCATATGCCACTTCCTCATAGGGATGTGCCTCCACCATAGCATGCAATACTCTACTTAATATGTTTTCAGGAACTATTGTTTCCATCCTATCCTCTTTTACTTCCGAAAGCTTAGCCTGCTCACCAATATAGGGGTTGGTTCCTTCCCCCGGTTTAAATGTTCCTATTCCGGGAGTTTTAAAGGTGCAATGAGAATAATTACCTATAAAACCGGCACCTGCATCTCCCAGTGCAGCTCTTACCTGTTGTGTATGGTCTTCAGGTACAAAGACCACAAGCTTGTATAATTTTTCTTTCGCAGTTGCTTTAAGTACCTCTACCTTCGTGAGTCCAAGTTTTGCAGCAAGCACATCGCTGACACCATTTATTGCAACATCTAAATTTGTATGGGCACAGTAAACAGCAATATCATATTTTAATATTTTAGCCAACATCTTGTTTCGGGGATTATCAAGCCGTAAATTTTTCAGGGGCTCAAAAATTATCGGATGATGAGACAATATCAGGTCAATGTCTTTTTTGACAGCCTCATCAACAACTTGTGGTGTTACATCCAAAGTAACCATTATTTTCTCTATATTTTTACTAAAATTGCCTACTAGAAGGCCCACATTGTCCCAATCCCGGGCCAAATTTTCAGGCGCTAGTTTTTGTAAAATTTGTACTACCTGGGAACATCTAATAGACATGAAATCACCTTCTCTAAAAAATATACTTTTTGTTCGAAATAATTTTTCTTTTCTTGGGCACCTACTTTAGAACTTCTATCCAAACTATCAATAACCTGTTTATAATGCAATATTTTTTCTTCCAAATAGCCCGCAAGAAGTGGATGCTTCTTATTGAAAAGGATTGGCCCAATTTCCAGCAACATTTCGTTAAATTCAGAAGAATGTCCCGGCTGTGCTACCAGAACTTCGTAATACCTGTTATCTTCCAGAACCAGTTCTTCGTCTACCAAACGAAAACCATGGGATTGTAAATAAGATCTTACAAGATGGACCTCATTCATAGGTTGCAAAATAAGTTTCTCAAAACTTTTGGCAACTTCCGGAGATCCGGCAAGTATAGAGTTGATAGTTGATCCTCCCATACCTGCAATTACTATAACATCTGCTTCTCCCGGTTCTAATGGCTGCAAGCCATCCCCACTTCTAACCTCAACTTTTTCCTGTAAATTGTATTTTTTTACGGTACTTTTTGCAGTCTTCAAAGGGCCCGGATTTAATTCAATTGCAATAACACGGGGAACTATTGAATTCCTTAATAGGTAAACCGGAAGGTAAGCGTGGTCCGTGCCTATATCAGCAACAACCTTTCCAACAGGCACCAAACTTGCCATTTTTTCTATTCTTTGAGTAAACAATATAGTCCCCCCTTAAAGCTTTATTATAGTTACTTTATTCAAAAGACCTGAAAATTCCTGCATTTTAGAAAAAAAATATTGTTTCTAGTATTTACCATTACCCAAGAAAATATTAGTAAATTTTGTATATTGACAGTTTATTTAGAAAAATTTTTATATACCATTTCCTCATTATTGACTTTTACAAATAGCTAGTTTATAATGTGCATATGCCCAAAACTTTTTTTCCGAAAGGAGTGAGTCCACTTGAAAATTGCAATTTCAGCTATGGGAAATAGTTTAGATGCAGAGGTAAATCAACGATTTGGCAGAACCCGCTGGTTAATAATTTTTGAAACAGAAAACGGCGAGTATGAAGCAATTGATAATTCCGATAATTACAATGCTCCTCAGGGAGCCGGGATCAAAACCGCTGATACCGTAGCAAAAAAAGGTTGCAAGGCAGTTATCACCGGTCATCTTGGCCCAAAAGCCTTTACCGTTTTAAACAGAGCAGGTATCAAAGGTTATAACTGTCAGTCCGGAACCGTACAAGAGGCTATCGAAAAGTATAAAAATGGTCAGTTAACTGAAATCTCAAGCCCTGACGTCAAGGGTCACTGGTAAAAAATAAGAAATTTGCAAGGAGGATAAAATCATGTCAGCAAAAAGAATAGCAATTCCATCACAAGTTCCCGGCGGCTTAGAAGCTATGAGATCCGGTCATTTCGGTCACTGTGATCTCTTTACAATTGTAGATATTGAAAATAATGAAATAAAAAAGATATGGACACTACAAAATGTTGAACATCACCAGGGCGGTTGTCTGGTACCTGTTAACTTACTACATGAAAACAATGTTGACACAATCATTGTTGGCGGAATGGGGTTGCGACCATTAATGGGCTTTAGGAATGTAGGTATTGAAGTACTCCTAGGTGAAGGAGAAATTGTAAAAGACTCAGTGAACGCTTACCTTGAAGGTAAACTCCTTCCCATGGGTGATGAACATGTCTGTGGCGGTCACTGAAAAACCTATCATCTCCATTGCAAGTGGCAAGGGCGGCACTGGTAAGACAACATTTGCCGTTAACCTTGCCTCTACACTTTCTGAGAACGTCCAGTATGTAGATTTGGATGTTGAAGCTCCAAACGGTCACCTATTTTTAAACCCTTATGTCGATAAAGAAACAGAAGCTAAAGTTCCCATTCCGGTAATCAATGATAAAAAATGCACTCTGTGTGGAAAATGCCAGGAAGCATGTCAGTTTAATGCATTGCTTATCTTAGAAAATAGCAGCATGCACTTTCCGGAATTATGTCACGGCTGCGGCGCATGTTTACTGGCCTGTCCGGTAGGTGCTATTGATGAAGATTATCGTCCTATTGGTAAAATTCAGGAAGGAAATTCAGGAAAAATAAAATTTTTATCCGGAATATTGAATGAGGGTGAAGTAAAATCACCACCATTAATTGCGCAGGTCAAAAATAAAATAAGTTCTGACCTGACAACCATCTTAGATTGTTCTCCGGGAAGTTCATGTCCTGCAATTGAAGCCATTGAAGGTAGCAATTACGTGGTCATGGTGACTGAACCGACTCCCTTTGGATTGCATGACTTACGTTTAGCTGTAGAGATGGTCCGGGTCTTAAAGATACCATTTGGTGTAGTAATTAATAAAGCAGGCCTGGGTGACGGTAAAGTGTATCAATACTGCAAAGAGGAAAATATCCCTATATTGCTTGAAATACCATTTCAAAAAAATATTGCAGCAGAATGCAGCAGAGGAAATTTAATTGTAGAGAAAATTCCAGGAATGAAAAAAAGGTTTTTGGAATGTTACAATAAAATTATGCGGCAGTTTAGGTGGGGGCGATAAGAATGAAACAACTTGCCATTGTTAGCGGTAAGGGAGGAACCGGTAAAACAACAGTAAGTGCAGCTTTGTCATTGCTTTCCTTTAATAAAGTAATTGTTGATTGTGATGTAGATGCCTCAAACCTGCATCTTATTTTAAATCCCGAGATCCAAATGTGGACAGATTTTTATAGTGGAAAAAAAGCAAAGATAAACCCTAATGTATGCATAAAGTGCGGTAAATGCCTGGAAGAGTGTCGTTTCAATGCTATTTCTGATAGTTATGAGATAAAAAAAGTAAAATGTACTGGATGCGGTGCATGTAAAATTGTTTGCCCTGAGGATGCAATATCACTGCAGTCAAATAAAGCCGGAAAATGGTATATGTCCAATACCTTATGGGGCACTATGCTCCATGCTGAACTTGGAATTGCAGAAGATAATTCAGGTAAACTGGTTTCCTGTATCCGCCAAAAGGCTGAAAGTGTTGCCCAAAAGGAAGGTAATGATCTAATTATTATTGATGGCCCTCCAGGAATTGGTTGCCCGGTAATAGCTTCAATAACAGGAGTCGATTTGGTTTTAATTGTTACAGAACCTACACAATCAGGATTGCATGACGCTCTAAGGGTTCATAAAGTCGCTCAAGGATTTAATATCCCCTCTTCATTATGTATAAATAAATTTGATTTAAATCCGGAGATGAGTGAAATCATACAGAAGGAATGTAAATACAAGGAAATTGAATATGTAGGTGAAATACCTTTCAAAAATGAAGTTGTAGATGCCCTGGTTAGCGGCGGCAAAGAATTTTTAGATAAGTTGCCGGCGGAGGTTGTCAATGCGTTAAATAATATCTGGAAAAGAGTTGAAGTGAAGTTAAGTTATAATTAAAAAACCTCGTCCTTATGACGAGGTTTTTTGGTGGGCGGTACAAGGCTCGAACTTGTGACCCCCTGCTTGTAAGGCAGGTGCTCTCCCAACTGAGCTAACCGCCCTTAAAAGAAGTCGGATGTCTGAAGTCTGAAGTCTGATGTCAGAAGGTAGGAAACTTAATTCGACCTCTGACTTCCGACTTCTAACCTCTTTATTGGTGACCCGTAGGGGATTCGAACCCCTGTTACCGGCGTGAAAGGCCGGTGTCTTAGACCCCTTGACCAACGGGCCAAAATAGATGTCGGATGTCTGAAGTCAGAGGTCTGAAAATAAGCTTAAATCTCTAGCTACAAGCCACATTCCTTTACTCAGATCCGACTTCTGACATCTAACCTCCGACTTCTGTTTTGGTGGGCCCACCAGGATTTGAACCTGGGACCGACCGGTTATGAGCCGGTGGCTCTACCAGACTGAGCTATGGGCCCAAACAAATGGCTCCCCGGGCTGGATTCGAACCAGCAACCCTTCGGTTAACAGCCGAATGCTCTACCGTTGAGCTACCGAGGAACAACTCCCAGCGACAAGTTATATTTTATAACAAATTTGTGCTCATGTCAACACTAAATTTACAATGTAAATTATTCCAGAAAATCCTTGAGCTTTTTACTTCTACTTGGATGGCGCAACTTGCGAAGAGCTTTGGCTTCTATCTGCCTTATTCTTTCTCTGGTAACTCCAAATTCCTGGCCTACCTCCTCCAGTGTTCTGGAGCGGCCATCATCTAATCCAAACCTCAATCTCAGAACTTTTTCTTCCCTGGGAGTCAATGTGTCTAAAACACCTTCCAATTGTTCCTTGAGCAGCATAAACGATGCCGCTTCAGCAGGCGCAGGTGCATCCTCATCTTCAATAAAATCACCCAGGTGACTATCTTCTTCTTCACCTATAGGAGTTTCAAGGGAAACCGGCTCCTGAGCAATTTTCATTATCTCCCTTACCCTTTCTTCCGGAATATCCATTTCCTTAGCAATTTCTTCCGGACTAGGTTCTCTGCCCAGTTCCTGCAGCAACTGTCTGGAAACCCTAATAAGCTTATTGATAGTTTCTACCATATGAACAGGTATTCTAATTGTTCTTGCCTGATCTGCAATGGCTCTGGTTATAGCCTGGCGTATCCACCATGTAGCATAGGTACTAAACTTATAACCCTTTCTATAATCAAACTTTTCTACAGCTTTAATTAAACCAAGATTGCCTTCCTGTATAAGGTCAAGGAATAGCATACCCCGACCTACATAACGTTTAGCGATACTTACTACTAAACGAAGATTTGCTTCCGCAAGTTTTCTTTTTGCCCAAATATCTCCTTTTTCTATTCTTTTAGCCAGTTCAACTTCTTCTTCTGCAGTGAGTAGAGGAACCCTTCCAATTTCTTTTAGGTACATTCTAACAGGATCATCTATTCCCACTCCCTCTGGAATGGATATGTCCAGATCCATTTCCTCTTCAGTATCCTTTTTATCTTTTTCTTCTGCTTCAGGAATAACTTCAATTCCCATTGAATTTAGGTTATCATATATTTCATCAATTTGATCAGGGTTGAGTTCTATGCCTTCCAGAGCATCTATAATTTCTTTATAGGTAAGCATTCCTTTTTTCTTACCCTGTTCAATCAATTCTTTAACTTTTTTCTTTATTTCCTGCCTAGCCTTTTTTCCGTTATCCTGCACCTTTTATCCCCCCTTCCACCGAGAGACATATGCTTTACCTCGATTATTTGTTTTTAAAGGTTTTTTCTTTTAGATATTGTATATTCTTCTGCAACTCATTGAGCTGGCGAATTAATGTGGTAACAGCCACGCTATCATTTTTTTGCTCAGCTTCAGATAATTCCTTTAGTAATTCTTGTTCTTGTCTTTGCAAGTAATTAAGTTTAACATTTTTTATACATTCTTCAATAGAAATTGGAAAGTTTTCTTCCATTGCCAGAATACTACTTATAAAGAACGCCATTTTTTCATCCTGTTGTTTAAGCTTATTAAATAACATTGCCGGGGCTATACCATGAGTAGTCTTTTCTAGTTCTTCATTAACAAATTGCAATATTTTTCTAATTTGCTCGTTAAAAGGGCTAAAACCAATTTCTTCTTTTACTCTAATAAAAACTTTTTCATTTTCTAACATATTTTTCAGTAATATTTTCTCAGATTGCGTAAGCCTTGAACCTATTGATTTTAAAGTCTCTTTTGTATTATGCCTTATATTTTCTTTTTTATCCTGTTTAGTACCAAATTTTTGCAATTTCCTGGTCTTAGAAAGCTCTTCCAGTAAGGCATTCTCTGAAATCTGAAGCCTTAAGGCAATCTTCTGGATAAAATGCTGCCTTTCTACTGCATTTTCAATAACTGCCAAATCATTTATTATAAACTCCAATGCTTTAGCTTTACCTTCAGGATCAAAGATATTATATTTTTGCAAAGCAACTTTTAACTTGTAATCAATAAGACTTAAAGTATTTTCTTGTAGCGCTTTTAAAAACCCTTCCTTTCCTTCCTTTCGTAAAAAATCATCAGGATCATTTCCCTCAGGTAATGATAAAATTTTTACCCTGCAGCCAGCTTTTTGTAAAATATTCATTCCCCTTAAGGTTGCTGCCATACCGGCAGCATCTCCATCATACGCAATAACAACTTCTTCACAATTTCTTTTTAAAAGTGTGGCGTGTTCTTCAGTAAATGAAGTTCCCAGAGATGCTACAGCATTTGTAAAGCCAAACTGGTGGCAGGCTATAACATCCATATATCCTTCCACAATTAAAGCCTGGTTTTTCTTTCTAATTTCACCTGCTACCCAATTGAAACCATATAAGATTTTACTTTTTTGAAAAATTTCTGTTTCAGGACTATTAAGATATTTGGGCCCTTTTCCTTCAGAAAGCTGCCTGCCGCCAAAACCTACTATTTTCCCCCTTCTATCATAGATAGGAAAAATTACACGGTGGCGAAATCTATCATAAAGTCTACCTTTATCGTTTTTAGATATCAGACCTGACCTGAGAATGAGTTCTTCACTAAAACCTTTTTTTCTAAGAAAGTTTAACAAACCCTGCCATAAATTAGGTGCATACCCCAGGCCAAATTTTTGTGCTGTTTTTTTATCTATTCCTCTTTTTTTTAAATATTCACGTGCTTCGGCTGCACTCTCATGTTCCCACAGAAGATAATTGTAAAGTCTTTGAGCTATCTCATTTACATGGTAAATATCCTTATTCTTGGAATGCCTTTTATTTGTATTCGTTATTGATAGCTGAATTCCTGCCCTTTTTGCAAGAGTTTCAACTGTTTCCTGAAAAGTATATTTTTCTACCTTCATTAAAAATGTAATAACGTCGCCCCCTGTGCCGCAGCCAAAACAGTAAAAAAGTTTTTTTTCAGGAGATACGTTAAATGAAGGCGTTTTTTCAGAATGAAAGGGACAGAGTCCCATAAAGTTTTTGCCCCGTTTTTCCAACCTAACATATTCTGAAATAACTTCTATTATATCAGTACTTTCAAGGATCTCCTCAATAGTTTTATCAGGGATATAGCTACTCATTTACTGATCACCTAAAAAAGATCTTAATGAGTTATTTCGCCACCTTTCTCATAATTCCTGCAAATTGCAAAACATAATTATCATTCGATTTAATCTCGTATTTTCCTGCTTGATTTTAAATGTTATATAAATATTATTAACCGGAAAAAATAATGACAAGATTTAACGGGAGGAATGTTAATGTCTAAGATACTTGCAGTTAGGCGGTAGCGTTCTATATTCATTATGGATTGGAGTTTTGTTACCACTGATAGTTCAGCCACTTAGAAAAAATAATCAGTAGTTAAAAAAAGAAAAGGGTCACTACCCTCTTCGCCGGTCAGGCTATTTAGGTATTGACCAGATACCTAACAGGAGTAGTGACCCTTTCATCTATATTGTGTCCATATTAATAGAATTTATACATTAAAATAATTATAATTTTAATTTTTTTTCAGTCCACTGTATTTTGGTGTAAAGCAAAACCACTTGGAACAAATAATTTTTGATATGTTGCAATTGCATACCTGTCTGTCATCCCTGCTATATAATCTATTACCAATCTTTCAGGATCTCCAACCTGCTTTTTTTCCATTGCAGGAATCTCCTGGGGGTTTTTAGTATAATATAAGAACAGTTCCTGCAACATTCTGATTGCTTTTTTTTCCTCGGTTTTTGCCCTGGATCCTATATAAACATTTTCAAAAAGGAATGAACGCAGCATATCAGTTACCTTTTGAACTTTATCGCTCATTTTAATATACGGTTTTCCCCTGCTGTTTTCAATTATATCCGTAACCATTGTATTTATCCTATCGCGGTGCGGTTTTCCCAATATTTTGATATATTCAGACAGGTCTTCTTCAACAATTATACCTGCCCGCAGGGCATCATCGATGTCATGATTTATATATGCTATTCTATCAGCAATTTTTACAATACAGCCTTCCAGAGTTGAGGGGTCTTTGTCACCGGTATGATTAAGAATACCGTCTCTTACTTCCCATGTTAAGTTTAATCCTTTACCCTGCTCCAATTCATCTACAACACGTAAGCTTTGTTGATTATGCTTGAACCCCTCAGAATAGATACTATCCAGGGCCTCCTCTCCGGCATGCCCAAAGGGAGTATGCCCCAGGTCGTGACCCAGGGCAATAGCTTCGGTTAAATCTTCATTAAGTCTCAAGGCACGTGCAATTGTCCGTGCTATTTGTGAAACTTCCAATGTATGTGTAAGCCTTGTTCGAAAGTGATCTCCTTCCGGTGATATGAAAACTTGAGTTTTATGCTTTAAACGCCGAAACGCTTTACTGTGAATAATCCTGTCCCTATCCCTCTGGTACTCAGTTCGTATAGAACAAGGTTCTTCAGGCTTAAGCCTCCCTCTGGTGTTTACAGACAGTGTAGCATAGGGTGACAGTGTTTCCTTTTCAATTTGTTCGGTTTCCTGGCGTATAGACATCTTTAACCCCCCGGCCAGGTCTTATTTAAGGGCAGCTTGTGCTGCAGCAAGTCTAGCTATTGGCACCCTATACGGGGAACAGCTGACAAAGTCCAAGCCGATAGAATGACAGAATTCAATAGAGTCCGGGTCGCCACCATGCTCACCACAAATTCCTACCAGCAAGTCTTCCCTGGTGGACCTTCCCTTGGCAACGGCCATTTCCATGAGTCTGCCAACTCCTGCCCTATCTAATGTGATAAATGGGTTGCTGTTAAGAATTTGCTTATCTATATATTCCTGTAAAAATTTTCCTTCAGCATCATCCCTGCTGAAACCCAGGGTAGTTTGAGTTAGATCGTTTGTACCAAAGGAGAAGAAATCCGCTTCACTGGCAATTTCGCCTGCAGTAGCGCATGCCCTTGGTACCTCTATCATGGTACCAATTGTATAGTTGAAATCTGTGCCAGTTTCCTTCTTGATTTCATTTGCTATTTCTATCACCAATTCCCTTAGCTGTGCTAATTCCTTAACATGCATCACTAAAGGAATTTCAATTTCCGGTCTAACTTTATATCCTTCCTGAACTAGTTGAGAAACTGCCTGGAATATGGCTCTGGCCTGCATAGCATAAATTTCCGGGAAAGTAATACCCAGACGACAGCCACGATGCCCAAGCATTGGATTGCTTTCAGAAAGTGCTTTCACCTGTTTTAGCAGCTTTTCTTTTTCTCTAATTTCCTCCTGGGGAGCTCCGGTATACTTCATAGAAGTAATTTCAATAATCAATTCTTCAACATTTGGTAAAAATTCGTGCAACGGAGGATCCAAAAGCCTGATGGTAACAGGATAGCCTTCCATCACTTTCAAAATTTCGTAAAAGTCTTCCTGCTGCATTGGCAGAAGTTTTTCCAGGTATTGTTTACGTTCCTTTTCATTTTCGGAAAGGATCATTTTTTGCACAATCGGCAACCTGTCTGTTGCCATAAACATGTGTTCGGTACGACACAGCCCGATTCCTTTTGCACCAAATTCCCTGGCTTTTTTAGCATCTGCAGGCGTATCCGCATTCGCCCTTACACCCAGTGGCCGGAAGTTATCAGCCCAGCTTAGCAGGGTTTTAAATTCATCACTTAATTCGGGGGCTATTAAAGGTACTTCTCCTAAAATAACATCACCTGTACTGCCGTTAATTGTTATTGTATCTCCCTTTTTAACAACTGTTTCACCTACTGAAAATTGCTGTGCACTAAAGTCTATTTTTATCTGGTCGCAACCTGAAACACAGGGTTTACCCATTCCCCTTGCTACTACAGCTGCGTGACTTGTCATACCTCCACGAGAAGTAAGTACTCCCCGTGAGGCAACAATACCGTGGATGTCATCGGGAGTTGTTTCCATCCTTACTAAAATAACTTTGTTACCTTCATCAGCCATTCTTTCCGCTTCATTGGGATCAAAAACAACCTTACCCGAAGCAGCACCGGGCGAAGCAGGCAATCCCTTGGCAACTACATCTAACTCTGCGTCAGGATCCAACGTGGGATGTAATAGCTGGTCAATGGAATAAGGATCTATTCTTAAAATTGCTTCTTCCTGGGTAATTATGCCCTCATTGGCCATATCTACGGCAATCTTAATGGCGGCTGCAGCTGTTCTTTTACCGGTTCTGGTTTGTAGGAGATATAATTTTTCCCTTTCTATGGTAAATTCAATATCCTGCATATCCTGGTAATGTGCTTCCAAAGTAGCACAAATATCATTCAGCTGCTCATAAATTTTAGGCATGTCATCCGCCAATTTCTTTATAGGCTGCGGGGTTCTGATGCCGGCAACAACATCTTCACCCTGAGCATTAATTAAATATTCACCATAAACGCCCCTTGTACCGGTAGACGGGTTGCGGGTGAATGCAACACCTGTACCGCTATCATTACCCATATTTCCAAATACCATTGCCTGGATATTTACAGCAGTTCCCATATCATCAGGAATTTTATTTATGCGGCGGTAAACTCGCGCCCTTTGATTATTCCAGGAGTCAAATACTGCTCGTACAGCCATTGTTAACTGTTCTACAGGTTCTTGAGGAAATTCCTTTCTGGTTTCTCTTTTAACAAGCTGTTTATATTCTTCAATTAATTTCTCCAACATATCAGGAGTCAGCTGATAATCCAATTCTATCTCGTTCTTTTCTTTAATATCTTCTAAAATTCTTTCAAAACGAGCATTCTCAATTCCCAGAACAACATCTGAAAACATTGCTATAAACCGGCGATAGCAGTCCAGTGCAAAACGCCTATCATTGGTATTTAAAGCCAGTCCTTCTACCGTATTGTCATTAAGCCCGAGATTTAAGATGGTATCCATCATTCCCGGCATTGATATTGCAGCGCCAGATCTTACAGAAACAAGTAACGGGTTTTCTTTACTGCCAAAATCTTTTTTTGTCTTTTCCTGGAGCCAGGAGAGTTTTTCTTGAATTTGTTCCTCTAAGTTTTCAGGAAAGTTTCCGTCATTTTTAAAGTAAGCATTACAAGCTTCAGTTGTGATTGTAATTCCAGGAGGTACTGGTAAACCTATTCGTGTCATCTCAGCCAGGTTAGCCCCTTTGCCACCAAGTAGGGACTTCATACTTTTTTCTCCTTCATTAAAGCTATAAACATATTTTTTAGTCATAACTCTCCCCCTTAAAGAATATTTCCATTATTTTACTTGCAGTTTCTTCAACTGCCTTGTTGGTCACGTCTACAACTGGACAACCTAAACGACTCATTATTTCCCTTGAATACTCCAGTTCCTGTAAAATTCTTTCCATGTTAGCATAATTGGCTTTGGAAGTTAATCCCAGGCTCTTTAAACGTTGTTGTCTAATTTGAAACAGTAAATCAGGATCAATTGTCAAACCTACTGTCTTTTTCCCAACCCGAAAAAGTTCATCAGGAGGAGCAACCTCCGGCACCAGAGGTACATTGGCGGTCTTGATCCTTTTATGTGCCAAATACATACTGACGGGAGTTTTTGAAGTCCTTGAAACACCTATCAGGACTATATCTGCAAAAATTAAACCCCTCGGGTCTTTGCCGTCATCATACTTTACTGCAAATTCAATTGCTTCTACTTTTCGAAAATACTGCTCATCCAACTTCCTTAAAAGTCCCGGCTCCATTTTAGGGGGAACGGAAACAATCCCTTCTACTGCAGAAAGCATTGGCCCTATAATATCTACTGCCGGAATACCTTTTTCAGAAGTAACTTCTCGTAACTTTTCCTTTAATTCAGGCAAAACCAGTGTATAAGCAATTACTGCATCATGTTCTGCAGCTTCCTCCACAATATCTTCTATTTGTTCTGTATCATTAACATAAGGAAAGCGCTTAATTTCCATATTACCTGAATTAAATTGACTTGCAACTGCTCTTGCAACCATTTCTGCTGTTTCGCCTAAAGAGTCAGAAATCACATAAATAACTGGTGAATTAGTCGTAATTTTATTCCCCTCCTTCATAATTTTTCACCGAGTTCAAGAAATACCCCGGTTATATTTGTCTTTGTTATTCTTCCTACTACTTCTAAGGATTCCTCACCATCTTCATTAACAAAAACCTTAACTACAGGTAAGGCATCTATCTCATGTTCAACCATTTTTTTTGCAGCCGTTAAAACTGTATCCTCTCCTGTCACAGTTATGATATTTGGCATTCTGGTCATTACAACGCTGACAGGGGTTTTATTTAAGTCAATTCTGCCCAGGCAGGTCTTGAGCAGATCTTTTCTCGAAACTACACCTGCTAAAATTCCACCTTCCTTAACTACTATTAATGTCCCCACATCTTCTATAAACATTGTTACAATTGCATCATAAATTGAAATATTTTCAGTTACAACAACAGGCACAGATTTAATATCCTTCACACGTAATTTTTTAAAGGTTTCCGCCAGCAATGTACTCTGACTTGTATCCTCTTTATAATAGTATCCTACCCGTGGCCTTGCTTCCAAGATGCCGGACATGGTCAGTATCGCTAGGTCAGGTCTGAGGGTTGCCCTGGTCAAGCCCAGTTGATCGGCTATCTGCTCACCTGTTATGGGGCCTGAGCTTTTTACGATGTCAACAATCTTTTTTTGTCTATCACTCAGTTGGATTTGCTTCACCACCTTTAATTTATATAAATCCACAAAATGTGACATACTATTTTTTATATGTTATATTATATACTTCATATTTATGATTTTTCCTTCCTAAAAATTAAACTTAGAAAAAATTTTACAAAAAAATTCGGATAGCACTACTAGTACTATCCGAACATTACATCCATTAAGAGACAATTTGGGAGAGGTCTGCTATTCTTCCCATATAATCTGAGATGCTTTTTAGAAGCGCCAGCCTGTTGTTTTTGACATTTTCATCATCTACCATAACCATTACTCCATTAAAAAAATCATCTATAGGTTCACGCAGCCCACTAATTATTACCAGAGCATCAAAATAGTCTCCCTTTTGGAGCATTGGAGCTGTCTCCTGCTGAACAAGTAAAAACTGTTCCCAAAGCTTTTTCTCAACCTCTTCTTTTAGATAGTTTTCATCCACATTATCCGTAGTAGCTTTTTTAGCAAGGTTTCCCGCCCTGGTAAAGGCAATTAAAAGTGCCTCGAATTCTTCTTTTTCCCTAAAAGCAGTTAAAGCATATGCTCTCCTAAATACATCCGCACCATTTTCCCAGCCAGAGGCCAGGACGGCATTTACCACATCATACTTGATTCCCTCTTCTTCCATGATATTAGCAAGTCTCTGCTGGAAGAAAGAACCTACTTCCTGTATTACCTCTTCTTCTGTAAGCTCAAGTTGCAACTTCTGCCTGTAATTATTATATGCCCGGCTGATTAAGTCCTGTAAGGAAAGATCCAAATCTTTTTCTTTTATCATGTAACATATGCCTTGTGCTTGTCTACGGAGAGCGTACGGGTCCTGGGAACCAGTAGGTTGTATACCAACTGCAAAGCAACCGACAATTGTATCTATTTTATCGGCAATTGCAACTACAGTTCCAACTGTGCTTTCCGGTATATCGTCTCCGGAGAAACGCGGCATGTAGTGTTCTCTGATGCCTTTGCAAACTTCTTCAGGTTCACCATCATGCCTTGCGTAATACTCACCCATAATCCCCTGGAGTTCAGTAAATTCATAGACCATGGATGTTACCAGATCCGCCTTTGCCAGGTAGGCACATCTCAATGAATTTTCTTTAGCCTGCGGGGAAAGCTTTAGCTCTTCACTCAAATATTCACTTAAAGATTTTATCCTTTCCACCTTATCATAAACTGTACCCAATTTTTCCTGGAAGACCACATTTTTTAACTTCTCTACCCTGTAAGAAAGGGGGATTTTGGTATCCTCCTCATAAAAGAATTTAGCATCGGCAAGCCTTGCCTCCAAAACTTTTTCATTACCGGCAGTTACTATGTCAATATGATCTTCAGTTCCATTTCTGACTGTTATAAATTTGGCCAGCAAACCATCTGCTCCGTCCCATACCGGAAAATAACGCTGGTGTTCTTTCATAGGTGTAATCAAGGCTTCCTGGGGAAGCTCCAAAAAATTTTCGGCAAAATTACCGCAAAGTGCAGTTGGATACTCCAGAAGATAAGTTACTTCTTCCAAAAGTTCGCGGTCTTCTTTAACTTTTCCGCCTTGACTTTGGGCAAGTTCTATAATTTGCTGCCAGATCATTTCCCGTCTTTCAGACTGATCTACAATTACATAGTGCTCTTTTAACTTTTCGAAATACTGTTCCGGTTTGTTTATTGTAATTTTTCCGCTGCTTAAGAAACGGTGTCCATAGGTTTCATTACCTGCAACCACTTCTTCAATTTGGACAGGTACCATTTCTTCTCCATATAAAGCCAAAAGCCATCTAATCGGCCTGGCGAAACGCATTTGGCAATCGCCCCAGCGCATAGGCTTTGGAAAGGAGAGGGAAAATATAACTTCTTTTAAAATTTCAGGTAAAACTTCGGAAGTATTTTTTCCTTCCTTCCTGACCTGTGCAAAAACATATTCCCCATTTTGTGTTTCCTTAACCACCAAATCTTCAATATTTACTCCCTTACCCCTGGCAAAGCCAATTGCTGCCTTTGTGGGATTGCCATCTTCATCAAAAGCCACATTTTTTGAAGGGCCCTTTGCCTCTTCAACCAAATCCTCCTGGCGTGCCTGCAGTTCCGTAACATATAGTGTAAGTCTTCGTGGAGTACCATAGGATTCAATATTCTGATATTGTAAGCGATTTTTATCAAAGATTTCTTTTGTTTTGTTTTGCAATTGTTCCAGAGCACCTGGCATAAATCTTGCGGGTACCTCTTCCAAACCTATTTCAAAAAGAAGATCTTTGTGCATTGTTACGCCTCCTTCACATCGGCCGGGTCTTTAGGAGCAGTTTTGCTTTCTCCGGCTTCCAGTTGTTGTCCTTCTTCCTGCTGCTGATCGTCATATGCAGGCGGTTTCACCGTTATACTCTTTTCCGGTAACGGTTTGAGACCCATTTCAGCCCGTTTTTTGGGGTCTTTAATTAGAGGATAACCAAGACGTTCCCTCTGCTTAACCCAGGCATTGGCACATAACTTTGCAAGTTCCCTTACCCTGTGAATGTAATGGGTTCTTTCAGTAACACTGATTGCACCCCTTGCATCCAGAAGGTTAAATGTATGGGAACATTTCAATGTATAGTCATAGGCAGGCGCTACCAGGTCTTTTCTAATGGCATTATGGCATTCTTCTTCATATTCATTAAACCATTTAAAAAGTTTATCGGTATCAGCTGCTAAAAAATTATAATAAGAATGATCTACTTCATTCTGGCGGTATAAATCACCGTAGGTAATGTCTCCAATCCAGTTAATATCAAAAACACTGTCCTTTTGTTGAATAAACATTGCTATTCTTTCAATACCGTAGGTAAGTTCCGCACTTACCGGCTTACAGTCAATTCCCCCGCATTGCTGGAAATATGTGAACTGGGTAATTTCCATACCATCAAGCCAAACTTCCCAACCGAGCCCCCATGCTCCAAGGGTGGGAGACTCCCAGTTATCTTCCACAAAACGGATATCATGTTTTAACGGGTCAATTCCCAAAGCCCTCAAACTATCTAAATACAGTTCCTGTACATCAGGCGGAGAAGGCTTTAAGAGCACCTGGTACTGAAAGTAATGCTGCAGTCTGTTGGGGTTTTCTCCATATCTTCCATCTGTGGGGCGTCTTGAAGGTTCCACATATGCCGTGTTCCAGGGTTCGGGCCCCAGGGCGCGTAAAAATGTGGCAGGCTGCATTGTACCGGCTCCCTTTTCCACATCATACGGTTGTACTATGATACAGTTTTTTTCCGCCCAGTATTTGTTTAATTCGAGAATTATTGTTTGAAAGTCCATAATTAACTTACCTCCTTGCAGGTGTTTATTTTGTTAATTTGTAGGATATAAAGAAGTGTTCGAAAGGGAGTACGACTTTTGAACATCCTCTTAAAGTTTATTTTCAATTACGGACTTGATGAACTCCCGTGAGTGCAGTTTCTTTTGGAGCAGATACAGTAAGTAATCATCCATTATATGATCCATTTCTTGAAAGTTCTTTTTTGACGGCTTAACCCTGTCAATTCTATTCCAGTCCATCTTATCCAACAGTTCCAGTATTTTTAGACTGCCCGTGCTAATACGTTTAGCCAGAGAATCAAGGTTACGACACGAGGAACACAATACCCCCCCTTGTCCGGAACTAAACCAAAATTTATCTCCAAAGCCGCCACAATTTATACATTTATCTGTTTGGGGACGGTAGCCCAAAATTCTTAAAAAGCGTATCTCAAAAATTTTTACAGCTACACGAGGATCAATCACATTTAAAAGATGGAGTGTTCCAACAAGCAATACAAAGGTTTGATAACTCGCCTCTTCTTCAGGTACCAGCGAATCCAGCAACTCCAATATATAACTGGTATAAGCCATGAGACTAAAATCTTTTCTTAAATTAACAAAACTCTCTATTATATCTGCACCTGTAACTGTATATAAGCTTTTTCCTTTAAAGAGAACCAAACTGTTATGTGTAAATGGCAGAAGAGTTCCCCGTAATTTACTTTTAGCCCTCTTGATACCCTTTGCAATGCAGCTTATTTTTCCCATTTTCATACTGTAAAGCGTTATTATTTTGTCAGCTTCGCTAAAATCACGTTGCTTTAGAACAATAGCTTCAGTTTTTATTAAGGCCACCAGGTTTCACTCCGTTACATCAAATAGGACATTAGCAGACTGGCTACTGTAGAATAAATTAATAAACCGGTGATATCAATTGATGTTGAGATAAATGGAGCAGAAGCAACGGCAGGATCAATTCCAACCTTTTTAAATATTAAGGGAACCAGTGTTCCCATGGTGGCTGCCGTAGTCATATTCCCCAGGAGCGCCAGACCAACAACTACTCCCAGCATAATATTTTGCTGCCACAAGTAAGCTACAATGGCCACAATTATACCGCAGATAAGTCCTATTAATACACCTGTTAATGTCTCTCTTCCCACCACAAGCAGTATTTCTTTAACATCAATCTGTCCTGTAGCCAGGCCTCTAACGGTCAGTGTTGACGATTGAGTCCCCACATTGCCGCCCATGCCTGTCAAGAGAGGTATAAAAAATGCCAGTGCAACGACAGTACTTAACTCTTCTTCCAAACCTTTGATGACCTGACCTGCCAAAAGCCCTCCCAGAAGGGTTATAAATAACCAGGGTAATCTTGAACGCAGGGAACTAATTATTCTATTAAAAAGGCCCTCATCTTCTATTAATTCACTGCTTGTACCTCCTAAAAGATAAAAGTCCTCTGTAGCTTCCTCATGAATAACATCAATAATGTCGTCAACCGTAATAATTCCAAGGAGGCAGTTATTATCGTCCACAACGGGTACTGCCAAAAAATCATACTTGGAAACTACATTAGCAACCTCTTCCTGGTCCATACCAACATGAACGGAAATCACATTTTCCTTCATAATATCCTCAACACGTGTAGAAGGATCAGCAACTATCAATTCCCTCAGAGAAAGTACGCCAACAAGATGGTTTTTTTCATTTACAACATAAACATAGTAAACAGTTTCAGCATCCGGCGCTATTTCTCTCAAGACTTCAATTGCCCTGGCGGCAGTTAAGCTTTTTAATATTGCAACATACTCAGTGGTCATGATACCGCCGGCAGTATCTTCCTTGTAGGCAAGTAGTTCTTTTACATCATTGGCGTCCTCTATTTCCATGCTGGTGAGGAGTTTATCCTTTAAGGGAACAGGAATTTCAGCAATTAAGTCTGCAGCATCATCAGATGACATTTCATCAAATATATGCCTGATGCGTTCTGCACCTAACTTCTCCAGGAGAAGAACCATTATATCTGAATCTAAATTAATAAGTACCTCAGCAGCGGTTTCCCCATCCAAAAGGGAAAAAATTATAGCTTTATATTCATCTTCAATATCTATGATAATTTCAGCTATATCTGCAGGTTGCAGTTCTTGCAATCTGCCTTTTACTTCATCTTGTTTGCCTTGAGATAATAAATTCTGAATTTCATTAAGTTCAACATCAGGATACATCTAAACCGCCACCCCCTTTGTGCCACTCTATACATCACAACATATTACAGATCAATCTTCATATCCAAAATCACGTAAAAATTTTTCCTTCTTGCGCCAGTTTTGCTTCACTTTTACTCTCAGGTCCAAATAGATTTTGCTTCCAAGGAGCCTTTCCATGTCCTTTCTGGCTGCCTGACCAATCTTTTTAAGCATACTCCCGCCCTTACCTATAATAATGCCTTTCTGGGAATTTCTTTCAGTATAGATACTTGCAAATATTTTTAATAACTCAGCCTCTGTCTCTAAATAATCAACTGATACAGCAATTGAATGAGGCACTTCTTCCCGAGTAAAATGCAAAATTTTTTCTCTAATTAGCTCGGATATAAGCTGTTTTTCAGGTTGATCAGTTACCATATCATCGGGATAATACTTTGGCCCTAAGGGCATTACTTCTATAATGCTGTGTAGAAGCGCTTCTACCTTTGTCCCTTCAAGTGCTGAAATAGGCACAATGTCGCAAAAGTTATAACGCTCTTTCCAGGCAGCTATTTCTTCCAGAACTACTTCCTGAGGAAATTTATCTATCTTGTTAATTCCTAAAAAAACAGGGGTTTTAATCTCTTGAAGGGTATTAATTATATGCTTATCACCGGGGCCATACCCGGATCCTGCCTCTACCATATAGAGGATGGCATCAACTTCTTTTAAAGTTTTGTGGACTACCCCTACCATATATTCCCCTAATTTGTGTTTAGGCACGTGTAAACCAGGGGTATCCAAAAAAACAAGTTGTGCCTCTTCAGTTGTATATATTCCCGTTATTTTATTTCTGGTAGTCTGAGGTTTATCAGACATTATTGCTATTTTTTGACCTATAACATTATTTAAAAAAGTGGATTTTCCAACATTAGGTCTGCCAATTATAGCAACAAAACCAGATTTAAATTCCCTTTGAGACATTTTCCAGTCACCTCTACTCTATTTTTATAGGATACATTCACAGATCATTTGGAGCTAACTGTTTAATTGTTTTCTGGAAAAACTTCCCGGCAAAAGCTGGACTGCTTTTTTTATCTCCACATCCCCATTAAGGTTGGACATTATTACCTCCATATCGGGATTAAATTCTATAAAAACCTGACGGCAGGATCCACAAGGTTTACAAACCTCATCAGTATCAGCCACTACAGCAATTGCCGTAAAGCGTCTGTATCCCTCGGAGACTGCCTTAAAAATTGCAGTTCTTTCAGCACAGTTGGACAAGCCATATACAGCATTTTCCACATTACAGCCTGTAAAAATCTTACCTTCCTCAGTTAAAAGTGCTGCTCCAACTGCAAAATTAGAATAAGGTGAATAAGAATTTTCTCTGGCTTCCTTTGCTTTTTTAATTAGTAATTTTTCATCCATTATTTTTTCTCCTTATATGCAGGTAGAGTAATTTGTTCTTGAGGAGTTATTTCTACTTTGATACCAAATTCCTGTAACTCACCTTTAATAAGCTTTAGACTGCTTTTGAGAACTTCAGGATCACCTACAGCTTGAATAACTATGGGGTCCACAGCAATTGGCTGCTGGTTAACTAAAATTATCGGACCCGCACAGCGAATGGAGGATGTAGCGGTTAAGCGGTGCCCTCCCACAGCTATACCTGTAGCACCTGCAGAAAACAGTTCATTAACTACATCACGTACATCCCTATCATGCACAATATCTACCGAACTAAAACCGTTATTTGAATCATACAGTTCTACTATTACTCCCGGGCCAGTCATTTCCGCATATCCAGATTTGATTTCCAGCTGGGTAATTTTGCTTTTAAGATCTGCAAGTTCCTTTTCTCTTAGGTTCAGCTGATCTATAAGGCTCCTTGTGGTCTGTAAAGTAGGCTGCCCGTGTCTTACTGAAATTTCTATAATAGACCAGGAATCATCCAGTATTGGAGATTCATTTAATTTTTTAACAGTTTCTTCAGTTATTAATCCAGTCGGATCTGTAACTTTGATTTCTTCCTGCTCCTTGCTAACTGTTATAACTGCATCTCCATTAAAAACACTTATACCGGGATCATTCTTAATTATGCTTAAAACTTCTTCCCTTCTTTTGGTATCCTGCTCCCTTGCAATTACTTCCTGGACCCTTCTGCTGTAAATTGTTTGCAAACGAGCTAAATCTTGAGGAGTTGAAGCCCTTTCAATTTCATATTTAAACTGGGCAATAGCTTCCCTTACCGCTTTATTTTCCAGCACCTTGGCATCCTTCGCCATTTTTTCATAGTAATCTATAAGAATGGCCGCTCCTTCCCTGGCCAACTCTTTACGGGTCATTTCACCGGGAAATTGAATAAAACCTGCAGTTCTTGCCAGTAAAATTGAATTGAACAACAATAATAACATCATTAAAAGTAAAATAATATACATTATTTTAGGGCTTTTTTCCCTTTTCATCATGCACACTCACCCCTTGAGGTACTTATTGCCCCAGCATATTTGCAACTATCAATGCCAGTTTTGGCAGAAAAATTACTAATCCTACAATTACGGCACAGAGAGCTGCCAGAAATACCGCTCCGGCAGCCACATCCTTTGCAACTTTTGCTTTGAGATGATATCCCTTAACACACAGGTTTACAACTTCTTCAATTGCTGTATTGACCATCTCCAAACAAATTACAAGGAAAGATACTATTACCACAGCCAACCATTCAACTGCAGCAAGCTTTAATATTACTCCGAAAAGATGAACAAGTATTAAAAAAACAAAATGAATTCGTAAATTCCTTTGCGTAGAAAAAGCATATATTATGCCCTCTATGGCATATTTAAAACTTTCAATTCGCGTCCTATTCATGATTGTATCATTCCTGACGGTTGATATTAAAGTGCTCTAAAATCTTCTCTTCAGTTTCACGCATTTCTTTTCTTTCATCTTCCTCCTGGTGGTCATAACCAAGCAGGTGTAATACACCGTGGACAACCAGATAGCAAACTTCTCTTAGAAGTGAGTGACCGTATTCCCCAGCCTGGCGCCGGGCGGTTTCCATTGAAATAATAACATCTCCAAGAATATCATCCATTTCCGCCAAAGGAACCGGTTCAGGAACATCCGGGGTTTCTTCCTGTAATGCAAATGAAAGTACGTCCGTAGGCCTGTCAACTCCCCTGTATTTCCTGTTAAGTTCATGAATAAATGCATCATCTGTGAGGAGAATGCTGACTTCACCCTTTGGCCTGTTTGCAAATTTTAAAACTTCCTTTGCTACTTCTTCAATTGCTTTTAATAAGTCATCAGGTATTGCCACTTTGTGCTGCTGGTTCCTTATTACTACTTCCACTGGATCCTTTACCCCTTTCAATTTCCTTGATAAGCTTTTCCGGATACTCAATTCTACTGTGAAAAATACCGTTTAATACCCTTACAAATGCTTGCGTTATAACATCCAATTCTTTAAAGGTAAGGTCACATTCTTCAAGTTGATTGTCCTCTAACCTTTCCTTGATTATCTTTTTGACAAAAGCCTCAATACGGTTGGGAGTTGGCTTTTGCATGGAGCGTACCCCAGCCTCCACTCCATCTGCCAGCATAACAATGGCAGCCTCCTTAGTACGAGGCTTACAATTTTCATAGCGAAAATCATCTTTTGAAACAGAATTATCTCCATTAGAATTTTCAACGGCTTTTTGATAAAAAAATGAAAGAAGTGAGTTGCCATGATGCTGCTGAATAATATCTATTATACTTTGAGGCAACTTATATTCCTTAGCCATTTCAACACCGTCTTTGACGTGGGAAGTTATAATTAAGGTGCTCAAAGTCGGCGCCAGCTTATCATGGGGATTTTCTGCAGTTAATTGATTTTCTATAAAGAAGTATGGCCTTTTTATCTTACCAATATCATGATAGTAAGCTCCAACCCTTGCCAGAAGGGAATCTGCTCCCACTTCTTCTGCAGCAGCTTCCGCCAGGTTTCCTACCAGAATACTATGATGGTAGGTTCCCGGCGCTTCCACAAGCAGTTTTCTTAAAAGCGGTTGGTTGGGGTTGGAAAGTTCCAGTAATTTTACGGATGTGGTAATACCAAATGCTGTTTCCCAGAAAGGCAAAAAGCCTATAGTTAAGACAGATGAAAGTATGCCGTTAATTATCCCCAGTATTACTCCCACTGTCAGCATTGTCAGGGAATGACTAAAAATCAAGCCAAGTGCAATAATTGTAAGCACATTAGCAAGTATCATATAAAGACTTGCTTTGGCAAGGTCGGAACGCTGGCTCAAGTGTGATACACTGTAGACGCCTGCTAAGCCCCCTACAACTGCCACTATTGCAATTTGGAGTTGAGTACCGGACATAATACCTACAAAGATTGCAAGTATTATAGTCACAAATACGGCTAATTTGTTATCCAACAAAATTGCAATCAACATAGGGCCTGCTGCAAGTGGAGCCATATATCCCACCAGCATGGATAATTCAGCCCTAGTTCCCAGGCTAATGGCCATAACTGCCCTTGTGATTAACAGGCTGCTTACGACCAGTAGTCCAAGTAAGATCATTAACTTGTAATTATGATAAATATCATTCTTATATTGGTAAACATAAAGAATGACAAGTGCAAATAAAATTGCTATTAGAAGCGCTAAGCCCATAATTACGGTATAAGGTTTTTCTGTTTCTAAAAGTCCAAGCTTCTCCAGCTGCTCATACTGAAATTCAGTTATTATTACTCCTTCTCCAACAATTACCTGGCCCGGCTTAATTTCTACCTCTACGGGTTCTACATTTTCCCTGGCAATTGCTTTTAACTCTTCAGTGGCTTCAGCATCATAAACCATGTTTTCTTTAATATTTAACTTTTTTATTATACTGGCAACAAGCACTTTAAACTCACTATTAATATTTAAAAGAGAAACTGCATTAAGCATATTCTTTTTAACCATACTTACTTCATCTTCATGAACTCCCTGGCTCATAAACTGCCTAACCAGCTGTTTTGTTTCCTGTTGGACAGCATTGATCGTACCTATATCTGATTCAAAAGTAGCAGTTAATGTTTCCTTATTTAATTCTATTCCCAATTCTTCCTCAAGCTTTTTACCTTTTAACTCCTGCTCAAATTCAGAGTTTCTTACCCTATGGATCGTTTGAAAATAGCCATCTATTTGTGTTAAGAGATCCTGAAGTACATATTCATCAACTTTGTAGACAGGTTTAACTTTAGCTGCCGCTTCTTCACGGGCAATCTCTGTTAAGACTTCACTTTCAAAGGTAAGAGCACGTTTAGATTCAAACTTTCTGGGTGCAGGCTGCCCTACTTCGACTTTTTGAGGCATAAAGTTAATCCCCATTATTAACATTATAGCCAAAAAAAAGATAAATCCCCACAAGATACGTTTAGAAAAAGTATTTCGCAATAACCTTAAAATGGGGATTTGAACGTGTTTTTTAAAAAATTTAGCTTTTACCACTTTATTTCACTCCTTAAGGAGTTTCTTGCGCTTTTTCATACGCTCCAATTATTTTTTGGACCAGGGGATGACGAACAACATCCTCCTCTGTTAAATATTTAAACTCTATACCATTTATTCCCTGCAAAATCCTTTGGGCTTCCATGAGCCCGGAGCGGTTACCCTTAGGCAAGTCCACCTGGGTAATATCACCTGTCACAACAGCCTTTGATCCAAAACCTATCCTTGTTAAAAACATTTTCATTTGTTCCGGAGTGGTGTTTTGAGCTTCATCCAAAATAATAAACGAATCATCCAGTGTACGTCCTCTCATATATGCTAGGGGAGCTACCTCTATAATCTCACGTTCCATAAATTTTTGAGCGGTTTCCACTCCCAGTATATCATATAAACCATCATAAAGCGGCCGTAAATAAGGGTTAACCTTGTCCTGCAAGTCACCAGGCAAGAAACCCAGTTTTTCCCCTGCCTCAACAGCGGGTCTGGCAAGCACAATTCTCTGTACTTCCTTATTTCGAAAAGCCTCAACTGCCATTACCACTGCAAGGTAGGTTTTACCTGTACCTGCAGGGCCAATACCAAATACTAAATCAGAATTTCTAATTGCTTTAATATACTCAAACTGACCTATTGTTTTAGGCTTAATCTGACGCCCCCTGGCAGTTACACAAATCACCTCTGATAATGCTTCTGTCAGCTCCTTGTCTTCATTTTTATTGATTTTTTTTAAAAGGTAATTGATTGTAGGTATATTTATTTTATTTCCTTTTTGCAACAGTTCTTTCAGGTTCTCAAAAAGTTTTTTTGCCTTTTCAACATCTTCGCTTTTTCCGAAAATGCTAACCTGATTTCCCCTAGCCACGATTTTCGCGGATAGGTGCTTGGAAATAAATCTTAAATTCTCATCGTGTTTTCCTAAGATTTCAATCGCTTCACCATTATCACCTATATCTAGTCTATATTCAACTGCTTCGACCAAATTAAGCTTTACCTCCTCAATAAAATATTAAAGTAACCCTAATTTATACGCTTAATATATTATACATTCTTTCACTCTAAGCCTCAATAATATATTGAGTTAATAACTTCTATATAATATATTATATATTTTATTTAAATTAAAAAGATAGAGTCTTAGTAATATCTTCAAGGCTCTTAACTAATACTTTAACCTTTATATTATCTTTATTTTTATCTAAAACCTCAACCTGGTGATCCAAAATTTTTGCCCCTTGGGGCAATTTATCTTCAATTTTTCTTAATGCCTTGCGAGTTGCAATTTTAACAGCTTCATCAAGACTAATTTTTTTTTCTTCAGCTTCTACTTCATGGTACACTGTTTGAATAATTTTCAAAGGGGGGGTAAAATCCCCAAATTGAAACTTTCTCTCCTTTTTTTCAGTTTCAAAGTTTGCAAAGATACAGTTTTTTTGCCCTTTAACTAGGTATATTTTGTTCCCCACAGCTAATTTTATGTTTTTCTGATAATTACCTGTTCTTTTAGTTTTAACCTCATGCAATTTAATACTTGTGTTAACCTGGTACCAAACACTTGCTCTTACTATCCCCCGCGCCTTTACCTTTCTAGGTTCTCCCAGATTTCCTTCCTCTTGTTCCTCCTCAGGATTTTCTGCTACCTGAGGATATATAAGCCCCGAAATCAAAATTTGTCCCTGATGCACAGTGTCTCCGACTTTAACCTTCGGCTCTCCAACCATCACCAGAAACTCTTCTATAATACCATCCTTTACAGCTACCACATGGGCAGGGTTCTTTTCCAATTGTTCCGGTGAAGGAATAACCCTTTCGACAACTTTAACAATTGCTTTAGTTCCTTGAAAATCAATTGCTACCCATGATAACAGTTCCATATTTTGAGCTAATTTCTTCTCCAACTCATGTCGGTCAATCTTCATTTTCAGTGCACCGGGTTTTAATCCTAATTTATATACTTCTTCAGCTATCTCATCTTCACTAATGTTGTATAATTCATCATAGCTTTTAATTTCAACCTGCCATATAAATCCTGACATTAAATAAAGTGTAATTATAAAACATATAAAGCCTACAAGCAACATTTTCCTCTTTTTTAAATTACTCCAAATAAAAGGCAAACCGTGCTTAGATTTAACTCTGATAGTACAGTAAACTTTTTTGGTAATATGTCTTAATTGCCAAAAATCCTCTAAAAGAACATTAAGTTCTATAACTTGAGGACTGAGTGTCTTTGCATCAAAAAAATAGATTCCCTGGTGAAGCGCTAAATTTAAAAATTTTTCCAGAAATTTTCCTTCTACCCTCAGGGTGACATATCCTTTAAAATATGCAAATAATTTTTTTAACTGCATACCCTTCCCTACCCCTATTTAAATGATATATTTTTTATTGTCCCTTCAATATCCACTTCCTCAGGTAAAATATTTTTCACCCGGAGATTACTTCCTGTAATCTCCACTTCCCCTACGGAAACATTTATACGTATTTTTTGAGGTGAATATTCAACAATTCCCCTGTGATTTTCTATGGTTATCAAACTTTGTCCAACACATGTAACTTTGGGGACATCAAGTATAACTTCCTGCGGCATATCCAGAAATTCAACGACATGTTCTCCAACTTTACGAGACTTGTTTTTAAGGCTATCCTTTTTAGCCATAGATAACCCCTCCTCCCTCTAAATCTATGCGGAGGTAAATTTAATAAGTACAAAATATTATCCAAATATTGTTCAAAAAAATTAACCTGCCTTTTTCGGCAGGTTATCTACATCTTGTGTTATTTCTTTTTGATCTGGGTGGTTGTAATATTTCAGACATAATTATACCCTTTACAATCTCGTCATTTGAAAATTGCAGACCGGAAACGGGTGATACTGAACTTTGCCTGGTTTTTTTATAAGCTGGCCTTAAACGATTTTTCTCTGAAAAAACTGGTTGTTTAACTTCCTTGAGATATTTTTTCTCTTCAAACTGTCTTTGTTTCTTATATTTACGGTAATCTTCAAATTCCCGCTCTATCTCTTCCTTTATTTTGTGAGCTTTTTTAAGGGGTCTCGAGTCTTCTAAAACTTTTTTAGTTGTATCATCAACCGGAAGTTCATTAATTTTTTTCGTATCAAATCTAGGCAGCTCAGGTTCACTGACAGGGCGTCTCCGCCTTTCTTCAAATTGTCTCTTTTTCTTTTGTGTTTCACTGAATGCCCTGGCAACTACAAATAAAATAAATATTATTATCCCTATCAAATCCAAAGGGAATCACTCCTTACTCGTTAAGGCCTTTTTTAGAGGATGAACTCCCTTCTTTTCCGCTTGGATCAGTTGTTTTGGAAATTGCTTGCCTCATATCCGTATCAGCTATAAGATTCTGCATATTGTAATAATCCATGACTCCAAGCTTTCCTTCCCTTAAAGCGGCAGCCATAGCCCTTGGAACTTCCGCTTCTGCTTCCACTACTTTTGCCCTGTTTTCCTGAACTAAAGCTCTCATTTCCTGTTCCTTAGCTACAGCCATAGCCCTTCTTTCTTCAGCCTTGGCCTGGGCGATGTTCTTATCTGCCTCTGCCTGGTCAGTCTGCAATTCCGCACCTATATTCTTACCAACATCCACATCAGCAATGTCAATTGAAAGAATTTCAAATGCGGTACCTGAATCCAAGCCTTTGGAAAGTACGTTTTTTGAAATGATATCGGGGTTTTCTAAAACGTCTTTATGCGACTCAGCAGAACCTATTGTGGTAACAATACCTTCACCGACTCTGGCAATAATTGTTTCTTCGCCTGCACCTCCAACCAGGCGTTCAATATTGGCACGAACAGTTACCCGGGCAGTTGCCTTGACCTGAATACCATCCTTTGCCATGGCAGCAACGACCGGGGTTTCAATAACCTTTGGAGTTACTGAAACAGTTACCGCTTCTTTAACATCCCTTCCTGCCAGGTCAATGGCAGCAGCCCTTTCAAATTTTAGATCAATGCCCGCCCTTTCTGCAGCAATTAAGGCATCAACAACCCTGTCTACATTTCCACCTGCAAGATAATGAGCTTCCAGTTTATTTATAGAAACTTCCAGCCCCGCCTTGTCAGCCTTAATCATTGGCGCTACTATTTTAGCAGGCGGTACCCGCCTTAATCTCATACCAATTAGTTGAAAAAAGCCTACTTTAACACCGGCAGCGAGCGCTGAGATCCATAAGCCCACCGGAATAAATGTAAACACAAAGGCAACAAAGACTACTACCAACACAAGCATTATTAAGCTACTCAAAAGACTTAACGGCATAATTATGTACCCCCTTATTTTTACTCTTCTTCCACTATAACGCGTGGACCTTCAACTTTTATAACTTTTATTTTTGTACCCTTACTTATAAATTCCCCTGAAGTAACAACATCGATTCTCTTACCATTAATTTTTGCAGTACCAGCTGGTCTAAGTGGTGTAAGAGTTTCACCGCTGGCTCCAATGAGTTCCACAAGGGTGTTAGTCGGAGCTATATATTTGTCCTTTTCCTGTTTATCACTTAAAATCAAACGACTCCAGACTCTTCTGGTGGGCAAAAATTTAATACTTAAAAATAACAAAATTACAGTGCCGATAATGGCCGCCACTAATGAGGTAACAGCCTGTTCCACACTAGGCGCTGCCATAACAACACCTAAAATTAGAGCAATTAAGCCTCCTATACCTGCAAGACCGAAACCGGGGATAAAAAAGATTTCTGCAACCAGGAGAATAATCCCCAGGACAAATAATAGGATGGCCTCATAGCCGGATAAACCTGCAAACATGCTGCCAAAGAAATATATTCCCAGGGCAATTAAGCCAATGCTGCCCGGTATCCCAAACCCTATGGTGAAAATTTCAATTACTAAACCTGCAATCCCTATGGTTAGTAAAATTGCGCTTATATACGGGTTAGATACCCAGCTGGCAATTCCTTCAAATGCACCGGGGGTTTCCTCAACTATTTCTGCATTTTGCAAGCCAAATTGTTCTAAAACTTCCCGGCGATTTGCCAAAATAGCATCAGCCAATTCATGTTCCAATGCCTCTTTGGCTGTTAGTGTTAAAAGTTCTCCCTTTCCTACCAGTCCCTCTATTTCTATCTTGGCATCCGCCATAGCCATAGCAATATCGCCGTTTTTACCATTTAATTCAGCAGCAGTTTTTAATTCCTTGGACCATGCGGAAACAATCTTTGGATCCGCTTTTTCATTGCCTATTCGCGGCTCTGCAGCGCCCATGGTAGCACCCGGCGACATGACAAGCTCATCCGAAATCAAAGCAATTAATGCCCCGGCAGATAGAGCATTATTATCTACAAATGCTATGGTTTTTACAGTTGAATGCTCAATCAGGTCGCGGATCTTTTGGGCATATACAATATAGCCACCGGGAGTGTCAATCTCCAGAAGTACTATCCCTTTATCTTCTTTTTCCGCTTCTTCATAAACCCTTTCTAAAAAAGCATATGTACCACCATCTATAACTCCCGTAACAGGAGCTACGTAAACTTTCTCAGGAGCAGCATGTGCTGAGAAGGAAAAAGCTACTAATATGATTACTGCTAATGCAAATATTGTTTGATAAGAAATACGCCTGTTATTTAATGCCAGCGCCATCCCCTCACCTCCTTCTTCATTACTTTTACTTAACTAACGTCCCCAGTACTGATTAGCAAGAATACAATATTGTTACTACTATAAGTTTACCACAATAATATGAAAAAAATATGAAAAGTATAGTATAAATAAAAGCCTGGTATTGCAGCATACCAGGCTTTATATTATCCAAGAAGTTCTTGTGCAATTTTATTTACAATTTTGCCGTCTGCTTTGCCTTTTACCTGGGGCATTACTGCTCCCATGACTTTACCCAGGTCAGATTTGTCCTTAGCCCCTACCTGAGCTATTGCTTTCTCAACAATCTGGCGTATTTCCCCTTCAGTGAGCTGTTGAGGAAGATAAGGCAGGAGAAATTCTATTTCCTGGTTGAGCTTACGCACAACATCCTCACGGCCGACATTCTGATATTCCGCCATCGCCTCTCGCCTTTGTTTGACTTCTTTCGCTATTACTTCTTCAATTGCTGCATCATCTAAGTCATATCCGGATTGAATTTCTTTATTCTTTATAGCGGCCAAGGTAAGGCGCAATACGGAGAGTTTCAGTTTTCCGGCTTCTCTTTCTTTCATTGCATCTTTCATATCCTGTTGCAACTTTTCCTTTAGGGACATTTCAGTCAATCCCCCTACTTAAAACGTCTTCTTTTTTTCCTAGCTGCTTCCGCTTTCTTCTTGCGCTTGACGCTAGGCTTTTCATAATGTTCCCTCTTTCTTGCCTCAGCCATTATACCTGACCTTTGGCAAGACCTTTTAAAACGGCGAAGGGCACTATCCAAATCCTCATTTTTTCTTACTTTTACTTCGCTCAACCTCCGTTTCCCTCCCTCCAACAGCCAACCGTTAGGCTTCCTGCGCAAACCGAAAAAGACAATGGCCAGAGGTTCACTGCAAATTATACTACAATTCTTTGCCTACAGTCAATATTCTAAGCAAATATTGACAGCGCTTCTCCCCCTAGCAGGTGATAATGCAGGTGATAAACAACCTGCCCGCCATGCTGTTTGCAGTTGTTCACCAGTCTAAAGCCCTTTTCAGATATTCCAAGCTCTTCAGCTATTTTTATTGCCGCAAGGTGAATCTTACCTATTAAATCCACATCATTTTCCGTTACGGCAGTCATATCAGGAATATGTTTTTTCGGTATTATTAAAATATGTACTGGAGCAATTGGCTTAATATCCTTGAATGCTAAAATGTCATCATCTTCATAAACTATTGCTGCAGGAAGCTCTTTATTAATTATTTTACAGAACACACATTCTTCAGCCATTTTTTCCACCTCCTCCATTATATTTTACCAATTATTTTCTTGCCTTCAACTTTTTTGAGGCAGACATTAACCAACTGACATCCTAAATCAGCATCTCCATGCGCTGAAAATTGTACCGGAAGGTAATTATCCGTATGGCCCTCCCAGTAGCCGTTTTCTAACTTTCTTTCAACAAGTACTTCTTTCCAACAACCTAAAAAATTAGCGGCATAATGGCTAAACTTACCTTCTGCCAGTTTAATTAATTTTTCACTGCGCTCATTTTTCACTGCCGGTTCAACCTGATCTTTCATTTTGGCAGCAGGAGTACCTTGGCGTTTAGAGTATTTAAAAACATGAAGGTCGCTAAAGGGCATTTTTTCAACAAATTTATATGAATTAGTAAACTTTTCCTCATCTTCACCCGGAAAGCCAACCATAATATCTGTAGTTATAGCCGCCCCAGGCTTCCTCTTTTTAATTTCTTCCACTAAAGACTCATAATCCGCCGTAGTATACCTTCTTCCCATTTTCTTTAAAATCCGGTCATCTCCACTTTGAAGGGGAATATGAAAATGGGGACAGACTACCGGGTTTTCCGTCATTACCTTTAAAAGACGGGGAGTAAAATCATCCGGATCAATGGAGCTTACCCTCAGCCTTTTTAAACCGTCTATTTTCGCCAGGCGTTCTATAAGCCAACTCAAATCAACGTCTTCATCCGCAAAATCCTTACCGTACAATGCAGTATGTATACCGGTTAATACAACCTCAAGATACCCCTGAGAAACCAATTTTTTCACTTCAGTAATTGTACTTTCCGGGTCCCTACTTCTAACCGGACCCCTGGCATAAGGGATTATGCAGTATGTACAATAGCGGTCACAACCTTCCTGTACCTTCAAAAAAGCCCTTGCCCGGTCGGGATTAGCAAGGGGAAGCTCTTCAAACTCCTTGTAAAATTTACTTTCATCCACCAGATTTAAAATTTCATTTTTTTCCTTGACTTCTTCCACTAACTGTACTATCCGGTGCCTGTCTTTTGTACCGATTATTATATCTACACCGGGAATTTTTGCAATCTCATGGGGGGAAACCTGCGCATAACAACCGGTTACGGCCACTACTGCCTCCGGGTTGTTTTTAATGGCCTTTCTTATGAATTGCCTTGATTTACGATCACTAATATGGGTTACCGTACAAGTATGAATAACGTATACATCAGCCTTTTCATGAAATGGGACTACAACATAACCTTCCTTACGGAAGATATTTTTTAATGCTTCCACCTCATTTTGATTTACTTTGCAGCCCAAAACATGAAATGCACATTTTTTTTTCACTTTTATCCTCCTAAATCTCCCAGCTGGTATAAAAGCATGGTAATTGCCGCTATTCCTGCCGTTTCTGTTCTTAAAATTCGCGGTCCTAAACTAACTAGTTCCGCACCAAATTCCTTTGCCAGTCGGACTTCCTCAGGTGCCCACCCACCTTCAGGTCCTATGGCAACAGCTACCGATTTTATTTTATCGCTTGCAATATTCTTTAAAGCATCTTTCAAGGTGAGAGTTTTTTCATCTTCCCAGGGAAATAATATAAGGTCTACATCTAATGCGGTCAGCGCCTCTTTGAGGGAAGAAATTTCTTTAATTTGCGGAACAACAGCCCTCCGGCATTGCTTCGCAGCCTCTAAAGCTATTTTTTGCCACCTGTTTTTTCGAGAGGCAGCCTTTTTAGAGTCCAGCTTAACCACAGTTCTAACAGACTCTATAGGTATCAGAGAATACATTCCCAGTTCTGTTCCCTTTTGAACTATAAATTCCATCTTATCCTTTTTGGGTAAACCCTGAAGCAGAATTACTTTTAAAGGCGGCTCTGTATTTGCCTGTTTTTCTTTCACTATTTCTGCAACTACATTTTCATTACCAATCTCTTTTATCTCAGCCTCATACTGCTTACCGCTTCCGTCTGCGAGAAGTATTTTATCTCCCTTTTGCATTCTCAATACTTTAACCATATGTTTATAATTTTCACCGCTAATTATGACTGAATTTTTTTCCAGCGCTCCTTCAGGCAAAAAAAATTGCTGCAAATCATCACTTCCTTTGTGCAACTATCGCTACCCAGCCGGAGTCTGTCATAGCCTCCACTATCTCAAAACCGGTTCGGGAAAGCTCCCTTTGCACTTCAGCCGATCTTTCCGCTATAATTCCGCTGCTGATGAAAATACCCCCGGGATGTAACAGTTGAAATGCACTTTCCATTAACATTAGTATTACATCTGCGATGATATTTGCAGTTATAAGGTGGGCAGGCTTGGTAATTCCTTTTAAAAGATCTCCCTTTTCTACAGTCACTATCTCGCTTAGATTATTGCGAAAGACGTTTTCAGTTGCCATTCTTACAGCCAGATCATCCAAATCACGCGCAAGTACCTTTTTCGCCCCGAGCTTTGCATGGGCAATTGCCAAGATACCCGATCCGGTTCCAATATCATAGACATAATCTCCTTTTTTCAAATAGCGTTCCATGGCTTTCAGGCAGAGCTCAGTAGTGGGATGAGTTCCGGTTCCAAAGGCCATTCCCGGATCAAGATAAATGGGAATTTCTCCATCCTTTAAATTATAGTTTTCCCATGAAGGTATAACTATAATTCTTTTACCCACTTTATGAGGCTTATAATAAGCCTTCCAGGCATTAGCCCAATCCTTTTCAAGAATTTGGGCAGTAGATATTTCACCATAGTAATCATCAAAATACTCCCGTAAAGCTTCTAACTTGAGCTTTAATTCTTCCATGCGATCAGGGAGCTTATCATCCATTGGCAAATAACCTTTAATAACAACATTTTCCGCCTGGAGTATCTCCTCGGGAAGTTCATAATAATCCCACGTTTTTTCTTCCAGATAACGGGCAACTACATTGGGATCTTCAATAACAACCCCGCCTGCCCCAACTTCATAAAAAATGTTGGTAACTGCATCTTGCATACACTCAGTTGTTGTAATACTAATTTCTTGCCATTTCATAGGTTAACTCCTTATAGAAAATTTAACGGGCTGTACATTACCATTTTAACCCATAAACGCGTCCTTAAACCTCTGGAAAAATCCCTTCTCCTTGACATTACGATTGCTATCAGTCAATGTTTCTGCAAATTGTCTCAAAATCCTCTTTTGTTTTTCAGAAAGATTTGTAAGTGTTATTACTTTAACCTTTACATACTGGTCTCCCCTGCCGCCTCCGTTAAGTCTGGGAATACCTTTCCCCTTTAAGCGGAAAGATGTACCGCTTTGAGTTCCTTCAGGAATAGTGAATTTTACTTTTCCATCCAGTGTAGGCACCTTAATTTCACTACCTAAAGCAGCTTGCACAAAGTCTACAGGTATTTCACAGTAAACATCATAACCATCACGTGAAAAGATTTCATGGGGTTTAATTGTGATAAAGACATACAAGTCTCCCGCCGGTCCTCCATTAGTACCTGCCTCACCTTCACCTGCTATCCTGAGGCGAGCGCCATCGTCAACACCTGCAGGTATCTCGACTTTAATCTTCCGTCTGCGTCTCACACGGCCCTGTCCATAACATTTATCGCAGGGATGTCTATTGATTTTACCGGTACCATGACATTCAGTACATGTTTTAATGGTTTGGAAATGACCAAAAGGTGTTTTTTGATTTATTCTCACCTGGCCTGTTCCCTTGCATACGTCACATGTTTCGGGATGGGTACCCGGAGATGTCCCTGAACCGTTACATTCCGGACACTCCTCCAGGCGGGGAACCGTTACCTCTTTTTTGGTACCAAAAGCAGCTTCTTCAAAAGTTATTTCTAAATCAACCCTGAGATCACTACCTTTGCGAGGTGCATTTTGACGGGCTCTGCCACCGCCAAAACCGCCCCCGCCAAAAAACATATCAAATATATCTCCAAAACCGCCGAAATCTCCAAAGTCTGCTCCGCCAAAACCATTATCATCCGTACCTGCATGGCCGAATTGATCATAACGAGCCCTTTTATCAGGATTACTCAAAACATCATACGCTTCTTTAACTTCTTTAAACTTTTCTTCTGCACTTTTATCTCCGGGATTAACATCAGGATGGTATTTGCGGGCCAGTTTTCGATATGCTTTTTTTATTTCTTCCTGCGAAGCATCCCGGGAAACCCCCAGTACTTCGTAATAGTCCCTTTTACTCAAAAAAAACACCCCTTCTGCCTGCTAAATACACAATAAAGTGAAACTTCTTTCAGTGGGATTTTCTATCCCCCACTAAAAGTTAATTGAACGAATCAGGTTCTTACCGCCAGTTAGAACGGGATGAACACTTTACAGGGGGCTGCATGAGCCCCCTGTACCCCTTCTAACTATAAAAGGATGTTCGAAAAGCCGCTCCTTTTCGAACACGCATTTTTACAAGTTATTTTTTCTCATCATCATCCGTTACTTCGTAATCTGCATCAACTACATTATCATCCTGGCCTGAGGTACCTCCTCCGGCATCTCCTGCAGGATTAGCTCCGTCTCCGGCTTGCCCTTGCTGCTGGTATATCTTAGATGTCAAGCCAAAGACAGCCTGCGAGAGAGCTTCAGTTTTTGACTTGATAGCTTCAATATCATCTCCATCAAGTATTTTTTGCAGTTCTTTCTTGGCAGATTCAATTTTATCTATATCACTTTGATCAGCTTTATCTTTGAAATCTTTAACTGTCTTATCAGCTTGATAAATCAAGCTGTCTGCCTGGTTTTTAGCCTCAACCATTTCCTTTCTCTTTTTATCTTCTTCTGCATATTTTTCAGCATTTTTGACCATTCTATCAATTTCTTCCTCTGACAATCCACCGGAATCAGTTATTGTAATTTCCTGTTTCTTACCTGTTCCCTTATCCGTTGCAGATACATGAACAATACCATTAGCATCTATATCAAATGTTACTTCAATCTGCGGTATACCTCTTGGCGCAGGTGGAATTCCGGTCAACTGGAAGCGCCCTAAAGTTTTATTATCCTTAGCCATGGATCTTTCTCCCTGCAGCACGTGGATATCTACGGCAGTTTGGTTATCAGCTGCAGTTGAGAAAATCTGGCTCTTGGAAGTTGGAATTGTAGTATTGCGTTCAATAAGCTTGGTAAATACTCCGCCCAGTGTTTCAATACCCAGGGACAGTGGAGTAACATCCAAGAGGAGTACATCCTTTACTTCTCCTGCCAAAACCCCACCCTGGATAGCAGCGCCAATTGCAACGCACTCGTCAGGGTTGATACCTTTATGGGGTTCTTTACCAAGTTCCTTTCTAATGGCTTCCTGTACAGCAGGTATTCTGGTAGAACCACCAACTAAAATAACCTTATCGATATCACCAGGTTTCAAACCGGCATCAGAAAGCGCCTGACGTGTAGGACCCATTGTCTTTTCAACAAGATCAGAAGTCAATTCATTAAATTTAGCTCTGGATAGGGTTACGTCAAGGTGCTTCGGTCCTTCTTGCGTAGCTGTAATAAACGGTAGATTTATATTTGTGGTAGTTACTGAAGAAAGTTCTTTTTTAGCTTTCTCAGCAGCTTCTTTCAATCTTTGCAGGGCCATCTTATCCTTGGAGAGGTCAACTCCCTCTTGCTTTTTAAATTGGTCTACCAAATAATCGATAATTCTCTGGTCGAAATCATCTCCTCCCAGCCTGTTGTTACCACTGGTAGCTTTTACTTCAAAAACTCCATCCCCAAGCTCCAGAATGGAAACATCAAAGGTACCTCCACCAAGGTCAAAGACAAGAATTGTTTGATCATCTTCTTTATCTAAACCGTACGCCAGAGATGCAGCTGTAGGCTCATTTATAATTCTTAACACTTCAAGTCCGGCAATTTTACCTGCATCCTTTGTAGCCTGTCTTTGGCTGTCTGTAAAGTAAGCAGGTACTGTAATTACAGCCTGGGTAACCTTTTCGCCGAGATAGTTTTCCGCATCAGCTTTAAGTTTTTGAAGAATCATGGCGCTGATTTCCTGCGGAGTATACTTTTTACCGTTTATATCCACTTTATAATCTGTTCCCATATGTCTTTTAATGGAAATAACTGTACCATCAGGGTTAGTAATTGCCTGTCTTTTGGCAACCTCACCAACAAGTCTTTCTCCATCCTTTGTAAATGCCACAACCGAAGGTGTTGTCCTGTTTCCTTCCGCATTGGGTATTACAGTGGCTTCGCCACCCTCCATGACTGCCATGCAAGAATTGGTTGTTCCCAGGTCTATTCCTAAGACTTTTCCCATCTCAATCTACCTCCTGTGTATTTAATTATCTTTTGCTACTTTAACCATTGAAGGTCGTAAAACTTTATCATTCAACAAATATCCCTTTTGTAATTCCTCAACCACAGTATTATCGGGATATTCACTACTTGCTTCGACCTGCATAACAGCTTGATGCTTTTCAGGGTCAAAGTTGCAACCCACAGCATCTATGGGTTGTAAACCGACTTTTTGCAAAACATCATACAGACCATTATAAATCATCTTTACTCCCTCATAAAAGGAGGTTTCACCAAATTGCTCTTTTCCGGCTTCTAACGCCCTGTCAAAGTTATCAATTATGGGTAAAATGTTCTGGATAAGTTCTGCATTTGCACTCTTAACCAGTTCTTCTTTTTCTTTGCGGGTACGCTTGCGAAAATTATCAAATTCTGCTTGTAGTCTCTGGAGGTGGAATATACTTTCTTCTTTTTCCCTTTGAGCATTCTCCAAATCAGTATGCAAATTTTTAATTACTTCAAAGCATTCTTGAAGTGTCATTTCTGAAGCTGCTTCCTCAGTTTTTTTACGTTCTTCGGAAGTAGCTGTTTTTTCTGTAATCTCTTCTTGTTGAGTTTCTTCCCCATTAATCTCTTTTTTTACATCATCTTTAAGTTCTCCATTTCCATTTTCTTTCATTCACTCCACCTACTTTCACTGATCCATTTTACTTGCCATTACTTAATGTATTGGAAAGAACCTGTGTGATATACTCAACCAGTGCAATAGTTTTAGAATATTTCATGCGAGTAGGTCCCAGTATGCCAATGGAACCTACAACTTCTCCATTCATGTGGTAAGTAGCAGTTATAAGACTGCAATTACGAACTTCCTCAAAGGGGTTTTCTTCCCCAATTTTTACGGTTATACCATCCATTTTGTCATTATACTGCATGAGCTTTCGCAAAATATCCTTTTCTTCAAGTATCCCCAAAATAGATTTTATTTTTTCTACATCTCTAAATTCAGGCTGGTTGAGGATGTTTAAAGTCCCTCCCAAAAATATATTTTCCGTATTACTGTTATTTAAAGTATTATTTAATATTTCAAGAACAGTTTCTAGAAGAATCTTCTCCTTGATTAATTCATTGTAGATTTCATCTAAAACAGATTTTTTAACCTTTTCAAAGGCTATGCCCTTCAGTTTGCTGTTTAATACCATGGAAACCTTATTAAGATCCTTTTGAGAAAAGTTTGCAGGTACATCCATTATCTTATGCTTTACCGATCCTGTTTGGGTTACTATTACAAGAAGCGCTTTACCGGTTTCAATTAAGGACATTTGTACATAACGGAATATACTACTACTCAAGTTTGGTCCTAGAACCAAAGCAGTATACTGGGTAAGCTGAGATAGAAGATCGCTGGTTTTTTTAATTACTTCTTCGATCTCTTCCATCTTTTTTGCAAATTGCATCTTTATGAAATTTTCTTCAGCCTCACTAAGTTGGTCTTTTTCCATAATACAGTCCACATAAAATCGATAACCCTTATCAGATGGCACCCTTCCTGCAGAAGTGTATGGTTGTTCCAAATAGCCCATTTCTTCCAGATCCGCCATCTCATTCCTAATGGTAGCCGGACTAACCCCCAGGTCATATTTACGTGCAATACTTCTTGAACCAACTGGTTCAGCAGTAGTAATATAATCCTGAATAATTGCCTGTAAAACCCGATGCTTTCTTTCATCCATCGGCATGGTATCACCTTCTTGTTAGCACTCAGGACTGTTGAGTGCTAAGATTACACTATAAAAATACCACTAGATCTTCCCATTTGTCAAGAATTAAACAAATTCAACCATTGCAATATTGGCCAATGGAAAGCCCTTTTCCGTCAATCTTAGTGTATGCAAATCTTCCTTTAACAGTCCTAATTTAACTAACTTTTTTATTTGCTTTCCATAGACATCTTCCGGAAAACAACCAAAACGTTTTTTAAAAAAATCCTTTCTCACACCTTCGCGGAGTCTGAGCGCCATTATCATGGCTTCCGACATTTGTTCCTCTTTACTTAAACGGTAGCTTTCCCTTATGGGAAAGTTACTCATTTTTATCTGTTGGATATATTTCTTTAACGATTCGGTATTTGTAAATCTGGTACCATCCAGATATGAAGCTGCATTCAATCCTATACCCAAATACTCCCCGGTAAGCCAGTAAACTTTGTTGTGTTTGCTTTCATAACCGGGTTTTGCCCAGTTGGAAATTTCATAATGGACATAGCCGTTTTTTTTAAGAAAATTACCCGCTTCTACATACATATTATATACTTCATCTTCATCAGGTAGTAAAAGGTTCCCTTCTTCAAAGAGGCGCCCCCAGTAAGTTTCCTTTTCTATCTTAAGTCCATAAGCTGCTATGTGGGGAGGCTTTTCAGCAACTATTTCCTGTAATGTGTGCAGCCATCCGGAGAGTGTTTGAGCAGGCAGGCCATATATCAAATCAACATTTACGTTTTCAAAGCCTGCCCTCCTGATAAATTTTAAAGATTCCTTGACATCACTTGCGGTGTGAACCCTACCCATTTCTTTAAGAAATTTATCTGAAGTGGATTGAACTCCTATGGAAATCCTATTAAAGCCGGCATCCTTTAATTCCTTTACCTTTTTAAACTCCAATGTTCCCGGATTTGCCTCCACAGTAATTTCGGAGGAGTTAGCAATATTAAAGTTCGATTTTATTATATCCAGTAGCTCTTTCAAGTGTGAAACATCTAAAATAGTAGGTGTTCCACCGCCGAAATATACCGACGTAAACTTTTTATTATAATATTTAATACTATAAAGTTTTATTTCTTTTTTTAAACACTGCAAATAGTCAAGCAGAGTTTCCTTATCAGGGGATGGAAACGATACGAAGTCGCAGTAATTACACTTTTTAATGCAAAAAGGAATATGAACATAAATCCCTCTAGTCATCATCTCCAACACTCAACACCGCCATAAATGCTTCTTGAGGAATTTCCACATTACCAACCTGCTTCATGCGCTTTTTACCGGCTTTTTGTTTTTCAAGCAATTTTTTCTTCCTGGTAACGTCCCCGCCGTAACATTTATCAAGGACACTTTTTCTCAAAGCTTTCACATTTGTTCTGGCTATTACCTTACTTCCTATTGCAGCTTGAATAGGCACTTCAAACAATTGCCTAGGAATAAGTTCCTTTAATTTGCGTGCAAGATTTTGACCTTTATAGTATGCCTTATCCCTGTGAACAATAAATGACAGTGCATCTACCGGTTCCCCGTTAACAAGTATATCTAGTTTCACCAAGTCGCTGGCCTTATAACCGATTAACTCGTAGTCTAAAGATGCATACCCTTTAGTGCGAGATTTTAACTGGTCAAAAAAGTCGTAAACAATTTCACTCAATGGAATTTCATAAGTGATAACTACCCTTTGCTCAGACATATATTCCAGGTTTTTATATTCTCCCCTGCGTTCCTGGCAAAGTTCCATGGTGGGCCCTACAAAATCATCAGGCACCATAATAGTTGCCTTTACCACTGGTTCCCTTATCTCCTTAATCTCTCCCGCAGGGGGTAGACCTGCCGGGTTATCAATACTTTTCACCTCACCATTTTCCATGAGCACCTGGTAAATAACACTTGGTGCAGTGGTGATGAGGTTCAAGTCAAATTCCCTTTCAAGGCGTTCCTGAATAATTTCCATGTGCAGAAGACCTAAAAAGCCGCACCTAAATCCAAATCCCAGCGCAATGGAATTTTCAGGCTCATAGGTAAGGGAAGCATCATTTAACTTCAGCCTTTCCAAAGCATCCCTTAAATCTTCATAGTCGGCACTGTCCACCGGGTATAGTCCGCAAAATACCATTGGAGTAGCCCTTTTATAACCGGGTAATGGTTGAGAGGTGGGATTTTTAGCGTCAGTGATTGTATCTCCCACCCTGGTGTCTCCAACATTTTTGATGCTTGCAGTTAAAAAACCAACCTGCCCGGCATAGAGAGCATCAACTATTTTTAAGGCAGGGGTGAAAATACCAACTTCATTTACCTCAAAGGTTTTTCCACTTGACATCATTTTAATTTGGGTTCCCTTTTGGACCTTACCTTCCATAATTCTAATATAGGGAACAGCGCCTTTATAGGAGTCAAAATGTGAATCAAAAATAAGCGCCTTTAAAGGCTTATCTACTTCACCTTGCGGCGCGGGTATTCTCTTAACTATTGCCTCCAGTATTTCATCGGTACCTTCTCCTGTCTTTGCAGAAGCATATATTGCTTCAGAAGAATCCAGGCCAATATATTCTTCAATTTCCCTCTTGACCCTGTCCGGGTCAGCACTTGGCAAATCTATCTTATTGATTACAGGTATTATTTCCAAATCGTGCTCCAAAGCAAGATAAACATTAGCCAGTGTCTGTGCCTGGATACCCTGGGCTGCATCTACCACAAGCAAAGCTCCTTCACACGCAGCAAGACTGCGGCTAACCTCATAGGAAAAGTCAACATGCCCGGGAGTATCAATCAGGTTTAACATGTAACGCTCTCCGTCCTGGGCCTGGTATTCCATCCTTACTGCTTGGAGCTTAATTGTAATTCCGCGTTCCCTTTCCAGGTCCATTTGATCCAAAAATTGATCTGCCATCTCACGGTCAGTAACAGAACCGGTTTTTTGCAGCAGTCTATCAGCAAGTGTTGACTTGCCATGATCTATATGAGCAATTATACAAAAGTTACGTATTCTATTCTGCCATTCATTATTGCTACTCACTTTTTCACCTCATTTTCACCACAAAATACATACTCTAAATTATAACACCTGCTATTTAAAGCAGGCAACCTCATACATTTTCTTTCTTACGTTTTTTAATCTTAAACTTACGTTTTAATATCCCCAGAACCATATCCGCTTCTTCCATTTTAAATAAGGATACAATAACTGCATAAATAACGGTTCCTATTGCTATTCCTAAAATAACCTGGATAAACTGTCCCAGCTTTATTGAAACGTCTATCCACTTTTCTAAAAAGCCTGCAATATAATAAAGGGGCAACCCCATTGCTATTGAAGCAAAAACACTCTGGAAGAAGGAAATAAGCATTCTTTTCCCATCAATTCCGCCAATTTTTAACCTTAATATTACTAAAAGAGCTACCATATTAAATATACCCGCCAGTGAATAGGCAAGCGCCAAACCACCGTGCCCCAAAATATCCAACAATACAAAGTTAAGCCAGATATTTATCGCTATAGTAAGAACACCGGTTGCCACGGGGGTTTTTGTATCATGGAGCGCATAAAAGGTCCGGTTGAGAACTTGAATAGCAGAATAGGCAAAAAGGCCTATTGAGTAGTAATAAAGAGCATGGGCTGTGGCCAATGTATTTGCATGGGTAAACATCCCCTGTTCAAAAAGCAGCCTGATAAGAGGAACCCTTAGGGCCATCAAACCCGCCGCAGCAGGCAGGGTTACAAAAATAACCGACCGAACCCCCAGGGACATGTTCTTTTTAAATTGCTGCATTTCTCCTCTGGCAATATTACCGGTTAAGGTTGGGAAAATTGCAACTGCAATTGCTATTGCAAAAACTCCAATGGGAAGCTGCATTAATCTCTGTCCTGTCCTTAAGGCAGCTACAATACCCGGCCGCAGGGTAGAGGCCAAATTTTGATTAACAAAAAGATTGAAATGGGTTACCGATAAACCTATTAAAACAGGAAACATCAGTGCAAATATTTTTTTAACACCGGGATGTTTTAAATTGAAGCTAAATTTATATCTTAAACCTTTCCTCAAAAGAACAGGCAACTGCACACCAAAGTTCATGGCTGCCCCGGACACAACCCCTATGGAAAAAGCTGCTATGCCAATAAAAGGAGATAAAACTAATCCTACTATTATAATACCAAGATTATAAAGCACTGACCCGATAGCAGGAGCAGTAAAATGTTTATACGAGTTTAAAATGCCAACAGAAATGCCGCTTAAACCCATAAAAAAAACTTGAAAAAACATAATTCTTGTCAGAAACACAGTTAGGTCAAAAGCATCACCTGTAAAACCGGGCACTAAAAGTGTGATTAGTTGCGGTGTAAATATGATTCCAAAAACAATACCCAATACCATTAAAATCATTATAATATTGAAGATAATGCTTGCAACTTCCCACGCATCTTTTTCTTTGTCTGTTACTATATAACTAGAAAAAACGGGTATAAATGCGGAACTTAAAGCACCTCCCACAAGAAGCATATAAAGAAAATCCGGAACAGAAAATGCAGCATTATATGCGTCAGTTATTCTGTTTTGACCAAACTTGGCATATATTACAACATCCCGGATGTAACCTAATATCCGGGAAATTATCATAGTTATCATGATGAAGCCAGCAGCCCTGGCTACTGTTTTTCCTTCAGACATAATTCAACCTCTCTCGGCTTAAAACATCTTTTTTCACAAGTATAGCATAACAGAAGAAAGAAAATCTGCCAATTGATTTAGAAATGTTTTTAGATATTTCTCCCAAATATCTATTAAAAATGAAATAGATTTTATGATAAAATCATTTCCCAGTGAGTAAATATCTCCAAGTGTACAGGAATACATCTTTCCCAAAAGTTCCATTTTAATTATTTGGCCGCTAAATTTCATCAAAAATGCATGTTTAACCTCTTTTCCCAGCATTTCATAAACGTTAACCGCACAAATATTTAAGCATGATATCACAAAAATTAAGCTTACCATAAAAAAAATAAATTTCATTAAATTTTCCCTCCATAGAGTAATAAATTCACAATAAAATTCCTACTTACTATCTTACCACCACAGCTGTTTTCTAATTCTGTTGGAACTTTAGACTAAAAATTTATTTTCTCGAAATCAATACATTTTTCTTATATATTGGTGGTTTTTGTTATTAAGAAAAATAATATTTAGGGAGGATTTTATTTTTTTTATGTAGAATATTTATTTAGAATACAAACATACCGATGGGTCAGAGTAACAACATTTGATTGTACCGGCATTATTATCAGAAAATAACAAAATATTTTCAGCAAAACATTTTTCGCAAGTAATTTTTTCAAAAGGAGGTGGACCGGCAGTCTTTAAGAAGCTTACTCTTAGTATATAAAGCAATTTATATACTATTAAAAAAATAATGGGAGGTATGAAAATGAAAAGAAAATCCATTTTATTGTTAATTGCGGTTTTACTAATGTCAGTTGCGTTGGTTGTAGCTGGTTGCGGAGGTAATCAGGATGAGGCAAGTAATTCAGGTTCTGATAGTTCAGCGGATCAATCTCAGGGTTCCGAAGATAAACAGGAAGTAACAAGACTGTTAATGGCAACCGGTGGTACCGGAGGAACTTACTATCCTCTTGGTGGAGCTATTGCAGAAACCTGGAACAAGTATATTGACGGCTTAAATGTAACAGTTCAGTCAACCGGAGCTTCAGTAGAAAACATCAGGCTGCTAGGCTCAGGACAAACTGAACTGGCAATGGCAATGAACGGTCCTGCAATCGCAGCAGTTGAAGGTACCGGCGACTTTGAAGGTCAACCTGTTAAAGGATTTTCCGCAGTGGGTGTAATCTACCCTGAAGTTATGCAGATTGTTTCACCTAAAGATACAGGTATCAAATCAGTAAAAGATCTCAAAGGCAAAAGAGTTTCCATTGGTCCTGTAGGAAGCGGTACCGCTTCTGCAGCTATAAAAATTCTAAAGGCTAATGGAATTGATCCGGATAAGGATATTGAAAAGTTCCAGGATACATTCTCCGATGCAGCCAGAAAGTTAAAAGACGGACTTCTTGACGCAGCATTTGCCGTACTTGCAGTTCCCGCTGCTAACATAGTGGATATTACTACTTCTACTCCTGTAACTATTGTTAACATTGAAGGTGAAGGTCTCCAAAAGCTAATGGAAATGGACCCGGCATTTTCACCTTATGAAATTCCTGCAGGAACTTATGACGGACAAGACGAAATCGGTTATACAGTTTCCCAATGGGCAGTACTTTATGTTTCCGATGATCTGCCAGAAGACCTTGTTTATCAAATGGCTAAAGTTATGTATGAGCATACTGATGAAATTGCAAAGGCCCATGCAAGAGGAAATCAAATTAAATTAGAAAATGCCATAAAAGGAATTAAGCCTGTTCCATTCCATCCTGGAGCAGAAAAATATTATAAAGAACAGGGTTTGATTGATTAAAAATGAAAACAAAAATAATGAGCACCGGCAACGGTGCTCATTATCTGAAATTATTATTTGCAATTTTTGTTGCTTTACCTGTTTTGGGCCTTTACTTTATCCATAATTACACCTTGTTCCAAATAAGAATACATGATACGGGCGAGATAGTCTATCAAAAAATTTTAAAGATCGGAGAACCTTTCACTTTGAAATATATTCATTCCGTTACCGAACAACCCGTATACGAAGTTTTTTTCGTAAAAGACAGTGATACTCTGGCAATGAAGGAAATGCGTTACGATTCTTTCGGAGCCAACCTTCCGGTAGGGCCCGAAAAACTAGAACATGAAACCACAAAATTTCTTGTGGAAGATGGTTATTATAAGATACTTTATGAAAACAGGAGCTTTGATAAGGTACCATTAAGGGTAGGTCAAGTAATCGCAGATCACACTCTTATTTTTAAAGATGGCGACCGTTTACGTTTCCTTGACGTAGCAGAAGGTGGAGAATTCGTTGAATTCTATGTGAAACCAGTGCAGGAAATATTAGATAGAAAGGAGGATGGAGGGTAATTGACAATAGAAAAAGATCTGACAAAAAAGAATGTATCTGAAGAAGAAATGGACTGGGAAATTGAAGACGAATCTATAAATGTGGAAGAAGTGCTGGAAAAATATGATTCAGCCAGCAACTATCGCAAAAAGGTTTCACCCTTCTGGAAATGGTTTATTTTTGGCGTCTCAGTGCTTTTAAGTACCTTTCAACTCTATACTGCTATATTTGGTACATTACCTTCCAACCAGCAGCGGGGATTTCACGTCGCGATGGCTTTAGGATTAATTTACTTGTTATTCCCGGCTAATAAGAAAGTCGATTATAAAGTTACATGGGTTAGTTGGGCTTTTACGGGAGTTTTCATAGCACTTACCGGGTATCTCTATTTTCTGGAAGAAATTCGGCTGACTACTGCTGTAGCCGCTTTTGTCGTTTTAATCCTTTTACAAATATCAAAATACTACAATAAAAATTATGCAGGAATCCCTCTTCCCGATATAATACTGGCCGTACTTGGGTTCAGTGCGGGACTTTACCAATTTTTCTTCTATGAAGGTATCATTTCTCGAGTAGGAATGTACAATGACGTGGATTACGCTATTGCAGTCATAGGTGTTCTTCTGGTACTGGGAGCAGCCCGGAGGGTCATCGGTTTACCGATAGTCGTTGTAGCCGTAGGCTTGTTGATTTATGCCTACATGGGACCTTATATGCCTGCTTTCTTCGAGCATAGGGGGTTTAGTGTCGCAAGGATCATCTCTCATTCTTTCCTTAGCTTGGAAGGTATTTTTGGTATTCCTATCGCTATTTCAACTACTTTCATTTTCCTGTATATGATGTTTGGAGTTATTTTGCAAAAAACCGGCTTAGAGGAATTCTTTACTGACCTGGCCATGTCAATGACAGGTTGGATGACCGGGGGTACTGCAAAGGTTGGAATTTTAACCAGCGTTTTTTCCGGTATGATTACAGGAAGTTCAGTTGCAAACACTGTTGGAAACGGTGCATTTACAATTCCTATGATGAAAAAATCAGGTTATAAGCCTGAATTTGCGGCAGCCGTTGAAGCCGCTTCTTCTACCGGTGGACAGATTACACCCCCTATCATGGGTTCAGCAGCCTTTTTAATGATTGAATTTACCAATTTACCCTATTCCGAAATAGTTAAAGCAGCTATAGTTCCGGCGCTGTTATTTTTTACCGGTCAGTTTATTATAATCCACTATGAATCCAAAAAGGTCGGGATTATGGGTGTGCCCCGCAGTAAACTGAAAAAATTGTCTACCCTCTTGATAAAACAGGGCTATCTTTTGGCGCCCATTATCACAATCATAGTTATTCTTTCCATAGGTCAATCAGCCATGAGAGCTGCCTTAATGGGAATATTTACAGCTCTGGGAATGAATATACTTGCATTGATTATTGCCTACATCATCGGCAAGCAGGATCAATTAAAATATAAATTAACCGTTCCTGTATTTTTTGAGATACTTGCCGATTCTGCGCGTGTAGCTTTACCAGTAATCTCTGCCTGTGCAGCAGCAGGTATCATAGTTGGTGTTATAACGCTAACCGGATTGGGATTGAGAATTGCCGGGGGAATTTTGAACCTGGCCCACGGCAGCTTACTATTAACCATGTTTTTCACAATGATAGCAAGTATCGTACTTGGTATGGGCTTACCAACTACAGCCAACTATGTAATTACGGCTACCATGGCCGCCCCTGCTTTACTTGAGTTTGGCGGCATACCGGTAATAGCTGCTCACCTCTTTGTATTTTATTTTGGTATAGTAGCAGACATTACCCCACCGGTTGCTCTGGCTGCATATGCCGGTTCAGGTTTGGCTCACAGCAACCCCTTTAAAACAGGCTTGGAATCTGTAAGAATTGCTATAGGCGCTTTTCTGGTTCCATATATGTTTGTCCTCTCACCTCAACTGGTGTTGGTGGATGCTACCGTAACAACTTTCATTTGGGCTATAGCTACAGCAGTGTTAGGAATGTTCTGCATCGGTATTTCCGTAGTAGGTTTCATAGACAGGAAGTTAAATATACTAGTAAGGATTTTACTGGCAGCTGCCGGAATAACCCTGCTTCACGCTCACTGGACTACAGATTTATTTGGACTGGTAGTATTCCTGGCAGTATTCATCCACCAAAAGATAGGTACCAGAAAATTAAAAGCAACCGTTTCTTCCTAAGAAACAAAATGAGTCAGGGTGCAGTTCAGTTCTCCTGACTCATTTTTTAATTCATCTACTCAAAATATCTCGCAATCTCTTTGATCAATTGCACACTTCTTTTATCCTTAGTATCTATAACTACATTCGTAACAGTTGCATCTACTACTACTTCCCCATCCTCATTGGTAATTTCGTGATATAAGACGTAACTCTTGTTTCCCCTTTTTAGAGGTTTTGTCCTGACAGTTAAAATATCCCCCTGGGTTGCCTCTTTACGATAATTAATATTAATATTAACAACCACCGTACCTAAGCCTCTTCTGATTAAGCTGTTAAAATCTACTCCGACCTTCTCGTACCAGTCTTCCCTACCCCACTCCAGATATTCCAAATATTTGGCATTGTTGACATGCCCCATAACATCAAGATGAGTACACCTTACTTCTATTGTTATTGCTGATTCCATCTTACCTCCTACTCCCTGGGTAAAATTTTAAGTCTCTTAGATTATAACATAACTTATTTTACACTTAATTTTTAAGGCTGAAAGAAAAGCTCCGGATAGCGCCGCCACATGCTTGCAGCTTAGAAATAGAAACCGCTCACTTCAAAGTGAAGTGAGCGACTCTTTTTTATTTTTCAATTTTAATGCTAACATCCTTAGGTAACGCCAATCCCGCCTCTACTTCAACTGCCTTTAAAATACCGGATGGAACCGGACAAGAAGGATGTGGGCTATGCTTGCTTACAACCTCATACGTCTTAGTTGTTGCCGCCCTTTTAAATATTTCATCAAAAGGATTAATTTCAACCAGTTCCTCAGCAACTTTTTGAATATTTGGACAATCACTGATAATTTTTAAAGTTACATTTCCACCTTCAATCGACTTTGCTTCCACAGTCGTAACCAGCCCGCAAATGCCTGGATTTATTTCACATTTTGACATGATCCCCTACCCCTTTCGAATATACTTTATTCAATATTACAATTATACTCTATTAAATAGTACACCAATTCCAGAAAAGTGTAAATATATCAAGAGAAATATAATTATTTGTAATTGTAATCAAATTAATATATTTATAGAATTTATTATTCTTATAAATTTTTTAAAAAAGGATTTTTAA
>Ga0182240_100023_pt1 | contig 85736 bp, 90 predicted proteins | sample hydfrates4_PW_90_FD_145594 | JGI IMG/M metagenome (GOLD analysis project Ga0182240, IMG submission 145594) | Subsurface microbial communities from deep shales in Texas, USA - hydraulic fracturing test 4_PW_90 | ecosystem: Environmental > Aquatic > Deep subsurface > Shale gas/oil reservoir >...
AGGAGATATAGCATCGGTTTCTATGTTGGTAACTATGGCCTGGTATTTATAGCATTCAGGATGGTCTATATACAGTTGGCCAGTTTTCGGGTCCTTTTTCTGGCAAATAAAGATAAAGCGTCTAGCCTTTTCCCATCCAGGTAACGGAATTGTTAGTTCAGCAACGCTGTAGCATTCATCCAGTTCCTGCCAGAGATTTTGTTCGTTAAGGTAATTAACAACCTTTTTTAAACCGCCTCGCATGGGAGCTTTACAGACATATAAAAGGGCACGAGACTCAAAGTAATGGTAAGGGTTTAGGTCATTTGGTTGAGGTTTACTTGCCGACTATAGGTTAATATTTTACCAAAAGAAGGATAAAGTCCCGTGCTAACCACGGGACTCTATCCTTCCGTCAAAGGTTCACTTTTTTTTCTTAAAACAGATTTGTCTCGCCCTCATCCTCCCGGTCGTTGTTTACTTGGTGATGGAAAATGGTTCCGGGATCGTCCGTATCAAAACCGCCGGGGCGCACATTTACTTCGCTTATCACTTCCTTCACACCCCGAGCTTTAGAAGCAGCGTTAATGGCGGCCTGTTCTTCTTCCGGGCTGTCAACGTTACCTTGCAAGTAAACCCGCCCTTTGACGGATTCAGCCCCCACATGCCCGGTATTAACCCGGGGGTCTGCCTCCAGCTCCTCCGCCACTTCCATGGCCACCTCGGAGTCATTTATTGCCCCGTCAGTACTGATTGTGGTACCGTTTTCCACCTCCTTTACACCGTCAATATTTGAAATGGCCGCCACGGCTCGATTTCCATCCGCCTGGGTATCAACTATACCCGATAATTGCACCTTTCCCCGGTGGACATCCACTTCCAAGCCGTAACCCTTAAATTCCTTGTGAGAATCAAGCATGGATTGTATCTTTTCTCTGAGTTTCCGGTCTATTTCTTGGGACAAAGGGACGCACTCCTTTTAAGTGTGATCATTCTCAAGATATTATTCCCGTGTAAAAGAAAATTATATTTGCAAAAATGAAGCCGCAATTAATGCGGCTTCAATCAAAAATTTCCAGTTCAAAGTGAAAATGCAAAAGCAACAGCGCCAGGGTCAATTTCCCCACCAGCCACAGAATTTTATTGCGCCCAAACCCGTGTACCACACCCAGACAGAAGTCAGCCAAAAACCAAAGGGAAAGCGCCAGCCCGATAATGCCGGTGAGCAGGGAAAGGATCGCAGTCATATTTAACACCCCCTGCTGCATATATATGCAGGGCCGCTTCTATTTAGGACAGGCAACAAAAAGCCGCCCGGCGGGCGGCTTTTTTACTTGACAACTATATTTACCAGTTTTTTAGGTACTGCAATTACTTTGACCACATTTTTACCGGCCGTGAGTTCCTTTACCTTGGGCTGATCCAATACCAGCTCCTTCATGGCTTCGGAATCAATATCCGCGGGTACCAGCATCCTGTCGCGAACTTTGCCATTAATCTGAACCACAATGGTTATTTCTTCCTCTACAATGGCATCCTTGTCATATTGCGGCCAGGGCTGCATGTGAATGCTTTCTGTATTTCCAATTGCTTCCCATAATTCTTCAGTAATATGGGGCGCAAAGGGGGCTAGTAGAACCAGTACGGTTTCGACACCCTCCCGCATCACCGCCGGGTCGCGATCGCTTTCCGGAACATCCTTGTACTGGTACATGGCGTTAACCAGTTCCATGATGGCGCTCACCGCGGTATTAAAATTAAAGCGCTGGGAAATGTCCTCTGTAACCTTCTTGATGGTATAGTGGGTTATGCGGCGCATTTCCCGGTTTACACCCACAAGACTGCCTTGGGGTTTTGAAGGGGCATCTTTTAAGGATTCATTGACGGAGGCCACCAACCGCCAAACACGGTTGAGGAACCGGTAACAGCCCTCAACCCCCTGGTCGCTCCATTCCAGGTCACGCTCCGGGGGTGCGGCAAACAGTATAAACATCCTGGCGGTATCGGCACCATAGGTGGCAATGATATCTTCGGGACTTACCACATTTCCTTTGGACTTGCTCATTTTGGCCCCGTCTTTGAGAACCATACCCTGGGTAAGAAGGTTTTCAAAGGGTTCCTCATTTTTACAGTAGCCCAGGTCATAAAAAACCTTGGTAAAGAAACGGCTATATAATAGGTGTAAAATGGCGTGCTCAACGCCACCAATATACTGGTCCACCGGCAGCCAGTGTTCTACTTGTTCTCTACCCCAGGCCTTTTCTTCATCCCTGGGAGTGGTATAGCGGTAATAATACCAGGAAGAACACATGAAGGTATCCATGGTATCTGTCTCCCGGCTAGCGCTGCCTCCACACTGTGGACAGGTGGTTTTAATAAAATCCTCGCATTCTGTAAGGGGGTTTTTACCGGTTTGCTTTAATTCTACATCAATAGGAAGCACCACCGGCAGATCCTCTTCCGGGACCGGAACAATACCGCATTGGTCGCAGTAGACCATGGGTATGGGAGCACCCCAGTAACGCTGCCGGGATATGAGCCAGTCCCGCAAGCGATAGTTCACCCGGCCGCTTCCCCAGCCGTTCTCTTCCAGGTACTTGGTTACCTTTTTGATACCTTCCCTGTTGGGAGTACCGTCAAAGTGTCCGGAATTAACCATTATACCTTCTTCAGTATAAGCCTCGGTCATGGTTTCGGAATCAAGTTCCTGTCCCTCGGGTTGAATAACCACACGTATGGGGAGGCCGTACTTGCGGGCAAACTCAAAGTCCCGCTGGTCATGGGCCGGCACACCCATAACCGCTCCGGTACCGTATTCCATCAGTACATAGTTACCCACCAAAACCGGTACTTTTTCCCCATTGACAGGGTTTATACAGTACGCACCCGTGGAAAGGCCTATCTTCTCAGCCTCTGTGGAGGTACGATCCAATTCACTCAGGTCACGCACCTGTTCTACAAAACGGCGCACTTTTTCGGCCTCGGGTTTACCCTGAATCAGTTTTTCCACCAGGGGGTGCTCCGGGGCCAGCACCATATAAGTAACACCGTAAACTGTATCGGGACGAGTGGTAAAAACCTTAATCTCATCACCAGTTTCAGCCCGGAATATTATTTCCGCGCCCTCACTGCGACCGATCCAGTTTTCCTGCATTATTTTTACCTTTTCCGGCCAACCTTCCAGTTTCTTCAGATCGTCCAGCAAGCGATCAGCATAATCAGTAATTTTGAAAAACCACTGGTCCAGCTCCCGTTTTTGAACACTGGTGCTGCAGCGCTCGCAAAGCCCTTCTTTAACCTGTTCGTTGGCCAGCACAGTGGCACAGGAAGGGCACCAGTTTACAGCTGCCTTCTTCTTATAAGCCAGGCCCTTTTTATAAAGCTCCAGGAAAAGCCATTGGGTCCACTTGTAATAGCCGGGATGGCAAGTGGCCACTTCCCTATTCCAATCATAGCTTAAACCCAGTTGTTTGAGCTGTGAGCGCATAGTATTTATATTGCCCCATGTCCATTCCGCCGGGTGCAGGTTACCATGTATAATGGCGGCATTTTCCGCCGGGAGTCCAAAAGCATCCCAGCCCATGGGGTGCAAAACGTGATACCCGTGCATTGTTTTAAAACGGGCCACCACATCACCGATGGAATAGTTGCGTACATGCCCCATGTGCAGCTTACCGGAGGGGTAAGGGAACATTTCCAGGCAATAATATTTTGGCTTGTCACTGAAATCGGGTACCGAGTATATGTCCTGTTTTTCCCATTTTTCTTGCCACTTTTGTTCAATGTCTTTAAAATCGTAACGTTCCTTCACAATCCTTCCCGGTTTCCTTTTACCGAAAACCGGATGGACACCTCCTTCATTATGTTGACAAATTCTAAATCTGCTTTATGAATTGCATTAATTGCCGGTTTTATATAAGAATCATTTTTTAAAAAGCACACGGGACAAGTATCCCTAAAAGTAGCAAACACACGGCTTTAACGCCGTGCATTTTCAACTGGCTCAGCCGCTTAAGTTTATCATAAAATTCCAGCTAATACAAGAAAGCAAGGTAGCGGGGTGCACATAGGGACGGTTCTATTGTGCTACCTTTCCTACCTTGAAAAAAGTCTCTATGGTTTCTTTTTAAGATAATTACTTCGCCGGCGGGGGCAACACCCTGCGCTCACTTACTCAGCCTTTAATTGAATGAGCTCACTCCGCTCCGAGCGGCTCATAACTCGCTTCGCTCAGACAAGATTCGCCGCTGATCCTCCGCTCCGTTCGCTCTTTGACACACTGGCTCTTGTGCATAAGAAGTTGCGCCCGCAACGGCAAAGCTACCAAGACCTTTGTTCCGACAGGTATCATGCCGTTGCCGTCATTCGCTCCGGGTGTTGCCCCCGCCTTATCCCGGTATTCGCTGTGTACAAAAAACTTTTTCATCCCTCTGCTGGTGCCGCCATACGTCGGCATGGACGTCTACCTTGAAAAAACTACTTTATAAAGTTACTTTTATTGCATGGGCGCCCCGGTGGTTTCCTCCGTTCGCTACGCAATTATTCTTGTACTGCGTGTAAGTTATCTCTTGAAACCCGTTTGCTACAGACTGCTTACCTTCTTCTGCACGCCCTTTCAGGGTCATGACTCTTGGGATTTGACGGGCTATGCGCCGCTACTCAGTGCTTCGCTCTCTCCAGAAATCACCGGGTCATATTTAGGCTGTTTCAATAAGGTGCTCCAGGCCCAGCTTTTTAATTGCCTGCTCCCTGAGCTTATATTTTTGTACTTTTCCGTTAGCGGTGGTGGGATAACTGGATACAAATTGTATATACCGCGGAATTTTGTAACGAGCAATCTTACCTTTACAGTATTCCTTGATTTCCTCGGGTTTTACCCGGGAACCTTCCTTCAGCTGAATAAAGGCCATTACTTCCTCCCCGTATTTTTCACTGGGGACGCCCACCACTTGAACGTCTTTTACCTGGGGATGGGTATACAGGAATTCTTCAATTTCCCGGGGGTAAATGTTCTCACCACCGCGGATTATCATATCCTTGAGCCGCCCGGTTATGGATACATAACCGTCTTTATCCATTACCCCCAAATCACCTGTGTGCAGCCATCCTTCTGAGTCAATGACGGCAGCGGTTGCTTCAGGCATTTTGTAGTAGCCTTTCATGACATTGTAGCCCCGGGCGCATATTTCGCCCTGCTTACCCTGTTCCAGCTGTTCACCGGTTTCCGGGTCCAAAATTTTCACTTCGATACCCGGCAAGGCACGACCCACAGTGCTAACCCTAATTTCCAACGGGTCCTGGGTACGGGTCATGGTGATACCCGGGGAAGCCTCTGTTTGACCGTAAGTAATGACTATTTCGCTCATCCCCATGCGGTCCACCACTGCCTTCATGACTTCAATGGGGCATGGCGCACCGGCCATTATGCCGGTTCTGAGGGATGATGTATCATAATGGTTTTTTTCCAATACTTCTAGTTCAGTAATAAACATGGTGGGCACTCCGTGCAGCGCTGTGCACTTTTCGGCCTCCACTACCTCCAACACTTTAACCGGGTTAAAGACAAGCATGGGCAGCATTGTAGCCCCCCAGGCCACACAGGACAATGTTCCCATCACGCAGCCAAAACAGTGGAACAAGGGTACCGGTATGCACATGCGATCCTCGGGGCCCAAATTCATACACCGGCCAATACTGATGGCATTGCCCACCAGGTTGTAATGAGTTAACATTACCCCCTTGGGAAAACCGGTGGTACCCGAAGTATACTGCATGTTGGCAACATCATCGGCATCCAGCGACAGCTGGCGGGCTTGCAGTTCTTCATCGGAAACCGATTCGCCCAGCTTCAGCAACTGAGGCCAGGAAAATATTCCGGGATGCTCATCCTCACCTAAAAAGACTACATTTTTTAACCTGGGAAGTTTTTTACAGTTCAGGCGCCCGGGCATGGAATCCACTAATTCCGGGCACAACTCGTATACCACTTCCGTAAAATTAATTTCTTTAGTACCTTCCATAAACAATAATGTGGTGGAATCGGACTGCTCCAACAGGTACTTTATTTCAAAGGACTTGTAATTTGTGTTGGCAGTTACCAAAACCGCGCCCATTTTTGCTGCTGCAAATTGTAGAATGACCCATTCAGGTACGTTTGTTGCCCAAATTAATATATGCTCGCCTCGCTTTATACCCAGGGCCATGAGCCCTTTGGCCGCCCTTTCACACTCTTGCTGAAACTCGCGGTAAGTATAACGAAGGCCAAGCTCGTGATAAACCAGGGCGTCGTTTTCCGGATACCGGTCAACCGCAGCGTCCAACAGTTCACCAATGGTCATCTTACCAAAATTCATCTTTCATACCTCCCGGGTCATTTCTTTACTTAATTAATATATTAACAAGGTGAAGAATATAGTATGTACTTATACACGTGATTCCCTTTTGCACATAGGGACGGTTCTATTGTGCTACCTTTGCTACCTTAAAAAAACTCCCTTGCGGTTTATTATAAAGGTAATTATTTCGCCAGAGCTGGCAGCACCCTGCGCTCACTTACTCGGGCATTTTAATTGAATGAGCTCACTAATAATTCAAGAAAATGGGACCAGGCACCTATTGTTGAATTACTTCACTTTCTGTGCACGGGCACCCCGGTGCTTTCCTCCTCCTGCCGGTGCCGCCGAGTGGTGGCACGAAAGCCTGCAGAAAAATCAAAAAACCCCTCATCCCAAAAGGGACGAGAGGTATATCTCGCGGTACCACCCAATTTGGTAAAGATAAAAACTGGTGGAGATGAGGGGGCTCGAACCCCTGGCCTCCTGAATGCCATTCAGGCGCTCTCCCAGCTGAGCTACATCCCCATAATATCTTTACCCGCTCAACAATGATAACGGCCATCCACCGGTCTGGAGTACTGCATTCCTCCAGACAGCTCCAGGGCGAGTTCAACAACTTTACCTGACCACCTTCACACCAACCGGTGGCTCTCTGACAGTCACATTGTTTACTACTCCCCATCACAGCTTTTAAAATGTTGTAATGTAATGCCACTGAGCTATATTATAAATAATACTCCGACTAATGTCAACACCAAAAAGAAATTTCTATCCGTTCATGGGCATACCAACAACCTGGGCATCCCCCCACAGGCGTTCCAAGTTATAAAAACGGCGCTCCGACTCCTGAAATACATGAATCACTACATCACCGTAATCCAGCAAAATCCACCGTCCCTCACGGAAACCTTCCTTGCGGTACGGTCTTACCCCTTCCGCCTCCAGTTTGTCCTCTATCTCATCAGCGATGGACTGCGTATGAGTGGAAGATCTCCCGTTCAATATTACAAAATAATCAGCGACAACGGAAACACTCCCGATATTTAAGACGGTGATATCATACGCCTTTTTCTCCTCGGCAGCCTCAACGGCAATACCGGCCACAGCCTGTGGATCCAGAACCAAACAGCACTCCTCCTTAGTATTTTAGATAAAATAGGTATTACTATTATATTCTTTCCAAATAAAAAAGTTCCTGCCGGAAAATTAAGGGCTTGTTTTTATTATATCCCTTAAAACACTGTTTCTAGCCCTGCAAATTTCAGGGTGTAGAACTACTCCCCTATCCAGGGAATATTTTATACTTTGATCCAGGCAGGCCACCAGGCATTTGTCAAGGTCGTATAAAGCTAGCTCCCGCAACCTATCCACCCCCGGGTATTTTCTCCCCGGTTCTATCTTGTCCGCAATAAAAACAACCTTTTCCAAGGGCCCCATTTTTGCGGCCCCAGTGGTATGCACGGATATCGCCCTGAGTACTTGCAAGTCATGGATACCAAAGTTTTTATGAACCATAACCGCTCCCACAGGCCCGTGCAAAAAAACCGGCAATTCCTGCTCGGTTTCGCCAATGGGTATTCCCTCTTGCAGCGCGTACTCCATCAAGGGCTTATCCCCCAGTTCCCGGGCATAATCATGTAAAAGGGCCGCGGACATAACGCGTTGTTCCTCCAGCCCGTATCTTTGGGCCAACTCAACCGCCACATCCCGGGTGCCCAGCGAATGTTCCAGGCGGGGGGTACTGATCACCCGGGACAACTCTTTGCACAGCTTATCCTCCAAAAGATTCCTCTCCCCATAAAAAAGGCCCCTCTGTCCGGTGAGGGCCTCATGAAACGTTTTTAAGCATTATTATCATTACGTTCCTTAGCTTCACTGACGGTGATAACCCGCCCTCCCAGCTCGCTACCATTTAAAGCGGCAATCATTTTTTCAGCATCGTCATCACTAACTTCAACAAAGCCAAAACCACGGGAACGACCTGTATTCCGGTCGGTGATTATCCTGCTGTCCTGCACCTCACCATACCCGGAAAAGACTTCTCTCAGTTCATCGGACTTGGTAGTCCAGGGTAAATTACCCACGTATAGCGTAGTCATTATTCCCACCTCATTTTTAATATTATAAAGCTATTTTTTGCAGAAGCGGAAATAATGATACAATACAAAATTTCCATATAAAGACTATTTATATAAGTTTTCTTCAAAAATATATCTTTCAACTAATTCAGGTAAAAGGTATTTGATGGGTCTTCCCTCGGCAACTCTGGCCCGTATATCCGTCGAGGAGATAGCCAGTGCCGGGACTTCCATGGTGCAAATATTATTTAAAAACTTTCTCGGCAAGGAAACAAGTGTATGTTCTAAATTTTCCAGGTTATAACCGGGGCGTGTTGCCGCTATGAACTTACAAACATTTAAAAGCTCCTCAACGTTTTTCCAGGTGAGAATCTCTAAAACGGCATCAGCCCCGGTAATAAAGTAAATTTCCGCTGCCGGGTGGATCTCCCGCACGGCATTTACTGTATTAATGGTATAAGAAAGGCCTTCCCTCTCGATTTCCAGGGCTGATGCTTCGAAATGACTGTTTGAGTATACTGCCCTTTCCACCATGGCCAGCCGGTGGGCGGGATGGGTCATTTCCTTGCCTGTTTTGTGAGGTGGCCTTGCCGCGGGCACAAAAATAACCCGGTCCAGGTTAAACTCATACCTGGCCCCTTCCGCGGCCACCAGGTGACCGTAATGTATGGGGTCAAAGGTACCCCCCATAATAGCCAATCTTTGAATATCCTTTCCCTTCATCCACGGCTCCATAATGCTTCTCCCGTTAAGTAACATTTTACATACTCGGCTTTAATTCTACAGGAAAAGTACCGTTTTGTTAATATTTTTTTTGATTTGAAATTGGATCGCAATAAATAAATATATTATTTACAACAAAGCAAAATTTAATGACAAGCCAGTTAGTGTTATAATTAATATGTTTTTTTAAAGAATGAATAAAAGAGCGGGGAGCGGTTGTGGTGACAGGAACGCTGGTTAACGTAGCGGCAATCTGTGTGGGCAGCTTGGTGGGCGCCTTTCTTACTAAGGGGATTCCGGATAACATAAAAAAAACATTAACCCAGGGCCTTGGCCTTTCGGTAATCCTACTGGGTTTACAGATGGCCTTTAAAACTGAAAATGTGCTGATTGTTATTTCCAGCCTGGCTATAGGTGGCATTATTGGTGAGTTGGCCCGTATTGAAGAGCGGTTGGACAACCTGGGTCTTTGGATCGAGAAGAGGACAACAGGTGAAACAGCAAGCGGCGGAGAACAAAACGTAGCCAGGGCCTTTGTAATGGCCAGTATAGTTTTTTGCGTGGGGGCCATGGCGGTAATGGGATCCATTGAAGACGGGCTAACCGGTAAACCACAGATTTTGTTCGCAAAGTCCATGCTGGACGGTATCGCTTCGGTGGTGTTCGCATCCACCATGGGTATAGGTGTGATTTTTTCCAGTGTACCGGTACTGCTTTACCAAGGGGGGATTACCCTAGCAGCCTCAACAGCATCCACTTATCTAAGTGATTGGGTGATTGCCGAACTCACTGCCACAGGGGGGCTCCTCATACTGGGAATAGGGTTAAATATTTTGGAACTGGCGAAAATTCGCGTGGGTAACCTGCTGCCTGCAATTTTTTTAGCGGCGATATTTGTTGTCGCACTGGAAAGAATACTCTAAGGCACCTTAACGGTGCCTTTTTTCATTATTCAGGTCCAGTACCATTTAGGACCGCAGTACCTTCACAGGTATACCTTTGCACCGTTAAAATCAAGTCATAAACTATCAAGCATTTCCTAAGGAGGCAATTTTTTAGGTGCTAAAGGGAAATAATATAGCAACCAAGCGAACAGCCAGCCCGTCAATTGACAAGCCAAATATCGCATATATAATACTTTGCTTTATGGTAAGTATTTATCCCCTGATTGTAGTGCCCAATGACTTGAATTATTTCTACGCGCCAAGGTATTTGGTTCTGGCTGTTTTATCCATATTGGCTCTTTATGTTATCTTTAGGGAGAAAATACAGGTTTTCCATCCCGCATTGGTTCCGGTAGCTATTTTCCTGGCTGCTGTTATAATTTCCACATTGCTGGCAGAAGACAAAGCAATTGCCTTGATAGGAAGTCCCTATAGATTTACAGGTTTATCCACTGTATTTTTCTGCATAGTAATGTTCATAATTGCACTCAGTAATAAAATACCGGGTAAGAAGATATTGCTCCCCATGATTGTCTCTGCTACGGTTGTTTCACTATTAGCGGTATTGCAGTATTTCGGACTAAATGTGGTACCACATGAGCCCTTCAGGGATAATTATATTCGTGGTTATGGCACAATGGGCAATCCAAATTTCTTGGGCACTTACACCGCCTTTATATTGCCTGCTGCCATCCTTTTTTATTTAAAGGAAAAGAAAATAAGTTTATTGATATGCACAGGTGTTATTTACGCAGGACTTTTGGTGTCCCTCACAAGGGGAGTATGGATAGCATCCTTTCTAACATTCCTCATCCTCTGCGTGTACGCCGGTAGATTACCCGGTAAAAGAAAAGCGCTAGGGGTTGTAATACTGGTTCTCCTTTTGGTGACCGTTTTTTTACTACCGGTTCAAGACTGCCTCCTATTTAAAAGAATTTTTACTGTTTCAGGTGAAATGCAAGCTGCCGTTCAGTTGGAAGATAAGGCAGGTTCACAAAGAATGTTTATCTGGAAGGAAACTTTACGGCTGCTACCCGGGTACTGGGCCTTTGGAATAGGACCCGATAGCTTTATGCTGGCAGATATTTATACTCCAAATGGCACTCTTGTGGATAAAACACATAATATTTACCTGGAAATCGCAGTAACCACAGGTACATTTGCCCTACTTTCCTACCTTGGTTTCCTGGCTTATTTTTTAAGACCGCGACAAGGTTTTTACGGTTTCCTATATTTTATTATGATAACTACTTATCTCTTGCAGGGATTTTTTAATATAGATGTGATTATGGTTTGGCCCCTTTTTTGGATTATTTTGGGGCTATCACTGGCCAATGAAAAACACTTAAAACCTGAACACGGGCTTTAAGTGTTTTTCATCTCCTCCAGCAATCTTTCCAATTCCCCTTGGTCAAATATATATTTCTCCCCGCAGAAGTGGCAGCTGGCCTCAGCCTGCCCCTCTTTGGCCAGTATATCCTCCACCTCTCGCACTCCGAGACTGATCAAGGCCTTTTCAACCCTTTCCTTATTACACCGGCATTGAAAGGCCACAGGATAATCGGCCAATATCTCAAAGTCAAAGTCCATCTCCTTTATTAAATCTTCCGGCCTGTATCCCCTATCCACCAAGCTGCTTACAGCTTCCAGATTTTCAAACTGTTTAACCAGCCTTTTTTCTGTTACCTCATCCACATCCCCCAGTATCTGAACCATAACTCCCCCCGCGGAACGGATATGCCTGTCCCGGCCTACAAGTACGCCCAGTGATACAGCCGAAGGGATCTGTTCTGATTTATAGAGATAATAGGTGATATCTTCACTGATTTCACCGGAAACCAGTTCACAGCTACCGGAAAAGGGGTATTTGAGTCCCAAGTCCTTGGAGACGTGCAGCGTCCCTTTCCCCACGGCAGCTCCCACCGGTAATTTACCCCTTTCATTGGGCGGCAGGTCAAATTCCGGGTTTTGCACGTAACCCCGTACAGTACCCTTACCATCAGCAGAGGCGACAATAGCCCCCAGCGGGCCATCCCCCATAATGCGTATAGTTAAGATGTCCTTTCCCTTTATTTCCGTAGCCAGCATCAAAGCCGCCGTAAGGGTACGACCCAAGGCGGCTGCCGCCACCGGAGAGGTTTTATGCCTTTTGTGTGCTTCTTCCACAACTCCTGTTGTGGTAACCGCCGTTATTCTCACAGGCTCGTCTTTGGCCACAGCCCTTATTATATAATCCTGCATATATGTATCCCATCCTTTATGTTTCTATGACCCCGTCTGCCTTACAGATTGCAAACCCCACCACGCCGGGACCCACATGAGTCCCCACCACGGGCCCCAACTGGTTTTCCCATACTTCAACACAATTTAAATTTTCCTGCGCTTTAAGGCGCAGCTTACCAAGGATTTCAGGTTCGTTACCGTGGGTAAGATATACCAATACCTTCTCATCCTTAAATTGTTCCCGCGCCACCTGCACCAACCGGTTTAAAGCTTTATTCATTCCCCGCACCTTTTCCCGGGGGTGTATTTCCCCCTCCCTAATACACAAAAGAGGTTTCACATTCAAAAGTGTGCCCAAAAACGCCTGGGCCTTACCTATACGGCCACCCCGCTGTAAATAGTCCAGTGTATCCACCACAAAGTGCGTTTGCTGGTTTTCCATAATCCGCCGTATTAAAGATAATATTTCTTCCTTTGTTCCCCCTGCCCGGGCAACCCTGGCGGCGGCAAAAACCATCATTGCCAGGGGCACACTAACGGTTTGGGAGTCAATAATCTCCAGGTCTTGGTACCCCATTATCTTTTTGGCCAGCTGAGCCGATTGAAAGGTACCACTCATACGGGATGATATATGAATGGAAATAATGGAACTTTCCTTTTCAATAATGGGCCGGTAATACTCCTGGAACTCAGCCGGCGTAGGCTGGGACGTAGTGGGCAGGGTTGTGCATTTTTCCAGTTTTTGAAAAAAGTTACCGGGAGTTAAATCCACTCCGTCCCGAAATACCTCATCCCCGAAAAAAACCTTAAGAGGAACCACGGTTATATTGTATTCTTTGGCCAGCTCCGCGGGTATATCCGCCGTGCTGTCAGTTACTATTTTTACTCCGGGCATATAAGTCACCGCCTTATTCCACCGAGATCAAGAAATGATAAAGGGGCTGCCCCCCGTAATACATTTCAAAATCAATATCGGGATACTTATCCCCCAACATCTTCATTATTTCGTCCGCCTTATCACTGCTAACCTCCGCACCGAAAAAAAGACTCACCAGACTGCTGTCTTCTTCCACCATAGTATCGAGTAATTCACCGGTTACATGCTCCAATTGTGCACCGGCCGTGGAAAGCTTCCCTTCGGCAAGACCGATAAATTGTCCCTTTTTAACCTCCAAACCATCCGGGCTACTGTCGCGCACCGCTCGGGTGATCTCTCCCGTTAAAACATCCCGGAAAGACTGCTTCATTTTTTCCTCATTTTCTTCCAAACTCTCCAGGGGATTATAGCTGAGCAGCGCGGCTATACCCTGGGGAATGCTTTGGGTGGGTACAACCTTCACTGGCTTGCCGGCCATTTTGGAAGCTTGTTCGGCGGACATAATGACATTTTTATTATTCGGAAGTATTATTGCACCTTCGGCGGGTATGGAATTTACAGCATTGACAATATCTTCGGCACTGGGATTCATTGTTTGGCCGCCGTTAACCACGGCGTCCACTCCCATGCTTTGCAGTATTGTTGTTATCCCCTCTCCCAGCGCCACCGCCACAACACCAACCTTCTTCTTGGCCTCTTCAGTTTCTGATCGCATTTCCCGGTTCTGATCCTCCATATTGCTGATCTTTACATTCTGCAGCGCTCCGTATTTTAAGCCGCACTCCAGAACCAAGCCGGGATGATTGGAATGAATATGTACTTTAACCGCATTGTCATCACCCACAACAAGAAGGCAATCGCCGTAAGGCCCCAGTTCTTCCTGCAGAATACCTGTGGGAACCCGGTTGCCGTAGATTAAAAATTCCGTACAGTATGTATATTCCATCTCAGCGGCAAAATAATCCCCCGCCCTCATCTCCACGAATTCCTTTTGCTGGCTGGCGGCCAGGTCAAACAATTCAATATCCCGCTGGGCGGCAGCATCCTTTAGGGCACGAATTATTCCTTCAAGAATAGTGACCAACCCCTGTCCTCCGGCATCCACCACCCCGGCCTTTTTCAGAACCGGCAGCTGTTCAGGGGTATTGTCCAGGGCGACCTTAGCCCCCTTATAGGCATGTACCATAATCCTAACCAAATCCGAATATCGCCGCGCCAGTAGTTCAAAGGCTGCGGCCGTTTCCCGGCAAACAGTTAAAATGGTACCCTCCACCGGATCGGTCACAGCCTGGTAAGCTGCATCGGAAGCCAGGCGAAAGGCTCTGGCCACATCTTCCGCTCCGGCACTACCTCGCCCCTTTAGGGCATCAGCAAAACCCTTCATTATCTGAGAGAGGATAACACCGGAATTACCCCGGGCACCGTACAAACACCCGCGGGCAACGGCTTCGGCCACTTCCCCCACACCCGCACCGTCAATCCCCCTGGCTTCCTTAACCCCGGCCAAAAGGGTCAGATACATATTTGTCCCCGTATCCCCGTCCGGTACGGGAAAAACATTCAGGGCATCTATTTCAGCCTTGGATTTTGCCAGCAGGTTTACCCCCCCCACCAGCATCATCTTTAGATCTTCTCCATTAAAAGAATATATCTTCATGTCGATCCCTCCCGCATTCTCCATGGTAGTATTCTGCACCGTCGGGGCAAAACCTTTTCAAGTATGTCCAAAAGTCCCGGCGGCAACGGCACATAATTATCAACGGGAGCAGGATTTCTAGCTCCGTTAAGGAAAGGGATAAACGGGAGTGATTATTAAATGCACGATGCCGATGTAATCATCGCCGGTGCCGGTGTTATAGGTCTCAGTATCGCCTACAACCTGGCCCTGGCGGAAAAGGACTTAAAGATTGTGGTTGTGGAAAGGGAGAAACTCCCGGGTATGGGATCCACAGCTCAATGCACCGGTGGTATCAGACACCAGTTTACCACCAAGATAAATATACAGTTAAGTAAAATGAGTATGTCCTTTTTTAAAAATTTCAACTCGCACATGGGAATGCCCATTTTCTTACGTCAAAGGGGTTATCTCCTTTGCACGGGACAGGAAAAGCGACTGGCCGAATTTGAAGCAATGCTTAATTTAATGAAGAAATTGGATGTTCCCGCAGACTTTTGGAAAGAAAAACAAATTGGGGAGAAGTACCCCTTTATAAATACCAAGGATCTAAAAGGGGCAACCTATTGCCCCCTGGACGCTTACGCCGACCCGGGGAATGTGGTGCAGGGATTCTATAAACAGGCTGTCCGAAAAGGAGTGCATGTTCGTCTGGGTGAAGCGGTGGAGGAAATATTAACAGAAAACGGCCGTGTAAAAGGAGTGAAAACATCCAAACAAAAATTATGTGCCCCGGTAGTGGTAAATGCCACCGGGCCCTGGTTCACTCACCTGGCAAGCCTCGCCGGTCTTGATATACCGTCCCGGCCCTTCCGCAGGCAGGTTTATGTTTGCTCGCCAATGCAGGAGATCCCCGCAAAAAGTCCTTTAGTGGTGGATATGGATACGGGTTTTTACATGCACGTGGAAAAAAACGGCACCTTGCTGCTGGGGGGTACGGACAGGGATAACGCGCCCGGTGACAGTACAGCTGTGGATTGGTCCTGCCTTGATGATTTTATCGAAGCAGCGGTAAACAGGATTCCCGCCCTTGAAAACGCTGAGATAATGCGGGCATACGTAGGAATTAGATCACTAACCCCTGATTATCATGGGATACTGGGAGAAAGTATAAAACTGCCCGGTTTTTTCCTGGCGGGTGGATTTGGGGGACAGGGTTTTATGCACGCACCGGCAATCGGTCACATAACAGCGGAACTTATTACCGAAGGCAAGTGTAAACTTGTAGATGTTACAAAACTCTCACCGGACCGGTTCGGTACAAGTAGTGATAATGCAGAAACAGTAGTTTTTTAACCCAAAAGGGGACGGCCCTTTTTGAGCAGTCCCCCTTCCCCGACCCGTTTAATATGGTCTCTGTTCCATTTGATAGTTTTCACGCACGTTCATTTGCTGCGGTACGGTTGTCCTTTGGGGTGCCGTGGCGTTCATACGGGCAGGCTCAACTTGATACCAGTTCCTGTCATGCATAATATCGAATATTTGCTTTTGGAAATTAATCTCTTCATTATTAAGCTGGATAAAGGTATTTCTAATACGATCATTAGCTGCTTCGAGAACCCCTTGATGATAAGTGGTGGAGATAAGTTTGGTTCCCAAAAGCAGATCAGTTAACATATCCCTGTCATTAAATTGCAATTGGTGCACCTCCTTGTTTTTACTGTATACTTAACGGCTCTTTTACTGCATTGTGGTATAACCACCCTGGGTGGGTGCCTGCTGCTGCAGCATATTGTTTAAAGTACTAACGTGTCTCTGGCCCTTGTCAGCCATCTGCTGCAATAATCCTTTGATCGCCGGGTCCTGTACCTGGCCTAAATACATTTGCACTTTTTTTGCGCAGAGCTCTTCGGCCATCAACTGTTCCTGGATGGTGAGCTTCTCTTGCTCGGTTAGCTGGCCCAGATGCATGAAATCACCTCCTTTTTGAGAATGATTACATGCCTAGTTTTTGCCGTTCGTGACTTTTTATGTAAAAACCCCTGTTGGAAAAAACAGGGGTAAATTAATTTCTGCCCTTTAGTTTGGATTTAACCCTTCCCACCCATACCTGATCCATTTCCGCCTCTACAATTACACCGTCCTCTCCGTGCTTTTGGCTTAACACCATTCCTTTCCGGTGTACGATATCCAATACACTGCTTTTACTGTAGGGAATAGTAAACTTAACCTTCTTTCTCTCTTTCCCCAGGACATCCTCCACAACTGCCAACAGCCTATCCAATCCCTCTCCCGTGCGGGCTGATAAAGCCACCCAGGGTACCCCCGGGTCCGGGAGCACCTGTGCCTCCGTGGCAACATCCATCTTATTAAACACCATTACCACCGGTTTACCACCAACTTCCAGTGAATCCAACACCTCATTGACTGCCTCTATTTGCTCCGGGTAGCCGGGATGGGAGGCATCCACCACATGTAGCAAGAGATCTGCCTCAACAACCTCCTCCAGGGTCGCCCTGAAAGCGGCCACCAGGTGGTGCGGCAGGTTTTGTATAAAACCTACGGTATCAGTAAATAAAACCTCCTGGTTATTGGTGAGTTTCACCCTCCTGGTGGTGGGGTCCAGAGTAGCAAATAGTTTATCCTCCACTAAAACCTGTGCCCCGGTTAAGGTGTTTAAAAGGGTTGACTTTCCGGCATTTGTATAGCCCACCAGGGAAACAAGGGGCACGGGAATTTCCTTACGTCCCCGGCGTAACAGGTCCCGGTGACGTCTCACCGCTACTATTTCCCCTTTTAGATCCGCTATCCGCTTCCGGATTCTTCTTCTATCGATCTCCAGCTTTGTTTCGCCGGGGCCACGGGTGCCGATACCGCCTCCCAGGCGGCTCAGCTGCGCACCTATACCCATAAGGCGGGGTAGCATGTATTCCAATTGAGCCAGCTCCACTTGTAATTTTCCTTCCCTTGTTCGGGCTCTACCGGCAAAAATATCTAGAATAAGCTGGGTGCGGTCAAGAACCTTAACCTCTGTTATTCCTTGGAGATTATTGGCCTGTCCCGGCGATATTTCCCTGTCACAAATAATCATTCCGGCACCGGTCTCGGCACAGATATCCTTTAATTCTTCAGCCTTTCCGGGACCTATAAAGGTGGCGGGATGGGGACGTTTTCGCCTTTGTATCTGCACATCCGCCACCTGGGCACCGGCGGTTTCCGTAAGCCGGGCCAGTTCTTGCAAAGAATTTTCCACTTTCTCCCCGGTCATATCCGGAAGTTCCACGCCGATAAGAACTGCCTTTTCAGCAGTTCCAGTTTCCTGTTTTTCCAAACTATACTCCCCTTTAAAAAGCTATTATTTACAATTATAGCAGCTTTGAAGGATTATGTTCAGCTATTCGTTGTACTATTGCATACCGGCCCACCATTCAATGAAAAGGAGCCTGAAAAATATAACAGTATTAATGGATTTCTATTTTGGCATAAATCCACCGCTAAATAGTATTATTTAATGACAAATTTCCATTACGGGGGTGGTTGATTAGTTGGGAAAAAAGGTTATTTGTTTTTTATTGGCCTTGATTTTCAGCCTCTCTTTGGCCGGCGCTGCGTGGGCGGGTTACTCCATAACCATTAGCAAAGCCAGCAATAAGCTGGCCCTTTATAAAGACGGTACACTGGTGAGAATATTCCCGGTAGCCACAGGCAAACATCCTTCCTTCACTCCAGAGGGCAAATTTACCATTGCCTCCAAACTGGTGAATCCATACTATGGCAAGGGTAACATTCCGGGGGGAAGCCCAAACAATCCATTGGGTCCCCGCTGGCTGGGGTTGAGCATAGGCGGGGGAGGCACATATGGAATTCATGGTAATAATAACCCCGCTTCCGTCGGTACATACGCTTCCGCCGGGTGCATTCGCATGTATGACAAGGACGTTATCTGGCTTTATGATCGTGTTCCCATAGGAACTCCGGTAACCATTAATAACACACCCATAAATGAAGTTGCGGTTCCCGAGAAACCCAAACCAAAACCCAAACCCATAAAATTGCTGGTAAACAACAAAATAATTCCCCTGCCCGGCGACAAGGTACCCAAAGAAAGGGATAACCACATTTTTATTCCTTTGCGGCCCGCCGCCGAAAAACTGGGCTACAAATTAATATGGCATTACGAGTATGACATAATGGAAATTGTGCGGAAGGGACAGCAATCATTTATCGACATTGACGGAGATACCACTGTAGTTCACGGCAGGTTTCACAGGCTCCCGGCGGGTCCTTTGTTCCAGAAGGACACCTTATATGTTCCCCTGGAGTTTTTCAACCTTTTTGCGGAAATTACCGCCCGGTGGGATAATGATGTTAGAGAGGTCACGCTGGTGTCAAACTGACTCCAGCCAAGGGTGCCCGCTCCGGTGGTTGTCTATTCATTTGTAATGCACAACAATCAGATTTGTAATCATCCTCAGGTCCCTCATAACCATGGGGGACCTCTTTTTACAAATCCACTTTCAACCCCGCTTTTTCTGCTTTTTCCAATGCCCTGTCAAACTCCCGTGGAGTGATACGGCGATTCAGTTCCGGGTACTTAAATGCCTTATGGGCCGGGTAATACTGCTCCATTACATTTACACAGGTGGAGGGGGAAATCTCCCCGGCCAGGAATTGCATTACCGCACCGGAACCGGAAATATCTCCGGGCAGCACCAGGTGCCTCACCAGCAATCCCCTGGTGGCAAGCCCTTCTTCATTAACCTGCAGGTCCCCCACCTGCCGGTGCATTTCCTTTACCGCTGCCTTTACAATGTCATAGTATTGAGGTGCTTTGGCATATTTCTTACCCATTTCATTTGACCCGAATTTAATGTCCGGCATATAGATATCTATTACCCCATCTAAAAGGCGTAAAGTATGCAGGGCATCGTATCCCCCTGTATTGTAAACAATGGGTATATCCAAACCACCCTCCACCGCAGTAACCAAAGCAGCCAGGATTTGTGGCACAAAATGGCTGGGAGAAACTAGATTAATATTGTGACAACCCCTTGCCTGGAGTTTTAACATTATCTCCCCCAATTCCTGTGCTTCAACCTCCCGGCCTTCATCATGTTGGCTAATATCACAATTCTGGCAAAATACACAAGAAAGATTACAATGGGCGAAAAAGACGGTTCCCGATCCTCTGGTCCCCGATAAAACATCCTCCTCCCCGTGATGCGGACCGTATGTACTTATTACTGCATTCCCTGGAGCACGGCAAAAACCCAGTTCCCCTTCCAGGCGGTTCACGTGACAGTCCTGCGCGCAAACATTACAATCTTCCAGCATCTCAATGGCCAGGGCAGCCCTCCTGCGCAATTCTTCCACCGAAATTCTAATACCCATATAATCTCTCCCCCTGATGCCGTAAATCGTCAATTATATTATACCCGTTGGCAAAAAGAGAATGTCAGTTTGATACTGCAGGACTCGACTTTTTTCTCAATGATATGCTGTAATAAGCAGGAAAATGGTATAACTGGCAGCGAATAACTAATTCGCAGTTTTATTTACGGGGTGCATATTATGATTGACATTAAAGAATTGGACAAGGTAATTGATAATACCCTCAGAGCCCTGGAAGAGGGTAAAAAACAGCTCTATGACATTGCGGAAAATACCCGGGAAGAATACCAAAGCGCATGTAAGGATTTGGAAAAATCCAAGGAAGAGGTCTCCCGCATTATAAAGCGGGTGGAGAAAATGGAAAAAAAGGAAAAAAAGGCTCGAATAAGGCTCATGGAAGTCCACCGCGATTTTTCCAGATACACGGAGCAGGATGTAAAGGCAGCGTACCAAGAAGCCCAAAACCTCCAGCTCATGGTATATGATTGGAGACACCAGGAAACCATGGCCTGTTTTAAAAGGGATCAGCTGGCCCGGAGAGTAAAACATTTGAAGGAAACGTTACAAAAAGCAGAAAATATGATGTCTCACCTGGGTGTGGTTTTCAATTATCTCAGCAGTGACCTTCAATTAGCATCGGATAAAATAAACGAATTACAGCAAATGCAACAAATGGGTGTTAATATCATAAGAGCCCAGGAAGAGGAAAGGAAAAGAGTAGCCCGGGAAATTCACGACGGGCCCGCGCAACTTTTAGCCAATATTGTTATGCGGGCTGAGTTTTGTCTTAAGCTTCTGGAAGTGGAACCAAGGCGGGTTAAGAAAGAGTTGCAATGTCTGCAAGAGTCAGTGCGCCAGAGCCTGCACGATGTACGAAAAATTATTTTTGACTTGCGCCCCATGGTACTGGATGACCTGGGGTTGATAGCCGCTTTAAAGCGCTATCTGACTGATTATAAGGAACAAAACAATGTAAGAACGGAAATGGTTTGTATAGGCCCCAACAAGCGAATGCCGGTCACCACCGAGGTTGCGGTATTCCGCATCATCCAGGAATGTCTAAATAATATCCAAAAGCATGCCAAGGCTAAACACGCAGTTATTAAAGTAGAGATGCTTGAAGACAAGCTTAATGTAACGGTACGAGATGACGGACAAGGATTTGAATTACAATCCGTTAAGAATAATAAAAGCAGTCAAGAAGGATATGGCCTGGTCAACATGAGGGAGCGCGCGGGACTTTTAAACGGAAAACTAGATATTATAAGTTCCCCCGGCAAAGGTACAACAGTTCATCTTTCTGTGCCTGTTACCGAATGGTTTGACAGTCCCCCCAAGGAAAAATAAATGAAAGGTGTTAAAAAGTACGTAAAAGGGGTTGCCTATGAAAAATAAAAAAATAAAGGTTGTAGTCGCTGATGACCACGCGTTAATTCGTGAAGGACTGTGTCGAATTCTTTCCCTGGACCCATCCATATTATTGGCGGGCGAAGCGGAAAACGGTAACCAGGCTGTGAAAATGGCCTTTAAAGAAAATGCAGATGTGGTCCTGATGGATATAAACATGCCGGAAATGAACGGAATTGAAGCCTGCAGAGCTATTAAAGAAAGATCACCCAAAACCCAGGTAATTGCCCTGACCATTCACGAGGATGAAGAATATCTTTTTGAAATGATTCGTTCCGGAACAGCAGCCTACCTCCTGAAGGATGTAAGCCCCGATCAGCTCATTGATACTATTAAAGGAGTTGCCAAAGGAGAGTCATTTATCCCGCCAAAGCTTATGGCCCGGGTATTCCAAGAATTTAACCGGCTTTCCTCCGATTCCGGTGATGAAAACCACGGGCTTACCAAAAGGGAGCTGGAAGTACTGGAGCTGGTGGCCAAGGGTGACAATAACAAATCAATTGCAGAAAAGCTGTTTATAAGCGAAAAGACAGTGAAAAATCACTTAACCAATATCTTTCAAAAACTGGAGGTAACGGACAGAACCCAAGCCGCCCTGTACGCCATAAAAAATAAAATTGTAGAGATTTAAGCCCGTTTCTTAATTACGAAACGGGCTTTTCATTTGACTTGACATTTCTCAATATTTCGTCAACTGATGGTGCCCCGGTCCCATTTATCTTCGGGAAAGCGGTCCCTCAACAAACCATACCGGCGGTTCATGTAAAACCACTTAGAAAATGCTAAACTAGACTCACTTTAAGCAGAAGAGTTCCACCGGAGGTGGTGCTAACGGGAGTTCTCAGACTCTGGGGTGAAGAAAGCGGACAAGGAATGATTGAATATGCACTTATTATTGTCTTTATAGCCCTTGCATGCTTTACCGGACTGAAACTAATGGGACAAATTCTATCCGAATTGATTAAACAGGCTGCTCAAGAACTTGAAAATTAATCAAGAAAGGTGGTTTAACAATGAAGGTTTTACTAAAAAGGTTAGTTTCTGAAGAACAGGGACAAGGTATGGTTGAGTACGGGCTGATAATTGCACTGGTGGCAGTAGTTTTAATTGGCGCACTGGTAGGTTTACAAGGCGGTTTATCCGAGATCTTTAAAGACGCAGAAAACGAATTGAAAAACCCATCAACATCTTAACTAACTTATTAAAATGATTGAGCATTACGAAAAGGTTTTACCACTGGCCCTACTTTCTTGTAGGGCCAGTTTAGCAACTGAGACAAAAGCGAAGGGATTGATTTATTATGGCCCCGGAGATATTGCTACTGGCCGTATTATCCATTTGCCTCTACACAGACCTGCGATACAAAAAAATATATAACATAGTAATTTTCCCGGGTATCATAATTGCCCTGGTTTATCACTTTGCAATGGGCGGAATACCGGAACTATGGTTCGGTATCAAGGGCTTTTTACTGGGCATGGCGCTTTTGCTTATTCCCTTTGCTCTTGGCGGTATGGGAGCGGGAGATGTGAAACTACTCGGCTTTATCGGAACCTGCTGCGGTCCGTCCTTTGTATGGCTCGCATTTCTAGCCACCGCTCTATCGGGTGGCTTGATGGCTATATTTATACTCATAAAGAACAAAAAACTATTATCAAGCCTGAAGGCAGTATGGTACACTTTCTTTTCTTTTTTTGGTGTCACCCCCCGGGTTAACATGCTGGGAACACTGGAAGCCCAAAATGCAATTGCTTTCCCCTACGGGGTGGCCATAACCACAGGTACAATAGTGGCTTATCTTATGAGGTGACAGATAATGTTTTTTCAACTAGTTAAATTACTACGAAGATCCGGGCGAGGACAATCCCTCGTAGAAATAGCCCTGGTACTGCCGATTTTGTTAATTGTCCTTTTTGGCGTCCTGGAATTCGGCCGAATTTTCCACTCCTACCTGGTAGTTACACACGCAGCAAGAGAGGGCGCCCGGTACGGAATTATAAGCAAGGATGTGGGCGCAATAAAACAAAAGGTTCAGGATGCATCACCGGGAATAACACTGGACTTGAATAATATAGAAGTTAACCCCTCCAGTAATTTAACTACCGGCGTCCCCCTTACCATTTCCGTAGAATATCAGGTAGACCTCTTTACCCCGGTTCTGGCTGGTATTATACCCAACCCCGTAACCATTTCGTCCTCCAGTACCATGCGGGTGGAATGAGAGGTGTAATTAATGTCAGACTGCTTTCGTGATTTGAACAAAGATGAAAGGGGGCTTGCCCTGGTATTGGTGGCAGCGGCCATGACAGTGATTCTGGGCTTTGCTGCTCTGGTGGTGGACATAGGGTCGATGTATCTTACCAGGAGCCGCCTTATCAATGCCTGTGACGCCGCCGCCCTGGCAGGGGCACATGAACTGGGTAACGAAACCGGATCAGAACTTGACGCCATGCAAGAGGCAACTGTTTACCTGGAGCACAATAATGTTATAGCCGGTGAAGACAGCTTCCAAATTGTGGTTAATAACAACACTATTACAGTGGAATCTTCTCGCGCTGTAAATTATATATTTGCCCGGGTGCTGGGATTTACATCCAATACCATAAAGGCCAAAGCTGCGGCAATTTACGGACCGGTCAATGCCGTTAGTGGGGTAACGCCCTTTGCAATCCCGGACCAGGAACTGGTTTTTGATAAGCAATATGTGCTTAAGGAAGGTTCCGGTGAAAGTGTGGATGACGGTTTTAGAATCAGGGGCAATTTCGGTGCACTGGCTCTGGGAGGAACCGGAGCAAGCATATATGAAGAAAATTTAAAATATGGCTATGGCGGCCCGGTTAACGTGGGGGACATGGTTACCATAGGAGAAATGGTGGAGACAGAGCCGGGAAATATGTCCGGTCCAACCTATGACGGGGTGACCTACCGCATGAACCAGTGCACACATGGATGCACTCCACAGAACTATGAAACCGAATGCCAGAGGATAATTATTGTACCCGTCTTCGACCCTGAAACATTAGAGGGAGGCAAGGATGATGTTTTAATAGTAGGATTTGCATCTTTCCTACTGGAGGGAGTAGATGGAACAGGGAACCAATCCGAAGTAACCGGGACATTCCTGCAAATGGCCCCACCTCCTAAAACTTCTTATACTGTTAACCCCGACGCTCCGGATTACGGGCTCCACGCCGCAAAGCTGGTAGAGTAAAACTGAAACAAGGAGACGGCAACATGAAAAATAAGCTCATTTTATTATTGGCCATCGTCTTTGCCCTAGTGGCCGCCTTCGGAACATATAAATACCTTGAAAACTTGAAACAGACATACCGGGAGTCTGGAAATTACACCAACGTGGCAGTGGCTGCCACTCACATCCCGGCCAAAACTCCTATCACTGAAAACATGTTAAAATTTATCGAAGTTCCGGCGGACTATATATTACCGGGTTCAGTTGTTGACCCTAAGGATGCCCTGGGCAAGCTCGCCCGGACCGATATTTTTCCCGGAGAACAGATATTGCAAAAAAAGCTTATCAGTAAAGATGATCCTTTAGGAGGGCTGTCAACAAAAATTGCCCCGGGGCAAAGAGCCACCACCATTGCGGTAGACCAAGTATCCGCTCTGTCGGGATTAGTCACTCCCGGGGATAAGGTTGACGTGGCGGTCACTCTTGCCGGAGACGGTGATATTTTGACTACTACAGTACTTTACAATATACCGGTCCTGGCCATTAACAAAAATACCAGCCCTAATAACGACAAGGATAAGTCAAACCCGGCAACTGCTACTCTTATGCTAACTCCAACCCAGGCTCAGGAACTCATACTGGCAACAGAGACAGGCTCGGTACGTTTACTGCTCCGGGCACCGGATGACAATAAGGCAGCTGGTATACCTCCGTCCCGGAAAAATGATCTTTTACATTAAAGAAAGCTGAGGTGTTTATTTTGAACCCCATAACTGTACTCATTGCCGACGATATTGCCAATACCCGGGAAGATATAAAAAGGTTATTATATTTTGAAGACGATCTGGAAGTAATCGGCGAGGCCGGTGACGGCGAGGAAGCAGTTGCCATGGCTCAGGAACTTCAGCCCGACATAATACTCATGGATATAAATATGCCCCGGCTGGACGGAATAGGGGCCACAGAAGCCATTTCCATGGAAGCGCCACAATGCGCAATCATAATTATTTCTATCCAGGGGGAACAGGAATATCTCAGGAAGGCCATGACAGCCGGCGCCCGGGAATTCCTGGTTAAACCGTTTTCCGCCAGTGAACTGGCGGAAACAATCCGGAGGGTTTATGAAAACCACCAAAAAAGGAGCATTTATTTTCAACTACCGGCCAAGGAAAAGGAAACCAATTCCCCCGGAAAATCACAGGGACGTATAATTACTTTCTTTTCCACCAAAGGGGGAACGGGTAAAACCACATTGGCCACAAACCTGGCAGTCTGTCTTTCCCAGGAAACCAAGAAAAAGGTGGTTTTAGTGGACTTGGATTTGACTGCAGGGGATGCAGCAGTACTGCTAAACATAAGTATTAAAGGAACCATAGTGGATCTGGTACAGGAACAAGAAGCAATGGATTTCTCCCTTATCGATTCCTTTTGTGTTCCCCATCTTTCAGGAACCAAACTACTCCCTGCTCCCACCAGTCCCGAACAGGCCGAATTGGTGCAACCCGAACATGTGGAGGAAATGCTGCGCGTTCTAAAGGACAACTATGACTACATAGTCATAGATACCGCCCCGGTTTACAGCGAAATTAACCTGGGTGTACTGGAATCCAGCGATCAGGTGGTACTGGTATTAACACAGGAGCTTCCCAGCCTGAAACAAACCACCACAGCATTAAAGATACTGGATACATTAAACTATGCGCCGCGGGTGCGGGTGGTCCTCAACCAGTATAGTAGCGAGGCCGGAATTAAGACATCGGATCTGGAAAAAAGCATAAACGGCAACTTATCCGCAATTATTCCGGATGACCGTAAAACTGTTCGCAATGCCATAAATAAGGGACTTCCCTTTGTAATGTCCCAGACCGGCAGCCGGGTTGCCCTTTCTGTAAGGGAAATGGTGGCAACACTAAACCTGGCCGGCCCGAAGGAAAGAACGGAAGAAGAAATACCTAAAAAATCACTTATCAGCAAATTCTTTAGCTTTTAATTATTGGGGTGAGACCTATGGCTTTACTGGAACGCTTGGAGGCTCAAAGAGCGGGAAAAAACAGCCGGGACAGCAAAAAAGAAAACTCCCCGGCCGTTTCCGATCCCTACGGGGAATTAAAATCCGAACTGCACAAAAAAGTGGTAGCCGGTCTAAAGGATTTACAGAACGAGGAAAAGGAAGACAACGAATCACTGGCCCACCACATAGAACAATTAGTGGAACAACTACTCACCGAGGAAGAGGGTAAACCCATCCCTCGCCTGGAACGGATGCGTCTGGCCCGGGAACTTATTGACGAAATCACCGGCTTTGGACCCATCAATTCCCTGCTGGAGGACCCGGAAGTCAATGAAGTAATGGTTAACGGACCGCACCAGATTTATGTGGAAAAAAAGGGCCGTCTTGTTCAAGCCAATGTGCGCTTCAAGGACGATGCCCACGTAATGCATATTATTGAACGCATGGTTGCACCCCTGGGGAGGCGGATCGATGAAAGCATGCCCATGGTGGACGCCCGTCTCCCCGACGGTTCCAGGGTCAATGCCGTTATACCGCCCCTGGCGCTGCACGGGCCAACAATAACCATCCGCAAATTTTCCCGGGATCCCTTCCAGGTTGAGGACTTAATCAATTTTGGTACCCTCACCGAGCAGATGGCCCAGTTTCTTGAAGCCTGTGTAAAGTCACGTTTGAACATTGTGGTTTCCGGGGGCACGGGTAGCGGTAAAACTACCTTTTTGAATGTTCTTTCCTCCTTCATTCCCCAGGGCGAGCGTATAATAACCATTGAGGACGCGGCCGAATTGCAGCTGCACCAGCAGCACGTACTAACGCTGGAAAGCCGCCCGCCGAATATCGAGGGAAAGGGAACCATTACCATACGGGACCTGGTTCGAAATGCATTACGCATGCGACCTGACCGCATAATTGTAGGTGAGGTGCGCAGCGGTGAAGCGCTGGATATGCTCCAGGCAATGAATACCGGGCATGACGGTTCATTAACCACGGGACACGCTAATTCACCCAGGGATCTACTCTCCCGCCTTGAAACAATGGTCCTTATGGCCGGTATGGAATTACCCGTAAGGGCCATCCGAGAACAGATAGCATCTGCAGTGGATATTATCATTCAACAAAGCAGATTCAGGGACGGCACCCGGAAAATAACACATATCACCGAAGTTCAGGGTATGGAAGGAGATGTAATTATCCTTCAAGATCTTTTCCGTTATAAACAACAAGGGGTGGATCAAGAGGGCAAAATAAAGGGGCAATTCCATCCCACGGGCATACGGCCGAAGTTTATGGAACAAATTGAAGCAGCCGGTTTTAAGCTGCCGCCCCAAGTATTTGAATCATCCTTTTTATAGGGGGCAACCGGTATGGAATCAACAACAATCGCTATATTGGTTTTTATTACAGCAATCCTTCTGATACTGGGGATTCACCAGCTGAGAAGCGCTGAAAAGAATCTGGTAGCCAAACGTTTAAAACGTATTAGTACCCATCAGGTCAAGGAAAAAATAAATGACTTAAAACCCAACGGAGATCATACAGAATACTGGCGCCGTTTCCTTGCCGCATCCAGCAGATTATTTTTGGCCCGACGCCTGGGGGCACTGGTGGAAAAACAGCTCACGGAAGCGGATGTACCGTTACGGGGCGAGGAATTTGTAGTGCTTGTGGCGGCCACGGGTTTTGTTTCCGGAACATTTTTCGGGCTGATAACAATGAGCGTTGCCACCGGAATAATAGCTTTCATTGCTGCCTGCCTGATTCCATTTTTGCTTGTGCGCGCAGCCCACACCCGCAGGTTGGTGGCCTTTAATACTCAAATAGGAGATGCCCTTTCTATAATATCCAATTCCCTGCGCTCGGGGTTTAGCTTTTTACAATCAATGGACATGGTGCGCCGAGAAATGCCGGATCCCATTAGCAAAGAATTTTCCCGCACCTTTCGGGAGATCAACCTGGGCACATCCACTGAAGAAGCGCTGCAAAATTTGGCTGAACGGGTAAACAGTGAGGATATGGAGTTAATAGTAACTGCGGTATTGATCCAGCGGCAAGTGGGAGGAAACCTGGCAGAAATACTGGACAATATCGGTAATACCATACGGGAGCGCATTCGCATTAAAGGGGAAATAAAAACCCTTACCGCCCAGGGACGCATATCCGGGCTGATAATCAGTCTTTTACCCATTGTTTTGGCGGTAATAATGTCTGTCCTTAACCCTGAATACTTAATGACCCTTTTCACCGCCCAAGCCGGAAAACTGATGCTCCTGGCGGCTGTTTTCGGTGAATTGTTAGGTATTTTATTAATCAAACGAATAGTCAATATCCAGGTGTAGGGGGACAAACATGATTTATTTAACTCTATCGGGGGTATTCGGTGCAGTATTAACCCTAACTATTGCCTTACACAGGCTGCTTTTTGGAGAACGGCTTAAACTGGTGCAAAGGGTTGACAAGGTATTGGGCAGTAATAATGAGCCTGTATCGGCACGGGAACAAGAATTATCAATCCCGCTCTATCAAAGGGCTGTAAAACCTTTACTCACACAATTAGCCGGCCTTTTAACCCGTTTTATCCCTGCAGCCCGTGAGGCTTCACTGGCACGGAAAATGATGGAGGCCGGCAATCCGGGTAATTTAGCCCCCCGGGAGTTACTGGTGGTAAAATACTTGCTGGCTGTTGGGGGAGGTACCACCCTCTGGTTATTAGCCGGCTTAATAAACTTCAGCACGGCCCAATGCATCCTTTTTGCCGCGGCAGGAATACCAATTGGCTGGATACTTCCTGATATTATCTTAAAATCCCGCGCCCAAAGGCGAAAGGATGAAGTAGAGAAAAATTTGCCTGATGTGCTTGACCTGCTTACCGTAAGTGTGGAAGCGGGACTGGGGTTTGACGGCGCCCTGGCAAAGGTCGTTGAAAAATTCAAGGGCGTGCTGGCAGACGAATTTTATCAGGTACTACAAGAGGCCCAAATGGGTAAGCCCCGCCGGGAAGCCCTGAGGGACATGGCCAACAGAGTGGCGGTTGATGACTTATCCAACTTTGTGGGATCAGTTATACTGGCGGACAAACTGGGTATCAGTATAGGGAACGTTCTGCGCCTGCAAAGCGGGCAGATGCGCCAAAAAAGGCGCCAGCGTGCAGAAGAAAAGGCTATGAAGGCACCTGTCAAAATGCTCTTACCCATGGTGTTATTCATTTTTCCGGCGATATTTATAGTCCTCCTGGGCCCGGCAGTTATTAATATTATCAAAGCTTTTGCCAAATAAGGATTTTATAGAGGGAGGGATAGAATTGATGAAAAATATCAATACCGGAGAAATACTTGCCACTAACTTGGAATTTGCCACGACATTCCCGGCCCGGTTTAAAGGACTCATGGGAAGAAGGTCTTTTCCGGAGGGAACAGCGCTGGTTATCAAACCTTGCTCGGCAATACATACCTTTTTTATGCGGTTTCCCATTGATGTACTCTTCTTAAATGCAAATCTTGATGTTTTGGCGGTAATATACAATATGTCCTCCTGCAGGTTTTCCCAAAGGGTAAAGGGCGCCCGCATGGTGGTGGAATTCCCCGGCGGGACCATATCCAAAACCAATACCATGCCCGGGCATAGGATTATTATTCAATAGCGAGGTGAATCCAATGAAAATTAAAGGAGTTAAGAAAGCTAAACCTCCCTCCAGGGAGCTTTTCAAGGGTTTTTCCCTTACCTTTCGCATCAGCCTGGGTATCACCTTACTTATCACAATGCTTATGGCTGCGGTGGGATTTGCCACCTTCATTCGAGACCGCGATGCTTTTATGGAAGAAACCTATTCCAGAGGCTGGTCCACGGTGAGAACCATACAAACCCTATCCTCTATCCAGCTAAAACATCAAAACTACAGAGTACTCAATGATGTCACCACAGATTTGGCCGGGGACAACTTTATTAAAGAAGCGGCAATTTTGAACAGCGAAGGGTACTTTGTAGCCCACAATAACCAGGACAAGCTGAGCCGTCCTGAGCAAGGGCGCAAAATAACGGAATTGCTGGGCGACAGGGACAGGTATAGCGGCTACTTGACCGACAGCCAGGGAAATACCAACGCCCTCACCTTTGCCGCCCCAATAAAAGAAAAAGACGGTATACTACTGGGGTATGTCTATCTGGTGGTGGATATATTACCGGTACAAATACATCTACAGGAAACAATGAAGAATATACTTTTTAATTTTATTTTAGCCGCCTTGGCCGGTATGATTCTTACCCGCCTGATTGTTTTGCGGTCGGTCCACCGCCCTGTACAGTCCCTCGTCAAGGTCACCGAAAAGGTTTCCACCGGGGATTTCTCTCAACAAGTGAAAATTAATACCAAGGATGAATTGGGACGCCTGGCACAGGCATTCAATACCATGAGCGACCAACTGGGGGTGCTTTTCGATTCCATTCGCAGTACGGTAAATGCAATGGGACACACTTCAAATTTAATTATAGAGCGTTCAAAGCAGTCAGATGAAGAAGAGATGTACAGTAAAACACGACAAAGGGAAATGATGAAGGAGATAAACTCCGCGGCCAAAAAATTAACCCGTATGTCAGATAAACTGAATTCTTTGGCCTTACAGTTTAAAACCGAAAGCACCGATAAGTAACCATAATTGAATAGTCGCATATTTCACCGGAAATAATCTATTGCCGGGCAGGAACAGAAATATTAAAATAGAAACTGTTCGATATTAATACGCATCTTATGTTTGGAGGAACTGCCATGGCTGTTAAAATACTGGTGTTTTCGGACTACCTTTGACCCTTTTGCTATATCGGGGAAAAAAGGCTGGAGAAACTAAAGGGGAAATATGATATACGGGTGGAATGGAAAGCATACGAACTCATGCCCGAAGGCAGACCACGACCCACTTTGGAGCAGTTGAAAAAGGGTTTTGAGAGTTTTAAAAGGACAGCTGCCAAAGAAGGACTGCAGGTCAACTTCAACCCCCACTTCAGCTCCTCCCGGCTGGCCCTGGAAGGTGCCAAGTACGCGCAAGAAAAGGGTAAATTTGAAGCATATAATCAAAGATTGTTTGAGGCTCAATTTGTAAAGAGCATGGATATTGCCGATTTAGATGTCTTGACCAACATAGCCGAAGATGCCGGCCTGAACCGGCACGACTTTTGGTCCGCCATGGAAGAACGGCGCATGAAAGAGGCCGTGGAAGCCGACCTGGCTGAGGCTAAAAGGCTCGAAGTGATGGCGGTACCCACATTTTTTATTGGAGAAAGCAGAATAGTGGGTGCTCAACCCGAAGAAGCATTCATCAAAAAGTTAGGGGTCAGACCCTTAACTTATTAACTTATTCAAACCGGGCATTAAAAAAGGGGGTTTACCCCCCTTTTTTTATACGTTGAACCTTATATTTAATATGTCCCCATCCTTGACCTCATAATCTTTACCTTCCAGGCGGACCAGCCCTTTATCCTTGGCCGCCGCCATGCTGCCGCACTCCTTTAAATCGTTGAAATGTATTACCTCGGCCCGGATAAAACCCCTCTCCAGATCATTATGTATTTTCCCGGCCGCCTTGCGGGCCACGGTCCCTTTTTTTACGGTCCAAGCCCTTACCTCATCCTCCCCCACCGTGAAGAAGGACATCAATCCCAGCCGGTCATAGGCAGCGCGGGCCAACCGGTCAATTCCTAACTCCTCGATTCCCAGATCCTCCATAAATATTTCCCGGTCTTCTTCGGGTAACTGGGCAATTTCCATTTCGGTCTGTCCGGATACTTCAATAACCCTGGTTTCCTTCTGCTCTGCCCAGGCCTCTAATTCCTTCTTTTTGGGATATTCACCCTTTTTAAATTGCTCTTCATCTGTGTTTACTACTAAAATTATTGGCTTTTCACTAAAAAAGCTATAGTTCTGAAGGATTTCCCTTTCATTTTCACTTAAATCCAACTGGCGCAAAGAAACCTCGTTTTCCAGGGCATCCTTTAGCTTTTCCAGCACTTCCAGCTCTACGAGGGCTTCCTTTTTAATTTTTTTTCCGCCCCGGATGCGCTCAATTCTTTTTTCAACCAAATCCAGGTCAGCCAGTAATAGCTCCAAATTTATAGTTTCCACATCCCGAAGCGGGTCAATTCCTCCTTCGGCATGCAGAACATCGGGGTTTTCAAAGGCCCTCACCACGTGCACCAAAAGGTCTGCATTGCGTATGGAATCCAGAAACCGGTTACCAACCCCCTTGCCCTGGCTGGCCCCCTGCACCAGACCCGGTACATCACTGAATTGGATTTGGGCATAGATGGTTTTCCTGGGGTTGAACATTTCAGAAAGGTAATCTATTCGTTTATCGGGCACCTTGGCCATACCCACATTGGTTTCGGTTTTGCCCGTCAAGTAATTGGATGTTTCCACTCCGGCATTAGTTACCAAATTGAATATGGTTGTTTTGCCCACCATGGGCAGCCCTACTATTCCAATTTCCACCAGCGTCACTCCCGCTCTTTATTTCTCTTGGGTCCTTAAGAATTTTAGCACATTTCTTGTTTCAGCGTAAAGTTTTCTTCCATATAAGGTCATATAAGTCGTGTCTTCTCAGATTCAAGAGGGGAATCTGCCGGCGCACCTTTTCTACCCGTTCCAGGTCTATCTCCGCTATAATAATCTCCTCACCCTCACCGGCCTCCGCCATTATTTCTCCCCAGGGTTCCACAATCATGGAATGACCGTAAATAACGTACCCTGCCTCGGGATCCCTGGCCGGAGAAGCAGCGGCCAAATAGACCTGGTTATCCACCGCCCGGGCCCGCATGGTCATCTCCCAGTGAGCGGGTCCACTGGTGGTATTAAAAGCCGCGGGAACTACAACCAGCTGTACCCCGTCCAAGGCCAATAGGCGAATCAATTCCGGAAACCGTACATCAAAACAGATTACAACACCCACACGGCACATACCGGTATCAAAAACAGCAAGCTTCTCACCGTAACCAATTGTACTGGATTCCTTAACCCTGGGTCCTCCGGGTAAATCCACATCAAAAAGGTGCATTTTACGGTAACGCCCCAGCAGATTTCCCCGGGGTCCGAAGGTGAAACTACTGTTATATACGGCTTCCCCTTCCCTTTCGGGTATGGATCCCCCCACCAGGTAGATTTGCTTCTCCATTGCCGTTTCCCTTAACATGGCTATAGTTTCCCCGCTTTTAAATTCTTCGGCATAAGCGGGAAATAATTTAGTCTGATAAGGACAGTTGAACATTTCCGGCAGTATCACCATGCGGGCGCCTCTGTCCGCCGCTTCCCTCACCATTTCCGCCGCCCGCTGAATATTCCTTTTTTTATCCCCGGTGACATTAAGCTGGCATATAGCCAAACCGAAACCAGCCACGCAAAAAACCCCCTCTGTTAAAAAAACCCCTGCTAAAAGCAGAGGTTTTTTCTCACTTTGAGAATTCAATTAAACCTGTACAACTTCCTTTACTTCCGGCACGTGTTGCTTGAGCACCCGCTCAATCCCCTGTTTCAGGGTCACTGTGGCCATACCTCACCCGCTGCAAGCACCCTTTAATCTTACTTTGACAACCCCGTCTTCCGATACTTCAACAAGCTCGACATCGCCACCGTCCCTCTGCAGGGCCGGGCGGACTTTTTCCAATACTTCTTTAACCTTCTCAAGCACTGCGCTCGACCTCCTTTCTGCGCTAAACTTAGTATATCATTAAAAATAACTCTCTATGTGCAATGCACAAGACAAACTTATTGCTATTTTAACTTTAATTACCTTGATTGACAAGTAAGAAAATGGAATAAATATCATTGCAATTTAAAATTAACATTCAATATCCTAAAATCCTCCCTTGAATACTCCACGGATATATCACGTTCCCAAATTTCGGAATCCAAAACTTCCCCTGCGGATTCTATTTTTATTAAGGCTTTATCATATTCAGAAGAGGGAAATCTTAACTTAAGTACCTTTTGTTCCTCACTTATTAATTCCCCGGCATGATTTTTCATTATATCTAATACAAATGTTTTGGCCTGCTCCAAATCTTGCACCCGCAGTGTTAGCTCTCTGTCGGTGTCAGAAGCTTCCCCGGGCTTCAAATCCTCACCGCCCTCAGGTACGATTGCCGTCATACTTACCTCCTGTTGACTATCCCCGCGGGAAGTTGATTCTTTTTGACCGGTGTCTTTGGGAGGAAGTGCCATTATGCTTACCTGCTGATCATCACCGTTAGAAAGGGGCTCTCCGCCGGGTACTTTAGGTTCCGGATCCCCGGGAGCTTCCATTACCGGGCTGCTGCTTGCCGGCTCTTCACCCTTTTCTCCGGTGGATAATTGTCTCGCCTCGCCGGCTCCGGCTTCAAAGGTGCTTTCCAAGCCTTGCTCCAAATCCCGGGAAAGATTTTCCCGGCCGGCACTTTCGGTTTGTTGTATATTATGAGCTATTTCCTTTTGGGCCCAGGGCAGGGGGAAGCCATGCATAACAGCAGCTATTCCCAGGGTCAAACAAATTACAACGGCCACTGCGGCAAACCTGGTCCAGCGTCTTATATAATAATTTCGGGGGGAACCGTGTACCACACCCCCGGAGGATATTTGCTTTCTCAAAGAGGCTCTAAATTCAGGTGGGGGGGACAATTCAGGCAACTGACGCAGGAGGCCTATTGCCCTTTGGAGTTCGGCGAACTCCGCCCCGCACGCGTCACATTCTTGTAAATGGTCAGACACTTCCTGCTTCTGGATTGTTTCCAGCCGGTCATCCATGTATGCGGATAAAAGTTGCCTGACTTCCTGACATTGCATGATTCTTTCCCCCTTTTACCTGACTAGACGCCCACCTTAATCATAAAGTTCCCCGGCAGCTTTCATTTTATTTTTGAGGGCAGACCTGGCTCTACTGAGACGGGATTTTACGGTACCCAGGGAGCATTCTAAAACCTCGGCTATCTCCTCGTAAGACAGCTCCTGCATTTCCCGTAATAACAGAATGAGTCTCTGCTCCTCATTCAGCTGGTCTATATATCTCTGTACCCGTACTTGCAAATCACGTCGTTCTACAAATTCCTCCGGAGATTGGGAATTATCCGCTATGGCAATCTCTCTCTGTGCGGCCTGTATATTTTCCAGAGAAACGGTTTTGCGCCTGCGCTGCTTTCTTAACTCATCACGACAAACATTTGCCGCCACCTTGTAAATCCAGGTGGAAAAACTGGATTCGGCCCGAAATTTCGGCAAAGCCCGGTATACACGAATGAAAACTTCTTGAGCCAGGTCCCCTGCATCTGCGTGATTACCGGTAAAACGATAGGCCAGAGTATAGACCCTTTTTTCATAACGGTCCACCAGTCCCTCAAAGGCCTCCTCGCTTCCTTTTTTGAACTTATCCACCAGTTGCTCATCGGAACACTGCACGTTTTTTCCTCACCCCTTACCGGGTCATGAATACCGGGCACATACGTCTTACTATTCGACAATTTCAAACGGTGTCCTGCTGCAAAAGGTGAATGTAGGAAGTTTTGGGTGCACGGGTGTAATAAAATATTTACAACTGTTTCTTCCACGTTTTAGGAATTGACAGATATGGACCATAAATGTTATATTTATTAGGCACTTTGTTACACAATCGTTTTTATTTCCAGTTGCAAAAGTAATTAAATTAGTGTAAAATCATTAATGTATAATGCCGAAGTGGCGGAACTGGCAGACGCGCGCGACTCAAAATCCAGTGCGCGAAAGCCCCTTTTCGACCGGCCGGCGGCTCCCAAACCCGCGTAGTTGCTGGGTTCTTGACAATCGAATAGCCTCTGTGGTTTTTCATATCCCTCCACCATATCCCTCCAAATTCCAAAGTCGGATTATGGAGAGGGAAATTGAAATAAACTTGCCGATGTGGCGGAATTGGCAGACGCGGCGGTCTCAAAAACCGTTGGATAACCTCCATGCCGGTTCGACTCCGGCCATCGGCACCAGAAACAATCGCTCTTAAAGCCGCGATACAAGCGGATTTGAGGGCTTTTTTCTTTTCTGGCGGCACCTTTTGTTTGCCGCCCGTCATACCGTCACATGACACGTTTTAGCGCATATTGGCAATGCTCTCATCGCCCTTTCCACCTGGCATTCCGCCCGATTTGGAGGGATGTCAGGAGGGATATACGCCGATGATGGCGTTGGCCGAAGCGACCTTGGAGCTGAAATCCAGGTGGGTGTAAATGTTCGAGGTGGTGGAAATATCGCTGTGTCCCAACCACTCCTGGATCTCTTTCAGGCTGACACCGTTGGCGTACAATAAACTGGCGCAGCTATGGCGCAGGTCGTGGAAACGGATTTTCTTCAAGCCGTGGCTTTTCAGCATGAGCGCGAAATTCTGGGTGATATAGCCCGGCTTGACCCGTTCTCCCAGCTCGTTCACGTAGATGTAGCCAAGATGCTCCCGGCAATAGTCTTTCCCGCATACTTTTTGATTGCGCTCCTGCTCGGTCTTCAACTGCCGGAGGAGCTTTGCAAAGGGCTCTACCAGCGGCAGGGTGCGGTGGCTCGATTTGGTTTTGGTCCGATCCTTTTCCACGATGATGGCTTTTCCGTCCACCCTTGACTCGGTTACGGTGTGCTTGATGGTCAGCGTCTTTTTCCCAAAGTCAATCGCGTCCCATTTCAGCCCTACGATTTCACTGCGGCGCAGTCCGTAAAACGCGCCCAGGATAACGGCCAGCTCTATCGGCTTGTTTTTCACAACGGCGAACAAGGCTTCCAATTCGCTGGCATCGTAAATACTGCCCACGAATTTTGCGGTTTTGGGCCGCTCGATCCGGTCAGCGGGGTTAAAGGCGATCAGGCCCACCTTGAAAGCGTACTGCAACGCCTTGCGAATGTTGGCGTGGCGGTGGATCACCGTGCAGGCGCTTACGCCTTTCTCGTTCAGCTCGTACTGGTAATAATCCTGAATGTGCTTCGGCGTCACTTCCTTCAACGTAAGCTTGAAGTCCTTAAAATAAGGAATAACGCGGCTCTTGATGCACATAGCGTAAGAGGCGTAGGTGGTCATTTCCACATTGTGTCTGATCATCTCAAGCCATTCCAGCAGGAAGTCGGTAAACAGTATCCGCACCTCGCCGGAGAGCGGGTTTACTTGGTCGGCCGGATTGTCCCGGATCAGCTCAAGCTCCACGGCATAGGCCAAGGCTTCCTTGATGACCTCGTGATATTGGAGCAGGGCGGTGTTTAAGGTGTTTTTTTCTGTTCGCTCATACTGATAGTAGCCTTCAATGTCACCCGGCTTTATTTTCGCCACCGTAACGGTGGTATCCTTAAAGTAAGGGATGATGAAGGTTTTGGCGTCGTATGCGTAAAGGGCGTAGGTGTCGGCGTCCACTCTGTTGATAACGTCCTGCAGCCATTTGTTCAGGAAGTCGGCAAACAACATGTTTTTGTCGCTCATCGCCGTGTCGGGATTAAACTCTTGCCTGGTTTTCCAAAGCATCGCTTCGGCGCGCTTTTTATTCCCCTTGACGGGAAGTCCCGTGCTGACAGACTTGGTTTGGCGCTTTCCGTTCATATCCTTGTAGGTGAGGATCATCTGGAAATAGCCGTTTTTTTCTCGCAGGTGTCCTGTTACCATGAATTCTTGCCTCCTTTAAATCAGTAACAGTCCATATTCACCTACCATTGACGGGTTTATTGTAGCAGGCTCCAAAATATCTTGCAAAGGTGCGAGCGATGTTTTACGCATCGGATTCCTGCGCGACCGCCAGGTATTCAAAAATATGAAGCTTTGGGATTTTATACATTCGGCCTATCTTAAAGTGCTTGATCTGATTTTGCCGCAAGAGGCGGTATCCGGTTTTTGTGCTGATACCGCCGAGCATTTCACACATTTGCTCCACACTGACCACATCCGGGTATTCCCGAAAGACCAGCTTATATGCTTCATTGCTTTTGAGCAAGGCATCAGCTCCTTTCTGCTCGGGAAATAAAATGCAGGCAACAAGGGCGCGCCATGATTGGATACGCATACATCTCGCACCAAGGTGCGCACCCCTGACCTGCATTTCTGTTTTGCTTCTATCGTTTTACGGGCTTATCCGGCGGACGTCGGCTGATCGTCCTCATAGGAATTTCACCTCCCCCCATACTGACGGGCCATCCCCATTGCCTGCGACGGTTTTATCACGCTCGGACTGTGGCTGGACGGAAGTATCATTATCCCTCCGTATGTTTCACCTTAAATGCAGCCGACATTTATTGTTGCACGGGTATTGATCGCTCGCACCTTACCTTTATTTAGTCCATGACGGCATGGATACCTTGGCTGTGATCCGGCTGATGCCGGACAGGTGGTCTTGGCGTACCTGCAAGCTGGCTTCCCTTTTTAGGGCATACGGGGAACGTACCGGAAAGACACCTATTCACTTATCAAAGACCGTGAGGGGAAAGCTGTCTTGTCCTCTCGCTCTATACATTGAAAAAAGTCTCGCAAAATACAGGGCAAAAACAAGGCTTGCAGAGAAAATTTTCTGCAAGCCTTATGCTTTATTTTTCAAACCGCTTCAGGTCGAAGTTCTGTACCGCCAATATGAATTCCAGCGTCAAATGCTGGCGGCAATCCTCGTCCAGCTTGCCAAACAGGCAAGATTTTTTGATAATCAGCGGTTCAAACTGCCGGATGAGGGTTTCCATCGCCCGCTCGTTACCATGCTGGGCTGCTTCGATTAAATCCAGTATTTCCGGCATGCCCTTTCCTCCTTTCCGTAAAAGTGGTTGGCTTTCACGGAAAGGGCGGGGCGCGGATTAGATAAAAAATGGCTGGTTCATATCTGAAACCGATTTTTCAGCTTTTTAAGAATCCGGTTTTTCCGCTCGGTGATGCTCTGCTGCGTTACGCCGAAAATGAGGGAAAGCTGATAGTCGGTTTTATTCTCATAATATTTTATGTAGAGCAGTTGCTTGTCCTTTGAATTGAGGGTGCTGATAACCGCAGAAAGGATTTCATTTTCGATGTATTCATCCAGCTTGTCCCCATTGAAAACAGGAATATTGATGTCTATGTCAGCTTCGGCGCATAAGTTGATTTCCTCCACTTCCTCCAAGGGGATGGTTCTGTTGAAATGCTTGTATTGGGCGCGGAAATATCCCCATGACGAGCGGGTTATTACGATTTTTATGTATGCGCAAAACGCTTTTTCTACAGCCTTATAGGTTTCAGCACTCCTTTTCATAGAACTTCCTCTCCTCTCGCCCTATACATTAAAATGAGAAGGATGAAATACAGGGTTTTGGAAAAATAATTTTTTAATGCTGTCTTTTCCCGATATTACGGCTTCCTTTTAACAACAAAAGCTGTTGTTTTTCCTTCACATCCAGCAAAAAGCGACAATGAAAAGGCGTAGACTGCAAGGAAAACCTTGCAGCCTACGCCCATTTGACAAAAAATACAGACGACATAGCACTCCATATCATGCAATTATTCAGTTACCTGGCATAAAAGCTAATTATCGTAGTCCTGCAAGGACATAGAATTTTCCTCCACAAAATGATGTTTTATAAAGCCAAACAGCAAGGACGTTAGCACATTTGAAAAATGCGTCAAAGCCTGAGCCACTTGTCTAAGAGTTGCCTAGATAACATGATTGCATCAAGCATCTTTATGGCGATGCAATAGACTCTGCTCTGCCTAGATGGGTTATCAGGCAGGCTATAAATTTTTTACCTTTTCTTGATACAGTAGTTGTATATCAGTAAACGCCCTATGTTCAGCTTTCCTTTTGCTATAGTGCTGAATATTGGGCTGTTTTTTATGCTTGAATTTTTTGGCAGAAGTAATGTTTTATTTTTTATAATATATTCAATTCCCGAATACAAGGTCATGCCTACAGCAAGCCAAAGCAAATAATCTCCGATAGGTAAATCGGTGAAAATTGAAAAAGGCCAATTGCGCAGCATAATAACCGACAGGGCCAACATTTGCAGTACTGTTTTGATTTTTCCCGATCTTTCTGCAACAATGATTATGCCTTCTCTAGCCGCAACAGATCTTAAGCTGGTAATTACAAATTCTCGCGCCAGAATTACTATGGCAAGCTATCCCGCAATACTGCCTAGTTGCACTAAACAAATCAAAGCTGATGTAATCAGAAGCTTATCAGCCAGAGGATCGATTATCTTGCCGAAATCCGTAATGAGGTTATATTTTCTTGCTAAATATCCATCCAGGGCATCTGTAATAGAAGCTGCGACAAAGAGGATTCCTGATATGTAATAGTACTCTTTTGTTAAAAATATAATAAAAACTGGTATTAATATCACTCTCAATATTGTCAATTTGTTTGGTAAGTTCATACTATCTTCCCTCTTTGAGCGTATAGCCACTCGTTCGTTTAAGAATGCCTTATGTACAAAATGAAATAGAAAAAAGGCATTTCGACCGTAAATAGCATCAGACCTCTTCTGCCTGTATGCGGGATCGCGCTTTAACAGGAAAGGCATAAAAACTACGTTCCAAGCAATCAATATCGCTGTGTTGTATATAATTGTTTATGTTTTTCCAAAGCACATCTATAAACGCAAGTTCTAATTTCTGCTATCAGAGCCTAACAGAATGCTTTTAAGCTTTTGCCATGCATCATCATAGTTGATGGATCGCAAGCTTGGGAACGCCTTAATAATTCTTATACTCTGAAACCGACTTAGACTAATTAAAGCTTTAATGCGTTCGTTATAAAATTCACTTTCTTCAAATTTGCTCATAAGAGACTCTTTAAGTTCTCCGGCCTGTTGTGCATACTGCTTCAAAAATTGGTTTATTGCCAACTGCATCTTTTTCAGTCTGCTATTCAGAACCAGAAGATGACGCACAGTTATATACAAATCCAGCATGAGAAAAATAAAAATAACGATTGATAAAACAATCTGCCACCAAGAAGGCAGTTGGCCAATTAAACCTCCCACAAACGGATGAATATACTTGATAAGCAGCACCGCGAGAACACCAAAAACTACGGCTCCTATAAGACAGACACGGCCTTGGATATTGAACCGGTAATTAGAATAATCCCACCATTTCGCATCAAACAGCTTTTCAAGTAAAACCGCAGTAATATATTCAACCGTACAGGCTATAAGCATGCCGGCAAAAAATAGAACAATAAGATTGTCTGTTCTCATATCTAAAATAAATATGCAAGCTAACGCTCCAAAGCCATATACCGGACATAACGGGCCATTTAAAAAACCACGATTTACAAGGCTTCGTTCACTTATTGAGCAAATTGCGGATTCATAGACCCATCCCAAAAAGCTATATGCAATAAACCATAAAAAGTATTTTGATAAAATAAACAATTGATTCATCCTCTTTTATTCAGGCTATTTTTCACTGCCAAAGAAGCACAAAGTCATCACATCAGGTCCGGTATGCGCTCCAATAATTGGTCCGATATAGCTGACAGCTATATTCTTTAGTGCAAATCTTTGCTCAACCATAGATGCAAGGATACCTGCATCATCAATGCAGTCTCCATGGCCGATGAAGATCGTCTGTTTCTCCGGGCTAACACAGAATTTTTCCATATGGTCGGCAAGCTCTACTAGAGACTTACGGCGTCCTCGTACTTTCCCTCTCAGGATGAGATGACCATCTTTATCAACATGAAGAATTGGTTTCACTGAAAGCATAGTGCCGACGATAGCTGCTGAAGTACTTAACCTGCCGCCCCGTTTTAAGTAATTCAAGTCATTCACCGTAAACCAATGACACAGGTGATCACGATTTTGAACTACCCAATCCTTCAATTCGTCTATATCTAAACCCTCATACTTTTTTAGCGCGGCGTGGTACACAAGCATACCCTGTCCTACGCTGGCGCAACGTGAGTCAACGCAGTATATTTTTCGTTCAGGATACCTTTCCATCAACTCTTTTGCGGCTATTGCCGAGGATTGATAAGTACCGCTCAAACCTGAAGAGAGTGATATGTAGAGGATATCCAGACCGCGCTTTAATACAGGTTCAAAATAGTTCAGGTACTCCAAACTGTTAACCAGTGATGTTTTGGCCATGATGCCGGAGCGAAGCATCTGATAAAACCTGGAATATCCGAGTTCTCTGCCGTCAGGATAATGACGGTAGCTTTTACCGTCTATTTCAAAATACATAGGTAAAACAGAAACTCCATGGGTTTCAATCAACTCTGTCGGAAGGTCCGATGCGGCATCAGTGAAAATAATAAAATCATTTATCATAGTAAGCCCCCTGCACCACGGCAGCCGCTTTTATGGCAAGCGCACGCCAGAATGAGTTTCCGAGACTTGAGAAAAGCGTCGGTTTCTTTCAACCGACGGCCTTTCGAGCCTTATCACCGCATTGCGCGCAACCGGCGCGGTTGTGGTGTGATTCACCCCATAGCCTTTCCGCAGTCACAGCCCATTTTTCAGCGGCATTTACACACTTACCGCTCAAGCTGTGCACGTCCTCCGGCTTGACGAAATCCGTCGAGGTCGCATTGGACGCCTCCGCCATCGCCGCTAGTCTGCCCGGATTGTCCAGAAGAGGGCAGGGCCGCAGGTGGTTGTCGTTAAAGGGCTGGTTCTTGTGGTATTGTATGAACAGCGGGGACTGCAACGCCTTAAGAAGCGTTTTTTCATGAATATTGGAGTCCGAATAATGGATGAACGCGCATGGCTCGATATCTCCGTTGGCGTTGATATGCAGATACCTGCGTCCGCCAGCGATGCAACCCTGCACATATTCTCCATCGTTCCAGAAATCCATGGTGAACAGCGGCTTTGTTTCGCGGAAGTGACGAATTTGGTGATACATATATTCACGTTGGTCGGCAGTTGCCATCAAGTCGGGCGCCACATCCGCTCCCACCGGTATATAGGTGAAAAACCACGCAAATTTCACCCCTTTGTCAATCAAGAAATCGAAGAATTCTTCGCTGCCGATCACCTCGGTGTTATACCGCGTATAGCAGAGAGAAGCGCCAAAGATGAGTTTTTTCCGTTTGAGGATCTCCATAGCGCGGATAACCGCATGATAAGTGCCCTGGCCGCGGCGGAAATCCGTCGCGTCTTCAAAACCCTCAATGCTAATGGCAGGTATGAAATTTCTGACGCGCAGCATTTCGTCGGCAAACGTCTCATCAATCAGCGTGCCGTTCGTGAACGCAAGAAACTGGCAATCACCGTGCTTTTCACAAAGACGTATAATATCCGTTTTGCGGACAAGCGGCTCTCCGCCGGAATAGAGGAAGAAATATACCCCCAGTTCCTTACCCTGCTGAATGATGCTGTCCAGTGTTTCATAGCTCATGGACATCTTATTCCCGTATTCAGCCGCCCAGCAGCCTGTGCAGCTGAGGTTGCAGGCCGAGGTGGGGTCCATCAGGATTGCCCATGGTATGTTACAGCCGTACTTTTCTCGGTTCTTCTCCTGTATGGGCCATCCGATGAAGTTTTCATTCACTATGAAGTTATTGAAAAACGCCTTCCGCACCCCGGGATCAATATCCGTCCACATACTGAGAAGCAGCTTATACCAGTTGTTGTCCTGATCTTCTATGATCTTGCGGACCGCCTTCCGCTGACCTTCCATTGTATTGTTTATAGCAAGGCGATCTACCCAATCCATGAGTTTTGGAATATTTTTTTCAGGATTTGAATTTAAGTACGCATATGCCAGCTTCATCCCTGTAGAACCGATAATTTTGTTCATGATACACTCCTCCAATCAAATTTATCTATGGGAAAGTGTAGCATAGAGCATATTTTGAGTAATTAGACAAAAAAAACATGTGTAAAGATTCTTTACACATGCAGATGTCTGTCAATAGAGCACCTCCCCGCTTTGGGGTATATTAAATAATGTACTTGATTATGGAAGGGAGTTGTCGGTGTTGGAGTTGCAGCATAGGCTGATAAGGCGGACAATCAATATAGCGGTCAGCAAAGCTATGGAAGATATGAAAAGCAACACAAACCGCAGCATAAGGAATCTGATTGATTTGGGCCTGTTTTTTTCAACAAGTGAAAATCAGGAATGGTTTTTTAATGCCGCCAAAAAGGTCATTGCCAATCCAAAGAATCCTTATAATTCGCTGGTTAAAAGAATGATTTCTGATGTTAACAACGATACGATAAAAAAAGTCGGTCTGAATCTGGGATACAGCAGCCTGGTATATGGGGCCAACAAGCTGATAAAAAAGCAGGATTATTTAGGGGTTCCTATTCCCTGGCTTCTGATTTTTGATATTGACGAATCCAGTTCAGATTTTTTTCATCAGATGGAGCATTTCATAGAGGAAGGGCGGGAGTTGGGCATTCACAGCTATATCGCTTGTCCGCACGAAAAGGATGATATACCAACCATATGTGAAATCGCCAAACGGTTTGATGAATGCCTGTTCATATTGAAAGTATCTTCCGGCCTAATTTCGGAGCAGACTGCCGAGTCTCTGGGCAAAATCCATAACACGATGATTTCCGTACAGATAATGGCTACGGATTTTAGCTGTGGAAGTGATAAAAACGCCTTCCGGTTATTAAAACAGAACCGCTGCCTGTATGGTTTCCATGTAAGCTATAACGAGGATACTATGAAGCAATTGACTACTCCGGAATATATCCACTCCGCGATCGGCCTCGGAAATCTGTTCGGCGTATATATCGCCGAAAACGGCGTTTCGGATGCGTGCAGGGACGCCGTATATACCTTTGCGTGCAATATAAGAGGGGAAAACGGCCAGCCTTTGATTGCGCTGGAATGGTTCCGGGATATGCGGGTTATCAGTGAAAAAATTTTCTCCGGCGATGGTTACATGGCGATTAACCTGGCGGAAAGGGTTTATTGTGAATATATCAAAGCAAAAGATGAGCTTACAAAATCGCTTCTTGGAATACTTCAGAGCACAAGGCCCTGTACAAGCTTCTGATCATGTTTTACGACGATAAAAGTATGACCATAGAAAAGAAAAAAAACTTTATTATTAATTTCATTTACTTTGCCTTGATTATCGCTATTGTATTTATTGTGATAAAATATGTACTTGGCTTATTGATGCCATTTATTATTGGTTTTATAGTGGCTTTGCTTTTGAAGCCGGTAATAAATTTTACATCAGAAAAATTGCATGTTCACAAAAAGGCTGTCGCGGTTGTCCTGATTCTGCTATTCTATGGTGCGGCGGGCTTTTTTGTATCCTGGATCGGTTTAAGGTTTCTTGCCGAGCTAAAAGATGGTATCATCAAGCTCCCAGAAATATATGCGATGGATATTGAGCCTGCAATTAATGAAATCTTTGATAATGCAGAAAGAATAACAGCCCAACTTGATCCTATGATGGTTCAGGCAATTCAAAATATGGCAGATTCTTTATCTCAATCTGTGGGATCGTTCATTTCCAGCATTTCCTCAAAGACGATTGGGTTGATAGCATCCTCGGCATCTTTTGTACCGGGGCTGTTCCTATCTATCATATTTGCGGTCATTTCATCCCTGTTTTTTGCTATGGATTACAATAAAATTACAGGGTATATTGCTAAGTTGTTTCCGTCTCAAAAACAAAACCTTTTAGCTGAGATAAAAGCTTTTGCCACCGGCATCGGCTTAAAGCATATCAAAGCTTATGCGATTTTAATGGCCGTAACATTTATTGAGCTTGCAGTAGGGCTCTCTATCTTGAAGGTGGCCGGGGCGATTACCATTGCCGCGCTGATTGCCGTCATCGACATACTGCCCGTGCTTGGCACGGGTGGCGTTGTCGTTCCATGGATCATTATTGAACTAATAAAAGGCAATATACCGCTTGCCATTGGGCTTGCGGTATTATACCTTATCATAATTATAGTCCGTAATATATTGGAACCCAAGTTGGTAGGAAAACAAATAGGGCTGCATCCTCTTGTCATGTTAATATGCATATATATCGGATTAAAGGTCTTCGGATTAATCGGAATACTCGCTCTGCCTGTTACCGTAGTTATAATAAAACATCTTTATGATAATGATTTTTTCAAGCAATAGCTGATAAAAACAGAATAAGTTTTGGATAATGTCTGGATTAAAAGGAAGAGAAGGGACGAACACACAGATAGCATTCGATTTTGTGAGGCTATAATCATATGTATAACGAAATATTTGATATTGGTTTCATATCAATACACGGCTATGGGCTAATGATAGGGATCGGCATCTTATGCGCTTTGATAACAGCGGGTAAACGGGCAAAAAAAAGAGGGCTTGATGCAGATTTCGTGTATAGTTTAGGAGTTGTAACCCTTATATTCGGATTTATTGGAGCAAAACTGCTTTATTGTTTAGTAGAAATAAACGCCTTTTTCAATGAACCTATGCGGATTGTATCCGGGAGCGGTTTCGTAGTATATGGAGGCATAATTGGCGGCATATTAGCGGCTATGCTGTATTGTAGATCAAAAAGAGTTAATTTCTTTCAATACTTTGATTTAACAGTGCCATCCGTAGCACTGGCACAAGGATTTGGTCGAATTGGTTGTTTTCTTGCCGGATGCTGCTATGGACGTGAAACAGATTCGGTCATTGGTATAGTTTTTCACAATTCATCTTTTGCACCTAATGGAGTTAAACTTATACCAACCCAGTTGTTTTCAAGCGCAGGAGACTTCTTGATCGCGATAGTATTGTTATTTTATGCTCAAAAAGACCGGAGAACGGGGAAGGTAGGGTCTTTATACCTCATTCTTTATAGTGTGGGAAGATTCATAATAGAATTCTTTAGAAACGATTACAGGGGCAGCGTCGGAATTCTGTCAACATCTCAGTTGATATCTGTAATAATTTTGGCAATTGGCATAGTGATGTTTTCTAGGAAAGAACTGCCTTGGGCTAACAAAGAGTGAATGTTCAGCGCATTTTTCAGCTTTACGGGTTTCAGGCTTATTAACTATTCTCCGAGCCCATTTCTCGTATATTTTTAACAGCCAAAGCAAACAGCGCCCTTATGGTTTGAAAAACAAACTTCCTTGTCTCATCGTCAATACCTCTGATTGCGCCAAGCACAGCAACAGCCTTTTGGGGCCAATCTCCGGTCAGATCATAAAATGTTTTGGCATTTGTTGCTTGGATAATCTGAAAAAGAGTATTGACAAACAACTCCCGATTTTGGTCGTCAAAGGAGTTAACCCATTGGTTTAGCGTCCCGTTCATAAAAAGCGCGCTTTTTTTAACCGATTGAGCATATTGAAAATCACTGCCGCCAATTAGCCATGAAAAAGAATCATGCTGCATAAACCAGATGCGATTGCTTTTCACCACAGAATAGTGTTCCTGATTCTGCAATAGCATTCCGATTATGGATGACTGAGGCAAGGTTTTATTGATTCGGTCTTTTATAATTAAATACTCGTGGCATTGAAAAACTTCATCCCTGAATCCGGGTCCATCATGGCTAAAGACATGCGTGATCCTTTTTTGAACGGGCTGGCGGCATTTTATCGAGGAATAGACCGCAACATTTCCTCCTTTTGAGTGTCCGCCAATTTTTAATTGGCATGAAATTCTATCGGCAACGGCATTCAGGTAGGCGACGCCTTCTTCCTGCGAGGGAATAGGGCTGATAAATGCCATGTTAAAATCCTCTTTCCATCCAATAAAGGTTGAATCGGTTCCGCGATAAGCGATATAGGCTGAACAGTCGTCCAGTAAAAACGTAATGGCTGAGAACTGCTTCTCAGTCTTGTTGTCTATTTTATTGACATAAAAAACCATTTTCAAGTCACGGAACCTCGAACTGTTCGCCAGCGCAAAGAATAGACGCCGGTTGTTTTTTCTGCTCCATGGATTATTAGACAACGTATCTACGTTTCCCATATTTGCTATTTCTTTTATGCTCACCGGCGTCGCGCTATCAAGGCCGGGTACAAACCCATCAAAATGCAGATACGCCAATTGGGATAAAACCAGGCTGTCAACCGCATTGAATGTTCTATTTTTAAACGTATCACTTTCTTCTATTGCGTAATCAATAATGTTTTTCATAATACCTGCTCCAATTTCAGTTTAGCGTTTTACAGGCAACGCAGTTTTCGCATTGCTAAAAATCTGATTACTGACAAACAAAAAATAATGGGCTGCCATAATATTATTCCGGTTTGGTCGGATTTTCCGTGGATATCTCTTCGCTCTGGCTTTCCAGTTCACAAAGAATGCTTCCGTCAAATAAGCTGCGCATTTTCATTACATACTCTGCCGGATCATCTTTCATGCCATTGTTGGCCCACCGCACAATCAGACCGACAAAAGCAGTGGAAATAAATTCGACAATAAATCCCCATTTTTCTTCTTCAAATTCTTTGTTTTTGATGCTCTCTATTACAGATATCGAAATATCGCGGATGTAATCATGCAGATACTCCTGAAAAGAGTTTTGCCCGGTTGTGTTGAGCGCGTTAATATAAAACGTCTTATTTTGCCGCATATAATTACACAAATCCAACATCCCGTCCAGCCAATGATCCACCTTGTTATAGGAGCTCATGAAACGGGCGGTCTCGGTATAATAAATCCAATTCATAAGATCATACTTATCCTTGAAATGATAATAAAATGCTTGCCTTGTTAGTCCGCAGTTATCCACAATATCGCTGACGCAAATCTTATTAAAAGCTTTCTTTGCCATTAGCCCTTTCAATGAATTGGCAAGGGCCAGTTTCGTTATATTCGAATCGGACATTATTGCCCCCTCCCTAATGCAATACAAAATCTTATTTAAGGCTCATATGTCTGGCATGATTTGCGCTATTTATTTTGGATTTCTTCTTTCTCCCGTCAGTATGCTTTTTCATCACAAATCTGTTTATAAACATTTGTTGCGCGATTTGATAGACATTTCCGGCAATCCAGTAAAGGCCCAGCCCGGCAGGCACGGTAAATGCAATAACACCACTCATAACTGTAGAGACTAAAGCCATATTATTTTGAATGGAGGTTTGCATCTGTGCTTCGTTTGTTTTCGGTGCGTCCTTCATAGAATATTTTACGGATATATAGGATGTGAGGGCCGACAGCAACGGAATCGACAGCAGAAGGTAGCTATGTATGCTTGTACCGCTGTTGATATAATTGCCGGGATTCCAGGCGGGCACTGCTCCAAGATTGATCCCTAAAAAATTCATATTGAGTAAATCTTCCGGTTTCAGCAAATGAGATACCGCCTGAAGCTGTTCTGAGTGGTCACTAAAATAAGCAATAATGCTCAGATCTTTCATATTCTCAATCTTTTCGGCACCCTGCGGTATCAGTTCATAAAGCCGCGCTATGATTTCAGGAGATTTCCCAGCCATGTATTTCAAAGGCTGGGAAATAACGTAATATAAAGAAAACAAAATCGGTATCTGTATCAGCAGGGGAAGGCAGCCTCCGGTCGGATTCACCTTATTTTCCTGATAGAGTTTCATCAGCTCCGTACTCTGCTTTTCCTTGTCGTCTTTATATTTCTTTTGAATTTCCTGCATCTGTGGCTGGAGCTGACCAATTTTTGAGGTCGATTGAACCTGCTTTATGGTCAGGGGAAGCATAAGTGATTTTATTCCTACCGTAAAAAGTATGATTGCGATTCCATAATTCTGAAACGCAATGTTATCATATATATATATTTCAATATGGCTCCCATCGGGATTGCTATAAAATCTAACATACTTTTTGATCCTTTCTAAGGAAGGTGCATTAACAGCACAATATATAATGGACCCAGAAAATCGGACAGCAGAAAGGGCAAATTTAAGATACAATTAAACCATGAGAAAACAATACAGCGCCAGCTTCAAGGCCCAGATAGTACTGGAACTCTTGAAGGAAGAAAAATCAATGACCGAAATAGCGTCGGAATACGGGATTCATCCCACCCAGCTCAGGAGATGGAAAGAGGAAGCAATTATAAACCTGCCAAAACTCTTTTCCGATCGCAAGGCATCAGAGGCAGACAAAGCAGCCCAGGAAAAGAAGATAAACCAGCTATACTCTGAGATCGGGCGGTTAACTACGCAGTTAAACTGGTTGAAAAAAAAATCTGGCATCGACCCTGACCAGGGCTGACCGCCTAAAGCTGGTAGAGCGCGATAACAAAGAGGTTTCCCTGTCTGCTCAAGCCAAATTGCTGAGTTTAAACCGAACGGGTATATACTACAAGCCGGCGCCTCCATCCGAAGAAGAAATTGCCATTAAACACCGCATCGACGAAATCTACACCAAACACCCTTTTTACGGCTCCCGGCGCATTACCGCCCTATTGAAAAGGGAGAACATCTGTATTAACCGTAAAAGGGTACAACGGTACATGAGAGAAATGGGGATCGCTGGTATTTGTCCCGGTCCCAACCTGAGCAAACGCAACACCGAACACAGGATATACCCTTACTTGCTACGTAATGTCACCATCGACCACCCCAATCATGTTTGGGGCATAGACATCACCTACATCCGTCTAAAACACGGTTGGATGTACCTGGTAGCGATTGTTGACTGGTTTTCCCGCTACGTCGTGAGTTGGGAACTGGATCAGACTCTGGAGATAAGCTTCATCCTGGAGACAGTCCAGAGAGCCTTGGCCAAGGCCACACCGGAGATTATGAACAGTGACCAGGGTAGCCAATTTACAAGCCCCCAGTACACCCGATTACTTTTGGACACCAATGTCCAGATTAGCATGGATGGAAAGGGACGGGCCACAGACAACATCTTTACCGAGCGCCTCTGGCGCACAGTCAAATATGAAGAAGTCTATTTAAACGAGTATGTCAGTCCCCGGGAGGCACGCCGGTGCCTCAAGCAATACTTTGACTATTACAACAACGAGCGGCTGCACCAATCATTGGGTTACTGGACACCGGCAGAAGTATATTTTTCATCCTCGACTGTTGAAATGGAGACCCGTAAAGCTGGCTGATGGGCAGTGTCGCCCCTGTGGACAACCTTGCAGGTTGACCACAGGCCTTGGACAACGCTTCGCGTTGCCCACACTGCCCACAGCCCCTACGACAAGAATAATCATCATCACCATAAAATCTTGGAAAGGAGGCCCCATGTATCTTAAATTTTTAAAATATCTGTCTTGACAATGGGGTCCACCTTAATAGACTTTGCAACCTACGCACATTTTTTCTTTCTCCAAAATTGAAAGTTTCCATAAATGCACAATATTTATCTATCGCGGCCACAATGTATGCCTCCTTATATTTAGGCGGTGTTACTGTCAAAGGCCACATGTGTTTTCGGATGATATCCTGTTCCAGTTTGTTTAAATGGAAATATTTATTCGCATTCTGCAAGGCGACGTGAGGATGCGTCAAACCATGTAGCCCCTTGTACGGTTTTTCAAGATGCCAGTCGTACAGAAAAAAATCGTGTAGCAACCCTCCTCTGGCCGCCGAACGATAATCAAGCCCCATCCTCCTGCAAACAAGATAGCTGCTGTACGACACATAAAGGCTATGCTCTAAACAATTGATGTCGCTGTGTTGGATATAATTTCCCATCGACCGGACCATTTCATGGTCAATCAGCCCGCTTATACAGCCCAAGTATTCCGCATCAGCGAAAGAATCCTGTTCTCTGACAATTTCTCTGATTTCATCTTTTGTAACAAGGTCTTCTTTTCTCGCCACATTTACATGATCCAGCGCCTTGGTGACCTCACCCTGAATCAGCTTCTTCAGTTCTTCTCTCTGTTCTTCGCCTCTTTGCATAAGCTCGCTCGCAAACTGCCGGGCGTCTTTTTTGGCCACCTCGCCTCTGCCGACCAGTTCCTCAACCACTTCCTCCACTTTTTCCCGTGAATACAATAAAAACCCTAATCCTAAATTGATTGTCTTTTCAAATGCGTTTGACATAATATACACTCCCTCTTAATTTAATAGGCTTTCTGCCAAATTTAAGGATTCAAAGGCGCTGTCCCGGTCGGAACCGAGTATTATTTGAATAGATGTTCCGAGCAAAGCTCCAAGAACTAATTTAGCTACCGTTTGGGGAGAATATCCAAGATATCTTTTATTGATTTTCGTGTAGGTCAATAGGTTTCTTTCAATAATCTCCGTCAGCTCAGTAAATAAGCTGTCCAGTTGTTCTCTAAAAGACGGAATCCATAAAGCCTGTGCTATAAAATCAATAAAAAGTTTCAAAAGTTTTGGTTTATCCCTGATCAGTTCCTTAAAGAACCTCACAAGGGACGCGAGCTTTTCTTTCTCACCCGTGACAGATTCTAAATTTCCTTCTATTTCATGTAAATATTGGAGTGTCATCATATTGATAACTTCAATGAATAATTTTTCTTTATTCTTATAGTAGTATGTCAGTTGGCTTAACGCGACTCCGGCTTCCTCGGCAATATTTCGCATGGATACATTGGCACAGCCTCTTGTAGAAAGACATTCAAAGGCCGTTATAAGAATTTTCTCAGATGGGTTTGTTTTATCAGTCTTTTGTTGCATGTGGCACCTCCAAAATCTTGGTCGTACGTACGTCCTAATTTTATTAAATTATTTTAGCAATGTCAAGTAACCTGGCATTGATAATAACCGTACAGGGAGGAAACGTACCTCTTTGACATAACGCTGACGAAAATGATTGATAAAGTTTCTCTAAAAAAAAGGCCGCTCGGCTATACCGTTTTTAGGTATTGTCGAGCGGTCTTTTTAGTATCGCACTATATTTAGAGTTCCGTCTTTAGCGGGTATTTTGAAATCTATTTCGCTTTTCTGCTATGGGTATTGCGCCTAATGCAACCGGTTCATAATTTGCTGGATCTTTGCAGTAGTCAGGCATGCTTCCTCTGTCTGCCATAGAAGAATAGTTTCCACCACCCACAATAATGTGATCCAAAACTTTGATCTCTAAAGGATGGAAAATATCCACAATTCTATGGGTCAACGCTTTATCTTCCGGGGAAAAATTCTGGGAGCCTCCGGGATGGTTGTGGGCCAGAATGACCGCATTGCAATCACAGGCCAAGGCGTACTTTAATATTTCTCTTGGATAAACGGCTGTCTGACCAACAGTTCCTTCTGACATGGTTTTTATTTCGATTACGTTATTGCTCCTATCTAAAAAAGCGACCATAAATCGTTCTCTATCCTTCATTCCGCTTAAGAGGGCGTAAAAATATTGGCCTGCCGCAGTTGATGAATTGAAGGTAATTTTTTCATTGTTCTCATAGATTTTTAAAAGGTTGTAGGAGGCAATGAACTCGTTGAGCAGTCCGATCTTTTCGAGTTGCTTTTCATTTGGGTCCATAATGCGGGGATGCTCTAAGATATTAAAGGGGTTATTTTGTTTTACATACTGCTGAACCTTTTTGTAGGGCAGACCTGTTAAAGTTGTCAGCCCTTGTAGAAATTTCTCGGTATGCCGTGTGTCTGACCTCATATTATATCCGCCCCCTTTTGTTGTCCAATATTTCAATCAGGGCTTGTATACTTTGCAGCTTCCCGGAAGTCTCAGGGGCTAAGTCCGCCGATTCAAGATGCTGAAAAAAGTTTTTGATTCCCGTGCGTTGAAAGCATTTCAGAATTCTTTCTTTGGTATCCCAGTCCAAGCCAAGCAATTCAGCCAGTGCATCCGCGCACTTTTTATATTCCAACTCCCTTAATGCTTCTAAATTCATTCTTTCTTCCACCTTTCATATAATTTAGCACTAATAAAAAGCACGATGGCATGACAACCAATCAATCGGCTATCGCACCGTTATCTTTTAGATGGTCGTCAGCAACTTTTTAATCAGCCAATACTTACCATGCTGCCGTATAATTAGAGAAGTACAGCAGGGGGTCAACCCTTGTGCCGCCGACATAAACCTCAAAATGCAGATGCGGACCCGTGGACATTCCCGTGCTGCCCACGAAGCCGATGGTCTGGCCCTGCTTCACCGTTTGCCCGACACCGACGCTCATTTGGCTCATGTGGGCGTAAAGGGTCATGTTGCCGTTACCGTGGTCGATGATGATATAGTTTCCATAGCCGCCCGCATCGTAAGCTGCGGTTGCGACCGCGCCGTCCGCGGCGGCCAGTACCGCCGTTCCGTATCCCGCCCCGATGTCAATGCCGCTGTGGGTTTTGTAGACGCCCAGGATGGGGTGCAGCCTGGTGCCAAAAAATGAAGTTACATAGTCACTAGCGGCGCTGGGCCAGATATAAAGGCCCTCCGCAATAACCTCCGTTCCGTCCCCTAGGTGTCTCAAACCCGTGATCAGGGCAATAAAATACTGGTCGTATTCGCCGCTCAGAAGCTCATCCAGCACTTCCCTCTGGTCGTCGTTAAAGCGATAGATTTCCGCCTGCTCCTCTGCAGTTCGCTGGGTGATGACGATATGCAGAACGCGTTCGTACCATGTTCCCCCGTCGCTGTCGGTATGCTTCACGGTTTCTATCCAGTGGTCAATTTCCGTCATATCCCAAAATACTTCCCGGATAAGGTCAACACGGGTCTGGTCAATGGTGAAAACATCCATGCCGTCGTCGGTCAGTGCGGTTTTGACGGCAAACACGGCTAGAATGTCTATCCAGATATTGCCCCGGCTGCCTCCGGTGCCGACGTACTGAACATCCAGCGTGTCCCAGGTGTTGTCGTTCTTGATGTCCTCTATCCGTTGGTTGTATTCCTCATTCACTTCCTGTATCACCACGGAGACGGGCGTTATCCCCGCATTTTTGTTCTCGTCGGAAAAGAGAAGGCCAAAGGGAGACGATAACAAGGCGGCCACGGCGATAATAATCAGGAACAGGGCAAGGACGGCCCCGCTTGAGCCCACAAGAGCGATTAGTCCTTTGGTCAGCACGGCGGCGGCTTTGACGGTCAGTTTCATCATATGAATAGTAAATTTGGCTGTGGCCCTTGCCGTCTGCGCCGCTTTAGCGGTGGCCCGCGCGGTTTTGGGGGCGGCTTTAGCCGCCGTCTGAGAGGTTTTTGCACCGGTCTTTGCGGTTTGCCCGGCGGTCTTGACCGATTTCCGCGCCGTTTTAATGGTGCTCTTGACAGTTTCCTTTACCGCTTTGCTGCCGGACCGGGCGGATTGCCTGACGGTGCGGCCAATGCCGCCGATGCCGGTTTGGGCAGTATGCCGTGTCATATTTCCGTCTGATTTGAACACGGGACTTGGGATGGCCTGTGCGGTTTTGGCTTCCGCCGCCTGAATTTCTTTGTTTTGGGTAAACCGCGCCTTTGCCCGGCTCTGAACAAACCGGCGTTTAGCCAATTCGTTGGGCTTGCCCATGGTATATTTTCGTTTACCTCTTTCCGTCACTTTGAATGGGACGGCTTTTCGCCGGGCTGATGGCTTGGCCTGCGCGGGAGATTTGGACTGTGCAGGTGCTTTTCCGGCCTTGAGCGAGGCAGTTTGCTTTCCTTGAGGGGAAACGGCGCTCCGGCGCGCTTGGGGACGTCCGGTTTCGGAAGGGGAGGGCTGCTCCGCCGCATATCCGTCGGCAGCATCGGTGTGATAGCTGTCCGAAGGGGAATTGCGGCGTTCCTTGATTTTTTGAACCGCCTTTTGGCCTTTCCGCCCCATCGTGTGAACAGCTTCATTACCGACCGTTTCCACATTTTCCTTTACCTTATCCTCGGCATACGCCACATAGCTGTCGTGTTCCGGCCGCTGCGTCCGCTCGGCCTGATCCTTGGTACGAATGAAGGCGTTTTTCGCCCTGCGGGTCACATCGAGGCTTTTGTCCAGAGCCTTAATGTCCTTGACGGTGGCTTTGGTTTTGATGTCTTTCAACGCGCCCAACCTCCTTCCAGGATTTACTGACTGCTACCGTGCCTTTACGGAAAAATAGGGCGCGGGTCGCTCCAAACTCGGGCAATATTCGGGATAGCGCAGCCGGATTGCTTCAAAAAAGTAGGGGGCAAAGCCGCAGTCAAACAGCTCGTAGGGCGTGGAACGGTTTTCTTTTCCTTCCTCCGTCCAGCCGTTCCAGAGGTTGAAGGCCAGACGGCACAGGCGGCGGGTTCCGCCTGTCTGCCAGGCCGCCGTAAGGCCCTCCGGTTTGATGCCGTCCTCCTTGAAGTCAAAGAGGGCATGGATATTGCGCCTCGTTTCCGCGCAGATGCCCATTGCGTAAAAAAAAGCCCGGTGATAGGCGTCGTTATTGCGGGTTTTGGTCAGCATTTGATTATAAAAAGCCTTGTGTTCCCTGTCTGCAAACCGGATGATTTCCATTGTGTTTTCCTCCTTCAAAGTAAATGAACGGCTGGCCGGAAAATTACGGCCAGCCGTTGGTGCTTGGCAGCTTCATTCAGCCCTGGGCCTGTTCGCCCGGCTTGGTGGTCATCAGGTTGTAGAGCTTGGTGTTGCGCGGGAATTGGTCGGTGAAGGGCACCAGGGAACTGCCCACCTTGATCAGGCCGTTGCCTGCATCCACGTTGGTGATATAGCTTAATTGCAGGTCGGAAATGTTCAGCAGCTTGGCCAACTCCATTCTGTCCGTGGAAGCCTGGTTGAGCATGACAATGAATTCGCTGTTGGCCAGCATGGTCCGGGCCGTATGGCTCTGTAAAAGATCGTCCACGTTCTGGGTGATCCCTGTGCAAAATGCGCCGTACTTACGCACCCGCTTCCAGAGGGTAAACAGGAAGTTGGCGCTGTACTCATGCTGAAAGAGCAAGTAGATTTCATCAATAATAATGAAGGTGTTTTTTCCTTTGGCCCGGTTCTGGGTGATGCGGTTCAGAATGCTGTCCAATACGACCAGCATGCCGATGGGGAGAAGCTGCTTGCCTAAATCCAGAATGTCGTAGCAGATCAGGCGGCTGGTCACGTCCACGTTGGTGGCCTTGGCAAAGGTGTTCAGGCTGCCGGAAGTAAAAAGCTCGATGGCTAGGGCAATTTCTTGGGCCTCCGGCTCCGCCTGCTTTAAAAGCTCCCCATGGAAGTCCTGCAAGGTGGGCGTTTTCCCCTTGAAGTTGCTTTGCAGGTACTTCCGGTAGACATTGGCGGTGCAGCGGTCGATCAGGGATTTCTGCTTAGCACCCAGGTTCTGGCCGCCGATAAGCTGCTCGCACAGGGACAGGACAAATTCGGATTTCAGGATGACCGGGTTTGCGCCATCTCCGTAATCCTTGCTCATGTCCATCGCGTTGATGTGGTTTTTGGAGGTGGCGGAGATGTGGACGATCTCGCCGCCCAGCGCCTTGACCAGCGACGAATACTCGCGCTCCGGGTCGATGAGGATGATGTCGTCGTCGCTGGCCAGCATCTGGTTGACGATTTCCCGCTTGGCCGTGAAGGATTTGCCGGAGCCGGAAACGCCCAAGATGAAAGAATTGCCATTCAGCAATAATTTCCGGTTGGCGATAATCATATTTTTGCTGATAACGTTCTGGCCGTAGTAGATGCCGCCCTTGTGGGCGATTTCCTGCGCCCGGAAAGGGATGAACACCGCTGTGCTTTCGGTGGTCAGGGTCCGGATGGCGTGAATTTTGCGCAGGCCGTAGGGCAACACCGTGTTCAGGCCGTCCATTTGCTGCCAGGCCAGGGGAGAGAACTGGCACAGGTGCTTTCTGGCTGTGGTCAGCAAAGTTTCCGTGTCGCTGTCAAGCTGCTCTTTGCTGTCTGCGATATGCACCATTGTCAAAACGGCGAACATCATGCGCTGGTCGCGGGTGGTCAGGTCGTCCAGAAATTCTTTGCTCTCTTTTCTTTGCTGTTCCATGTCGTAAGGCACAACAGCGGAAAAATTATTATTTTGATTCTGTCTTCGTTGCCAGTTGGTGATGTTGGTTTCCACGCCCAGTAGCCGATTTTCCACCTCCCGCACGGCCTCGTCGGTGGGGATGGGGATGATGTCCAGGGACAGCATCATGCTGCGGTTTAAGTCGCACAGCTCGGCCACCATGCTGTCCTTGATGAAGCTGGCGTACTCTCGCAGAAAAATGACTCGTCCAAATCTGTTGCCCATGCGGAAATAATCGCGTTCAAACTCCAGGGTGTCGGGGCAGATGTAGTCCTTGAAGTCGTGTCCCTTGCGCATGGTTTCGGACAGGTCGAAACGGAAAAACGTTTCCTCGCCGGAGCGGAAAAAGTCGTGCAGGATTCTCAGGCGGTCGGTGGCGTCCAACTCCGCGCATTTGGAACCCAGGTGGGAAAAGTGGGTGATGAGGTCGGTGCCGACGCGGGAAAAGTAGTTCCGCGCTTCCTCGATGTTCTTTTTCGCCACCGACACGGTGACGTATTTGTCCTGCACGATGCTGTTCGCGCCGGTGGCCTTCTCCAGCAGCATCCTGTTGTATTCCCTGCGGTAGTCGTCCAGTCCGTCCTCCCGGAGGGGTATCAAAATAGAGTTTTCAAAGTCCGTCTTATTCATGCGACGGTTGTTGATGGTGATTTTGGTGGTCGCGCCGCTGTCAAAGGAATTCAAAAGCTCCGAATAGGAGAGAAACATGGCTTCCTTGTCCTCCTTGGAGGCCACGGCGTAATTGATGTCCTCAAAGCGAAAGGTCCGGGAAAACTTGTTCCCTACCTGAAAAATCCCCTCCGGCCAGATGGCGCGGATGGGGATGGCCTGCTGCACGCCTTTGGGGACGACGAACCTTTCCTTGTCCTGCTTCATGATTTTTTGCAGGGTTTTAATCATGGCGCTTCCATGCCTCCTTTTCGCGTTTTTCCAGGGCGGGCTTCAGGGCTTCGTAATAGATGTGGGTAGGGTGAAAGGTCAGGCGCTTGGGCAGAAGAAACTCCGACTTGATGTAGGCCCAGAGAAACTGCTCCGCCGTCATGCCGTGGTAACTGATAAAGCCGAGGGCGGCGAAGGGGGCGGCCCCTAAAATGCACATCCAGCTCACGGTTTCCGTGCCGAAGAAACTCCGCAGGCCGAAGTAGATGCCGATGGCCACGATGACGGCCAGAACAGAAAAAATGAACTGCCGCATGGACAGTCCAAAAAACAAGCTCTCGGTATAATCCCGGATTTCCCGGTTGATCTTAACTTCCAAAATATCATCACCTCCACAAAAAATAGCGCCTCTTTCACGAAGCGCCAGCGGACTGGTTGCCTTATCGTTCCCGCTGTTTTTTCCTGTGCTGTTCTGTCTCCTTGATTATCTTAACTACCAAGGCGTCAACCTTGCGGTTCTACGCCATAAATGCCTCATCCTGGGTGAGGGGGATGCCGTTTTTCAAGGCTTCTTCCCCAAGTTTGCGCAGTTTTTCCTGCTCTTTTTCCAACTGTTCATTGAGAGACGCCTTTTCATGGCCGAAATCTCCTTTGCCTGATTCATTTATCATTATCACCGCGCCCCGGTATCCCGCTGCGGAGCTTTCGGCTGCAAGTCCGTCGGCCTCCTGCCGTCAAGCGGCTTGACAAAATCGACATAGTTCACGGCATAGATGGCATTGTCGTTAAGCTGCCGCTGCCACGCGCCCTCCCGCGGCGACCAGTGAAAGCCCTTGCGCTTCAAAACGGAACATCTTTCTTTGTCCGGCCTCTCGTCGAAAAAAAGCTGCAGGCGATTGATGTCGTTGTTGACTACCGCCTCGCCGCCCGCAAACTTCCATCCCACAAAACCGACCTCCCGATGTCTTTCAAGCTCATCGATGCGCTGCTTGATCCGTCTTATCTCGGCATTGTTGTTGGTCAGCTCGTAGCTTGGAAACGGCTGCTTATCCCACGAATAAGACGAGCTTTCGATTTTCGCGTCTATTTTCGCGGCCATCTCGTCCGGCACACCGGGGCAGCCCTTGCAAGTGCCGAACTTTCGGTAATAGGCGTTGACCTCTTTCATATGCGCCTGCCGTTTCTCGCAGGCTTCGAGCTTGGCGTTCAGCTTTTCCAGAGCATTGGGATCACTGCTTGAAATCGCTTTACTACTCATTTTGTTTTCCTCCCATCCAAAAATTATAATCCCATCATCTCTCGCACCACCCGGTCGGCCATCTTCACCGCACCGACCAATATCAGCATGTTGAAAACCAGCTCCCCGATATAGCTCCACACCATCGTCACGGCGCTGGCGCTGGCGTCCACCACCGGAGGGGCGGCCGCAAAGACGGAAAAGATAACGCAGGCCAGGACGATGATGACCCCCTCCAGGCAGACGGCGGCATAGCTTTTGAGAAAGGCTTTGCCGATGCTCTGGCTGGGCTCCCCGGCAAAGGAGGCCAAAGGTACGGGGGCAATGGCGGTATATAAGAATAATTTGAAAAAACGACCGTACACCGACAGGATCATAATGAAGGACAGCACCGTGATGAACAGGCTGCCGATGATCGTCACCGCCCACAGGGGGATGCTCGCCAAGAAGCTGCACTCCTCGACGGCCTGCACGATGGCCTGCGGCAAAACGGCTTGGCTGGTGGTGCCGAAACCCGCGCTGCTCATGATGGTGGAGATGATCCCCTGGGCAATGTTAAAGAGCGCCATCATCAGTTCCAATCCATAGGTCACCACGCCTTTCGCCAAAGCGAAGCGGATGAACAGCTTCAGGGCGTGTTCCGGCTTTTTCACCTCCGCAAAGCTGCCGCAGGTCTTGACCACGCCGATCACAAAAAACAATACCAGCAGTGCCAGGCCAATAGCCTGCAGCGCGCCGTGGATGTCGGCAATGACGTGCCAGATGCCGCCGCCCCGGAATTCCGTGGGGGACTGGGTGACAAGCTGCCAGATTTCCGCCAGCTTTTCGTTCCAGGTTCCCAGGGCGTTGTTCAGGTTCTCAATCACCCAGTTGCCGTTTTCCAAATAAACTCACCTCGTTCCCAAAGCAAAGCCCGCGTTTCATGCGCGGGCTTTGCTCCTGTGATCGTTACCGGCATGGCTCGTCCCTGCCGGGCTTTTTGTCCTTGATGACGCCATACTTGTCGTCCACATAGAAATGATTGACAAAGGGGTTGTAGATCGCATGGCACTTGACGCCGTTATATTCGGCAAGATAATCGTTGTCGCCCAGCCGTCCCAGGATGGTGGCTTCCCGCAGTTCGCCGTCCAGGGAATGAATGTGCATGTTTTCAATGATCGGGAATTTGTTAAACATGGCCATCAACCTCCTGTGATGAGATTAAGGATTTCCTTGGCAAAGGTGATGATGACGCCGCCCGCCAGGGTCAGAAAGCCGTTGGCCCGCTGGCTCGGGTCGTGGGATTTCAGCGACAGGCCGATTTGCACAATGCCGAAGCCCAGCAGGATCAGCCCGATGGCGCGGATTAGCCCGAAGATAAATTCGGACAGGTTGTTGACCACCTGAAGCGGATCGTTTGCCGCGTATGCGGGAACGGCGAAAAGGGTCAGCATCAGCGCCAGTACGCAGCAAACGGCAAAAACCCTTTTGATTTTTCCAAACATTTTCATAAGGATCATTCCTCCTGTTTTTATGATGGGGATAGGCTTTCGAGTTCTTCCTCGGAAAGCAGCTCGTAATCGCCGTCTTCCTTTAAAGCCACGGCTTTCCAGTCCAGGGCGTGTTCCGTGGTGCCGTGCCGGTAGGGTTGGCCGCCCCCGTCAACGGTTAGCTTCAAATTCGGGTGCTTGAGAATATCGTACTTGTCGTCCATGACGGCGTGTTCGCCCCGGATGAACAGCAGGGCGTAGCGGTTGTCCAGCATGCGCACCTCGTCGGGGGTAAGAAGCTCCCGGCCCGACAACTGAAAATTGGTGGAGTAGCTGCCGTGAGCGCCCCTGCTCTGCCCGTAGGTGTTCAGGTCGATGGTTTCCTTGCCCAAAAGCTCGGACACATACTTGTGGGTGCTTTGCTCGTTGCCGCCTAGATAAAGGAATTCGTCGCAGTTGCCGACAATGGACTCCCAGGTGTCTTTAAACAATGCTTTGAGCTGGGCCAGGTTTTGCAGGATGATGGAGACGCTGACCTCCCGGCTGCGCATGGTGGAAAGAAGCTTGTCGAACTCATCCGGCAGGGCGACATTGCTGAATTCGTCCATCACGAAATGGACGTGCAGGGGCAGCCTGCCGCCGTAAACATGGTCGGCCAGGTAGTAAAGCTGCTGGAAAAGCTGGGTGTAGAGCATCCCCACAATGAAATTGAAGCTGCTGTCGTTGTCTGGGATGACGGCAAACAGGGCCGTCTTTTTCTCCCCGATGGCGGGCAGCGCCATTTCATCCACCGTGGTGATGCCCGCGATGGTGGACAGGTTGAACTTTTCCAGCCGGACGCCCAGGCTGATTAAAATGGACTTGGCGGTTTTACCCGCGGCTAGCTTGAAGATGTTGTACTGTTTGACCGCCAGATGCTCCGGCTCCCGCATGGCCAGCCGCTCAAACAGCTCGTCCAGGGGGCTTTGGTAGGTTTCGTCCTCTTCCCGCACCTCGGCGGCGGCGATCATCTCCATGACCATCGGGAAGTTTCGCTCATCCTCCGGCGCTTCGTAGAGCAGGTAGAGGATGAGGGCCTCCAGCAGGGCGGTTTCGGAGCGTTCCCAAAAGGGGTCGTTGGTGTTGGAGCCCTTGGGTGTGGTGTTGCGGATCAGGTTGGTGACCAGCTTCAGCACGTCCTTGTCGTCCTGCAAATAGGTAAAGGGATTGTAGCAGTGGGACAGATGCATGTTGATTAAATCCAGTACCTTGATGTCATAGCCCCTGGCTTTGAGCAGGTTTCCGGTATCCCGCAGGATTTCGCCCTTGGGGTCGAGGATCACAAAAGAGGTGTTGGCCTGCATGACGTTGGGTTTCGCGTAAAACCTGGTCTTGCCGGAGCCGGAACCGCCCACCACCAGAACGTTCAGATTGCGCCGGTGCTTCCTGCCGTCCAGTCCGATACGGACGTTCTGGGTCAGGATTTTGTTCTTCTGCGGATTCTTGTCCCGGTATTTCTTATCGACAGCCGCCGCGCCGCCCCAGCGGGCGCTGCCGTGTTCCTCCCTGGGCCGGTAATTGCGCTTGGTGGACAGGTATATCCCGATGCCCATGCCGTAGGCGGCGACAAAGAGCAAAACGCACTTGGGCGAATGATCCACCCATTGGATATGAAACGGATCGTTCATCGCCGCCGTGAGGTTTTCCAGGATTTCGGGCAGGCCGCCGGAAAGGGAGGGGGCGACCAGCAAGGCCGCCCACACCACCGGAATTAAAAAAACCGCCCAGAGGATGAGATTGCTCCTGGCGGTTTCAGCGCGCTTCATCGTGGTTTCTGCGCTTCTGCTTTTTGGTCGGGGCGTCGATGGTTTTCAAAAGCAGTTCGTCCACGGCGTCGGTGGGCCGTTCCTCTTTAATCAGGTCGTTTCGCAGTTCGTTGAGGGCGTTTACCACCACGCCGTATTCGTAGTCGTCCAGGGTCAGCACCCTTTCTTCTTCCTTCATGGGCGATCCCTCCTAACGTTCCGGTTCTTGCCGCTTTTGCTGCCGCTCTTGGTTGAGCATCCGGTTCATCCGGCCGGAAATTTCGCCTGCGGCTTCCTTGATGACGGTAAGCTCGGCCCGGATTTCCTGCGGCTCCAAAGTCTCCAGCATTTGGGGAACCCCCTCGAAGTGGTAAAAGCCGTCCGTTTCCACGCCGTACTGCTTGCAGAGCATATACGACACGCAATAGGCGCGGAAGCCCTGCTCGGAACGGTTGTAGCTCCCGTCGCCCTTGTCCATTTCCGCCTGAGCCAGCTCTTGGGCGAGAGCCCGGAAAATATGATTGGCGTCCAGGCCGCGCCGGATTTGGATTTCCCGCTTGTCCGGCTGGTACAGGGCGTTCACGCCGCTCGGCAGCGTGTCGCTGATGCGGACGGGCACGGGGGCGTGGGCCAGCAGCGCCTTGATGCGGGTGCGCTCGTCGGGATAGACGGGGGTTTCCCGTTTGCGGCTGTTTCCGGTTTGGGAAATGTCGAACATCTTTTTGGGGTTGTAGCTGATGCCGGTGGAACCGTCCGCGCGCTGGTATTCCTCGCCCGGCTCGATGATGAAAAAGCCGGTTTCCTTTTTGCGGATGTACGCGCCCTGTTCCTTCCAGGTGTCAAAGTCCGCGATGCGGGTGGCCTCCGGTTTTTGCGCCAGGATTAGAAGGGCGTTGGAAACGCTGTAGCGGTCAAAGCGGCTCTGCACGTTCAGATATTTTTGGAAGGTGTCTCCGTCCCGCGCCACGGCTGTCGCCGCTTCGTCGATCATGGCGTACACCGCTTCCCGCTGCTCCTGCTTTTTCTGCGCCCAGGCTTCCTTGTCGAAGGGCTGGCCGCTTATGGGCGTGGTTTGGCCTTGTTCCTGCCGGAAAAGATCGTCAAAATTGCTCATGTGGATTTACCTCTCTTTCGGTTTTGACTTTTTGGCTTTGGATTTCTGTTGGCCCGATTTGACGGGCTGGCCGGTGGATTTGGATTGCTCCTTGGATTGTTCGCGCTTGGGTTCCGCCTGCTCCCTGTGGGCTTCCCGGATTTCCTTCAGTTCCTGCCGGACGGATTTTCGCTCCGGCTCACTCGTACCCCCGGCGGCTTTCTCGCTGCGCTCGTAAGTAGGCTCGGACGGAGGGGATTTCTCCACCTTCGCCGCCGTAGGGTCCGTGGTGGGGTTTGGGTTATCGGTCCGCTCCTTGTCCGGCTCCGGCTGGTCGGGCTTGGCCATCAGCTCGTCCAGAAAATCGTCCGCGCTTTTTTCGGCGGGCGTTTCCTTTTCAGCGGGCGCTTTTTCCTCTTGTTTCGCGGCCCTGGATTTCTGGATTTCGCTCTTGATGCTGGCGGTGTCCACGGTGGCCAGCTTGAAGCGTTCCACGATGCGGTTAATCTTGGAGGCGTCCTCGGCCCGCACCATGATGTCGCACATGCCATCCGTGTCCTTTTTATCGCGGAGGGCGCAATAGAGGACGCCGTAGCGTTTGGCCTCCTGGGTGAATTTCTGCAAGTCCTCGTTCCTGACCGCGAAGACTTTCAGCTCCTTGCCGCTGCGCAACAGCCCCTCCAGCCGGATTTTCCCCCTGGTTTTCTTTTGGTCTGTGAGAACGGCATACAAATAGGTGGCGAGGTTTTTGGCTCCCTCGCCGGAGATTTTGGCCATTACCTCGATCCCTTTAAGAGTCATGTTGACGACTTGGTCCGCGGCGGCGGCTTCGCTGTTCATAGGCTTTTGCCTCCTTTCGCTGCTGGATTTCTTCCTGCTTGATCCGGGACAGCTTTTCCTGCATTTCCCCGGAACGGGACAGGATGCCCGCGCAGAGCTTCACCTCCTTGCGAAGCTGGCTGATTTGGCCGGTCAGCCCGGCAATTTGCTCCTTATAGGCTGTCGCCTGCTCCTCGTCCCCGCACCGGCGGATGCGGTTGTAAAGGGACTTGCGTTGGACGGACAGGGAGGTCATCTTTTGCTCCACGGTTGACCGGTAGGCGAAAAGCTGCTCCTTGTTGGAAATATGGTGTTTACAGAGCAGCTTGGTTTGGGCGGTGAGTTTATCCAAATAGCGCAAGTCCTCACGCAATAAAAAATGCGTCCTTTTGCTGGACGCGCGGGGCTTGGGCAGGATGCCCATTTTATAGAGGTAGTGGAAGTACAACGCTTGCAGGCCGGTGAGCTTTTTCGCTGTCTTGAGGGAACCTTTAAAGGTACAGCGTTTTCGCTTCGGCTCCGGCAAGGGGGGTGGCCGCTGGGGTGTGCGGTTTTGCAGGATGCGCCGTTTGATGGCTTCCTCGGCGTAATCGTCGCCCAGGGTTGTCAGCCGGACAAACCGCTCCTTGCCTAAAGGACGCACCGCCAGGTGTTTCACGCCGGTTTTTACCTCATAGCCTTGTTTGCGCAGGGCGGCGATGAATTGCGTGAAGGTCATGGCGGCGGCAATGGCTTGGTCCACGTCCTCCCGGATCAGGCCCCGCCAGGTGGGTTTGCCTTCCCGCTCGGCCTTCCATTCGGCGTAGTGCCTGGACTTGCCGCGCTGCGGGTTTTCAATGACGGATAGGGCATGTTCCCGGCACAGCCGGTCGGAGGTCTTGCGCATGAGGGCGTAGGTGGCGTTGTTGTCGTAATATTTTTTCCCATCGATAAAGGACACGGAATTCAGGACAAAATGGTTATGAAGATGCTGCTTGTCAAGGTGGGTGGACACCACCACTTCAAAGCGGTCGCCCCAAAGCTCTTTTGCCAGCTTCACGCCGATGGCGTGGGCGGTTTCGGGGGTGGCTTCTCCCGGCGCAAAGGCTTGGTAGCCGTGAAAGGCCAGGATGCCGTCCTGCTTCTGATATTGCCGCTTTGTGCGGCCCATCTGCTCGCAGGCGGTGGTCGGATCGCAGTTGATGCCTGTTACATAAAACTGCTTTTCGGTTTTGACATTCTGTTGAGTATACTCTAGCACTTTGCGCAAACCCTGAAAGTCGGGGCTGGTGAAATCGGGGTTTTCGGTTTTTTCGGGATTGGCGGCGTAGTCGATCACCCGGTCAAGCCGGTCGGTCACGTCCCATATGGCTGTGGTTGCCATCGGTCATCGCTCCGGCTCCCCGTGCTTTTTCATCAAAGGGTAATCCGCAAGGCCATCTTGTTTATTGCAAGCCCTTATAATAAGCTCAAGCACGTCGTTCACACACCGTACCTCATTTTGGTATTGGTCGGTCACAACCTCCAGGGGGTTTTGAAACAGCAGGAGGCAATCCAGTTCCTCCGGTTCATAGCGATGGTCTACTGTCAAATACCAGTGGGCCTGTGTATAGGCGGCGATTTCCTCTGCTTTTTCAAAAATTTTCTGTCCGTCCAGTTTAAGCATCTTTGCCTTGTAGTCCATAAAGTTACGGTTGATACGGGTTATTAGTTGTGTTTCCTTATCCATTGGTTCTCCTTTCCGGCGCTGTGACCGCTTCCATAATATCCTGTACCGCCTTTCTGAGCCGGTTGGCTTCGTATTGAAATACCGTCTTGTCAATATGCCCGGTAGCATTGGCCTTGGCCGCAATCTGGTTCAAGTTTCCGCCGATGGCATGCAGTTCCCGCGTCATGGCAAAATAGTCGAGAGGGGGCAGCTCCTTGGGCACATAGCCGTTGATGAGAGAACGGAGATAGCCTTCCTGTGACAATCCTGCTTTTTTGGCGCTGGTATGAAGCCGTGTATTTTCTTCTTTATTCAGCCAGACTTGAACACGGATACCTCGTTTTCTCATCACTCCGGCTCCTTTCGCGCAGGATGGGTGTCCTTGCACTCGATGAGGGTGCGAAATTCTCCCGCCACTTTTGTTGAAGTTCGTTCATTCATAACACCTCTTTTCTTGATTGATAGGAGTGCAGCATGAAGGGGGGTATTAGGGGCGAAAAGCCCCTAACAAGCGAATTTGGGAGACCAAATTCAGTGCTTGCTGCAACACAAGACAGCGGTCTTGTGTTGGGTATGCGGTTACGATTGTTTTCAGATATTACCAGCCGAAAAAGAGAAAGCCGGAGGTCAGCGCTCCTGGTCACGGCATTTGTGATTTTTACACCGTACATTCGTTTCTTTTCTGCGCATGGTAAACTCAACGCCAGCGAAGTACTCTGCGTAGAGAACTATAGTCGCATTGCTTTGGCCTGTTTGCATTCGCTTTGATTTCTATGACTATGAAAAATATTTGACAGTACCATTTTTATGGAACAGTCCTCCTTAATTTTGGGCAAAAGAAAAAGGCACTGATCTCAGCACCTTTAACAACATTAGAAATTGATTAATTATGATAATGGGAATATATCCGTATGAAATTTAGCTATAGAGAGTAATGCCTGCTTATCTGCACGGCATTCATGATATTCTGGGCGGACCTCGAAGCCCCTTCTCCTTGGTGGTACTTGCCACCCGGCGAAGAGGTGTAGTGTGCTCTCCCCTGAAAATTACTACTGCGTTCCTGCACTAATGCCGTATTATACACAGTTGCCGCCATCTTTCTCAAATATTTGTTTCCGCCATATATCTAATACAGAAGCAACATCAATAAAGGCATGTGGTTTATTCCATTCTTCAATAAAGGATATATCATCACTATCTGGCTTTGGATCTGGTTGGTCAATTTTTATTCTAGTTGGCATCATAACAGCGTCTCCAATTAATATTGCCTCACCACGACGTAATGTTGAAAAGATGTCAACTATACCCTTCATAGAATCCGGCAATAAATTTTTTACATAGTTTTGATCATCAGGATTAGATATTCTTAAGCAAAGAAATGAATTACATTGCGACAGAATTGTACTCGATACTTCTCTCGGTCTTTGACTTATGACAGTTAAGCTTATTCCATATTTTCGTCCTTCTTTTGCAATTCGCTCAGAAGAAATTCTCGATGGTTCATTAGCAACATCATAGTCATTTAAATAAGAGTGGGCTTCATCAGCAAAAACTGATAAGGGATATGCCTTCCCATTCTTTCTTTTATACCAATACGCAAAGTCAAAAAGACATCTGAGAATCAAGGATATAACTGATGAACGAACATCAAAAGGAACTGGACTAAGATCAAGAATTACAATCTTTTTTGGTTCCGATTCTTCGCCAAGTATTTTTCTGAAAAGAGTTTCCATTGAGGCAGAGGTTGTATATGTCTTTGGTTTAAAAATTAAGTCGAACCTCTTATCATTTAAACGCGACTGAATTCTCATTAACAATCTTGTAAATTGACCATATAAAGGCCCATTTACTGGTCTACCTTGAGAGCCAATAACCTTTTCGGTATCTAGTCGCTCAAATTCCTTTATTATTTTTTCAAAGTCAAAATATATTGGCGTATCAATTGTTATTTTAGGAATCCCTAATGCAATATTTTCAGGGTGGCTTTCTTTCGCATTTTGAAGTAGTTCTTTGAATTTCGCTATCTGGTTTGGAGCAGCAGATTCTCTTCTGTCAACACACAGGCCCATTAACTCCTCTGAGTTCATGAGCCAATAAGGCAATTCAATTTCAGAAGCACTAACATATGTCGCATATTCTCCAAAAGCATTCTCATATTCACCATGCAGATCAAGTAGTACAACTGACGATTGAGGGAAACATGCAATCTTTTGTAATACCGATGCGACTGTCCAAGATTTTCCCGAGCCTGTTTGCCCTAGAATTGCAGCATGACGACATAAAAAAGAATCAAGATTAATCTTTGCTTCTTGACTTGGTAGCACTGATAATCTTCCAACCGAAAAATTACCTTTTGCATAACTTGCATATACCTTTTCTATTGTTTCTGAATCCACGGCATATACATCAGCGCTCACTGTAGGTAAAACATCTGTTCCTCGTTCAAAACTGCCATCAGGTGTAATTGTTCCAACTGCAAGCACTTCCAAAACTCTCTTCGTAGAAGAAATAACTAATTCCCCACTTTCAAGCGCATTTTTTATTTCACTTGAAAGCTGATTTGACTCAGTCATTTTAATTCCTGTGACCATGCAAAGTAGACTACCCGTAGGTATTGATACATCAACGAATGACCCAGGTTGTCCAATCATTAATGGTATTGGTCCGGTAGGACTAGGTAGATTAATGCACATTGCATCTGGCACTCCAAATTCTTCACCTGTCTCGTTTGCTGAACAATTTTCAAGTAAAACACCGATTGTGTCTCCGATAACTGATATTGTTTTCCCAATTCGGTATTTCATATTCAACACCCTCCCACTCCTGAATATTTACATATAAGATCAACGAGTTTATCAAACTGCCATAATTCAGAACCAGTAGACTCATAAACATTTAGTTTTTTACATATTGATTGTGTCCCATAGGAAAAAGATGCACACTGTTTAAAGCTTTCAAGGTTTGTATTATCTGATTTTATAAAAGCTGTTAGTTTAATTTTGCCTTGTTGTAATTTTGGCAATAATAATGTTTCATTAATATGCTCATCGCCAAAGCTAAATCCACAACTTACTATGTACTTACAGGCAGAACCAATAATTCTTTCAGAAAATCTAAATAGTTCACCAAATGGAGAATCTAATGTTTCAGTAATTTTTTTCTTTCTTGGTAAAACCATAAGACGCTCAAGGCTGTCATTGATATGCTCTGGAATTAAAGTATTATATATTGAAGAATTATCTTTCCACCAGTCAAGTGATCCATGGAGTTTAATTAATCGTACTACTGGCTGAGTAAAGGGAGAAAACCTGTTGCCCAATATTATCCCGGAATTCATTTGTAAGCACTGTATATTAAAATAACTGAATGAAGTCCCAATAAATCCATTACATATTGGGATTTTTATTACTGATGCAGCAACCTCGAATAACATGTCATAATTTGTTGTAAAAATCCAAATCGATTCTGCTCTTCCCATGTAAACTGATTTGAGTGCGTTTAAGAATCTGATATGGTCATCAAGAAAGGGTCTTTTATTTTCAAGTAATATTTCAACAATCTGTTCACGAATTATTTTTCTTAAGTTAATTAGTTTTTTGTATAAATCTTCACTAGGGTTTACAGTATATATACCAGATTCGATGGTATCCGAAATCACTTCAATATTTGGTTCACCTCTAGACTTATCTAACTTTATATTTAGTTGTTTTTCTATTATTGTTTCAATAATACTTATTTCGTTTGGGTCTAATTTTTCTAATACTCTAATTGTTAATTCCGGCATTAATGGGTATCCTGCTTTGTATGAAGTACCTGCCCCAAATAAAAAACCAACATTAGACAATCCTTGAGATGCATTAGGGAATATTTCCGAAATACTAAAACTCACTTTCTCCCTCCTTTCATTTAATGTTGCTGCTCAAGCTTTTTGTCCGTATGTTGCTCAATATCCATGTCCATCAATTTTGCTCATTAAATATGTCCGGCATGGTCCGAACATGGGGGCTCTGCCCCCAGACCCCCGAGGTTTTACGCTTTGTTCTCCACAAAGGTAGCATAAAGGAAGGGAGTAGGGTGGCATAATACCACCCACGCTACCTCTGGCAGAACTCCACCGGGTGCTCGGGTTGCTCCTCAGCATTGCCCTATCCTCCAGGTGGATAAGAGCCCTTAATTTTTGCTACCAGTTGAACTCTTCCTCAATAATCAACCTTACCATGTGATCATCAATTATTTTTTTCTGTATCTGGGCTGCGTGTAACAGGCAAGCTGTACACAGCTTGTTTATCTTCCGGGATACCCCATGGGAATACTTGTAAATCTCATTTACCGCCACGTCAGTGAATAACTCCCGCGTTTCCCCCGCGTATTCAAGATGCTTTTTTATGTATTCTTCTGTCTGCTGCCTGTCGTAAGGCATCAGGTGGTACCTCAAGTCTATTCTCTGGTAAATGGCCTCGTAAATCTGCTTTTTAAGGATATCCTTCAGCTCGCTTTGGCCTACCAGAATTAGACTCATGGGGTTGTATGAGTCCATTTTGAAGTTTAAAAGAAATCGGATTTCCTCAAGCATGTCCCTTGACAGTAAATGGGCCTCGTCTGTGATGATTACCGGAATCTTTTTTTGGATCTCAATCAGATTGGTTATTTCTCTGGTCAACTGGCGCTTGGCATCGCTGCGGTAAAATTTCCCCTCGCAACCGAATTGGTTTAGTACTTCCCAGTAAAAATTTCTTGGCGTGAGGGCGGAATCGCTGATGTACATCACCTTGTAGTGGTTAATGTCCAGGAACGTTACAAACTTACGTATCGCCGTGGTCTTGCCCGTCCCGACATCTCCTGTGACGACAGCGAAAAGCCGGTTCCTGGCCACATACTCAAGCCTGTCGCATACCTCCTCAATGTCTGTGTTGTTGTAAAGGTCTTTTTCAGGTATGTCCCGGGCAAATGGCGTCTTGAGAAAGTTGAAATACTGTTCAAACATTGCCGCCACCGCCTTTCATGCTCCTGAAAGACAATGCGCCGGTCTTTTTCTGACGCTTGGAATTTTCAGCTTCATAAACCCTCAGAAGCCTTGAGTGGGTTGCTTTCATTATGGCAGGCGCCTTTTCTGTCTTTCCGCAGAATTCACCTACTGATAGTGGTGACACCGCTTTTTTGCGCTCACCGCTGTACCATATTTCCACCAGGCTCCGGTCGAGCGGGTCATACCTTACGTCCACTTTTTTACCGATATATTCAATACCTGCTTCGTATTCAAGACCATTTAGCTTAAAGCAGCCGGTACCGTCTACCTTGCGTGTATCCTCCCACAAAAATGCATCCCGGCATTCTTCTGGTGTTACAAAACGTACTTTCCTGAGATCGGCAGCATACGCATGTGCCGGTGTGTCTCTTTTCAGGCTGCTATGCGGGCTATTGTTGTACCCCTCGTCTAACCATAACCGGAACTTGCGGTTCAGTTCCTCCAGCGGGAGATAAATATTTTCCCGTTGTCCACGTACACGGCGTCGGGCTTTCCGTATTTGAGGACCGCTTTTCTAAAGCAGTCCTCCAGTATGGGCAGGCGTTGGTTATCGTAAAATTCCCCGTGGCAAACAAGCCGCGTGGCGTCGTCGATTATGGCTATCAGGTACGTCCGCTTCTTACTGCCGTTTGCCGCCGGTATATATGGCCCATATTTCAAGTCGCTCTGCCAAAGGGCGTTCCGGCCGCTTTTCACAAAACGGCGTGCTGCTGTCCCGGTTAGTTTTGTTCTTTTCAGGTCGGCTGTCCCAAACCCTATCTTGAGAAGGTGCCTGGACAGTGTACTCCGGGATATTTCCCCTTTTTTCACTATCCCTTCGCCCTCAAGTATACGGATAATTCGCCGCACAGATCGATCCGGCAACTCCTGCTTCAACTCCGCCGCCCGGTCCAGGACCTCCCGGGGTATTGCTTTTAATTTCCCGATATCGCTCCTGGTTTTGGGTTTTAGTCCCTCATACCTGTTTTTCCGGTACGCGGCGAGGTATCTTCTCAGTGTCCTTTCGGATATGCTTTCCCTTTCCATTACCTCCCGCCGGATGCGGCGCTTTTCTGCCTCGTCAAGTCCCGGCGTCAATAGCGGCGCTATTATCTCATGCCGCTTTAGTGCCGTCTCTATTACTGGCTCTCTGGTCATTTCCATCCCTCCGGTGCTTTTTCTACAGCCTACCAGAGGGTTATTCCGGTCAACAACGCAAACTATGTGGGAATTAGTCTATACAAACATGCCGGACAAGTTGCTCGTAAACAATATGTTCGTGTCGCCTATCACCAGGTTATTGCTCTCAATCTCCGGAAACTCTTCGAGTATCCTCTCCAGTATTAGAAAAATCTTTAACCCATAAAATTCGATCTCGTTAACCACCTTTTTGTAAAATCTAAATAACAGTGCTTTTAGCGCCCCGGCGATCTGGTGACTCTTTTCCCGGAATTCGACTGCCCACCTTCGCAACGTGGAAATACTCGCACTCGTCTCTACCTGCTCTACCGGAATCCCGTTATCCATATCCCGCAGGGACATCTCAGAATCGCAGGCTGAATAATGCTTATACGGCCTGATGAAATCCGGAATTACAGCATGTGTCCTCTCGCATTCTTTGCAAATTACCCGCTGGATGGTAAGCCATTCCACATTATCTTCAATGTGTAAATGACGCTTGTATGTGGCATGAAAAACTGTTTTTTCGCCACAGCCCGGGCATATTAATTCCAGTTCATCCAAATATCGCAGAAATTTTTCGCGATATTCCTTAACGTTTCTTCCTAAATATGCTATGATCATTATGCTTTTTGGTGGGCCTTGAGCTGTTAAATGTGGCAACATTTAATGTATAGCTCAAGGCTTTTCATATCCTCCCGTTTTTACTCCAGGTGAATATTACCATAATTACAAATGGTCATACAATATGAGCAGTTAAATGACATTTAGTTCGGGCAAAAACAATTTAACATGCAACGTGCGACGGTAATTGTAACGTTCCCGCATTCACGGCGCGGACCAGCCCTAAGGTGATGGTTAAATCCTAGATAGCTCCTATCTTCGATTTGACCGGCATATCCTGCCGATCTTGGGCTAGGCGGTGTGACGCCTCGGTACCAAGCTCCGTTACCGCACTCACCTTATGCTGCTTCTTTTCCCATACTCCACTTCATCAATAATACCGTCCAGATAGCTGTCCAGTTTATCCGGCGTTGTTCCAGCGCGTCCTGCCAGACGGTCTTCCTCGACGACCAGCAGTTTTTCCCGTAGCTTCAGCATTTTCTCGCGGTAGGTAAACGCTTCTATATCCATAACCTCAAGATCTCCCTTACCGTTTTTATAAGATTCACTGGCTCCTCCGTGGGCTTACGCAAATTCGTAATTTAGCCAAATACTTTCCTAAAGTTTGAATCTTATTTTCCTTATAATTACAATCTAATCATATTATACTTCTTTACCCGAATCAATGAATAAAGCAGCGCAAAAGCGCATTTATTCGTTTCAGCACGATAAAAAAGGCGCTGATCTCTCAGTGCCTTAATTATTAATCATCTGTGCTATCACAAACTTCTTTATGACTTCCTTGCATTTTTTATTTCAGCGTAACCTGTACCTCTTTGCCGAGGGAGCGGGCAACCTTGGACAGAAAGTCCAGGGATGGATTGTACGTTCCGCTTTCCAGGCGGCTGATATTGGATTTCTGGGTCCCAACCCGAAGCGCCAATTCTTCCTGGGTAATATTTTGGCTGGTGCGTGCTTCAATGATTTGCGAAATCACATCATAGCGCGGTTTCAGCTTTTCGTATTCAGCTTTGAATTCTTCGTCCTTCATCAAAAGATCTTTCACTTCGGAAAACTTTGCTCCTGCCTTACTCATTGTCACACCTTCTTTCATAATCTTCTTTATAACGTAGTGCCCGTTCAATCTCTCTTTGCGGAGTTTTTTGAGTTTTTTTGGTGAAACCATGAAGCAGCACAAAAGTCTTCTGGCGGTATGTGAAATAGAAAATCCTGCTGATATCCGAGGCGAATTTGATTCTCAGTTCAAAAAGACCTTTGCCTTTTACGGGCTTTACGTAAGGTTCCCTTAAATCAGGCCCATGCTTTTCCAGCAGTTCTATTTCGCTAAAGGCTTTCGCCCGCATTTTTGCTTCCAACGATAGCAGAAAATCCAGTACGGGAATATCTCCGTTTTCCTTTTTATAGTATTCCACTTGCCAATCCATGATACACCTCTAATCTTAGTATATGCTTCACCTCACCACCATGTTATCATATACGATAACACAAATCAAGGATTTTGTATTTTTTGTAAAACATCTAAAAAGCAATCATTTTTCCATGCTATTTGACTGCCGTATCCTTAATACAACCCTGAGATAATCGTTGTAATCCTTCCCGCGCTGGGGCGGCTCGTCGGAAATGGTGTAGGTTGAGGGAAGGAGGGCCTTGATGGTCTCCGCCGCCAGCCTTCCCGGTGCGTCATTGTCCAGATGCAGGGCAATTTCGGTTATTTGTGGGTAATCCTTGAGGTATTGCATCAAAGCGGCGGGCGGGGTGCTTTCTCCGATGTTCTTTTTCGGCCTGTAAATACCCGCCAGGGACAGGCAGTTTTCCCGCCGCCAATCCCTGCCGGAAAGCAGCTCCAATGTGCCGTAGGACAAAAGGTCAATGGCGCTTTCAAACAAATGCAGCTTTGTGGATTTATCTCTTGCCGGAATGGAGAAGGAGAAGTGCTTGTCGCTGCCGCTTACGTCCCCCATAAACCGGCTGCCGGATGTGCCCCGGAGAGCGCCATACCGGGGGACACCCTGCGGGTCGAAGCCGACAAAGACCGCGTTGTGGCGGTAGCGGCTTTCATACAGCCGTCCGGTTTGAAGGCAGTAATCTATCAAGGCGCTGTGTATGCCGCGCCCTCTTAGATAGGCAGCCACGCGGTCATTGCTTTTGTTTTTCTCCGGCAACAGTAGCGTTCTCGGCTGGGCGGGTCCCCGCGCCTTTGACGGGGCAGACGGCATAACAACTGCCTGCCCGTCTATCCGCATGACCGCCTCGGGAAGCGTCATGCCCCGGACTTTGATGAGATAATCCAGGGCGGAGCGCCCGCCGATGCCGCGGGACCACCAGCACCACTTCCCGTTGGATATTTTCAAGCTGTCATGGGTGCGGGTGGTATAGACGTTGCCGGAAAAGCGAACCAGCTCCTGCGGCTCGTAATGCTGCAAATAGGTCAGCAGATCCATCTGTTTGGCGCGCTTAATCTGTTCCGGGGCCACATAGGGCATAGCGATCACCTCCAAACGTGAAAAAGCACCGGATTTTGTCTTCCGATGCTTTTCACGAAATTTTTGCAATGCGGCTATATTGCGCCGATTTTTTGATATAGGAAAAGCCGTCCGTATGCCCGCGAAAATAAAGCTGCATACGCTCCATGTCCTCCATTCGGGTTGCAGTATCTCCGGCAGGGTCTGGAATATAAAAGGTTCGTTCATCACGCGCCTCCTTCCTGGTTTTTTGTTTTACTCTTAGCCTGGGAAAATAGAAAGTCAAAACTGCTAAAGCGTATTCAGCCTTTACCGTTCATAGCCCACGGCCTTTTTTTCGGAAATATCCAGGTCCTCGTCCGGTTGGTCGTCCATGATCTCGTTTTCCGCCTTGTCCATATTCAGCAGGATGTTCAGTTCATGCAGCCGCGCGGATTTGCTTTGCAGCTCCTGCTCCTTCTCAAAGGGGATGTCAATTTCTTTTTTGGCCGTTTCCATCTGCTGGAGGAGGGCTTTTAGCTGTTCCCGGCAATACGCCAGTTTTTTCGGCATTTCGGCCAAAGCATTATTCAATCTTGTAATGTTGCCATGCACGTCCGCGCCCAAGGCCACCGTATGGCTGAGAGCGCCCTGGAGCGTGATTTGATACTTCTTGTTAAAGCTGTCGAAAGAAAACAGCATCGGAAAACCCAGGTAGCTGCCCATTTCCTGTGGCTCCGGCGAGGTCATCAGCTTGCAGGCTTCCAGGATGGCCGCGCCCGCCTTGGCCTTTTCGGGGTAGGAAATGTCTTTGACCGTCATGCCAGCGAATTTGCTTTCCTCGGCATCCCCTCCGGCGGGTGGCAAGGCGCTGTGCCTTTCATACCGGGCAATATCCTTCTCATAGCCCGCAATGCGTTCCTCGGTGGATTTGATCTGCCGGGGGAATTGTTTGAGCAATCTGTCCTCCAAAGCGTAACGCTGGCTGAGGTGGTTCGCTTTCAATAGCTTAAGCTTGGAAACCTGGATGTCTAAATCCATCTTCTCCTTGATGAGCGGGTTGCCCGTCGCCAGCGCCTTGACTTCCGCGTAGGAAAGGGCCGTTTCGTCAATGTCCTCGGCAGAGCGTACCGGGGATTTTGAGGTCATGATCTGGGAGATAAAGCGTTGCTTATTCTCCAAAATCTGATAGAGATAGGCGTCAAAGGTATTTTCCGTCACATAGCGAAAGATATGCACCTCGTCGTTTTTGTTGCCCTGGCGGACAATCCTGCCGCTGCGCTGCTCCAAGTCGCGGGGCCGCCAGGGACAGTCCAGGTCGTGCAGCGCGATCAGGCGGTCCTGGACATTGGTGCCCGCGCCCATTTTAAAGGTGGAGCCTAACAAGGCGCGTACCTGTCCCGTGCGCACTCTGGCAAACAGCTCCTTTTTGCGGGTTTCCGTGTTGGCGTCGTGGATGAAGGCAATCTCGCCTGCGGGAACGCCGCGCGCCATGAGCTTTTGGCGCACGTCGTCGTAGACGTTGAAATTCCCGTCGCTTTTCGGGGTGGACAGGTCGCAGAAGACAAGCTGCGTCAGCTTTTTGTCGCTGTTTTCCTGCCAGAGGCGGAACACATTTTCCACGCAGGCGTTTACCTTGCTGTCCTCATGGTCGGGAAGCATGGGGCTCATCAGCCGCTGGTCAAGGGCCAGCTTCCGGCCATCGTTGGTGATTTTCAGCATGTTGTCCTCATAAGGCTCCACCATCCGGTTGCGCACCTTTTCGGCGCGCTCGCTAAGCTCGGCCACCATGTCCCGCTGAAACTCGCTGGGCTTGACGGCCACGTTGTGATAGTTGGCTTTGGGCACGGGGAGGTCCAGCATGTCGGCTGTCTTGATATCCGCGATTTCCTTGAACATGGCCATCAGTTCGGGTAGGTTGTAGAAACGGGCGAAGCGTGTTTTGGCCCGGTAGCCCGTACCCTCCGGCGCAAGTTCGATGGCCGTGACCGTCTCCCCAAAGGTGGAGGCCCAGCAGTCGAAATGCTGGAGTCCGTTTTTGCGCAGGGTTTCGTATTGCAGATACCGCTGCATGGTGTACATCTCGGTCATGGAGTTGGAAATGGGCGTTCCTGTGGCAAAGATGACGCCGCGGCCACCTGTCAGTTCGTCGAGATACCGGCATTTGGCAAACAGGTCGGAGGATTTCTGGGCCTCGGTCGGGGACAGGCCCGCCACGTTGCGCATCTTGGTATAGAGAAACAGATTTTTGTAAAAGTCCGCCTCGTCCACGAACAACCGGTCAACGCCCAGTTCCTCAAAGGTGACGACGTCGTCCTTGCGGCTGGTGTCGTTGAGCTTATCCAGCTTCAGCTTTAAGGTTTTCTTTGTCTTTTCAAGCTGCTTGATGGCGTAACGCTCGCCCCGTTCCTCTTTTAGCTCCCGGATGCCGTTGGTGATTTCCCATATTTGTTCCTGCAACAGGCGCTTTTGGCGCTCGGCGGAAATGGGGATTTTCTCAAACTGGCTGTGTCCGATGATCACCGCGTCGTAGTCGCCGGTGGCGATGCGGGCGCAGAATTTCTTGCGGTTCTTGGTCTCAAAGTCCTTTTTGGTGGCCACGAGGATGTTGGCGCTGGGGTAAAGCTGCAAGAATTCCCCGGCCCATTGCTCGGTCAGGTGGTTGGGCACGACGAACAGGCTCTTGTTGCAAAGTCCCAAATGCTTGCCTTCCATCGCGGCGGCGGCCATCTCGTAGGTCTTGCCCGCCCCCACGCAATGGGCCAGCAGGGTGTTGCCGCCGTAAAGGACGTGAGCCACCGCGTCCACCTGATGCTTGCGCAGGGTGATTTCCGGGTTCATTCCGGTGAATTTGATATGGCTGCCGTCGTATTCACGAGGCCGGATGGCGTTGAAGCGGTCGTTATAGATTCGGGTCAGCCGTTCCCGGCGCTGGGGGTCCTTCCATATCCAGTCCCTGAACGCTTCCTTGATGGCCTCCTGCTTCTGCTGGGCGATGGCGGTTTCTTTTTTGTTGAGGACGCGCGTTTCCCTGCCGTCTGCATCGTATCTGGTGTCAAAGATGCGCACGTCCTTGAGATTCAAGGTTTCTTCGATGATCTTATAGGCGTTGACACGGTTCGTGCCGTAAGTCATTGCCGCTTTGATGTTTGTGCTGTCGGCGTTTTTGCCGGAAACATTCCACATCGCGGTATAGCTTGAAAAGCTCACGTGAATTTTGGACTTTATATAATACGGAGGCTCAAGCAGCTCAAACATGAATTGCTCTACAACATCGGGAGGCAGCCAGGTCGCGCCCAAACGCACGTCGATTTCGGAGGCGGACAGGTCTTTGGGCTGCACCGCTTCCAGCGCCTTGATGTTGGGGGCGATCTGCTCCGCAAGGTCGGGTCGCGTTTCGGCAAGCCCTCTGGCCAGGCGGAGCTTATTCCGCACATTCCCCGAAAGATATTCATCGGCGGTAACGAAGGGGCAACGGGTGATGTCAAAAAAGGCGTTCGTCACTTGAGCCGGGTCTTGGTCGCCGAGGTTGCGGAAGATCACGCCCTGCAGGTCGTCGGCAAGCTGTTCCTCGGAAAGCCCGGTCAGACTGTGCATGAAACGTAAGTCCACGCAGGCTTTTTCCGCAATGGAGATGGCCAGGGCTTCGGCGGCGGTGTCCACATGGGCAACGGTGGCGCGCCGCCGGATGGTGCGCTTGCTGAACATGTCCGCCTTGCGCTCCATCTCGCCGTTTTCGTCCAGCACCTCCAAAGAGCAGAGCAGGCAGTAGGAGCTGTCGTCGGCAAAGGCCATGCTGTTGCCGCGGCTGTTGATCAGGCCGTATTTGGCGGTAAAGGCGTCGTACAGCCGGTTCAGCTTGCGTTGCTGCTGCAAAATGGCCTCATCGCTGTAATCCTCGGTCTGGTATTCGATCAGGTCGCGGACGCAGTCCCGCAGCTCGATCATGCCCCTGATGCGGCCCTGGGCCGTGACGGAGGTTTCCACCCGGTTCATCCGGCTGTTTTCCCGGTAGTAAATCTGGCCGTCCACCAGGCAATAACTGAAATTGCGGACACTGGGGTCCGCCGGGATGGAGGAGGTATCCGTGTCCTCGCCAATATCGTCGATCTCGTAGTCGCTAATCTCGGCGTAGATGTTTTCCAGCGCCTCCCGCAAAAGCTTGGCAAGGTCGGCGTCCTCATGGGGCAGGCAGGCGGTCTCGGATTCGTTGCCGTACATGCTTTTGTCAAAGACCATCCTGCCCAGCACCATGTCCGGGTTGTCGGCAAAATATTGGTTGACGGGCACGCCGTCCCCGGTGGCGGAAAGATGCACCCAGTCCGGTTCCACGTCCATCACGCGGTCGCGCTTCTGCAAAAAGAGGATGTCGGTGGTAACCTCGGTCCCGGCGTTGGCCAGAAACGCGTTGTTGGGCAATCTGACCGCCCCTAAAAGCTCGGCCCGCTGCGCGATGTATTTGCGCACCTCGGGGTTTTGCTTATCCATCGTGCCTTTGGACGTGATGAAGGCAATAATGCCGCCGGGCCGCACCTTGTCCAAGGTCTTGGCGAAAAAATAGTCGTGGATGTAAAACTTGTATTTATCATATTTCTTATCTGCTACGCCATAGCTGCCGAAAGGCACGTTGCCCACGGCCAGGTCGAAAAAGCTGTCGGGCAGGTTGGTTTCCTCAAAGCCCTGCACCGCGATATTGGCCTGCTGATAAAGCTGCTTGGCGATCCGGCCCGTGACGCCGTCCAGCTCCACGCCGTATAGCCTGGATTCTTTCATGCTCTCGGGCACCAGGCCGAAAAAGTTGCCGCTGCCGCAGGCGGGCTCCAAAATGTTGCCTGTCTGAAAGCCCATGTTTTCCAGACAGGTGTAGATGGCTTTAATCACGACGGGCGACGTGTAGTGGGCATTGAGGGTGGAGGCCCGCGCGGAATTGTATTCATTCTCGTCCAGCAATTCCTTCAGCTCCGCGTACTCCTTCGCCCACTGGGGGTTGGCCTCGTCAAAGGCTTGCGGCAGACCGCCCCAGCCGACGTATTTTGACAGGATTTCCTGTTCCTCCGGCGTGGCCAGGCGGTTTTCTTCCTCCAGTTGGTTGACCAGACGGATGGCCGCGACATTCCAGGCGTACTTGGTCTTTTGCCCGCCCACGCCCAGGTTGTCATCGGTGATCCGGAAATTGACGCGGGGCTGCTTCGCTGGTTCCGGCGCAAGGTGCAGGCTGGCTTTGGCAGCCTCGCCGCTCTGCGACTTCTGCCGAGCTGGTTCCGTCTGCTGCTCCAAAACACGGCGAACGAAGCCGACGCTCTCCCGGCGGAAGATGGGGAAGCCCACGCCGTTTTGGAAGGTGATGTCCCGCAGGCTGACCGTGCCGGTTTCCTCGTCGATGGTGTCAATGGCAAAGCGGCGGCCGTCGATGGACAATTCCAGGCCCGCGGATATTTCTTTTTCGGCTGGTTGCTTTATATCCGTGTCGGGATAGATGCCGATCCTGAAGTCTTGAAAGTATTCGAGGGCCGCGTCGTCATTTAAAAAAGAGCCTTGCATCCGCCGGGCAATTCCTTGGATGTCAAGGGCCTCCAGACGCACCGTGAGCTGTTGGGGAGAATTCAAGTCCTGTAAAACGGCCGTTCCCGCTTCTTTATCCATACTGAACAGATAGAACGGCCGGGAGCGGTCTTCTTTCCGCGTCGGGGGTTCGCCCTCGCCGCCGCTGCCGATGGTGACGGTATCCTGGGGAGTGACGGTCGTATCCCCGGTTTGCCGCGCCCACTCCGGCGCGGCGGGGTCGTCGGCGTGGATGGCCGCCAGTTCGCGGGGTTCCGTCAGATAATCCTGATAGGTCCGCTGGAACACGTCCTCGGCAAGCCATTCTCGAAACTGCGGCAGGGTGGCGTAGGCTTCGTAAAAGTCCTGGTGTTCCTCCCGCATGGAAAGGGCGATCCGGTCAAGGGCCTCGTCCAGCTCCCGCTTGGCGCTGTCGGGATCGGTGTCTCTGTCCCGCAGGTAAGGGTAAATCTCATCTGTTCGCACCCTGTCGATAACCTGGGGCAGATATTCCCGGTATAGCGCACGGGGCAGCGGTTTTTCCGTTTTTTCTTCGGCTGGTTGCTCCGGTGCTTCCCCGGTTATAAGGTGGTCGTTGAGGGGGTTTTCCCGCAGCGTCCGCTCAAAGTCGCTCCGCGCAAGCTCCTTGCTGAAAAGCGGAAAGCTTACGTCCCGGAGCTGTACGGTGCTGTTGTCAAAAGCCAAAACTTCGTATTCGTCCGCGCCGATATAGACTGTGCTGCCAAGGGAAAAGGCGTAATGCGCCTTCTCCCGCGACGGCGGTGTTGCCTCGGCGGGGGCGGGCTCCCGGTTCAGGATTTCACGGGCGTAGATTTCCTCGGCAAGCTGCTGGCGGCGTTCCTCCGTCTGCTGCCGGTAGGCGGGCAGATACTCTTTTTCTTTGTCGCTTAAATAGCGTCCGGCGGCTATCAACTCGCCGATTCGCTTCTGCACCTTCATCCAAGATAGAAAAATTTTGGCTTCCGGCCCGGTGCGCTTTCCCGTGGTAAGAGTGACGCCTTTGGCATCATGCCATTCGTCGATGTCCAGGTCGGGCCGGGCAGGGGCGCGTCCGCCGGTGCCGTACTCCTTTTTCAGAAATTCGGCGTTTTCTTTGGCGGAGGCGTTTTGCTGGAAGTGGAGATAAATCCGGTACTTGCCGTCCTGGACACCGCTGCCTTGCCGCAAAACCGCGTCAATGGCTTCCTGGGGAATAGAAAAAGCGGAGGATTTTTCGTCCTCCGCCTGTTCTATGGCCTCTATTTGCTGTTCTTCGGTTGGAAGCAGGGTTAACTGTAAATCAGTTCCGCCAGCACGCTTTCCTCCGCCTGGTGCTTGAGGCTGTTCATGTGCCCCGTCCAGCCCAGCGGGTCGCTCGCCTTGTCCGGGGCGGGGCTCTTTTCCAGGAGTTGCGCCGTGATCCGCTCGACGCGCTCCCGCGCCGTCCGGTCGATCTCCGCCAGGTGGCTGTTCAGGTCCCCGGACAGCATCAGGCTGGCGTACATTCCTTTCCGGTGGTTTTTCAGGTATGTTCTGCGCAACATCCCATATTTGCCGATGTGCGCTTGTTCTTCCGGCAGGGCCAGGTCGGGTATCAGATAATCGCCCTGCTGCGTGTAGGTCAGTTCCATGCTCACTGCTCCTTTCATCACTTTGCTTTACGCTTTTATTGTGCGCCGTGCCTCGATCTTTGGCAAATGTGCGGCTTTGCTTTCGCTCCGCTTTTTGCATGTCCTTGACCGTGGCCTCGATTTCCCGCAGGAGCATTTCCGCTATGTCGCTGGTGGCCGCGCCCAGCCGGGAAACGGTGTCGAGGGTGTTGAAGTTAAGGACGCTCTGAAAATCCTCAGAAGTCAAGTATTCATCGGCATTGTAGCCGCAACGGGTTAAGAGCATGCAGGCCACGGAGTTTTTCAGGGCGTCCTTGAAAAACACCTCGACGTTCAGCTCGTCCAGTTCTTCCAAGAGGCTGCTTTCCCGAAAAGAAAGGAGTTCGGACAGGTAATCTGTAAAATTGTCGTCCACCGCGTTTGCGGCGGCACTGAGCAGGGCATGGGGCAGGCTGCTTTTTTCGGCTAATTCCCCAAAGGTGTTTTCCAGGGATTCCGTTACCGCCTCGGCGTATCCATCCCGCATTTCCCACAGCGGGACGGGACGGTTGTAGCGGCTGTTGGTGTCGCTCACGTCAAACACATGGCGGAGCCTTAAGCGACTGCCGCTGTCGTCGATGAGGGCGATGCCCTTCGCGCCTTTGTTTACCCACCGTCCCAATTTCCCGTTCCACACTTCAATAGGAGCGCAGGCCGTCGCGTCGGACCGCTGCGCGTAAATCAAAAGCTGGTCCTGAAACGGATATTTGTAGCTCCAGGCCGCGGTTTTCAGGAAGGAAGTCCAGTTGGCATGGCTTCTGGTGACGCTGCGGGCCGTCCTTTCGGAAAGCTCGGTGATCAGTTGCAGCTTCGTTGCCAATGCGCATCCCTCCTTATTTTAATGTATATTGATTGGACAGCCTGCCGCCGTCCTCGGAGTACCGGGGAACAATGCCGATCATGTCCAACCGCCGCAAGCGGTTCAGATTGCGGCTGGTGGCCGAACGGGACAGGCCCACGCTTTTGGCAAGGTTTTTGATGGATATGACCGCGCTGTTGTGGCGGCCTCCCGCCATGTCCAGCAGGTAGCAGTACAGGAGCTTTGCCGACGCGGGGGCGTGGAAGCCCGCGCACAGCCTGTATCTCGTCAGATCGTTCATCTTTATAGACCATTCCTTTCGCTGCGCTCAAGGCACAAAACAGCATGAAACCGTTGACCTTGAGCTTTTTCTTTTTTAAAACTATCTTATTGAGATGACAGGCAACTACAAATCACGTGGAGGTGAGTGCGCTGCTCTTTAGAGAGTAGATCGTATCTTTATATGTGTGGACTGTCCTATAAAGCACAAATAAGTGTGTCATCAGAGCACGAAGACTTATCTTTGTTTAAACAACTCGTTTATAGCTGGACAGTCAGTTAATGCCTGCTCTTCTCAATAATTTGTTTTAAGAAAGGGGACTTTAATGTTAAAAATCGTTTACCCCATCTGTTGTGGCATTGATGTCCACAAAACTTTCCTCGTCGCCTGTCTTGCTACTACCAATGACAAAGGGGTCACCACTTACAAATCCCATCGTTTTTCCACCTTCACAAACGATTTACGTAAACTGTCGGAGTGGCTTTCTTCCAATTCCTGCACACATGTTTGTATGGAATCTACTGGCAAGTATTGGATACCTGTGTATAATATTTTGGAATCCAACTGTAAAATTACTCTGGCTCATCCAAAATACGTCAAGGCCATTCGCGGCAAGAAGACCGATAAAAAGGACGCCAAGTGGATTGCCGACTTGTTTAAGCACGACCTTGTAGATTCTCAAATTAACCCGTAAATAATTCTCACTTTAAATTGGACCAGTTAGGCAACTAAGCAGCTCAAATTCTCAAATTGAATCGGTAAATGCAAATATAATTCTCAAATTCCATTAGCAAT
>Ga0182240_100024_pt1 | contig 81494 bp, 74 predicted proteins | sample hydfrates4_PW_90_FD_145594 | JGI IMG/M metagenome (GOLD analysis project Ga0182240, IMG submission 145594) | Subsurface microbial communities from deep shales in Texas, USA - hydraulic fracturing test 4_PW_90 | ecosystem: Environmental > Aquatic > Deep subsurface > Shale gas/oil reservoir >...
GACTTGGTGGAAGGTCTAATTTAATTTGAGAGATAATCTCAGATTGTTTTAGCATTGCTTATAGCTTCAGATTGTTCAATCTGATAATACGGTACAGGTTCTGGTCAAATGAAAATGAGAATCTACACGACCTCGTTGCCGGAAGCTTTATGCCACCCCTTCCAATTCGTCAGTTGCGTGACTTGATGCGTTACCGTTTTAAGCTCACAAACTTTAAGTCCAGCGAGAAGAACCGGATTCAAAATTGTCTTACTGTATCAAACATCCAACTCGCCAACGTGGTGTCTGATACTTTCGGTAAGAGTTCAATGAGAATCATTGACTACTTGCTTGAAAATCCTGATGATAAGGATTTCGATTTTGTTCCCCTTCTTCACCCATCGATGCTGGATAAGGTGGATAAGATCCGCCTTGCTTTAGACGGAATGATAACACCCGAGCAACAGCAGAAAATGAATATTATTCTTCAGCATTTCGACGGATTGGAAAAGTGCAAGTCCGATCTTGAATCCGTGATCCTTTCGCTTTCGGAGCCCTATACCAAGGAACTTTCTTTAGTCTCCACAGTCCCAGCCTTCCAAAATCCCTATTCTGCAATCGCTGTAATCTCAGAAATCGGGGTGGATATGTCTGTGTTCCCGACATCTAAACACTTGTGTTCCTGGGCAGGGGTTACTCCTCAAAACAATGAGAGTGCGGGCAAGAAACATTCTGTACGCATCTCCCGTGCGGGTGTTTATATTAAACCACTTTTGGTCCAATGCGCTAATGCAGTAGTTAAAAGTGAGAAACACCCTGAAATCAAAAACCGCTATTTGTCCATCAAGAAACGACGTGGTCATAAGCGGGCGATTATTGCGGTTTCACGAATGCTGCTAACTGCTATATATCACGTCCTGAAAAAAGGTGAACCTTACAATCCTGACCTCTACAATAGGGCGGAAATTATGCCGCAAACTCGCAAAATCACGGTAGAGCAGGCTATTTTGATAGCTCAAAGGCACGGGTACTCAGTTATTAACGGTTAATTCACCAAATTGCAACTCTTTGTTTTTTAACTGTCCCATGGATGGTTTGTTTGCTATACCCTTTTATGTGTTGTATCACCTATGGGTGTGGTTTCAGACTTTCCCTCCCTCCTTGTCAGATAGAAATAATTTTATAAACATATGAAAGAGCGCTTGACTTTGCCCTAACTGGAAGCCGTATACTCCAATCAGAACATGTTCAAATGCCATCGGGTGGTGATTATATGCTCACAATCGGAGAATTCTCCAGAATCAGCAGGGTGTCTGCCAAGACGCTCCGCTATTACGATCAGATTGGGCTTCTCAAGCCCGGATTTGTCAGCAAGGACTCCGGCTACCGCTATTACGAGGTCTCTCAGCTTCGGGACATGCTGCTGATTTCGAGGCTGAAGCGGTATCGGTTTTCTTTGCCTGAGATTTCCGCTGTTCTTGCCACAAGGGACAACGGCCGCCTGGCCGAACTCCTGCAAGCTAAAAAAGAGGAGTTCCTGCGGCAAATCAACGACCAGCAGCACATCCTGCTGCAGATGGAGCAGGACATTGAGAAAATAGAAAGGTGTGAGAGTATTATGCAAGCGAATTATTTAGTTAAAACCGTAGAGATGCAGCCCAAAACCATCTATTCCTTGAGACGGAAAATGGGTATTCGAGATTTTGCAGAAGCCTTCGGCGCATTATGCGCCGGGTTGGAAAAAAGCCGGCTAAAACCTGCCGGGCCGTTCCTGTCCATCTACCATGATGAGGAATTTAATCACGAATGCACGGATATTGAAGTCGGGGTGGAGGTGTCGGGCGGCAGCGGCGAGCATGTGCGGGCGCTTGCTCCGGGTCTTTGCTGCTTTGCAACCCATATCGGTCCGTATGACGATTTCACGCCGTGCTATACGGCGCTGATGGAATGGATTGAAAGAGAAGGATATACCGTTTCCGGGCCGCCCTTTGAGTTGTACATTAAAGGCTGCGATGACAACGTTCCGCCCAGTGAATATGTAACCGAAATTTATTTTCCCATCAAAAAGTAATGCACCAAGATAGCATGAAAGGCAGGGGGAACCTACGGAAGCTCCCTGCCTTTCACTTTACAAAAGTTTATCTCTGCTTATCGTTCCGGCTCGCGCCGTTTTTTTATCTGCTGCTCCGGTTTTTCCCCGGTGTCCCTTTTAGGCTGAAAGGAGCGCAAATACTCGATTTCCTCCAGGGCGCGCTTGCATAAATCCTCCACGGCGGCCAGCCGGTCGCCCAGGTAATGCCCCCAAAAGTATTCCTTTTCGCCCTTTCTGCATTTCCAGGTGACAAACTGCGCGGGCGCTTTCTCACTATGCCCGATGACGAATTCCGCATCGCCCACGGCCAGCCGGTCGGTAATGACATACCCGGCGTTGATCTCTTTTCCCATATTCTGAAAGCCTCCTAACGCTCCTGTACTTGTTTTTTATGTTTGGCTTGCCGCTCGGCCAGTATCTGTTTTAGCTGTTCCTTCGCCCAATCGGGCAGATATTCGGGTTTCAGAACGCCCAGGATGTCCTCCCGGTTCCAGCGGGATTCCTTGCCGGAGTATAGATTAACGGTGTAGACCGCCCGACCCCTGGCATTGGCATAAGCGCCAAAGCCGCCCACGGCCAGCACAAGCTGCTTGTCGGCGGTGCGGTATTCGGGACGCAGGCGCTCCGCCCTGATGACCACCACCTTGTTTTCAATGCTTTGACCGTAATCGTTGGGTGTGCAATGTTCCGACGCGAAGGGCGAAAGCGGAACGGTGATTTTATCCCGTTCTGATCTGACTGCTTCAAGCTGCGCCTGCACCCGGTCGGTAAACTCGCTCATCATTTCCAGGTAGTCGTCGCTTCCGGCAGCGTCAAAAAATTGTTCGATGCCCAAGGGGTTATCCCATGAGCAGTAGCACACCATGTACGGACAGTCGGTTTTCCCTTCGTCAACCGCAAAAAGGATTTCTCTATCACCAACATGGATGGCGTGTGTTACCTTGTAGGTATCCACCATGCGTTTTTCTTCAGCCATTTGCAGGTTCACGCTCCTTTGCGGGCAGCGGAAAAGGGACGGTTATCCGCCCCCTTTGCCGCATGTCCGTTATTTTTCTTTCCGCTTGATATGCAGGTAAATCGCGCCGCCTGCAATTACAAGGCAAAGCACGACGGCTAAAATCGTCTTCAACTCCACAAAAAACACCCCCTTGTATTGAAGTCAGCAGGTCAGTCCGTATATAAAAGAAACACCGGCGTACATAAAAAATCCGATGCACAAAAAGACGGCCAACGGGACGCTTCTTTGCCGGGCCGCCGCCGCATAGAGGAGGGCGGGGAGCAGGGCGAAAAAGAGGATGCCCGCCAGCGCGTTCAGTCCAACGTAAAAGCCTAGCGCCGCCGTCAGCTTGATGTCGCCGCCGCCAACGCCGCCGTATTTCACGGCCAGCAGGAGCAGGCAAACACCCGGCAGCAGAAATCCCGCAATCCGTTCAGGCAAGGCCGGTTCTGGAAACAAGAAAGCGGACGCGCCGCCGATGGCAAGGATTGTTATCCATGTCCAATCGGGGATAATCCGCTTTTCCCAATCCATGAAAGCCGCCCACAGGAGAGGGATAAAACAAAGCGGCAACATCTCAATTCCCCACGGTGGTATCATCGTCGTACATATTGCCCACCACATGAATTTTCAACGGCCCGCCGGTAAGCCACTTGGACAGCGTTCCGCCGGGGGTGTGCGCGTCGGTGACAAGGAGCTGCGCGATGTAGTCCCTATTGTCGGGGAACCAGATGGGGACGTACTGCTTGCGGTATTTGAAGGGGGAGGCGGGATTCTCCCAGAAAACAAATTGGCCGCCTTCCTTTACCAAGGGGATGGCGGTTTCGTAGCGGTGTTCGGGCAAATAGACCTCCGCTGTCTGCGGGGCGGTAATCAGTTCCGGCCTGTCGTAGTTGGTATTCACGGTGGCGGTGATGCGGATGGCGTAGCCGTAGCCCGACTTGAGATAGCCGCGGGATTTGGTTTCGTAGTCCAATGCAGCGGTAACTTTCAGCTCAGCGTAAAACTGCCGCCACACAAATTGGCCGTTTTCGTAACGTTGCTCCCACCATGTCACGCGGGGTTGTTCGCTTCTTTGCGGCGGGTCGGGCAGCGCCCGGCTTTCCTCCGGTTCCGTATAGGTTACGTTTTTAATGACGGCCTGTTGGGTATAGGTGTTGTTATTTGTAGAAGTTTCATTATCCAAAACCTCATCGGGGTTGATGGTGGCAATCAGGGTGATGTTTTTGTCGGCCTGCACATTGGGGGTATCCCATTTGACCGGCACGGTATTCCAGGTATTCTGCTCCATGACTACCGCGTCCACACGCTTTTTCAGCGAAAGCTCCGGGATTTGAAACAGCACGGAAACCCTCTGTCCGGGCGTAAAGTCCATGCTTCCTTTGTTGGATACCCGGATGGTGCTGATCACCGTTTGGTTTTCCTTATACCGGTCGGGCGTAATCCGCTGCACGCCCAGGTCATAGGGGCGCTCCAACACCATGATTTCCGCCGCCGCCCGGTTGTTGCCCATGTTGGCGTCCGTGTAATCCGTAGGCGGCGACACCTGCGCCGCAAGCCGGATGATTGTCCCTTTTTCGCCTGCCGTGCCGGTGACAAGGTAGGATTTTTTTTCGTAGGCTTTAAAATTGGCCGTGGCGGGCACGGCGGGAATCGCCTTGCCGTCGATGGCGACGTTCAGGCCCACATCAGTCAATGCCTTGCCGGTAGAGTTGGCAAAGTATACGGTGAAGCTGTATTCCTCCTGTTGGTAGGCTATCGGCGGCGAGGACAGATTCACCCATACGTCGCACAGCAGGTTATCCGGGTTATCAGGATTATTGGGATTGTCCGGATCGTCGGGATTGCCGGGTTCCTCGGGATTATCCGGGTTGTCAGGGTCCGGGTGGTTATGCGGGTCCTCCGGGCTGCCGGCAGGTCTTTTCACCACCGTGACGCTTGAAACGGCGGTGTTATTGCTAAGATTTCTGTCAATAAAGCCCTCCGGCGCTTGCACGTTGGCCCACAAATGATATGTCTCGCCTGCCTTCCCCGCCGTGCCCTCAATCGTAAAGGACTTGGTTTCGCCTGGCTTAAAGCCGGTTGTTTGCGGAATTTGCGGCAGGGTGTTTTCATCGCATTTCCCCGCCAGGGGTGCATCGTTCAGCTCCCGGCCGGAATGATTGGTGAAACTCACGGTATAGGTGAATTTTTCGTATTCGTAAACGGTCGGCGGCGCAAGGATGGCAGCCGACAGGTCGCAGGGTTCCTTCAGGCCGGGCGGTTCGTCCGGGGGATTGCCGGGGTCGTCGGGGTTATCCGGCTCGTCGGGCGTGTCGTTGTTGCCGGGCGTCGGCTCCGGCGCGGGGTCAACGATCCGTATAACCGCCGTGGCCGTGTTGTTATTGAGATTGCCGTCATGGAAGCCCTCGGGCACGCCGATATGCGCCCAAAGATGGATTTCGGCGGCGGCAGTGTTGGCACTGCGCTTCACTTCATAGGCTTTGCTGGTATTGGCAGGGAAGTCCTGCATGACCGGTATTTCTTCAATGGTTACGCCGTCCACCGTACCCTTTAAGGGCACGTCATAGGCCGGGCTGCTTCCGCTGTTCATGTAAATCACGGTAAAAGAATAACTGTCGCCCCGGTTTACCGTGGCGGGAGCGCGGATGGCGACCGACAGGTCGTTTCCGTCACATGCTTTGAATTTAAAATAGACGTCGGCGGCGGGGATTTGATAATGGATTTTCTGCGTGATTTCGGTCTGCGTTTCGCTTTCCCCATCGGTGTATTCGGCGGTTTCCGGGGTGTAATCCCATTCCATCCCCATGTATTGAAAGTTGCGGGACAGCTTGATGTCGTCCTTGTGGAAGGTGACGGAGGTGGTCTGATAAGGATAGAGCAATTCAGGTATTCCTTTGTCTTGGGCAGTAAGCCTGCTAAAAATCTCCCGCTTGCTTTCGTCGCACCAGGTTGCTTCTACATCAATTTTCACCGGGGCTTGATAGGACAGCGCCGTGTCCCGCATGGTTTCAAAGGCGATGAGCGTCTTTTCCGTCCAGCCGTAACGGGTGGTCAGCGGTTCAAAATCGGTGTCCGTGTCATAGGTTCCGTACAGCTTGCCGGAGGCGAAGCCGTAGATTTCCACCACCAGGCTGCCTTTCAGGGTGTAGGTTCCGCCGTCACAGCGATTGATCCAGGCGGTAATCCGCTCCTGTTCATGGTCGGCCACAGTGTTGGCGCTGACGAGGTCGATGCGCTGCGGCTCCGGGAAGGCTTTCAGCAGCGTTTCGCCCTCGTAGATTTCTTTCACGTTCATGCCGATGGTGCGGTATCGGGTGTCATATATAGCCGGAACTTGAAACACCACATTGGCCGTAACGACAAGGACGGCCCCTTCCTCTGTCTTGGCAGTCACGGTATAGGGGCCGCAAGCCTCCTTGTTCTCAATCGTCAGCGTGTGGTTTGGGGTTATTGCTTGGCTTTGGCCGCCGTACTCCAGCCGGACCTCTGTGAGGCTGCCGGTCTTGGCCGTGGTGTTTATGGCAATCCGGGCCGGGAATTGTTCCACGGCGACCACTCCGCTTTCACTTGCCAGGCTGTCTATGGGGGAAGCGATATTGATTGCCATGTCGCTGTCCGACAAGGCAAAGGCTTTGGCCGACATCAACAGGCAGCAGATAAGCACAAGCGGAATGGCAAGGATGAGCTTTTTAATCATGGGGAACCTCCTTCCTCAATGCGGATGTTGACGCTGGATATGGTGAAGGGAAGCCGGATCGTGCCGCTCAGAAAGTTAAAAACGCTGCGGGTTTTCAGCGCCCCGGTCAGCGTCAGGCAGGGAGGGCTGTCGGTAGCGTCAATGCGCTCAACCTCAAGCTGGTAAACCCACTGATTCCCGGCATACCTGTTTAGTTCAGAATCCAGCCCCATATTTTCGTGGAAATAGGCGTACAGCGTCTCTTCGGCAAGGGCGCTGTCCAGCCGGGAATAGCCGTCCCGACGGTAATCGTCCCGCATGGCGTATTCCACGGAGCTGTTTACGCCCCGTTGAATGACGTACTCCACTTGCTGGTAGAGACTTTCTATACGGAAGTATTCGCTTAGGATCACGGAAAGGGTCAGAATGAAAAAGACGAGGATCAGGATAAACAAAAAAACGTCGCCTTTTCGGTTGTTCATAATTCGATGGAAATGGTCCACGGCTTTCCTCCTTTCCGCGCTTATTCGGGCAGCTTCCAGTATTTTTCCGACATGCCGGTGATACTTACGCGCATGGGAATATGAATTTGAATAGGGTCCGTAAAGGACGGCCTGAAAAGGGTAAAGGCGTAGCTGTATGTCATGGTGATGGTGAAAGTGTCCCTTAACTGGATTTTTTGGTTTTGCTCGTCGCAATACGCCACGTCTTCGACGGTCATTTCCGGCGACAGGCCGGTTTGCTGCTTGAGCCGGTTAAACATGTCATAGACGGGTTCGGCTATTTGCCCCTCCAGTTCAACCACGCGCACAACCCGGCGGCACATATGATTCAAATTCAAATAGGTCGTGAAAACGCCCAAAAAACTGATCACCGTGGCCATGAGCGTAATCACCACCAGCGTTTTGATGATTAAATCGACATAACTGCTGCCCTTTGGGTTCAAAAGCAGCTTGGGAAAAGACCGGGGGAGAGAAGCTCTCCCCCCCATGCCCCGGTGCTGGCTGTTCATTGGTCTTGCACCTCCCGCGTCCGCGGATATGCTTTTTGCGGTTTTCATCAGTTCAACAGGTTGGTGATTTTGGTGACGATGCTGTTCCAGATTTGCGTGATGGAGCCTTGATAGAGCGTCATAAAGACCGCGCCCACGACCACGACAATGAGCACCACGATGAGCCAGCCGGTCATTTGGTCCCCGGACGGGTTTGCCAGTACGTTCCGGGCTTTCAGGCCCGCCATTCTGATTTTGTTTTTCAAAGTAGTCATCATGATAAATACCTCCATTTTTTAGATTTGGTTGGAAAGGGGAAGCGATGCCTCCCCTGCGCCGCCGACTTTTGGCTGCAATTAGTTCAAAAGGCCGGTAATTTTGGTGACGATACTGTTCCAGATGTCGGTGATGGAACCCTGATACAGGGTCATGAAGATTGCGCCTACCACCACGACAACCAGCACCACAATCAGCCAGCCAGTCATTTGGTCGCCGTCGCGCTTTGCCAGCACGTTTCCGGCTTTTACCAGAGCGGTTGTCATCCTTTTTCTCATGGATTTTCCTCCTTTCTTCGGTAATGATGGGTCCGCGGGTTTTTGTTTTACATGCTGCTACCTCCTGAAAATGGCTTATTTGAAAAGGGTCTTCCCCGTTTCAGCACACTAAAAGAGGCTCCCCATTGATCTGGTCATGTGGGAGCCGATGACGTAGAGCAGGGTGGCCAGGGTCACGGCCACCAAGGGGATGGACGCGATCTTGACCCGGCGGGGCAGCAGATTCAGTTTTGTCTTCAGGGCTTCCCTGGCTTTGATGTCCATGTCCCGGGCAAGATAGGCCAGGGAGTCCCCTTGGCGCTCGCCCCGGTGCAGACCGATGAGGGCGTTGACGAGAAAGGAAATATCGGCCAGGCCGAGGCGCGCGTTGAAATTGCGCAGCGCGGCCTCGATGCTGATGGACTTCATCTCCAGGACCAGGATGGAGATGTCGTCATAGAACACATCGCTGGCCACGCGCAGGTAATCTTCAAAGATTTGCACCAGGTCCGCCTGGACGACGGTTTTTTGGCTGTCTCCCCGCATGTCGTCCAGCTTGTACAGGATGGAGCGGATAAAGCTTGGCATTTCCATTTCAATGCGTTTCTTTTTCGCTTTCAGTTGGTCTTTCAGGTCGGACGTGAAATGAAAATAGACAACCACCGCAAAGATGACAATGATCGGGGTGAGGCTGGTGGCCCCGATCAACAAAAGCGGAATCAGGAGCAGCAGGGTAAAGGCGGCGCAGATAAGCGCCCTGGCCTGGTATTCCTGGGGCGTGAGGGCCAGCCCCCCGCGCCGCAGCATGGAGAGCACCCTTGCCTCCTGTATGGGATCGAGCCGGATCAGCCGGGCGACCGGCTTGACCAGGGGCATGACAAAGCGATTCAGTAGCCGTTTGCCGGGTTTCTCTTTTTGAGTCCGCAAATTTCTCAGGTTTTTCTTCATGCTGGCCCTGGGGATTTTCCAAAGCTCCCGGCACATGAAAAATCCTGCCGCCAGCAGCAGGATGAAAACGACAATTTGGTAAAACACGGTGAACCTCCTTTGCTATCTGTTGGCCGGTTTCGTCGCCCGCAGCACGTAAAAAGCCGTACCCAGGGCGGTCAGCAGCATGAGAAGAACCAGCAGCTTGCCGACGGCGGTGGTGGTCAGGATGGAAAACCACTCGGCGTTGGAGAAGCGCATGAGGGGAATCACACTGAACATCAGGCCCGCCGTCAACAAATAGTCCCGCCAGACGCGCACCATCATGCCGTCGCTCTCCACCTGCATGGACTTGGCGTCGTTCATGGCCTTCACTATGGGAAACAAAGCGAATTTCAACCGCCGGTCGTGATGACAAAGGATAAGCATTTTTGTCCACTCGGCAAAATAGCGGTTGCGTATTTTTGCCGACAAACGGTACAATCCATGTTCGATGTTAGGATTGATGTATTTTATTTCCGAAACAAACTCGTCAAAGGGCGTGATAGTTCTTAAATGGGGCGGAAGATAGCGGTTTTTTTCCTCAACGTACAGCTCGATTGCTTTGACAATATCGTCGCAGGAGGCGTAGGCGTTGGTAATGACCGACATCGTGTTCTCCAAGCCCTCTATTTCCTCCCGCGCCACCGTCGCGCTTTTTATGGTTAGATAGATGTAGGGAGCGGGAAGCAGACATGCCGCCGTTACCGCTGCCAGGTCGGGGCTGTTAAACAGCATCATTCCGGCCAGAAAACCGCCTGCCGCCGCTGTCAGCATCATCATTAAAAATTTCTTTCGCGTGCATCTGGTCTGCCGGAACAGGGTTCGCAAGCGGATGGCGATCCGCTCGGCGGTTTTCAGCTTGGCGCCTGCCAGATGGAGGCGGCGCTTTTTCAGCGGGTTCTGCTCCACCGCAAAAGGGTTCAGCTTGAACAACAGGAACAGTGCCAGGCTTACGAGAAAAAACACCAGCATAAGGGATAGATGAATGGAGTTCATGGGGAGCCTCCTTCCACACCTTCCGCAAAGCGGCGGATTTCCTTTTGCGGGACGCCGCCCACCAAGAGCTTTTCGGCCAGCGCCGGGGAGATGTTTCCCAAACGCTGGTGGCTTCCCACCACTTTGGTAATTCTTCCGGATTTGTCATGCTCATAGTGGTCAACCGCATAGCGGTAAAGGGTGGTGCCGGTGACTTCGCCGTTCCGCACGCCGGTGGCTTCAAAGACTTCCATGTATTTGCGGGATTTATCCGGGAGCTGCCGTTTGAAAAGCATGATGGGAAACGCCTCGACAATATTGCGCAGCAATCGTTCCTCCGACAGGGAGGTCCCGGCTTCCAGGCACATGGTCAGGATGCGGTCGTAAGCGGATATGGCGCTGTTGGCGTGCAGGGTGCTGACAATGGTGTGCCCCGTCCGCCCGGCCTCCTGCACAGTCAAGGCCTCCGCGCCGCGCATTTCCGCCGGGACCAGTATTTCCGGGTGCAGCCGCAACGACAGCTTTAATAAGTCCAGCATGGTGAGGGGATTCGGCGCTTCTTTTGTCAAAAGGTGAATCACGTCATTGGTCATGACGCCGTTTTCATCGTACTTTGCCAGGGATAATTCCCGCGTGTCCTCGATGGTGACGATGCGCTTTTCGGGAGCTACGGTGCTGAGGATATAGCCCATGTCCGCCGTTTTGCCGCTGCCGGTGGCTCCGGCAATGGCTATGGAAACGCCGTTGTTGACGCAGATGGTCAAAAAGTCCAATTCCTCCGCCGTGGCCGTTCCCCAGCGAATGAGGTTCTGCCTGGTAATGAAAAAGGGCTTTTGCTTGCGGATGGAGGCGATGCCCCCGGCATTCGCGTCAACGCAAGGCTCTATTGCGCCTGACATTCTGACGCCCCGTGAAATATAGCTATCTCCGACAGGCTTGGAGCCGTCCAGGATCACGCCGCCAAACCTGCTCATTTTCCTAACGATGTTGGCGCAGGTTTCCGGGTTGCCGAAGGTTTCCGGCAGGCGCACCTTTTTGTCCTTGTATTGCACCCAGACGCCGCTATAGCCGTTGACGTTAATCTCCTCCGTATCGGCGTCCTGCAAATAGGGGGATAAAAGCCCCACAAAGGCCATGTCGTTATACACCGCGTCCACCAGCTCGGAAATGTTCCGCAGGTCTTTGGACACCAACTGCTCACTGTTTAAGTAGCGCATAATCAGGTCTTTGAGCTTGGCTTCAGCCTCCTGGGAGTACAGGACCTGGGCCAGCTCCGTGGAATGGTTTTGGGCGATGATCCGTTGCAGTCTGTCCAAAATCTCGCCGTAGTCCCGCGCTTCCAGGCCGCTTTCCTCGGTGGCGGAGCGCCGCTTGTTGGCGCGGTAGATCAGATCATGAATGGAAAACCGGTTGTTCATGGCTTGCCACCTCCGCAGATTCCGTCGGCAATCTGTTCCAGCACCTTGCTGTAATACCGGCAGGCCCGGTCGTGGTGGAAATACAGGGGCGTTCCGGCGTTTTGCAGCTCGCTGGCCCGCTTGACGTACGGCAGTTCAAAGGGAAAGGCAAGTCCGGTCATTTCCCGGTAGGCTTGATCGTCGAATTCGCCGTCCGGTGCCAGCAGGATATGGATTTGCTTTTCCGCTATGCGTAGTTCCCGCACAAAATCGGAGACGCCCTGATGCCACATCCGCGCCGCAATGGAGGGCCGGTGCAGGGTGCAGATTTTCTCCGCCAGCCACAAGCCCACGCCCGACACCGGGTTTGTCAGTTCCGCGGCCCCGTCGATGACCAGAATGTCGAACACCACGGACGCGGCGTTGATCATTTGCTCCACCTGCGCAAGGGTCACGGTATCACAGAGAAGCCCAGAATAACGGGTGGGCGCGGACAGGAAAAACAGGTTTTTGCTCTCCCCTGACTCCACGAATTTCTCCCCGATGTTGGGGTTGTCTTCGCTTAGCGCCCGGAACAGGCCCTTTTCCGGGGGAACGTTCTGGCCGAAGAAAATTTGCAGCTCTCCGAAGACCAAATTGGCGGAAATGAGGCCCACCAGACGGTCACGGGCGGAAAGGGCGCAGGCCAGGTTGGTGGCGAAGGTGCTTTTTCCGCTGTTGCTGCCGCCCCAGACGGCGATGATTTTACTGTTCACGGCTCACACCCCGTTTCTCAAAGATCAAATGCAGTTTCCCGGTGTATTCGGCCTGGATGAGCCTTTCCGCTTGCGCTTCGGTGACAATCAGTGTCACGGCTTTCACGATGGGGTCCCCGGTGGAGGACTGGCTTTCGGCCTGCTGCTTCCGAACCTGGGCGGCATCCTGGGCGCGGGCATTCTCCGCACTGTAAACCTCCAGTTCCTTTAATTCGGGATAAATGATCACCTGCGGAGAGGCGCTTTGACCGTTGGGTGATTTATCCGCAAACACGGCCACCGTCACGATGTCGCCGCTTCTCAGGTGTGAGGATAATCCCGCCGCGATGCTCGGGACGCTTATAGTAACCAAACGCTGATTGTTTGCGGCAATGCGGTCAAGCAGCTCGCTGGCAATCGTTCCGCCGAGTTTTCGCGGAAACAAAAAATCCCCCTTTGCGATGTCGGTCTGCGCGATTTTTCCGATAATCAGGGACTTGTCATTCATGACATTTTCCGGCAGGCCATAGCTTCCGACTTCCACTGAAACAAGGTGTTTGTCCTGGATTGCCGTCCCTGCCGGAATGTCCGCTGCCGCCCGCAACACTGTCACGGTCGCGTTTTTGCTTTCGTAAAAACGAGGCAGGAGAAAAAACGAAACGCCCGCCGCCAGGATTAGGCAAAGGGCGCTTAAAAATATCCGATTCTTGAGTAGTTGCAAATTGTATGCTTCCTCCTTCCGGAAATTTTAGATGGAGGGCGGCTTTACCTTCCGAAAAAGAAGGCGGACGCCCGTCTGTTTTTCATTTTCCCGGCAGCCTGTCCATTGCTGCCGAGTGATAGTTTATCGTCCATGAGGATGCGCCGGAACAGGGTTTGGAACACCCTGTGGCTGTTCGTTCTAACGCTTCATGCAAAGCTATTTTGTGTATTACCTGCCGAAAGACAGGGATATTTTCTTTTTCGGCTGGTAGTTTTTAAGGAGCGATGCATGGAGAAGGGCGAAGGAAGGCGGCGCTGTCTGCGTGTTTTATAAACAGGCTGACTACCTCCTTAGTGTAAAATGGCACCTTATTCCCTAAAAACAACACATCTTTCTTTGCCGCATTTCTCATGCTGCGTATCGTAATGAAGGCAATGCTTGCAATCCCGATCCGGCATAGTCTTTACGGGATCGTGTTCATGCCTCGGCTTCTCCTGCATCATGCGCTCATAGGCCCGCAGCCGCCCTTCCGTAAAGTACATCTAAGCGCCTCCTTTCCAAAGGGCATAAAAAATCGCTCTCCTTTAAGAGCGAAGCTGCCGCGTTTTAGCGTTCCTGTTCCCGCTGCCGCTTTTTGTACCAGCTTTCAAGAAGCTGAACGATTAGGTCCTCTTTCTGTTTTTCGGTAAAGTTACTAGGGAAAAAACGGTCGATGCGTTCCCGCCGGATATTGAATTTTTCCTTTTGATTGGGCTTTTCCTCGGTGAGAATGGAAAAGATGACATCCATGTTCAGCCTGCCGTCCTGACTGAGCTTTTTCATCCGCTGCGCCTGGGCCAAAGACGGGGTGCAATCTTCGGACTGCATGGTGTTGTACAGGTCTTGTTGTTCGTTTTCGGCCAGGTATGAAAGCTCCACAGCAGGGTTAAAGGCGATTTGTTTTTCGTCCACCATTTCAAGGATGGAAGGGAGCAGGGAGGTAAGGCGGATATATCGGGAAATTTGATGTGGTCCTTCTCCAGCCTGTTCTGCAATTATTTGCCTTGATGTTTTGTTAGTTAACTTCTGCGCAACTTGCGCAGAAGTTAAATCAGTCCTTGAGCCTTGCCGCTTTATAGCTTCCAGTTTCATCTTATATGCAAAAGCTTTTTCACTTGGTAAAATGCTTTCCCTTTGCAGGTTGCTGTCAACCATAATGATTATCGCGGCATCGTCATCCATTTCACGGACAATGCAGGGCATAGTTTCCTTGCCCGCAAGCTCGCTTGCCTTTTTGCGCCGGTGTCCGGCAATCATTTCATAGCCGCCGTCCGCTTTTGGCCGGACAAGGCCGGGGACCAAAACGCCGTATTGCTTTACGCTGTCCGCCATTTCCAGCATGGCCTCATCCGCTTTCACCTTAAAAGGATGGTTGGGAAAATCGCTGATTTCCGATAGAGGAATATCCATCACTTTTTCGCGCTGCTGCTCGGCGCGGCTTTCCTCGGTGGTAAACAGATCATCTACTGAGGCCAGTTTTATGCTGCTTCGCACGTCGTTTTTCGCCAATGTCCCGCACCTCCTTCGTAAAGGCTTCATAGGCTTTCGCCACTAAACCGTGAGGGTCGTGGGCATAGATGCTTTTCCCTTTGGCGCTGGTTTCCGCCGCACGGATAGACAAGGGGATTTCCGTTTGGAAAATGCGCAGCTTGTCGCCGTAGTCGCGGCGCAAGATAAAGGAAATGTCCCTGGCAAAGTTGGTGCGGTTATCCACCATTGTCACCAGAACGCCGTCAATGGTCAGCTTCGGATTGATTTGCCGCCTTACCCTGGCTATGGTCTGTAAAAGCTGCGTCATTCCTTTGGCGGGCAGATAATGGGCCTGAACCGGAATAATTACGCTGTCCGCGGCGGCAAGGGCGTTGATGGTCATCATGCCCAAAGAGGGCATACAGTCGATCAGCACATAATCATACCTGTCTTTGACGGTGTTGATGTAGCTGCGCAGCACCGTTTCCCGGCTCATGGTGTTGACGAGGGAAACCTCAATGGCCGACAACTCAATATTGCCCGGCATGAGGTCAACGCCTTCCGCATGGCGGAGGATACCCTCGTCAGGTTTATACGGTTCCTCCAACATGCTTTTGGTTAAAACGGTCGCCAGTGAAGCAGGTAGGTTGTCCGGCTCATGAAAGCCTAACGAATCCGTTAGGTTGCCTTGCGCGTCCGCATCCACCAAAAGCACCTTGTTCCCCTGCATCGCAAGGCCGATACCCAGGTTGACCGTTGTGGTCGTTTTGCCCGTGCCGCCTTTCTGGTTGGCAAGGGCGATTACTTTTGACACTTGAAATTCCTCCTTTCACGCAAAAAAGCCACCTACTTTAACTGGGATAATAAAGCAAACGGCTTTTTACTGTGGTTTATATATATAAAAAGAGAACGTCAGATAAAATTGACATTCTCTTAATTGTATAGTAAGCGTTTAATAACATGGTGTATGGAAAATTCCCTTAATATATGGGACAATCCTCTAAATTAGAGTTTTTAGAGTTTTTCAAGTTCACTCGAAAAACTCCAATAGGAGGATCATAAGTTGGACACAAGTAAAGTTGCTCAACAATACCGGTTGAAGCAATGGATTGAGCGGATCCGTGAGTGCCGGTGCAGCGGCCAGACCGTTGCTATGTGGTGTGCTGAGCACAATGTCAATCCAAAAAGCTATTACTATTGGTTAAAACGCGTTCGTACAGCGGCCTGCGAAGCTCTTCCAGCACTGAAAGCGGAAGGAAATCCAATTGTACCGTTTAATATTCCCGTCCAAGCAGATGGCGGCAGCTCTGGAAGCCGGGAAGCATCAGCGGCAATCGTCGTGCGGTTTGAGGCGGTAACATTAGAAATTCGCAACGACGCGTCGCCGACCTTAATTGAAAACACCTTAAGGGCACTCACGCATGTTCGGTGATATATCCAAAGCAGAAAAAATATATATCGCCTGTGGGTATACCGACATGCGTAAATCCATTAACGGGCTAGCCGCCCTTGTCCAGCAGAACTTTCAGCTCAACCCTTTTCAAAACAGCCTATTTCTCTTCTGTGGACACAGGCACGATCGGCTAAAGGCACTCTATTGGGAAGGCGACGGTTTCGTTTTGCTGTATAAACGTCTAGAAAAGGGTAAATTCCAATGGCCAAAGAGTGCAGAAGCCGTCCGTCACATCACCGTTCAGGAATTCCGCTGGCTCATGGAGGGGCTTGCGATCGATCAGCCCAAGGCGGTTAAAAAGCTACATACCGATGGTCGTTTTTCACTGTGAAAAAGTGCCAAAAACCCGCGTAAATACTGGATTTATTGGCATTTTTATGGTACAATAAATACAGTGAAAATGCAAAGGATTTTGCCGTTGATGAGTGCTGCCGAACAGATCAAAACACTCGAAAATCGTGTATCCGAACTGGAGAAGGAGAACAAACTCCTCCTTGAGGTTGTTCATCATTTAACGCGCAAACTGTATGGCCGAAGCTCCGAGAAGACATCCGTCCTTACCGCAGGACAGATGTCTCTTTTTGATGAAGCGGAAACAGAGGCTAATCAAAAAGCGACGGAACCGGATTTAAAACAAGTCGGGGGCTATCTGCGAAAAAAATTCAACGGCCAACGGATGGAACTCCTAAAGGATCTCCCGCATGAAAAAAAGCTTTGTACCCTGGTTGAACAGGATCGTTTCTGCGAAACATGCCACACCCCTTTGGTATCGGTCGGCGAAGAGTTCGTGCGTACAGAGATTGAGTTTATTCCCGCTAAAATCAGGGTTATTGACCTTTATCGTGAAACCTTCGAGTGCCGCAGCTGCCGTAAGAATGGACAGCCCTATATGGAGAAATCACCGATGCCCTATCCGGTCATTCAGCACTCGATGGCATCACCCTCTACCGTGGCCTGGGTCATGCACCAGAAGTTCGTCAACGCCCTGCCCCTATACCGTCAGGAAAAGGAGTGGAAGACGCTGGGCGTAGACTTAAGCCGCGCTACCATGGCCAATTGGATCATGGCCGCTTCCCGTGACTGGCTTACTCCTATCCTTCAACTGCTGCATCAAAAACTTCTGCAGGAGAAATACATCCATGCTGATGAGACGCCAGTCCAGGTGATGAACGAGGCAGGACGCAAAAATACAAGCGATTCTTACATGTGGGTATACAGTACGGGAAAACACGCCAATCATCCCATCCGGATATTTGAATATCAACCGGGAAGAAACGGTAAATACCCACAGGAATTTCTTAACGGGTTTAGAGGATATCTGCATTCGGACGCCTACACCGGTTACAAAAAAGTTGAGAACATCACACGTTGCCTCTGCTGGAGCCATCTGCGCCGAAATTTCGTCGACGCTCTGCCTAAAGATATCCGCGGTCCCGATGATACTTTACCTGGCCAGGGAATTGCTTATTGCAACAAACTTTTTGGGATTGAAAAGACTCTTGAGGATCTTCCCACTGAAAAGCGGTACTCTGAGCGTCTGAAACAGGAAATACCGGTATTAGATGCTTTTTGGGCATGGGTTGACTCTGCCGTGGACAAGGTTCTGCCTAAATCCAAGCTGGCTGAAGCGTTGCAGTATGCCTTAAACCATAAGCAAGAGTTTATGAATTATCTTGAGGATGGTAATTGCTCCCTTTCCAACAACCTTGCGGAAAACTGCATCCGGCCTTTCACGATTGGCCGCAAGAACTGGCTTTTCAGCGGAAGCCCCAAGGGAGCAACGGCAAGCGCAGCCGTATACAGCATGATCGAGAGCGCCAAGGCTAATGGGCTTAATCCATACAAATATCTTTATTATATCTTCAGCGAGCTGCCGGGGGTACAATTCGGCCAGCATCCGGAATTCCTGGAAGACTGTCTTCCTTGGAATCCACAAGTCCAGGAAGCCTGCCGATAGAGCAAAAACTCAGTTTACACTGGTTTTTGCTTTTTTTCTATCCACTTTTTTATTTGACGCTTACATTGTATATTACGATTCAGTGAGGTAACCATTCCGGTAGGCGGTGGCTACTCGTCCAGAAAAAAATGAGCTTTTTTACTTATATAAACCGTTTCTGGGCTTCCTGCTGAAAAATGAATCCATAATAGCTTTTATTCATCACCAGACTCTTCTAATAGGATTTCAAGATGACTGCGAAATTTTGATTCAAATATTCTACCGTCCTTAACATTATCGGCAAACGTATTATAATCAACCGGACTTAAAAACGTAAAATAATACCTATCCGGTTTCCCATGTTTTTCAAGTTCCGCATTTAGTATTTCAAAATGCCTTTTGGCTGCTCTGTTTTTTGCTTTGTTTTCAGGGCTATCATCATTGTCTGACTTAATTTCTACAACAATAACGTTATTATTTTTTTTGATAAAAAAGTCGGGATTAAAAGCTTTAAACTTGCTGCCCTTATTCTTTTGGTAATCTATACTGTAAAAACCTTTATCTCTTGATTTAATCCATGCATCAATATGTTGTGCAAAGTCGTCGCTAGTTAAAAGCTCTACAAATTTCTTTTCAGGTTCAAGAGTAGTAAAAACTACATTAACCGGTGTTTTGAAATTATACCTGTTAATTTCGTTATCTTGGCGTTTTTTTAATTCTTGACGTACCGCTTCAAAAATAGGCAGTTCATCTTCTTCTATCTCATTTTTATAATTATCCGAGAAAAATAGCGAAACATCTCTAATAAGAGTCCCATATCTTGACGTTTCTGATTTCATATCTGCCGTATTTAATGAAACTAAAATATCTACCGCCTTTTCCAATACAGGAGTAGTTGGCTTTTTTCTAAGTAATCCATTAAAACGGCCATAAATTTTATCGGCATTTTCTAAAGTAAGGAATGAACCATTCTCCCCAATATCTCTCATTGATTTTTCAATAAAGGTTCTAATATCTTGTATAGACGGAAGTTTCTCTTGTTCATATTCGCCGCTAGGAAAGATTAACTTTGCTTCCAACGCGCGACCTTTAAAACTCTCAATAATTTTGTTAATGACCTCATCAATAGATATCAATTCCTTTTGGATAATTGTCGATTTTGAATGAAGATGTCCTTTAATATCTTCATAAGTTGTTTTCTTTGGCTCCTTTTCACTTTGAGATACTAATTTAATACCATTTGTTAGGTCAAATACTTCTTGAGTCTTAGTATCTTTTTTTTCAATGGTACGCTCTTTCTTTGCATAATTAATCGTATATACTTCAAAGTTATACTTGTTTTTATCTGGTAAGCTTACAATCTTACTGGAGACTGTCATTTCTTTTTCCAACACTTCATCAACCAGAGACTGAATACTTTTACTCCAGCTTGCATGATTAAAGACCCTAACCTTTGGTTGACCACTTGTGTTCTCAGGTATTCTAAGACCTCTACCTAATACTTGTGCTATTAATAACTTTGAATTAAATGCTCTATCTTCCCAAGGCACTATTTGAAAAACATTCTTGACATCCCAGCCTTCGGTTAACATAGATACAGAAATAATCCACTCTGCTGGATTACTCTTATCATCAACTGTTTTTAGTGCAATAACGTTCTTTTTATGTTTAGGAGCTGAAGTTACAATAAGAACTTTATCTTCAAATTCATCTCGAAGTATACCTTCCTTTTTTTCAATGAAATCTAAAAAATCTTCATATAAGTATCCTGCCGATTTAATATCCTTTGTAACCATTATTGTTATAGGCTTAATATCACCATATTTCTTTTGAAATTCTTTGTGATTATCATATATTTTCTGGAATTTCTCATATTGATCACCACTTTCGTCCTCTGCTACATATTCAACCAATTTAACGAAACTTCTTTCCATAGCTTCTCTAAGCGAAAAACGATATATTACATCAGAGAAATACTCATTTTCTATGTATGCCGTTCCAGTAAAGCCAAGTAAATATTTAAATTGGAAATCCTCATTCATCAAAAATGTTTTCCACTTTCTGATGTCGTTCTCCCCACTGGAATTATATGCATGATGAACCTCATCACTTAAAACTAATGTTTTTTCTCCACAGCCCTTTAGGCTATCTATGATGGATGAGCCTGTTCCATCATAAACAGCATGAATATTCTCTACACAAATATCTCCATCTTTTATAGTACTGTTAGCATCAATTATTCTGGGATTTTTAAAGAATGCTGTTTCGGGGATGCTTGCCTTTAATCTTGCATCACTAGCTTTTTCAATAAATTTCTCCATTAAACCTGATTCAATTGTTAAAGATGGGCATAAAACTAAAACTTTTGTTACCAAGCCCAAGGATAACATAATTTGGGCTATACCATAAATAACGTAGCTTTTACCGGTAGCAGTTGCCAAATCAATAACACCTGAAAGCTTCCCTTTTAATGGAATACGTTGAATGAAATCATGTTCTGTACGATAAAGCTTTTGCAAATCCTGATTATTCTTGTAATTCTCTCTTGCTAACTGATCAATATTCGCATATTCACCGGATGCCAAATATATTATTGCTGTCTTTATTGCTTTTTTCTGGTAATCACGATTTCCACAAAGAATATCCAGATAATCTTCCCATTCAGTTAGATTTAGTTTCTTTACATCGTAACTACTTCTTACCTTAAGAGTAAGATCAGAAGCATTATTTCTTATAATGCCTTCCATCTATTGCACCCCCACAAGAAACTCTTCTTTAAACTCATTTCCATATATGTCGATATATATTGCTAAAACCTTCTTGCCAGGATTTTTTATGGGTACATTGATTATGTTGGCATTTTTGAGTGCTTTTCTAACATCATCTGAGATATCTTTGTATGTATTGGCCTTCTTTTTACTTTTAGCTATTAAATCTTTAGCGAAATAATAATCTTTCATAATAAAATCTCTGCTATAATCGTTGTCGATAAGTACCATAGACAAACTCTCAAAATTATTTATTTCTCTTCCAGACTCATCCATACTGTAATCGGACATAAATTTTTTTAGAGTTATATAGTAATTCCCATCAATATTAGTTAATTCTGTTTCAACCTCTGGTTGTCTAATAAAATGAAAACCTACTGCCTCGTCTAAATCGTTAATTTGGCCCTGACTTTGAGGTTGTTTGATCTTTTTAAAATTTTGATTATGTAATTCTTTAATTACCTGATAAGGTATTTTTAAAAAGTAATACTTAATACCATCTATTGCATAATAATCATTTACAAAAGCAACATTATTGGCAGGCGCAACAATATAAAATCTGTTTTTAATTCGATCACCTATGTTTCTGTGAAGATCATGCAGATATTCTGAATCAACGTCTGCATTACGCATTTTTTCATCCCAATAAGGATAAATTTTAACAAAGTAGCCTCTTTTTTCTCCGTCGATTGATACGCCGTTAATATCAGCTTTTTCTATATCCTCAATATCAAATAAATTTTTCACAAAAGATTTATATCTATCTTCCGTTAAAGAAAATACTTTCCCTAAGTCATATAAACCTGCAGTTACCACGGAAAATGCTTTTGCATTTTGCTTATATTCCTTCTTAGGATTAACTATATCCTTGCTCTTTGATATTTCCAGTAATCTTTTTTGTATTGTATACATTGATAGTTTTCCAATGTCGCATCCGATCCATCTGCGGTTCATCTTTTCAGCTACAGCTAATGTTGTTCCCGATCCAGCGAAGCAATCCATTATTAGATCGCCTTCTTTTGTACAGCTTTCAATAACTCGTTTTAGTAATTCTTCAGCATTTTCTGTTGGATAATTATTAGCAAAAGCATATCCCTTTATATCTGTCCAGTTATTGTCAATGGGAATAGATTCTGTTTGTAAATACTCCGGACGAGCTTCAATTTTTTCCCCCTCTAAATCATAATAGGGAATATCAGGATTTAAACGCAATCTTCCTTCTTTTTGAAAAGCATCAATCTTTTCTTGGGTATATGTAAAATGTCTACCCCGCCTTGGCAAATATAACTTTCCAAAAATAACTCGCTCAGGAGGATTTCTCAAACCAGGTGATGTTAAATCTTCCCAAATAGGTTCTTTCTCTTTACCGCAAAAGTTACATTTCCGAGGCATTTCGGGATTATTAAAATAGTAATCGGACGATTTTGAATAGAAAAAAATGGACTCTGTACTGACATTAAATCTTGTAAGGTTCCGTAGAGACCGTTTAACTCTATTAATAACAATTTCATTTCTAAAATTATTTTTGCCGAAAACCTCATCCATAATAATTTTAATATAATGGCCAAAATGATAGTCCAAACGAACAAAGATTACTCCATCGTCAGCCATTACTTCTCTTAATAATATTAATCTCCGACGAAGAAACTCTACAAGATCCGCGCCTTTTCGTTTAGCGCTATATGCACTTTGACCCTTATTACCGTCATATTCATCGCCAGTTCCAAATGGGGGATCTATATATACGAGTTTAACTTTGTTCTTGATTTTTTTAGCGATAATTGGATCTTTGTCATAATATATGGTTTTTAATACTTGAAGATTATCTCCGAATATTAAAAGGTTCTTCCAATCGTCATTTAATGAAGGGTGTTCATCTCCATTATAAGTTTTTTCAATTTGTAAAGGCACGTTAGATATTTCATCTGTATCTGACAATATATCTTCTTTACGCATTTTCCCTGCATAAGTAAGTTCATATTCCATTTGGGCAGTAGGGAATAAAGAATATTTATATTCGGCAGGTATACTCTGCCCATCCTTTAAACATTTAATTATATAATCAATATCATATTGGTTCAGCATGATAAACTCCTCCACGAATTAGTTTGAAACTGCCTAGTAGTTTTAAATAGCTATTCATCGGGTGTTAGGTCCATAATGTCAGCAGAAGTACAATCTAACTCATTGCAAATCTTTTGTATAACTTCAATGCTAACTGGTTGATTTTTACTTAATTTAGAAAGGGTTGATGGACTTATTTTACATACATCACGTAAATCCATTTTTTTCATGCCTTTATCAATCAACAGTTTCCATAATTTGTTGTAGCTAATCGCCATATCAACACCCCCATAATAATTAGAATAGCATAATGGTAAGATGTATTCAATGCGATATTGTAAAATTATTACATGTTCGTATATTTAATTTATATATAATTAAAGAGAACATAAGCAAAAACCTATGTCCTCCTTGTTCATTCATTTTAATTACTGCTAAACCTGTACTTTTAGCTCTTGCCGGTATTGGGCATAATGGTCGCTTAATACATACTCAATAACCCATACTTTAGGTATCCTATAGGTACTGCGGATAAAAAAATACTTTATATGATTCCCATGCAAAATCTTTCGTGCCGTAGTTTCTCCAATGCCGCCCAACATCGCTCTGAATTCATCCAATGTAACGACATCAGGATACGGCTCAAAAAGCTGCTCGTAATATTCTTGATTTTTCACAGTCATCAGCTCCTAAAAATATTTGTCAATGGTAGGATGACTGTTACAATATTGATTTTTGATTACTACACGTTCGACATTCCGACGACAGATGCTCCGGATATCCCTCCTGCATATCCCTCCAATATCCCTCCAACGTCCAAAATTTATGTCAAAACCGCTCTTTTGAGAGAGCCCTGGAGTGACGTGGGTTTCCGGGTTTTAAGTGCCGTAAACCCGCATTATACAAGGTTTTTTGGGGTCTGAGGATTCCGGTAGAGTACGTTGCATTCCCGATGCTTCCGGTAATGTTGAGGGACTCAAAATCGCGTATCTCCGGATGTGTGGGTTCGACTCCCACCTTCGGCACCATCTTTTTAGGAATCAGTTGCAAACGCATTTGCTAACAAAGCGTTATTGCAACTGTTTTTTTATATCTCCCCAAATAACTCATCGATACAATCAGCTAACTGCTCCTGCATAGGCGGCAGCACATGGCTATAAGTATTCATTGTCACGTGGATCTGGCTGTGTCTTAATTCTTCTTGAATTAGTTTCGGGTTTTGGTTTTTCCCGAGGAGTAAAGTAGCATGAGAATGACGTAAGCCCTTCGGAGTCAGACCGCTTAGACCTATACGATCTACCTCCCGCTTAAATGCTTTTGAAAACCAAATAGGGTTTATTTTTCTCCCATCTGGCCAGGTGAATACCAGGCTATCTTTGTTTCGCCAGCCGGAACCGACAAATTTGCGTTCCTTTTCTTGCTCAGCTTTACGGTTCTGCAACAATTTCGCTGTAAATTTAGAAATTTTTAATGGTTTATTACTCGTTTTCGTTTTGAGTTTTGTGAGTTTTATTTTTCGAGAAATGGGATCATGAGTGAGTTGCTTTTTAACCCGCAAAATTCTGTTTTCAAAATCTAGGTCACACCATCTAAGCCCCAGGGCCTCACCGCGACGAAGTCCGGTAGTAAGAATTAACATAACCGGACCATACAAGATAGTCTCACGCAAAGCTTCTTTTAAGAGATTGACTTCATTGATATTTTGAAGAACCCGGATATCAATATCACCTTTTCTTGGTCTTTCAATGATAGCAACTGGATTTCGATTTATTTCTTCCCGCTTTACTGCATCATTTAGAGCTTTATTCAAAGTTCGGAAAACATATAGCAACGTAGTACCGGAAAGGTCTTTTTCTGCAAGATATTCAGAGAATAAATCATCAACATCCGCTGCCCTCAGTTTAATTAAACGAATGTCCCCCAAGTAGGGTATGATATGGTTTTCAACATTCGTACGATACCCACGCCATGTATTAGCTGATAACGAATTTGCTGAGATTCTTTTTTCTTGCCGTTTTAACCACTTTCTTAGATATTCTGCAACAGTCATCTTCGAAGGAGTTAAATAGGTATTCGTATCAATCTGATGAAGTATCCGCGTTAGCTCTTTTTCCGCATCCTTCCGAGAGCCTTTGACGGTATGCCAATGAGGTTTACTTTTTCCTGTTTTGGGATCACGTACTCGAACAACAATCGCCCAGCTATTTTTCCCGCGCTGCCTGATGTGTCCCCTCATCTAGTCGCCTCCTTTCGGATCCGGGGCACATACCCCTATTTGACGCAACGAAGTTGTATTCCTTCTATACTCGATTGGTTAGTTATATACTCAACCAGCGCATCACGAGGAATTCGTGGCGACCGTCCGAGATGGAAAGCTGGGATTTTCTTCTCTTTCACTAATCTATATGCGCGATTTCGACCTATTCTTAGTATTTTTGCAACTTCAGGTACCGTTAAGACCGGTGGCAAATCAAGCAAATCTTTATACAATGTTATACCCCCTTAATTTTCATTTCTAGCTGACTCCCCAATAACTCTTATGGTATAATTAGGGCATGAATTGGGAAATTGAATACTATAAAGAAACAGTAAATAAACCGTCCCCAGTTGAAGAGTTCATTAATAAATTGGGAACAAAGGATAAAAAGGCTCAAGCTAAAGTACTTCGATCCTTGCTATTACTGTCTGAATACGGCCTAAGTTTAGGCTTCCCTTACATAAGTAATATCAGCAAAAAGTTATGGGAGTTAAGAATCCCCTTTGGGAATAATCAATACCGAGTCCTGTTTACGATAGCCTCAAATAGAATTATTATCCTTTTACACGCATTTTCAAAGAAAACAGGCAAAATTCCGGACAAAGAGCTTAAAATAGCTCACAAACGCTTGTCCAAAGTTACCAAGGAAAGGAGGCCCCAATAACATGGATGATTTAAATCGCCACTTAAAGGAGTTACTCCAAGATCCCAAATTTGAAAAAGCTTGGCAAGAAAGTGAACAAGAATACCGGGAAGAAAAAAAACAAATCACTAGCCGCCTAAAAAGGAAGAATGGTATAAGAGGCAGAAGTCGAAAACTTGCAGTAGCCAATTCCCGAAAATCCTAAAGCTAAAAATTAATGATCCTCATAAGCCTCCTGCAAAGGAGGCTTTTTGCATACAAACCCGGTGGTGGTGCCGTCACCACCGGCCCGGCATAACCCCAGAGGCGTACCGGCAACGTCTTTTGTTATATGTACTACGAAACCTAGTGCATGCTTATCGAACATTACAACACAATCCGCGAACGGACCCGCGTCCAGCTGTAATGACGCATATTATGTGTTCTACGAAGGCAATCAATCCAACAAGCAAAACCCTGGCTAGGTTCTACGTCAGTAGCTTACCGCAACTATGCCGGCGTTAATTCGCCTTTCCCCTTCCCGCCGGGAAGGACCTGGGGGCTTCAGGGCACCACCCCTCCACTAGATAAACCAGCTCGCCCCGGGGCTGCCATCGCGGCCACACTCGTCACTTGCTGTGATATTGCCTGATTGCAAATTTTGTCAAAGAACATGCTCAATGAATAACGATTTTTCGTAAAAAGGCAAACACACCTCATTGCTACACATATTGTAGCATCGTAGTTGACATGCGTAAAACTCCAAATTTCAGCAAATATTTTATTTTCTATTAAAATTCGCTGTGACAGTATGTGTAGCAGCGAATTGCTTTTTTTTTGATATTGCGATACCATATTGAAAAAGTAATCAAGGTACAGATCCTTGAGTTAAGTGAGAATTGTTGAATAAAACTAACTAAAGTAAAATTTTGAGATAGGTGGTATTAAAATGTATCTTAGATTTTCAACTTTGATTGATTTGTGTGCACAAATAATTCAGATAAACTCTCGCCAAGCACTTGCTGAACAACTTGGTGTAGGTGTATCAACATTAAATGCTTATCGTTCAGGAACACGTTTTCCTGAACCAGGGCCAGCTTCATCAATACGAAATAATATACATAAACTTCTATATAAGGCTATTTTACTGACTAAAGACAGCACACTGAAAAACTTTGATTGTGAGGCTTATGTGCTTAGCACTTTAAACATCGAAAAACATTTTCGATGTTTAAACAATAACTTTTATTTAGGTAATATTGAAAACCTAGCATCTCAAATCTCTTTTTTAGTATTCTCAGAAGCTAATAAACAAAAGATTGATTACTCATATAATGATGCCAAATCAGTACTTATTTTATTATTACGCCAGGAAGCTTCCATCTTTAGCCTATCAGTTATATGCAAATGGATATTCGATTCATATATAAAATACGCATCCTCCAACAATTCAATAAAAGCGCACAGTTTTTCATCTTCTCATCCAATCAGCTCAATATCAGATTTTATTGATTTATATAAAAACAATAACAATATCAATATTACAGCACCGCAAGCATGGGATTTAATTTTAACTTGCATAGATAGCACATCCTTAACTACATCATTTTGCGAAAAAAAACCAAATGAAAGCAGAGTTGCATTAATAGAGTTTACCGTGACAGTTTTAGGGCATATCCTTAAAGCTAAAGAAAACAATATAATCTCATGGCATCGGCCAAAAGAATGGAAATAGATCAACGAAAAAAAATATATTTACTCTTTCCAATGGCATAGATTTGATAATTATACTTTCGACGAAGCCATGCAATATAATAACGCAATTTATTGCGATTTTCTAAAGAATAGCCACCATAGAGCAAAACCGTTAGATATTCGATGGATAAACCATCTTGTCCTGTATTATTAAAAGCATTCAACAATTTTTTCCTTTTTAGTCATACCTTTTACTCCTTTCGATATATTAAAATAAACAGATAGTTGAAGGCGGGGCAAATGCCCCGCCTTACTTACTATACTTATTTACCCATTTCTACACAGCCCAGTAGTATATTAAATTTGCTCACTATCATTATGTCAATCATCATCCTCCGATAACCCCAGCTCTTTCCATACGTCCGTAGCCTTGGTACACCTACCAGCTTTTATATCCGCAATACCTTCCTCGATTGCTGCTTGCTCTTCCGGTGTAATTTCTTCTTCCTCTAACGAATCTTCAAAATCTCTAATAAGCCACTCTTCAAGAACTTCTTGCAGGACTTTCCGGCACTCTTCCAGTGTCTTTTCATTTGCCCATACACCCGGATATTCTGCAATTTCTCCGTAATATGTGCCATCTTCAAGTTGCTTGTATTCGGCTTTTGCCATGATTTTTTTTACCGGATTATCATTATTACACATTAGCATTGCCCCCTTTGGTTAATGAGCGGCCCGGGTAAAAACCCGGGCCGCATTAATCTTCCAATTCAATCAATCTCACAATTAAAAACCTTTATTTTTTTAGTTTCGCGGCTAAAATCTTTTTCAGGTGAAATCAAAATGTAATAATACTTGTCAAACATCTTCTTAGGTATAGATACATTAACCGCAAAGGTTCCGTCTTTATTTACCCGGGCAGTATATACATCCGTCTTATCCAAAACCCAATAATATGTTATATCTTCACCGCGAGCATCCATATAGACTTCAATTTCACTAAGTTTGTTTTGGAGCTCTTTAATTTTTTCCTCCGTTAATAATACTAATTCCGCGCCCTGTACATGGATTTCACTTCCTGGGATACCAACACCCTTAATTGTTATATTATCTCCTTTAGTAACCCTGGGAAATGGCTCTAGTGCATAGGTTTCTCCCGTACTAATTGAGAAGAATTCTTTCAATTTAGCCTGCACTGCCATGTTACTTGCGGTTTCACTTGAGTAAATATCCTCAAAACCAAATTTCCATTCTTGCTCAGTTTTGGGAAAGTAAAGGCGCAAAAAATCCTCGGCCATAACTTCCCAGGGTGCATTGAAATAATCCGTTCCTTCAACCCCTATCCCGAGCAGTGCTTGATCATCCAGTACGTTATTGGGTAAACTATCTGGTACAGCTGGCATCCGGTGGCCTAAGTAAGTTTTGATTATATCCACAAGCCCCCCGGCACTGTGATAATGCTGGTGTTCCCAAGCGTGTCCGAGCTCATGTCCAATAATTTTTAGCCCCGATGGCCAACTAACTAATATTTTCACCGCAACTCCACCATGGGCAATTCCATTATTAGGATCGTAGCCCACAAGCGGCGTAACTCCCGTAGCCTTTGCTTTAGGACCTTTATTACCATAAAAAGTATCGGAGTAAAACCCGTCGGCGCTAACAGCATATATTTCAGTCCCATCAAAAATACCATTTTCAAACGGGTAGCTGCTTTGATCCAGGTAATCCCTGATTTGCTCTGAAACTTGTATATCTGATTGGACTATACGATCGTTACCCTTTGGCAGGCCCGCCCATAGATGACTATTGTTAAACATCTTAAAGTCCATCCAGGTGTGATTATTTTTCATCCAATCAGGCAATGTATCCTCTTGAAAAAAATCAGGAATTTCTCTCTCGGTAATAATTGCCTCCCTTACCGCCATGGAATGCATTATTTCATTTATCCATCCCGATGCAACGGGGCCATAAATGACAATTCCACTTTTTTCATGCACCAACCCACCTTTTTCCTTCCACTCGCAATATAAGTCATATAATTCTGACCATTGCTTTACAGCGATACTTTTTTTATTATTTTGTTCAACTAACTGCTGTATAAATATTTTATCTTTTTGACGATATTCGGTCCATTGAGAGTATAACTGTTCCTGGGTAACAGAACCAAAGGTTTCCTTTGCATTAACGTAATTTGGTGGCAGGTCGTAACTCTGTATAGAGTTACAACCCGTTAATACCGTTACAAGACCCAATAGTAATACCAATAACCTAAACCTCATTACCAACCCTCCCACTCGAGGTTGATGGTACTTATAAATTTACCACTAAGTGATCCAACAGATACTTTCTTAAAATCATATGTTAAGGTGCAATTTGGTTTCATAAACACCCATGCTTCAGCTAATAACCTCATTTCACCGCCAGCTTCTTGATATAACCTAATATTTGCATAACCGCCCAGATCACTGTTATTTTTGTACGTTGATCTAACCGTATATTCTTTGCCGGTTTTTAACTTCGTTACTTCTTTCCCATCTGTATCCAGTATTTTGAGATCTATAACAGCCAGATCAACACTATGACCACCAGGTTCATCTTCTCCTGAACCATCTGATGGTTGATCATCTGGTGATGGCTGATCATCCGGCGGTTCTTGTGGAGGTTGATGCTTTGGTACACCATACCAGGTAACGATCATGGGTAAATACCAGCGCCAGCCTTCGGCTAACTTTGAAAAATCTAAATTTTCTTCACCTGGAAAACGGTTTTCTTTGCGGTCTAATGCTTCCTCAACCGGGGATAAGTCCAGTATTGTCTTGACAGTTGTACGGCCGTTCGGCAGACCAGATTGTACTATTGTAGCAATATAGTTATTTGGCATACGCAGCATGAATTCTTTACTAAAAGCGTTCCATGATTGTCCATACCTTCCACCGGCAGCTTCATATTTTTCCCTGTTTATATCTACTGTTACATCTACCCGTGTAAGTACATATTCATTTATAATTTTTTGTGGACATTCATAGCCAAAGTAGGCTGTTTTTCCTGTTTGCCCCTTTATATCCGCTGAGCCGTCATGGTTTGTATCCTGCCAGGTACCATTTACATGTTTCCATATGTCAAAATACCCAACGGCAACTTGTTGGTACACCACTTGCTCCCCTGACGCCCAGGCCCAGGTAGGCAGTATAACCATAATCAATGTTATAAAAAAGGAAGTGAGCAGCTTTTTCAAGCTACTCACCCCCTTTATAGCGCGGGTTCTTGATAGCCAGCATGTTTTGACCTTCAGTTAAAATAATATGGGTTACTTTGGTGATATCGCAAGTAGGCAAGCTGGAATATTTATCACGTCGATCGTTTATTATGCTGTACTTGCCCTCAAAAGTGCCCGGAGGATACCTGAAATATTCTGCCATGCGATACCGACTTATATTTGAACCCTCGGCAAGTATCATATCTAACGTACTACCTTCACTATTTTGCTGGCTCACATATATATGCTGATCATCAATTTTAAGATCGTATACAATCCATGAACTTAACTGATATGGCTGTTTTTTTAGATCTTCCATGGTTATATACAATATTTTGGTTTCTTCGTTAATCCACCTGTATATATACCCATCCCACTCCTTAGCCAACATAGGTTGGCCGACTTCCTCCACCGACACCGGTTCTCCTTTTTCTTCTATTGCCGTACTTAGTTCATCGGTGATGTACACATTCCCATCTTCCCATAAAACCTTTGCACCCATGGCCTCAGATACAAACCGCAGCGGCACCATTGTCCGCCCTTTCAACAACCTAGCCGGCGCATCCAACGCCCGTGCAATATTGTTTACCTTCGGCTGGTCCGAGCCTATTTTCATTTCTATATGCATTCCGGACCGGTCTACGATAGCCATTTGCTGATCAGCATTCCAATCTACTTTTCCATTAAGAGCTTCGGATACAAACCGCAAGGGCACATATACCCTGTCAATTTTTCGATCAATAAAAGGGTTTTGATCCGGAAATTCTACCTGCTGTTTGTTTACATACACGGCGACTTCAGCACTGGCTCTTGCTACATATACCCCTCCAAGAAGAAGTGCAAAAACTACTGTAATGACAGAAAGTTGAATTAGTCGTTTCTTGTCCATATAAGCAATACCTCCTTTTATCTAATTTTGGCACATTATACCATAAATTCGGACATCCTTTTGTCAAGCACCACCACCTTTCATACAGGGGAGCGGAAAAACCGCTCCCCACACTGGCATATCAACCAGTTAATTACAATACCTCTCAAACGCACAGAAATGGCTTCTAAAGCACTCTAACCCTCCGGGAAAGGGTATCATTTCCAACTCTTTCTTTTTCGCCTTTTTTCGCTCTGTTTTGATTTTCCAACTCCTCTGGTTCTTTAGCAAACAACTCCAATGCCAACCAGAACCCATCCCGTAGCCCGTTCCGGTAAAGGTTCGTGCTTTCTAAACAGTTTAGACCTGCCACATTATCCTCATACTGAGCTAAAAGACTTGCAGGTACTAACTTTTCCATTTCCTTTCTTAAGCCGTCCAATTCGTTATTAAGCTCATTAAATTCGGATCCGATTTCAGGGTCTAATGAAGGTGTCGATGTTGACCTTTCATTAACAAGAAATTCCAGCGGACTATCCTGAAATTCCTCCGGAAGCGACCGAATAACCTTCGGGTCCATAAGCTTTAAAACCGATTTAAATAAATTAGTTTCCACAATAACCCCTCCTAATGGTAATATAAGGGGTACCAGGGGATACCCCTTGTGTGCTGGGAGCATTACACCGTATTGCCGCCAAGCTTTCGGGTGTAATGTCTCCCTTCCAAAACTTCAGCCGCTTTAAAAGCTCCACTCCTACCGCCCATCACTCCCCTGAACAACCTCCTGGTAAACAACAGTCAACCCCTCCGGAGCATTGAAAAAACTGCTGTACAGCCTTCTTAAATCCTCTTCCACAGCCACTTTTTGAACCTCCAAATCTTCCAGGATTTCACCGTGTAGACGTTCGTATTCTTCAACTAACTCCTCCCTGGAAACCCCGTCATCGGCGCATTCTTCAAGATATTCCTCCAGCGTCATATCCAAAGTCAGGATATTTCTCCAATCCTCATTCACCCGCCTGTGGGCTTCCTCCTCAATCATAGCCTTGACATCATCACGTTTCAGATCAAAGAAATGCCATTCCATTTGTTGTCTAAGGCTATCCCCGTAGTTTTTCTCCCACTTGTAATGGGCTTCCATCATAATCCCCCATGCCTTTTTCTCCAACTCGTTTTCCAAGATAATCTTCAAAGTACCATCCCTCCACTTTAATATAGAAATAATATCTGCTTAATACTCAATCCCTCCGGTACAAAGTGAACCTCCCCATCACTCAGCTTAATAATCACCGCTCCGGCTAAACCACGTATTACATCATAACCCTGCCTCCAAAAATTTAACTCAATGTCCCTTAAAGCCGAAGAAATAGTCATAACATCATTTACAGTTGTATACACCTTCTCATCTAACTTGGTCACTCACAATACCCCCCGTTTAACGTGGTAAATTTCCTTCTCAGCACGCGAAGCGAGAAAAGGGGTTTGGGGATTAATCAATCCCCAAGAATGTTTGCTGTTCAATCCCACGTTTTTTTGCCTTTCGGCAATGCCGAACAAGCGGCGGCGTGCCTGGAAGTAAAGGGTCGCGCTTTAGCGCGAGGCCGAGGAATACCGGACCGGCCCGGACCCTAAAGCATTACCCCAAAGAAAAGGGCCGGGAGGATATGCCGCAGGCCCTTGCCCTTTACTGGAGGGCACGACGACGCTACAATAAGGCCACCGAAAGGCGAAGAAAAAGCGCCGCGCTGGCGGCGCATCTTATTGAAGACCCCAAAGAAATACCCAAAAGCAAGGACCCCATAGCTTGGCCACGCACCGGGCCGGACCCCAAAAACTACCCGTAATAACGGCCCGGTGCGTGGCCGACCCGGAAAAACACTGCCGACAACCATCCCGGCCACCTCCGGGGCAATGTGCCGGTGGTAAAGACCCCAAAGTAAAATCGCAAAAGATACCACCGGCACTTTGCCCCGATACCCACCTAAACTTTGTATCCCAACTCCAACAGCATTTCCCGAATGTGTTTCACATTCGGCGTGTACATTCCATAACCATTGGGACTTTCCGGCACCGTCATACAAATGCCCAGCTGCACTTGACCTTTTTCCTGGAACCCAAGCAGTACATTCAAATGCTCTTGGCTAATACCACGCACCACTAGACCTTTTTCATCACTCCAATGGAGAAAAGCCGCGGCATCATCTTTGCTTAAAAATAGCGGCACCGCCTTCTTTTCCCCCACGGCTACAGCATAAAAAGTACCGGTCACATCCTCATCCCGAAACTCCATCAATGCCCAAAACGGCTCCCCCTCAACCTCCGGCCCGGGCAGCAACACCCCCAGGGACCGGTGTACTATTCTCCTGGTAATCTCGAAGGCGTGCTTTTCCACGGAACAACCCCCTTTTAATACTTCCAGTTGGCTTTAAGCACTTTAACCCTAATTGCGGCGTCTGCCGCGACCTTAATCAATTGTTTTTGCCTGGTTTCCGAGAATGTTAAAAAATTAATTACCAGCTGCTCCCGTATTCCCGGCGGCAGCCGGGAATACAGTTTGACTCTCTCCGTCAAGTACTTCAAAGAATACTGGTAATCAATAACCAAAGCATTTAACACACTCTCTTTCTCAAAAAATAAATCCGAACAACGAAAACACTTGGCTAAAACATCATAATCAGCTTCCATCCAACGCCCCAGCACTTCCCGGCGCGGTAAATACTCTATACCCACGGCCAAAGCAAAATCACAGGCCACCAAATGTTTTAAAACTACATCCATACCGGCATTACGGTATAACTTTGCGTACCAGGGGATTACCAACCCCACCGCCTCACCGCCCCGGGGTGTCAGATAATAATACATCTTCCCGCAGCTCAACCGTCCACTGTGAATCAACTTACCCCGGCGCAAAGCCAGCAGCCTTTTATAGCAGGTGTTGTATGCACCAGTAAAGACCCCCGCCTTCTGTAACTGGTCCTGGGTACAGAACCGCCACTTACTCAAAAAGGCTAGCACGCGCATGTCTCTGTCTGTAATGACCAGGTTATCACCACCTTTAACTAATTGAATAAGTATAAAACTCTCCCCGAGCCCCATGCCTAGCCATGGTATCTTCCCGCCCGGCAGGACAAACCCACACGGTCTTTTTACCCGCGAAGGCCGAAACCTTCTCGCGGATCTGCGAGGGGGTATATTTACCGCAGTCGGTTTCCACATAAACTTCCTCCCCCTCATCACCGATGTAAGAGGCGTCGGGCACCATGTCACTACCACCGGCATAAACACCGTTTTCGATCTCCAGGGCGTCACCTATTCGCCAGGTGGCTTTTTCATCTCCAGAAAGCTGAAAATAAACCTGGTTGGTCCGTACCTGGTGTACTACTTCGTTGGACTTACCCGGATGGGTAAAGACAACACTTCTATCCAGCCCCGGCCCTTGTGGGCCGGTGGCCCAACGTTTGCCTTTGGTATCCAGGCAAAAAACCCTTAAAGAGCTTCCCGGTTTTTCAGCAGAAACTGTATGCTCGGTAACATAACCGGCCTTTTGCAGCTGCTTCAACCGTTCATAACAGGTACGCTCCTTAGCGTGGGACCAGTAGGCGTTTTTGACCTGCTCGAAAGATAAGACCCGGCACCGGGCTAGATCGGTAAGAATAGCTTTGTCCCGCTCTGTAAGCTGTTTTGCTTTAGTGATGCGTGCTATAGCTAACACCTCCTGACATGTTATAAGGCCCCTTTATACGGCGGCGAAGCCGAAAAGGGGGTCCAGGGGGTTAATTAACCCCCGGCGGGGGTAAAGGGGATTATAAGGGGAAAGGGGGCAGCGCCCCATTTCCCCTTATGCGGCCCGGAGCGTAACCGGTGAATAATACAGGCGTTAGCCCGGTATTGTTTGCCGGTGGAGCGCAGGGCCGCTGAGCAGTCCGGGTGAACGAAGTGAACCCCGAAGGCCGAAGTGCGGCAGGCATCGAAGATGCCCTTGCCCGAAGGGTGCCGCCGAAGGCCGGAGCCATGCTTACGGGCCGTGTGAGCGAAGCGAACTACGGACCGTTGGCATGGGGACTGCTCCAACTCCACCGGGGACTGCCGCAAGGCGGCAAGTGCCCGGTGGAAAGATGCTGCAACGGCAAGGACTTACGACAGCTACAACCCTACAGACAGCCACCGCAGAAAGCGCCCACAGCGGAGCGGGGAGCTGGTCTGCGGTGTACCTCTGTAGGGTATAAGCAAGGGTTGATGCCATTTTGTGGCATTTAACCCTTGCTTACAGTGCTATTTCTTCAGCCTCTGTGTTGCCTTTGCTGCTACCAACATATTCCTTTTTGGGCTGGTTTTGTTCGTCATTTTCCGGCTTGACTTGGTCCTCCTGTACTAATGATTCCTTGGCTCCTTTTACCAATTTGTCCACGGTGAGTGGGGCAGGTTGTAAAGGTACCTGTACCGGATCCGGCAGGGGCATTTGCTCCAACCGGTCTTTTTCAGCCTTGGAAATCAGGAATGAATGATTCACAAGACCGGCCAAGTTACCGCGCCTAATGATAACTGACTTACCCGCCGGCATTTTCTTGAACAAGTTGGGATGCAGCAAGGGTACCTCTATCTCGGTGTTGCTTTCACCTACGGTATTACGCTGGCTATTCAAATCTCGTATAAAACCACCTGTTTGGGTTCTGTTTTCACTCCAGTTGGTGACTGTTTGCAACACAGTACCGGTGTACTGTGAAAAAAGCTCCGCGTCACTTGGATTATCTGCGTTAAATATCATTTTGGTTCTCGTATTAACCTGGATAGTGTTAGCAAAGTCGTCACCGACAGCTTGCAAGTCACCCATGGCCTGATTCGCTAGCACCAGGCCGTAATTAGCAGATCGCACTTTAGAAATTACGTTCCGGAATGCCCGGCAAGCCATATTCTGAAACTCGTCTATAGCTATTATCGCAGGCCGGGACTGTGGTGTCCGGAACGCTGCCAGGTATTGCAAGTCCTGGGCAATCATTTTACCCAGCGCCGAGCTGGCTTCGGGAGCTAAGGCAGATTTTAGGTCAAAGTAGACCACATCTCCTTTTTCCATAATTTCGGCTAAGTTAATATCTGACTGGGCTGAATTTATCTGCTCTATATCAGCAAAAGGTGTTAATGCAGCTGTAAGGCCCTTGATCTGATCTTCGTCAACTTCCTGGCCGGTTAGATGAAAGACCAGCTTCGGGTTAAGCAAAATACTTTGTATATCAGCCAGGGTATATTTAACTCCTTTCTCGTCCAAGGCCTTTAGGAGCGGGATAAATGTGGCCTGCTGCACGTAACTGTAGAACTTAGCTTCCCCGTGGAAAACCAATTCCAGGGCTGTCATGATTCGTTCTGTTTTACCCAACGGCGTACCGGTGTCCAAGGGGTTGTAGCTGTTACTATCCGCCATTGGGTCCAATGTGAAGATGTAAAACTCTTTACCGTTTGCTGCAGCTTCCCGCGCAAGAAGCTGAATGGCCTGTTTGTCCTCTTTAAAATCAATTACAATCAGGGATGCATCTTTACGAATAGCTTGCACACACACCGGCGTAACACCGAAGGCGGTTTTCCCGGAGCCGGAACCGCCAAGAATGTGAATGTGTTCATACATATCGGAAGCAGGTATGGTAACAGGCCGACGCCGGTCGTCAAGGGCAATAAAATATTGATTTGCCGGTGTTTTAGCCAAATATTTGTTGAGATCATAATTAATTTTCTTGAATTGTATTTTGCGGATATCCCGGTTACCGCTGTCAGGTTTCTTTTTGCTGGTTCTAGCTGTATAAGCTATAAAACAGGCAGTGGCCAGAGCACCCAATACAACATTCAAGTACAGCCAACATGTTCGTACCTCCGGATTAGACAGCTTGTCCGTTTCAAAAAGCCAGGCCCTGGCAACAAAAAGCGGGTGCTTAAAGTACCAGGCGGCAAGACCAAAATCAGGACTTCCCAAGCGTTGGGACTGGAATTGAAATAAGTGCTTTAAGCTTTCACCCAGGGCCATTACGAAAGCGGCGGCTGTACCCAGTAGCCACACATCGAAGACATATACTACCGCCAACGCGAGGAAGAAAAAAACAACAAAAGCTGGCCATTTATATTTTTGGGGCACTCCAGATAACCGGTCCCGGAGCCAGTCAGTGATTTGCATTCAAAAAACCTCCTTTAGATTCAACCTTGGGGCACTACGAAAGAGCTATATTCAGGCCATGAATAGTGTTTTATAAAATGTCCTCTCGGGGGCGTGGGCTAGGAAATCTTCCTCACTGATTTGCCCGGTGTTATACATATCCAAGAATTCCTGTTCCGGTAGCTCCCTGCCGTTATAGCTAATTATTATGGCGGCACCATCCCCTGGTTTTGTTTTTTTCTGTCGTGCTGGTGCGCGCTTTTTTCGTTCCGGTTGCTGTTGCGGCCGCCCAGGGCGCAGCTGGTAGTCATCCTTTAAAGCGGCAATTAAAAAACCCGGTGCGTTTTCCGTTTCAACGCGTCCGAGTAACGGGATTTTGTCTCTAATTTTTTGTTCACCGAATTTATTGACCAAGTTTTTGAGAAACTCAGGCGGCATTTCCACGCCGCATGTTTTTTGCAGTTCGCTTTGAATTTCGTAAATGATGTTAGTCGGTTTGTTTCCTTCACGACATTTTTCTGCATGCGGTACATCAACAATATTTGTAGTATTCTCTGTTGTATTCTCTGTATAGATAGTATGTGACTTTCGGGCAATCAAGTTTGCCCCTTTGGGACATTCTAGATTGCCCGATTCGGGCATACTAGAATGTTTGCTTTCGTCTTCTATATTTGACGGTTTTGGAGGATTTGGGTCGGGATTTTTAATATTACTGTAATATTCGCTTAAACACTCTGCTAATCTATCAAAATCAACTCGGTAATATAATCTTGCTGGCTGTCCGCGGCGATCTTCTAGTAGAATTTTAGTATCACGCAGTTTTTTTCTAGCTGTTTCTTGCTCCTTTCTTGATAAGCCCGTTTCGTCATACCACTCAGCTTGGGTTTTGTAGACCCATTCGCTGTCCTGACCTCGACCCGTCCAGTATAGTAGTTGTGATATAAATATACATGCTGTAGTACTCTTAAGCATTTTTGCTATGTCAGGATGATAAGCTACCGGCTTGTCAGCTAGTAGACCAGCAATGATTGCTTTATATTGATCAATCACCGAAGCAAACCTCCTTAGACCTCTTAATATGTAATGACTGTCTAATGACCATTTACTAAAAAGAAAAGCCCAGGATTTAATTCCCGAGGGCTTTTTTGTATGTCGTGTTTGCAAACATTTTTGCAAACACGCAAGGTAAAATATGCAGTTTTCAATCGGTATAAAAAGGTATGCCCCGGACCGTGCATCCCTTGATTTTACTAAACAAACGGGTACCTTATTATATCCGGAATAATAAGCGAAAATTAAAAGGACCTTTCTCAAAATCGCGTATCTCCGGATGTGTGGGTTCGACTCCCACCTTTGGCACCACAAAAAAAAGAGCTGGATGGTGCGATAATAGGCATCAACCAGCTCTTTTATGTTTCCGCTGTGCATACACGGAAAAAACCCTGAATTATTTATCAGGGTTTTTATTTTGCTGCCCTTTAGGACGGTGCAAATGCACCGGATATTTTGACAAAGGCGTCCACCAGTTGGGGATCAAACTGTTCACCGGCCAATTTTTTTATTTCCTTTATTGCCTTTTCGTGGGACACAGCTTTACTATACGGCCGTTCGCCCGTCATAACATCGTAAGCATCGGCAATTGCAAGGATACGGCATTCAATGGGGATATCTTCTCCCTTAAGTCCCAGGGGGTATCCCTGGCCGTTCCACCATTCGTGATGCTTTAATATCCAGTCTGCAATGGGTAATAAGTCAACGGTGGATTGGGCAATACGATATCCAATTTCGCTGTGCCGCTGCATCTCCTTGTATTCCTCGTTTGTTAAAATACCCTCTTTAAATAGAATACTATCCGGAATACCCACCTTGCCTATATCATGGAATTGCGCAAATAAACACAGATTGTTTAAATTTCCGTTGGAGTAATTTATTGCCTCGGCCAATTTTAGAATAATTTCCTGCAACCGGTCCCCATGTCCGTCTACTATAAAATCCCTTTTTTTCAAAGCCTTTATCAAGGTTTGCAGAAGGGCGCTTCTTGTACTCTGGGCATGGTGGAGTTTTTCTCTGTACATCCGGTCATCGGCTTTTTTAAATATATCCCAAATTGTACTTTTCGAATCTTCCCTTACTGCATAACCCACGGATATTTTTAAAAACAATTTTGGTTGGGATGCATTGTATTCCTTGACTGCATTGATAACCCTTAAACAGGCACTCTCCACCGTACTTTGGTCACCATTCGGAAGCAAAATTGCAAATTCATCTCCACCTATTCTTGCTATCACATCACCGGTGCGAAAACACCCCTTAAGAATATTGGCGGCCCTTTTCAATAAAGCATCCCCTACATCATGGCCCAATGTATCATTGATCAGTTTTAAACCGTCAACATCGCACATTATCAAGCCAACACGGGGATCTCTGCTGTTTTCCAGGCGTTTCATTTCCTCTTCAAAATACGTCCGGTTATAAAGCCCTGTTAATGAGTCATGAAAGCTTAGATATTGCAGTTCCTGTTGTGTGCGTTTCCATTCGGTAATATCCAAAAATGAGGCAACGCTTTTTTTGGTTCCCGGTAGAATTGCCACGGTTACGATGGAATACTTCAATTCTCGGTTTTTGGTTACCAGCTGAATTTCATAATTGCGCGGCACACTGTGGGGATCTATCCTCCGCATATTATGGTATTGGGTTACTCTTTCCACATCTTTACCCAGGAAAAAGTTGTCAAATGTCATTTTTCCTTCAATTTCTTCTTTTGAATATCCCAACAACTTTTCGAATTCAGCATTAGCCAGGGATATTATTCTATCATTCTCTACAATTATGGTAGCAGTTCCGGTATTCTCAAAAATGGTTCTGTATTGTTCCTCGGATTGTCGCAACATTTTTTCCATTTCCAGATTTTCCAGGGCGCTACCTATTATACCTGCCACAACACCCAAAAGATCAAATTCATTATGATGCCAGCCGCTAGCCTCATTTACATTGTCAAGACCTATATAACCGGCCAACTCACCGCATTTATTAACGGGTAGAACCAAAAGCGATTTTATATCCTGCTCCTCCAGTATTTCCTTCTCCGCCTTCGCCTCCAAAGGCATGCCGGACACATCGGGTATATGAATGACCTCACCCCTGTTCAGTTTAGCCAGCCACCAGGGAAACATTTCGCAGGGCAGCTCCTGCAATTTTTCCAATTGAGGGGTAACACCCCGGGCACACCACTCGTGGGTATTGCTCATCTTAGTTTTATCTTCCGACAATAAAAATAAATAAGCACGACTGGCCCCGCTCAACCGACCCATATCCGCCAAGGATAAATTGATAGATTGATCAATATTGTCAATTCGAACAAAACGTGATGAAATTATCTTTATGGTGCGTTCAAATTTGAGCTTGTACCTCAATGTTTCCTCTGTCTTTTTCCTCCGGGTGATATCTCGTCCCACTCCTATAATGACGTCTACGGCACCATGTTCATCGAGTACAGCATTATAGGACCAGCCGAACCATTTATACCCGTTTTTCGACGGTATTCTTTGTTCAATATAACAGGAATAGGGAGCCGTAAAAATACTTTGTAGTTCTCGCAGCGTTTTTTCCCGGTCATGAATATATATTAACTGCGCAAAGGATTTACCCAAAAGATCCTCCGGTGTTTTACTGAACATTTTACAGTAGGCTTTATTTACAAATAGTAATTTTCCCCCGGTATCTATCTTGATTATCAACTCATTTTGAGTATCCAGCAGCAACCGGTAATCTTCAATGGCCTTACGCAATTGGCTTAATTGATCAACTGATTGTTCTCTAATTTTATCTGGATCCGGCACCTAATAACTCCCCTCACAGGTATCTAAGCACTGCAAAACAGAATTGTTAACCCTCAAAGTTATTCTACCACGGTGATTCTTTAAGACAATACTTATTTTTATAATTTCACAATATTCCACAATCCTGCAGATTTATCCTTTGCTTTATTGCCCATCTAAATTGCTTTTACTTCTTAGATTACCTTCATTCCGTCTTCCAATGAAAGACACTGGTGTTCCGGAAGCAATTGGGAAATAATATCCATTATATGGCGGTGACAGGTAAACAACAATACCTGGCGTGTCTTGGCAAATTCCTTTAACACGTTTACAGCACCGTTTAAACGATACCGGTCAAAATCCACCATGATATCATCCAGCATTACGGGCAGCGGAGCCACCATGGAACTGTAATGTCCCGCCAGCGCCAGCCTCAGGCTCAGGTATAACTGCCCGGCGGCCCCCCTGCTCAAATTTGAGGCAGTCACCCTTTCCCCGGAGGGCCGTTCCACTTCCAATTGTCCCGGGGATCCCACAGGAGAAATCACACGCTTGTAGCGTCCCAAAGTCATTTCATCCAAGTAGCGGGATGCCTCCAACAATACCGCGGGCTGCCGGTCACGCTCGTGTTTTTGCTTGGCCATATCCAGAAGGGCAAAAGCCAGTGTGCGCACGCGCCATTCTTTGGCCTCCCGGGCCAGCTGCTCCTGCAGCATACTCATCTCCTGGCGGGATCTGGCCAGCTCATCCCCATTTTCCATTTCCTCGATACGCAATCTCTTTTCGGCAGCTTGCTCACTAATCTGTCGCCCGGCCTTCTCCAGCCGGAGAATTTCTCCTTTCACCTGCTCCAATTCCTTGCGGTTATCCTCCCGGCCGGAACCTTCCAATTCAAGGCAAAGCTCCCGGTACTCCCGGGGGGTGCCGGCCAGGGAAATTAGATTTTCCTCCAGCCTCTCCAATTCATCCTTTAATCTTTCCCTTTTTTCAAAAACCTCGGAACGCCAACGAAAATCCTCCTCGTTTTTGGCTTGACCCGACTTTAACAATTCTTTCAGGGATTCTTCCACTGCCGTGAGTTCGGCCCGGGCAGGCTTTCGTCCGGCTATGGCTTCATTTAACCGGTCCCGCAGGGACCTTTTCTGTTCAGCTTTTGCCTGGTTTTCTTCCAATAGCGAAGACAGGTGTAGTATACAACTGTCCGCATTATCCCATACAACCGGTTCCCTGTTCAAGTTGCTGTTAATATTATTAACCCTTTGTATATAATCTTCAATGTACGCCAGTATTTGCCGGTGTTCCTCCCGGCTGAGCCGCAGCCTGTTTATGCTGTCCCTGGCCCTTTCAGATAAGTGCAGAAAAGAAATAATATTCGAAGGCTTCATATCCGGCAAACCGGTATCCAAGCACCATTGGTGCCAGCGTTCCTTCAACTGCTCCAATTCCCGGTACTTATTCCTTTCTTTCTCACCTAATTCCCTTAAATCTTCTTGCACAGCCGCCAAATCCCGTACCGCTTTCTTCCTTTCGCCCTCCAACTGCCGGAGTATGCGCCTGTCTTCCCTTTCCTGTTCCAATCTCCGGCGAATAAGGGGTAGATCCCCGGCACTAATATCCGAATCACATTGAAGTTTAGCGGCCAAAACCTTTATATTACCCTGCAATGTGGCAATATGGGTTTCCATTTCCTTCAGATGTGCCCCGGTTGCTTCCAATTCCCTATCCAGGGCTTCTATTTCCCGCTGCAGCCGGTGGCGGCGCTCCAGGGATTGAGCCTGCAATCTTCTCTGGTAAATGAAAGCAAGCAAAGTTACTACAATGCTTCCGGCAAAAAACAAAATACCCGAAAGGTTTAACCCACTAACCAGAAGAACAGCAGCACCTAGTGCCGCCGGCAACCATGACAGCCAGCCAAGCTTTGTAATGCCGGTTTCAGCTTGCATGCTATTGCTTATAAAATCCCTCCGGGCCTGTAAATCAACCAGGCGTCTTTGCTCCCCCTCACATTTTGCCTCCCCGGTCCGCACTTCCTGCAGGACCGTGCTCAATTGTTCCAGGGCATTAAAACGCTCGTCCAGTATCATTTCGTCATTTTCATGAACCGGCCGGGAGGAAAGCTTGTCTTCTATCTGCTTTAAATTTTGCTGTCGCACCTTCAGGTTTTCCTGCAGGGTCTCCCTTTCCCTGGTTATATCCCTTAACTCTTCCTCCTTGGCCTTAAATTGCCGGGCAAAATCTTCTGCTTTTCGGTGGGCTGTTAAAGATAGATCCAGCTCCATTATGCTTTTTTCATCCCAGCCCGGCCCCAGGTCTAACAATCTCTCGCGCACCTGTCCTTCCAGGTGTTCTATTTTTGTTTCGGCTTCCACCAGTCTCTGCCTTTTTTCGGTAAATAGGGACCTTTCATCATTTAATGCTTTTATTCCCCCCCCATATACCAGCAGCCTCTCATCCACCTTTATGGCTTCCAGCGCCTCCGTAAGCTCCTTTACCGCCATATCACAGCGGCGCAGGGCATCGTATTTTAATTGCCGGCGCTCCTGCAATTGTTCCAAACGGGAAAGCCCGCCCACCGGAAAGTTTTCAATACAGGGAAGCTCCTCCAGCCTTTTTCTCCGGGCCTGCATTTTAACCCAGGAGTCACGGGCCTTGAGCAAATTTTCCAGCCTGCTTTTCCGCATTTCAAGAAGGCTCCGCTTTTGTGCCAGTTTTTCCTGCTCTTCCTCCAGCTCCTTCAGTTCGTCCTTCATTTTTATATAATGACCCGGAAGCTGCTCCAGCTGCTTTATCCGTCTACCGGTGGCCTTTAATTCTTTTAAAAGCTTGTTTACCTTCTGCACCCGCCCCCGGGGATTGAAAATTTCCCGCGTGGATGTCTGGAGGGTATCAACGGCCCGGGCCAATCTACCCGGGCTTACGCCGGTTCCCGCACCGTAAATATGGGCACTTACTTCTTCCTTTTTCAAATCTTCCATTCTCCTGAGCTCGTCCATCCCCAGGGCAAATATATTTTTGAATAATACCGGGCTTACCCCCAGCAAAATATGGGATGCCAAAAATTGTTCCCCCTGCCGGGTTCCATCCGGCAGGTCCACCGTTACCTTTCCATTTCCTTTACCCGCTCGCTGTACCCTGTATACTTCTCCCTTCCGGCTTTCCAGGAACAACCATCCACCCGGCCGCCCCCCGTAAATAGGAATTGCCTTTTCCCCTTCCGCCTTAAAGCCGAACAGCACACCCCTTATAAAGGATAAAAAAGTTGACTTTCCGGCCTCATTCAGCCCGTATACCAGTATAGGATTGCCGTAAAGTTCATGTCTCTCAACGGTAAAATTGCTGAATAACCCGTAAGCATCAATATACAGCCCTACAAGTCTCAATAGGTCTCATCCTCCCAAAGAAGCTCAATAACCAGGTCTTCAGCATCTTCCAATAGTTGTGTCAGCTCCTCCTCCCCGGTGGGGGAAAGATAATTTCCCGCCTTCTCCTCTAAGGGCCACAGGGTCCGGCGCAGTTCCTCCCGCAACCCTGCCTCCGAACGGGCTCTGCTGCTCAATGTCAAAAGATCCCCCAGCAGCGTTTCACTGTTCTTAAGAGAAGTTTTATCCAGCGGGATTCCCGTAGCACATCTAATGGACTCCGGCCAGAGAAAATCCCCTTCGGCGCCCGCAAAGCGATTACGCAGTTCTTCCAAAATATCCTCCAACACAGAACCGGACCGTAGTTCCCGGTGAAGAACACTGCGACCGGTAAGTGTAATTCTGGTTACTAAAGATTTATTTCCATGGGTTGACTGAATAATAGTTAACTTTTCAACCAGTTGAGATATTAATTCATCCTGGGATTTTAGTTTATCTACAGGCAAAGCAGCATCTATCCAGCGGATATCATCCACCGGTAGAAAATCAATATGTACCAGCCCGTTATCTGAAACATTTACCAGGTAGCAGCCCTTTTCCCCGGTTTCCCGGGGACTGCGTCCTTGCGGGCTTCCCGCGTACACCACACACGGGCTGTCTTCCTTTAAAACCTGCCGGGTATGAACATGACCAAGAGCCCAGTAATCCATCCCGGCCCGCACGAGATCATTCAAATGACAAGGGGCATAATTCTCATGCTCCGGTATCCCACCTACATTGCAGTGTAAAACTCCAATGGCAAAGGGCACTTCGGAATGTCTTTTAAAATTAACGGCATAATTATCCGTTACATCCCGCCGGGGATAACTGATACCGTATATCCTGGCGACTTCCTTCCCCTGGCGCGTTATTTCCCGGTATTCCACTTCCCCGGGGCTGAAAAAAAAGACATTATCCGGCCAGGTCAGGCGGCTCCTTATGCCATCGTCATAATCATGGTTTCCATAAACCGCATATACCTGAATCCCCCGCCGGGCAAGCCTTTCCACTGCCCTTCTGAAGCGCAATTCAGCCCTTATGCTGCGATCAGCCAGATCATATATGTCCCCGGAAAGTACAAGAAAATCCACATTGTGCCGGATGCACGCATCTACTATGTTTTCCAGGGTTTTAAATGTACAGTTGCGCAGGCGGTGCAAAACATTCTCTTTAACAGCTTCATCCACATTGTTTACCTGTTCAAAGCCGCGAAAGGGGCTGTCCAGGTGCAGGTCTGCCGCGTGGATAAAAGAAAAACCTCCGCTCACTTTTTTCACTCCCGCTTTATGTCTCAAAAAGATTTCGACAGGCAGTGGGAATTTCCTCCAGGCAGGGCAATCAAAAAAAGCTCGAAATAAAAGCCCCGCGGGCGGCGCAGGGCAGATCATTGTGGAATATTGTCACCTTACAGTCCTAAATGATCTTCTTTGGGACAGTGGTCGACGGATATTGCTTTCAGCAATGACACGCAGTGAATTGGCAATATCCTTGGCATAAAATATAAAGGGAACTGTTAGCCCGATGGAAACAATGCTCAGTATCGTCAAATCGGTCCTCGAAAACTCATGATTATTAAACACCGTAATCACCTCCCATTGAAGGTAGGTTGTCCAATAAGCAAGGGATAAAACAAGGAAGATAATGTTATTTTGGAAAAAAATAAAGGTCCCCACGGGCATATCCTACCCCGCCTCCTCTTTTTGACTCCAATTAATAAAGGTGGTGACCAACCACCCGTGATCAGTTAAGCGCACCGCAGCCCACAACCAGGGAAACATCTCCAACCACCCTGCTCCTGTTTTATCCAGATACATACCGGAACCCTGGATTACCCCGGTCAATTTACGCCTAACAGCCCGGGCCAATTTCTTACGCTTAACTTTCATCCCGGAGCGCTCCAGCCACCTCTGCCACGCATGGTCGGATATGATAACCTCATGGTGTCTCACCCTGATACCCCTTGCCATCAACGACACCTCCATATCCCAAATTATTTTACACCTTTAAACATTATTCTACCTTGAAAAAACCACTCTCCAGAGTTACTTTTAGCGCGTGGGCGCCCCGGTGGTTTCCTCCGTTCGCTACGCAATTATTCTCGTACAGCGCATAAGTTTCTCCCGGAAAGCCGCTTGCTGCAGACTGCTTGCCTACTTCTTCACGCCCTTCCGGGGTCATGGCTTTTGGGATTTGACGGGCTATGCGCCGCTACTCAGTGCTCCGCTCTCTCCGGAAATCACCGGGTCACCCTATAGTGAGTGGGGTCAGGCCATTAACTTATTAACTTTCTTCATCCCTCTGCTGGTGCCGCCTTCCAGCGGCATATGAACGTCTACTTTATATATATGGCGGTACAGGCAACTTAAATAACTGTACCGAGTTGTCCTTTCTTTATAAAGGGCAAAAATAGTACATTTGCGGAGGAATATATTAAGTAAAGCAGAAAAATTAAAGGAGATCATAAACAATATAATTGTTTAAAGGATGAGGACACCCGTGATAATTCGCACCGCTTTGGAGTCTGACTTACCTGCGATAGTGGAAATTTATAATTCCACGGTACCGTCCAGGATGGTTACCGCGGACACCGAGCCGGTTTCGGTGGAAAGCCGCAAAGCCTGGTTTTATAAACATAGCCCGGCAAAATACCCCCTTTGGGTGGCGGAGATTGACGGTTATATTTCAGGATGGCTCAGTTTTCAAGCCTTTCGTGAAAAACCTGCTTATAATATAACTGCAGAACTCAGCCTTTATATTTCCGAGGTTTATCGCCGCAAAGGAATAGGGCGGAACCTTCTGAAAAGGGCTGTGGAATACAGCCCGGCACTGGGGCTTCATAACCTTTTGGGCTTTATCTTTGCACATAACACTCCCAGCCTGGAACTATTCAAGAATATGGGGTTTGAACAGCTGGGCCGCTTACCAGGGGTTACCGTAATGGACGGAACCCCCAGGGATGTCGTAATAATGGGCTTACAGCTAGCAAACGGGTTGGATGCCGGAGGTAAATCGTGATGGATAAAAAATTTTCCCTGGGCATAGACATCGACGGAGTTATTGCCAATACACAGCCCTTGATTATAGCTGAATTAAATGATTACTTTAATAAAACATATACTATTAACGATTTTTATAAGATAACGCCTGAAAAAGCTTATAACATCGATAGAAAACAACTACACAGCTTCATAGCGGAGCGGGAACTAAAGCTGATTCAATCGGTGAGACCGGTGGACGGAGCGGTGCCGGCAATCCAAAAACTTGGGAAGAGATGCCAAATAACCATCATATCGGCCCGTACACCTGGCTTTTATGACCAAACCACTCAATGGTTAAAAATAAACGGTATAAAGTACGACAAAGTTGTGCTGCTGGGCAATCACGATAAGCGAAAAGCCTGCCTGGAAGAGGGTGTGCAGCTTTTCATTGAAGATTCCTTGAATAACGCCATCCAGGTGAGTTCCTGCGGCATTCCGGTCTTCCTGTTCAACGCCACATATAACCAGGGGGATACTCCCCCGCTGGTTCAAAGGGTTTATTCTTGGCGGGAAATAATCAATTCTCTGGAGAAAAGGCTTGAGGTGGCGCCGGCGGAAGGATAATCATACCTTTAGCACATGCCATGGGTAGAAAACCACCTGGGTTGCTAGGCACAAAAAGTAGGGATAGTTGTTTTCAAGATAGTGAAAAATTATCATAGAATAAGTTAAATTGATACCACGGGGGGATTATTTTGGAAACGGTACTGATCAAACACCTTGGCAAACATGTAGATCAAGAAGTGCAAATTCAGGGATGGCTGTTTAACAAGCGTTCTTCCGGCAAGATAAGATTTATTATTGTCAGGGACGGTTCCGGCCAGGTGCAGGGAGTACTGGCAAAACAGGAGACCGACCCCGAGCTTTTTGAGCTGGCCGGGGAAGTTACCCAGGAATCTTCAATCCGTGTAAAGGGTATTGTCCGGGAGGAACCAAGGGCTCCCAGTGGTTACGAACTGACGGTGACCGGTCTGGAAATTGTGAACGGTTCGGAAGACTATCCCATTACCCTGAAAAAACACGGTGTGGATTTTTTGGCCGACCGCAGGCATCTATGGATTCGCGGTCCGCGCCAGGCTTCTATTTTACGTATTCGCTCGGAAATTGAACAAGCTATACGGGACTTTTTTTACCAAAGGGATTTCATTCTTGCCGACTCCCCCATTATTACTGCGCTTGCAGCGGAAGGCACAACAAACCTTTTTGAGATAGACTACCACGGCGAAAAGGCCTACCTTGCCCAAACCGGGCAGCTTTACAGTGAAGCCACTGCCATGGCCCTGGGAAGGGTGTATAATTTCGGACCGGTCTTCCGGGCTGAAAAATCCAAAACCAGAAGGCACCTTCTGGAATTCTGGATGGCCGAAGCAGAAATGGCCTACTGTGATTTTGAGGAGAACCTCAAGGTTCAGGAAGAATTAATTCACTATATTATACAAAGGGTCCTAAAAAACAATTGGCTGGAATTAAAGAACTTGAAAAGGGATGTTTCCAAACTGGAGGCGGTAACTTTACCCTTCCCCCGTCTTAGTTATACGGAAGCAGTTGAAATGTTACAAAAAAGCGGCGAGGAATTCCGGTGGGGGGACGATTTTGGAGCCCCGCAGGAAACAATATTGTCCGGCCGGTACGATTCCCCTGTCTTTATACACCGGTTCCCCGCCGAGATAAAAGCCTTTTACATGAAACCGGACCCCGGTGATCCAAAGGTTGTATTAGGGGCCGACTTACTGGCCCCGGAGGGTTACGGGGAAATAATAGGTGGTGGGCAAAGAATAGATGAACTAGAGCTGCTGGAGCAGCGAATAAAGGAGCATAAACTGCCTGAAGAGGAATTTCAATGGTACCTGGACCTGCGGCGTTACGGCTCGGTTCCCCATTCCGGCTTCGGCCTGGGTATTGAGAGAACAGTTGCGTGGATCTGCGGCATAGAGCACATTAGGGAGGCAATACCCTTCCCCCGCATGCTCTACCGCATAAGGCCTTAAATATAATTACGGTAAAGGCAAATGGATATGCAAAATAAAGTTAAAAACCTGGTGATTTTCTATAATCCCGCCTGTCTGGAACATAATATAAGCGGGCACGCGGAAAGCCCGGAACGGGTGACCCGTGCCATGGAAATGTTGGATACCGCCGGGGCTTGGTCCATTGCAGATTTACAAGAACATCCACCCGCGCCGGAAAGCGCCATAGACAGTGTCCATGACCGAACCTACCGGCACAAAGTAAAGGAGCTTTGCCGGCAGGGAATAAACAGAATAGGAAATTCCACACCCGTATGCCGGAAATCTTACCATGCCGCGCTGGTTTCCGCGGGGGGAGCGCTGGCGGCCACCGGCGCCGTTATGTCGGGCCGGTACCGCCGGGCTCTGGCCATGATAAGGCCTCCGGGGCACCATGCCAAAAAAGACCTGGCCATGGGATTCTGTATCTTTAATAATGCCGCACTGGCGGCAACGCACGCCCGTTCCCATTACGGGCTGGACAGAATCCTGGTGATAGACTGGGATGCTCATCACGGTAACGGTGTGGAACACATCTTTTACAAAGACCCAGGAGTGCTTTATTTTTCGGTGCACCGGGACTACGCCTACCCCGTTACCGGTTGGGCGGAGAAGGTGGGAGAGGGGCCCGGAAAGGGCTATAATATCAACGTACCTCTACCATTAAAAAGTGGGGACGCTGATTACCGCGAAGTGTGGAATAGAATACTGGTGCCTGTGGCAGCGGCATTCAAACCCCAACTGGTGGTTGTATGCGCGGGATTCGACGCCCACACGGGCGACCCCCTGGGGGGAATGAATGTAACGGATAACGGTTTCTCCTGGCTTTTCAGAGAAGTGGCGGGAATCTCCGAAAAATATTGCGGGGGAAAAATAGTGGCCACACTGGAAGGCGGGTACAAACCCGGGATACTGGGGCGCAACCTGGTGGAACTGGTCAATGTATGGTCCGGCCGAAAAAAAGGAGAAGAAATAATTAAGGGGCGCCCCGCGCAAAAAACCCTACAAGTGGTGGACAATGTTATTCGGGCACACAGTGCCTATTGGGGGTGCTGGAATACCCGCTGAAGATTTAACTTTCTTTTGGCATAAGAAGAACCAAGGCCCCCATAAAGGTCATTATACCTATTATGGCAAAAGACATGGGTAAACCAATGATGGCGCCGGTGGTTCCCATAAGAAGCGAGCCCAGAGCTATGGCAGAGTCAATACAGCTTTCCTGCACGGAAAGCACGGTGGCACGAATTTTAGGTTCCGCCTTGTCCACCAGCCAGGCAACCAGTGCCGCAATACCGCCGGAAAAACCCAGCCCGGCAAGAGAGCTGCTAACCACAAGAATACCGGGATTCTGTGGAAGAAAGTATAAAGAACCCGCCCCGGCAGCCAGCAGCATTACCGACGGCCAAACAACGGTTTTGCGGCCCAGACGGTCCGAAAGATAACCAACTAATAGATTACCGCAGATGCCGGCCAGAGCAAAATATGTAAAGTAAATGCCGGGGTTGGAAATACCCGTTTCCCCCGAAATATAGACAGTGGCGAAATTTAAAATCCCGCCGTATCCCAAAGACACTAAAAACACCCCGAAGTAGATGGGCCACAATACCTTGTTTTTCAGCGCTAAAAGGGTGTTGCTGAGCAAACTCGTTTCCCCGCTTCCCGGCAAAGGCGAAACATTAAGGAAAGAAATGAGTATTACAGCCAAAAAACCGGCTAAAAAGGTAAGCGCAAAACACCAGGCAAAGTCGTAATTATTGATAACCAGCTGGGCGGCAGCCGGACCGGTGAGGAGAGCCAGTGTAATTACCAAACGGTAAGCCCCCATATAAGTACCCAGCCTTTCTCTGGGAACAATATCCGCCACAAAGGAACTCCCGCTGGATAAAAAAGCTGCCAAACCGATCCCCTGGTAAATTCTGATAGGGATAAACATCCAACAGCTGGAAACCAACAACAAAAGCAACGGAGTTGTGGCAAAGGCAAAAGCCCCTATCAAAAGAGGTACCTTCCTTCCCGTCCGGTCCGCCAAAGGTCCGAAATAAAAACGCAAAATCACCCCGGAAACAAAAAATACAGTACCCTGCAGGCCTGCAAAAAATTCATCCCCGCCCAATTCAATAACGTAAAGGGGAATCACTGTCACAGACGTGTAGAAGTTTACAAAAACAAAAAAAGCCGCAAAGAATATGAGAGTTAAATCGCGTGCAAAATTTTGGTGTTTTTCCAAAGGTGCCACTCCCTACATAGCGAAAACGCCGGGCTTTGTTACAAGATAATAATATATTAGTAAATCTTCAATAACAGACAGGAACAATCCTCCTGCCGTGTCGAATAATTGAATTCGTTGTCAGGAAACGGTATTATATGACTATTAAACTGAAAAGATGAAATAAATGGCGGGAGGAGGAATACCCTTTGAAAGAAGCTAAAGAGTTTATGGTAGTTGAGTGTAAGGGCACCCCTTATGAAATAGGCAGACAGTACGGTGCTGCCTGCAGAGATAACATACTTAAGTCACTGGAAATGAATTTCGGTGCCCTTATACACGGGCAGCAGGCCACTAAAGAAGAAATCATTACCAACGCCTTGAAATTTGTTCCTAACGTCAAAAGTTTTGACCCTGATATAATCGAATTCATTACCGGTCAGGCGGACGGTGCCGGCATCAGCTTCGAAGAAGCCTTTTCACTAAGGTGCATGCTGGAATTAGGATTATATTACAAGCAGATTATTGGTTTATGCACATCCTTTGCAGCCACCGGAGAAGCCACTGCTGAAGGGAAGACTATACTGGGGCAGAACATTGATTGGATCGCCGGTTTTCCCATGGACCTTTTAAAGTTTGAATACAAAAATGGAGTAAAACAGCTGGTACTTTCTTTAGGTGGCATCGTGGAATACACGCTCAACTCACACGGTATCGGCATGTGTGCCAACTCTATTTTCAACCCGGTGGAAGAATACTATATTGGCATCCCGGTAGGGTGTTATCTGCCAAAGGCCATGCGCCAACAGAAAATCGGCGACGCTCTGGGCATCCTTTGCCTGGCTGCCCGCGGCATCGGTTATTACCACCTGGCCAGCGCCCAGGGGGATATAGTTGGAGTGGAAAGTGTTCTGGATGATTTCAATGTACTGCACCCGGAAAAGGACATGCTGGTGCACTCAAACCATTATTTTACCGACCGGTTTAAAAAAGGAGACTGGGCCTACGTAGTGCTTCCTGACAGTTACCTGCGGTCAACCAGGATAAAAAGGTTGATGGACAAGCATTACGGCAGCATAACCCCGCAAGTAATGATGGAGATCCTTTCCGACCACAACAACCATCCCAGCTCCATATGCAGGCATGTTGACAATGATAAGCCGCCCCACTTACGTTCCGAAACCCTGGCTTCCTACATTATGGTTCCGGAAGACCAGGTAATGTATATTGCCTATGGAAACCCCTGTCAGTATGAATACGTGGAATATAAACTATAAAAAATCCTCCGGGACAAACCCGGAGGATTTTCATTACTAAGATTAGTCTTCTACTTATAAAAAAGTTCAACGGTAAAGAACTCTACGGCAACAGTTGTTTGATCCAGCTTATCCTTTACCTTTGCCACCACATCCAGAACAGCTTGTTTCCATAAAATCTTATCTATTTCCGGATTCCTTGTCCCACGGATTTGCACAACATGCTCTCCGCCAACGGGGCACCCCATATCGGTATCATACACAATACGGTCATCTTCACCACTTACAACCGCTGAAATATATATTTTTTTATCTTTAAAGACTTCTTTCGCTGCCTCCTGCCATGTCCTCGCCACAACTCGTACCGGATTACCGGTAACTCTGCTATTAGTACCGTATAGTCTTGGATTAATACCCACCACTGCTACAAACTTTTCGGTCATAATACCGGTATATTTATCGCCCATAAAAGACTCCCTCCCGTGACAGGATTATAACATAGAGTACTCATGGCAGAAAGGTTAGTGGCTTGTTTTTTTATTATGTATTAAGCTAACCAAAAGGCAGTTACCCATTGCTTCAACGTAATAAGATGATGGTATACTTATACCCACAAGAGAAACTCTTGACGATTGTATACATCTGTGTTAGTATAATCTTTGCGATTAGTTTAAGTTTCATTGCTTACAAAAAATCATGCGGGCGTGGCGGAACGGCAGACGCGCTGGACTTAGGATCCAGTGGGATTTTCCCGTGGAGGTTCAAATCCTCTCGCCCGCACCATAGTAAAATCAAGGCTTTTGCCGATTTGGATGACCACCGTCTGGTGGTCATTTTTGCTTACAGGTGCCATTTTGGTGCACAAGTTATTGATATTGTATTAAACTGTATAGTTCTGCTTTGCATTTTTATTGGCAAACAGGGCCGTATATTTAAATGAATATACAACTCCGCGTATAGCCAGGCAGCGTATTAATGCCTATTTCCAGCAATATAATTATGAACGCCCGCATCAATCGCTGAATTACAAGACACCGGCAGAAGTTTATTATCAAAGTTAACATGGTGCTTGGGCTGTGGATATGCCGTTCATGTGGACTTGTGGGTAGGGATAATCATAATAAAGAAGGCTTTTTATCCTTAAAGAACATATATACTAATAAGTTTGCCATTCTTTATAACACCTGCCCACAGGGTCCACAATCACGTGAATAACACAGGCGTTATTCACGTAACCACAGCCCCGACGGCGATGAGAAAAGCATTTTCTTCATCGCACCATACAAATAATAACAAACCTGGAAATACAGCAAGTGGCTAAACCCATCATTACATACCATAATTTGGAGGTAAAAGGGGTGGAAGGTATAGTTTAAATTTTAAAAATTATTGTCTTGACAAATGGGTCCACCCCACTTAACAGACAGTAGACTAAGCAACATATTGCTCAGTTTACTGAACTCTTACTGTAATTGTGAAATTAGATCTAAAAAAAATTCAATTTGTTGCTCGGTATTAAAATACCCTGGGCTTACTCGAACCGTTCCACCTATCTCCAAAGTCCCTAGATGATCATGAGCCCATGGGGCACAATGCAGCCCTGCCCTCACCGATATTCCTTGGGAGCCAAGATAATTTTCTACTGTTTGAGGTGGTAAGTCTTTAACATTAAAAGAGACCACACTGGTCATTTCCCCGAGTGGCTTATAAACCACTGCGTTATCCAAAGATTCTAACCCTTCTATTAGGTATGACTTAAGTTTTTCTTGCTTAGATAATATGTTTTCTTTACCCACTTCTTCTATCCAGCTTAACGCAGCATTAAGTCCTGCAAGCGACCAAAGGTTAGGACTTCCCGGTTCATAAGCGTCGGGTGTTATACTTGGCATAGTAAGTGTTTCTGATTGAGTACCCGTGCCACCAAAAATTACGGGATCTGGGCGGTTGTCAGAACCTAGCACAAAACCAGCGGCGCCATAAGGCCCGTATAGTGCCTTATGGGCACTAAATATATAATAATCTATTAACCCATCATCTATCTTTAGACCGTCCATGCACGATAACTGAGCTCCATCCACTATTATAACTGCATTTGGATTTATTTCTTTAACCATGCTTGCTATCTTTCTAACTGGTGTAATTAGTCCTAAGACATTACTAGCATGGTTTAATATTACCATCTCTGGGATAGCAGCTTTAAACTGGGTTTCTATTTCAGTTAATTTAAATTCATATGACTCTTTATCTACTTTTAAAATTTTTTTCCTAATATCTAGTTGATCCCTCAGACGCTCTAGCGGCCGAAGTACTGAATTATGCTCAAATGGAGTAACATAGATAGTCGCTCCAGGGGTTAAACGGCTCCCCAATATTACTTGGTTTAAGCTTAAGGTTGCTGAGGGAGAAAAAATTATCTGCTCTTTCTTAACGCTAAACCATGTAGCCACAGAATATCTTGTTGAATCAATTAATTCCGAGGCTTTTCTTGCTAAAGGGCTCCCACCCCTATTTGCGTTGGCCCCAAATTCTCTATAGGCTTTATCAGCATAACTATATACTTCCTCCGGCTTAGGAAAAGTTGTTGCAGCATTGTCTAAATAAACTGCCTCGTTCAAAGAATATTACCCCTTTTTGCTTTCAAGTAAATCCTTAAGGATTTCATAGCCTATTTCCATGCGTTCGTCCTTAGTTAAGTTTTTTCCGGTTGTTTTAATGGTCTTCTTTATGGAATAAAGAAGGTTTTTCGCCTGTGGTGACATTTTTCCTTGCTTAAAGGTAATTTTCTCCTTATTTTGCTTATTGCCGTTTGGTTGGGTATTAATCAGGTGACCAAAAGACAATTCAACAAGGTCAAGGTCATCTTCCCCAAGATCATCTACCAATTCCCTCTTAACTCTATCCATTGCGTCGTTAATAATTCTTATAAATTCTTTTTCTGTGATATCTGTCCAATAATCAAGGTCCAGCCCTGTTATTTCTTTTGTTATGCCTTGCAGCCACCTAGCCTCATCAAGTTCCTGGTTCCTACAATATTTTAGGAGAATATCTCCGTAATCATCCCCGACACTAAACGTGTCTAGGTTTATACCCTTTTTCACCTGCATGCTAGACAACCATTTGTTGGCACAACTCGACAAACCTTCAAGTCCAACGCCGAACATATCTTTAAACTTAGTAATTAAATGCTTTTCTAAATAACCAGTGGCATTACCTAACTCTTCCTTTATGTCTCGAATTTTACTTTTTATATCTTCTTGACATGTACTTTCCTTTATATTTAAAACAGTTGGAAGGTTAATCATTAATTCCCTATAAGGATCATCTTTGGACATCTCGATAATATCCCTAAATTTTATTGCCTGTTCCGAGAGATACCTCTTTGTTTGTCGCGAATAGTTTGGGAGTTCCAGCAGCCAATCATTCATGCATTGGCTAATTGTTTGAGGGGTTTGCTTATTGTAGGATTCTTCCTCACAAAACTCCTCCCACAACGCATTGTTCAAATCACCAAATTGGCTGATGTCACGATAATTCAGCATGTATAGTTCTGGATTTTTAACTAATTCTGTAATGTGCCTACTTCGTATAGGTGACACAATGCGATCCCGAAATCTTAGATCTATATTGGACAGGTATTTCGAAAACAGTAAGGCTAAAAATATCGGAATAACCCCTTCACGCAAACCCAAAGGAGGAGATTGCAATTCATCGATTAAAGTTGCAAAAGAAACCCAGTCTTTGGCGTTAATTATATAACTTTCAATTTTATCCCATATTGACAATAACTTTGGGTCAGTGGGTTTTACAATTTGAGCCCTATTTTCGGCATTTTCAATAAAGCCGTGTCTTTTTAATATTGCTTTGTAAATAGCTACATCAGGCCCATTCCCCGTAAGACCTAGATGGGGGTATGAGCAATTTTGAAGAAGGCCATCTATTACTTTTTGAGATGCTTTAACCTGCTGCATAGAAGGATTTTTACGGTTTAACGCTTCATTATAGATCTCTGGAGTCTCATGAAATACTTTTGAGCAAATTTCTGAAATATATCTGCATACGCCACTAAAACTCTTTACTGGAAGTTGGTCACCATTATAGAACCATCTTCCTTCAGATACCGGATCTATAAAGTTCTTTAAAAGCTGGCTTACCTTCTCTCTGGCATCATCAATCAAAAACTCTAATTCCTTTTCTATCCGATGATCCTGTTCTTTTAAAGAGACCTTTGATTGGAGCAGGCTAAGAGCAAACATTGTCTCTAATTCTTTGAATATCTGAAGTGGGTATTGGGGTAGGACAAATATCACTCTTTCTTCCTGACGGGACAAAACATATTGTTCAGCCTTAGTCATTTCTGAGGGGTTAGTTACTAGAATAAAAACCACCAAACCATCAGTATAATCCTGCTCCTTTAATAATGCCTCCCAGTCATTGACTTTTAACAAGTCTTCTAGGGTCCTATATATACCGATAAAATACCGAATAGTACCCACTTCATCTATATATCTTCTAGCTGGATAATAATTCTTTTTAAAATTTCTCTCTAAAAATGAAATTAAGGTTTGTTTGTGAGGTTTATGCTCCCTAAGAACTTGATCTATTTCATGATTAATATCTATCTCAGATCGATTGAAGAATTCCCAGCAGCCACTGCTTGTCCTATAAATAACCAATTTACTTTCATTTAGATATTCAAGTGCTTTACGAAACTGTTCTGACTTATCGGGTAGTCCCAAGGAAAAGGCTAAAAGCTTGCTATCGGGGCGGTTACTGTATGTTTTCCGGACAGCATGAATAATTGCTAAAGCCTTGACAATCCTTTTTGCTAAATGCTGCGTATCTGGTAGCCGTTTTAAGGCCCCCTCTGCGTAACTCCAAATTTCATGTGTGCCTCCAGGACCAGTGTCTACTTTCATTGCATCTGCAAAATAATCATACAACCCGTCTACATATATAAAAGGGGATGAACATTTAAAATCCTCTAAATCAGCCAACAAATGGCTGAGGCTAAAGGAATCTCCGCCAAATAAAAAAGTAAATAAGGTACGTTCATTTTGAGCTACTTTTTCGGAAAGCGCTGGTAAGCAGTAGACTGTCATAGGATGTAAGGGATATAATTTTTGATAAATGTTGGCAGCGTCCTCCGGCGGCACGTCCAAAATGTTCATTTCTAAAGCTTTGCCGATAACATCCTTTAATCCCTCAGCACCTTTTTCAGATAGTTTGGAGGTCATTGAAAGGTTTAAATGTTTAAGTCCTTCCATAAGTAGCTTATAACTGATATGTGCGTCACCAGATAAAGACAAGGATTTAAAACGACCTTCGATCCTCTGCCATTCTAAGCGCGTGTCTTCCGGGAGACCTTGTGCGTATTGGCTTATAACTCTATGCGTAATACCAATAAAATGTACAGGGAGTTTTGTGGAAGTTTCCACACCGGAAGTATTACAAAACTCAGCAAAATCTTGCAGCAATTGAGCCTCTGCCTCTAAGGGCTTGCCTATTCTACTTTCGAGGAATCTTCCGAACTCATCATAAATTACAAAAATACCGTCGTAACCGTGACGAGTTAATTCATGAGCAACTTCTTTGTAAATATTGATGGGAGACTGATCAAACATAGGATTAAAATCAGAGCCCCCGGTTACCTTAGGAAATGTCTTTAAAAATATTGCATAATATTCATTATCACATTGGTCCATCTTAGATAGAAACTGATCAATGCCAATCCTGTTCTCAGCTAACATTGCCTTGAAGTCCGAAAAGACATCAGGGTACTCTTTTTCCCATTCCTTTACCTTATTTTTGACAGCATTATATATAGTTGGGGGATTAATCCCTGTCACATCATGTTTCCGAAGAGATTGCATTAACCCTCTAACCAATGCTACATCTAATGAACCCTCATTTCCACTCAAAACTACCGGTAAATACCGTTTTTTTGCGCTTATGAACTGGTCCAAATCCTCTTTGATTTCAGGGTATAAGTTTAATAAACGCTCAAAAAAGCCGTCTAAACCCCTTTGCACGTAACTAGGACGAGTTAATACTGCCGTTAACACTAGAGTGAAAATCGATTTCCCGGCACCATAAGGCCCACTTAAAATATAAGCTTTCTCGTTATTTTGATTAAGACAGCTATAAAATATCTCTTGCAATATATTAGCGGAATTTGAGGTAGGCACAAAAAACTTAAGCAAGTCGTCGGTCATGTGGTCGTATTTTAGGTTTATTGATCTTTGAAAAAACGGGGATGCCTTTGATAGCTCATCATACAGGCTAGTTATATTATTTTGTGCTAACATTTAATCTAACCCTTCCATCTCATAATATCTTTCTAGATATATGCTCTCTCTAATGTCAGGCACTTGTATTAGATCAAGCCCGTGAGTTCTAATTATTTTGAAACCAATATCAGGGTGTTCTTCATTTAACCGGCTAATCAATTCTAAAAGCCCAGCAACCGAGAGATTGAATAGTCTTCCAGGGCTGCAGTCTTCCCTCAATGCTTCGAAGATCGAGATTTCATTTATGCCTTCGCGGTTTTCGTTACGCCACTTTATGAGAGCCCATCCTAAAATTAAAGGATCTATATTCTTGATATCAGGTCTTAAAAACCGGTACACTTTTCTATTTTTGCTTAGAGCGGACTCTTCACTCTGCCCTACTCTTTCTAAGAGACCTAGGTTTCCTAAAGGACAAACCATAATATCTTCCGGAGTGCGTTCAAAGTCTAAAAATAAATACGTACGAACAAAGCATTCAAAATCTCTTTTTAGTGAGTTTTGAGCTACTTTTTTACCTTCAGCAAGCGCCCAGCTATCAAGATTAAAAATAAAATCTTCTCTATCAAATAAAGCTTTAGCGTATTTATTAAAGAACCAGTACCATGTCGGGGCTTGCTCGTAATTACTACAAAGTTGCGTATGTATAACCCAAAGCGTACCATCTAATTCAAAGTAAGGGTCCTTGTCATAAATCATTTCACCAATTAGTGTTTTTTCTTGGATCATTTTTCCTTTAGACTTCGTCTCAGTTGCTAATCCAGTTGCTACCATCCAATAACGCAAACTTTTAACCATGTTTATACCTAGGCCTAGTATTTCACTGGCATCATTTTTCAAGAAGAAGTTTGGATCTTCTTCAATATGCAGCATTCCTTTTCTTAGCCAGCCTTCCCTAAAGTAAAAGCTTTGGTGCTTGGCAAAGTTTAACTTGCCAGGCTTTTTATTTCCTGCTTGAGTAGCTTTTTTCTCTCGTTTCTTTCTTTTCTCTGTTTTTTTTGTTTCTTCTTTATCCTCTTTCGTCCCCTTATATTCAACAAATCCCATAATTCATTACCTCTCTCCGTAACTATACAAGCTTTTAGCAATCAAACAGCCATTAGAGTCAAAGTGGACAACACACTCAACGCAGTCATGCCGCCAACAAATATCTTCATTTATTGTGTAAGCGCCTTCCTCATTTGCCCCCTTAGGAATAACCGTCAGCGCTCCATGTGGGCAAGCAAGCTCACAAGCACAACATTTTTCACAAACATCATACTTTATTAGTTGCCACTTGACATAAGCACTTATTATTTCAAGATGCCAGGGGTTGTTAAACGTAACCCTTACCGTATTTGTTCCCGGAATTGCTTGGACAATAATTTCCGTGGCTAAGTTTTTTAACTTTGGTTTTTTTATTCGGATGTGGCATTCACCCAGTGCCCTTTTACCTTTATCAAAATCAAGTTCGCCAAAGGGCTTAAGGTATTCATATAAAGTATCGGTCACTGGATGTTGGAGATTATACTGAAAAGTATTGTCCCGTTCTCCACAAGGTTTTGTATCTAATCCTTTGAAACTATTTGCACGCCCGGCACCCCCAAAACGCTTTTTCCAATTGCCGGAAACTACATATTCTTCAGGGTCTGGCTTGCCTAATACTTCCTTAGCATAAGAAATTAAATATTTCCGCCATGCGTAAAACTTATTAGGGAAATATATTTCGGTGAGGAAATCGGACCAATTTGAATTCATTGGACATAACCAGCAGCCTACTCTGCTATACCCATATCGATACAAATCATTAAAGGCCAGATTGTTTTCAAAAATATACAGCCAAATGTCAAAATCTAGCCAGGATATTATCGGTGATGCAGTTACTTGCCTTCCTATTTTGGCTTGTTCCGTAACTGGACAGTAATGACTGCGTTGTACACTTTCGCTGTTTCGTATACCATATATGGTAAGGATGTGTTCTCCCCATGTTCGAACAAGTTCGTTTATACCGACAGCTTTAAAGATGCTACAGCACCAACGAACCCCTCTGCTTGGTGGACCAACTTTTTCTACCAGTTGGTGAAAACTACTTTTAGGCTTTTCTTGGTAAAAGTAGTTTCCTGGTAACGTGTCGCTTTGCACAGCAAAGTTTTCAATATATTGCAGGGTTTGAGGGTGTTCTAATGTAGTATTATTGAAAACGGAGCTCATCTGTGTTAGACCTAATTCATTCTTCACTAAACCGGCAATGACCGTTGAGTCTTTGCCTCCACTAAAAGATACTATCCAGTGATGTGATTCATATCTATCGTATAAATGCTGTAAGAATCTTCGTGCCCTGTCCTTAAGAATTCTTAAATGAGGCGAATTAGCTTTAGCAGCTTCCCTTATGAACTCACTTATTTTTTCATCCCATTCATCATATCTGGCTTCGTCCTTTTTTATTGACTTTCTGATTTCGTCTACTTTCTCTCTTAATTTCTCTGCAGAAGGTATTTTCACCATTTGTCCATTAACGTAATAATACGGTCCTTTAGGACTTCTCCAAATGTTAGCATTAACCAATTGATCTTCGTTAATCAAATTACAGGCTAAAAGTATCTTTCTTTCACGGCTGAAAACAGGACGCAGGTCTTTAGATACTTCTAATAGCTGTTCATTACATTTGGGACATATAGGTCTATCAACCTTATACGGTACATTGCAGTTTTTACACCAAAATAAGTTTTTAGCTTTATAATCTTGTTCTGACTTACAGTCAAAGCAAATATGCTCATTGTCCTTATCGTATTCGATATCTGTTTGGTCTAATTCCTTAAGACATATTTTGCACCATTTACAATTAATGTTTTTAACCTTTCCTGTCCTAGATCCCATTTTTAACCACCACTTATTAGACTACTTTTTCGATACCGGCCGTTTCAAAAATTCGTCAATTACTTCCTTATGAACTCGCCATTCCCGACCAACCTTAACCCCTGGCAATTCTCCTGACCTTACCAGCTTATAAGCCGTTTGAACCCCAACATTTAGATATTGGGCTACTTCCTTTATTGATAAGACCTCCGGTTCCATTAAACATCCTCCCGTGTCACTATTTATCAGCAACTAGGCTTAACTGGCATTATTCGTCAACAACAATAAAAACCCCTCCTTAGAATGGGAATTAGGTTATCAAAACTGCGCCTTCCTCGTATAAGAATTAAATCATTTGACATATTTCTTTTGTGGCCAGTCTTTGTCATTATTATTAATCTCTTTTGACGAACCGAACACAGGCTAGATAAAGTTAAAAGCCTCGTGAATGCAAGGTGAAATGCCGACACTTACAAAACACCAGTTCTGTGCTCAGCTAAAAAAATGAGCCTAAGGGAAAAAACCTTAGGCCTATGATGTTTTTACTCGAAGTTCTCTTCGAACCAAGTCAATAAACGTCTCATTTCCTCCCTTGAAACAAAAGGAGATTTACCCCTTATTGGGTTGGCCTCGTTACCGCTTTTAAATAGTAAATCCCCTTTCCCTAAAAGACTTTCAGCTCCGTCTACACCAATAACACCTGATGCATGCTTATCCGGAACCCTTAATCCAACTCTAGCAGTGAGGTTATTCCTGATATTAGTGGTTACCACCTCGGCTTTTGGTGTTTGGGTACATATTAATAGATGAATACCTGCCGCTCTAGCTTTCGCTGATAATCTCTTAAGGGCTGATTCCATTTCTTCTCTGTGTGCTTTATCTTCCATAAAATCAGCAAACTCATCAAAAACTACCACAATTCTTGGCATGTCATTCCTGTTAGTGAAACTTCTGTATTCTTCAATATTATTAATAAACCTATCGGTCTGCCTAAAGATGGTGTACCGGTTATCCATTTGTTCTATTAGGTCGTTTAAAACTTTTAAAGCTTCCTCCACGTCAGTTATTATTGGTTGGTAAAGATACGGGCTTCCTTCGAATGGTGTAAGTTCCACTTGCTTTGGATCGATCATTACAAATTGTACTTTGTCTGGTGTATTTAAACTCATAAGACTAAATATAATGGAGGACAGAAAAACGCTCTTACCGGCTCCTGTCTGTCCGGCAACCAATAGATGTGGTGTATTAGAATCTGCAAAGTCAGCTATCACAACTTCCCCGGAAATGTCTAGACCCAATGGGAACTTTAGTCCACTCATTATATTGGCCCTTGAGACTACCTGCTCTAATACTTGCTTTAACCCAATGGTCGCTGGGCTTTTCCTTTCTACATCTACACCTATATATCCGGGCCCGGCAAAGATGAATGGATTATGTTCCAAAGAGAGATGCACCTTAATGTCATCCTGTAATCTAGCCACATTACTCACACGTGTCGAACCGCTTGGTTTTAGTTTTATCCGAATGACATTGGGGCCAACTTCTTTTCCGGCAGGGCGGATACTTATGCTATGCTGCCTCAAAAAGGAAAATAACTGTTCTAGTTTCTCCTCTGCTTCCTCAGTAACTTGCTGATTAGCGCTTAAATCATCATAATCACTTAGCATTTTATTAATCTCTTGGAGATGCCCAGCTATATCAGTGGGTAGCTCTTCAGATTTTTCCGGAGGGTTGTCCTCAGTACTATTTTCCTCATAAGTGGTATCCTCATCAGTATCGTAATCTTTTTCCTTCTTCTCTTCTTTTGAGGCTTTCTGCTCTTTTTCAACCATCTGTTTGTTGTGATCTTCCTTAAAATGGTTCACTAAAGATTTATCCTGAAAATTATCTCTAGCCTCATTGTTTTCCTGTTCGGAGGAGTTTTCGCCTAAAAGCGCTAGAAAATCATCAATTTTTGATTCGCTACGTTCTTCTGATTCATTAGCGCCGAAATCAACCATTCCGTTAGATCCTTCATTTTTGTACATATCTATTAATCTCTGCTGAACATATTGCTTGTTGTATAGCCATTTCTTTATTCTAATGTCATCCTCATAAACATCGGAACATGAGCAATTGTCGTTTGAAGACTCAACCACTTCCGGGGCATCCGAGTCATAGCAAAAACCAAAAATGTGTCCACTAACCATAACATCTACTTTTGATGTCTGCTTTAAAACATTTAATTGGTTTACAATTGCTTCCTGGTGCTCATCATATTCATCATAGTACAAATTGTCGATAAGCACATCCGAAATTTCTCGATACCACATTTCCTTGTCCAATCTCTCATATTCGGTGTTTAAAACTCTGTTAAAAAAGCTCAATCCTCTTACTACCTGCTTCTTGGCATCTTCTACTTCAGTATCCAATGATTGTTGCCCGGTAAACTTTACCTCGGCAACATGTATTTCCAGAGTTAGATCACCGTTTTCCTTCAAATCAGCTTTAATTAATGCAATATCAGGTCTCTTTGTTCCATTATTAAACCATCTTCCTTCGAAATCATCTAGGCTCAGCCATACCGCTAACCCTCTGAAACCAGGGTCGAAACAATGCTGCTCCAATGTATCTGTGGCTAAAACTGTTCCCAGCATTTCCTGCAAAAACTTCCCTGGACCTATAGCCTTTAAAACTAAACTTCCGGATACTTTATTGGCCTTTTCTACTAATGGCTTTGCAAAATTATCTTCTTCATATTCCTCAGAGAATTTTAATAAATTGACCACCTTTTTATAAAGCTTTTTTGTTAACATGGTGTTTTTTAGTAAACCCCACCCTAGTTGACCAGAAGAGGACACAGTTAAATTCTTATCCCCTCGTATTCCCAGGCCTGAATGATAACGAATAACGTTTGCAAACTTTGTGGCGCTCTTCATGAGGTACTTATCCACATTAGGGTCATAGCATGCTACCCAGTTGAAATTCTTGTGAAGATTATCTAGGAATGAACCGCCTGAATGAAGGTTTATCTTTTTTTTGATTATGCCTGCTTCGTTAGCACAGAATTTATTTTGGGCATCGGGCTTCCATAACCGTACTTGTAAATTGTGAAAAAGCCTAATGAAATGAGGTTGGTAGCGAGAATTAATATTTACTTTTCGGATCGCATTGCCCTTGGTATAAGGAGTTTTATAACTTCTCGATGTAAACCAGTATTCCTCATCAATTGCTGGTTCCACTTCGACCTCAAGTTCAACTAAGTTTTGCTTATTAAAATAATCTATAAGAATAGCTATATCATAATCATTTAACACATTACTTCTATCTCTGATATCCCCTTCAAAGACATTTAATTCAATCTTAGGGAACAAGAGTTTCCCATCCCGCTGAGCATATTCCTCTCTTTTGTTAATCCAGTTATTAACGGCATGAAAAAGCTGAATAGCATGTTCGTCATGGTGAAAAGCTAAGTTAATTTTCCTCAGCTTTTCGAGGAGGCCCTGGGAACTAGCTTTTTCAAGCGCATTAGTAATGATAGATACATCTGGGCAATAAGGGACAAAAACGTCTAGACCATCACGGCTGGAAGGATAAACCTCCACATAATCCCGCAATATCCTAAATATGTAACCAGACGCCGAATCCTTCCCCCCAGACCAATGTAATACACTTGATTCGAAAGAGTTGAAAAGCTCAAATCCCATAGCTTCATCGATTGATACCCAAAACGTGGGAGTATCTGAGTGTGTCGCAAGCATTGAGGGTAGCCCTAATGAACTGTATTTTGCTTGATAGTACTTTCTATACTTACTTTCGTCCTTAATAAAGTTAAACTTACTTGGGTTAGAGATTAAGTCTGTTAAGTCACCACAAATGCTCTCGCTTCGCTTCTGCCACCACAATAACTTTAAAGGATGTATTAATGGAACTAACACCTTTTCCTCACTAATCCAGACAACTAACAAATTATTTATAAAGTTTCCTAAAATCAAAATCTGCTTGACCGTTTGACATTTATCAAGAAAAGTGTTTAAAACATTGATGTAGGATCTCTCGACTTCATTTAAATCAATCTCTAATAGACTATGTTTTTCCAAATTACTGAACAATTCACGCAAAACCTTACTAAAAGAAACAATTGTGTTTAGACAGTCCTTTACTTGTGGACTATTGCATAATTCGTTACTCTCTACTATCTCTTCAATGAAACCTTTACCTAAATCCCTTACACCTAGGTACCATTTTTTATTAACATTAGCACCTTCTGTTATAGAAGACAGTTTATCAGACCCACTTTGGTTTTTTAAATCAAACACAGGCCAATACAAAGGGCCATCATCTGATACATTATTGTTCACGGCACTAATCGCAGGGGTAATATCTTCTAACAATAGATTCAGGTCAGGATTCCACCTAAACCTAACGAATTTGCCATCATGATCACCGTTCCCTTCGGAATCAGGAACCCAAAGCTGTAATGTAAACAATAATCCCTTAAATACTTTCGTTTCTCTTGATTCGTTTGCAGCCAAGTTTGAAACATCCAATTCTACTCTAGGATAAAGTAATTTCTCTAATCCCCTATATAGTTTGTGAAACAGCTCAACCCTATCCTCTGAAATATAATTATCTTCATTTTCCTCGGGTGTAAACGATACCTTCATTTGGACCTCAGTTTCTTCCGGGAAATAGGCTAATCCAAGAAGATTCAACGTCTCTATATATAAACCCATTACAAAATCGGCATAGGTAGATTCGTCATCATCCGTTTCTATTAATTTACGTAGTTTCTTTTTAATATTAGCGGTTAATTGTTGTTCATATCTATCTAGGAAATCTCTAATTTGTTCCTCGTCGAATTTTTTGTTTTGAATTCGTTCCAATAAGTGATGATCTGCCTGACTTAGAGTAATACCGTTTTTATTTGCCCATTCCTTTATTCTATCGGCTAAGCCTTTACGTGGGGCCTTTAAATTAAATATCCGCTTAACCACCTCCCACTCCCGTTTAAGTACCTCATTCGACACACCGTTCAAATATTCATTAATTTCTTTGGCAACCGTTTCATTAGCATTGTCCGTGCTTAGGTATTTCTCTAGGTTATCTCGAACTTTATTCAGGTCCATTGCGCCCTTAGGCGTTGTTAAGGTGGAGGCATGAAAGTTTTCCTTGAGCCGTTTAGGCCAAGCCTTATATTCAAACAATATGGGGTCCGCAAATAGGCCTAATTGGGGTAAGTTTTGACCGATCACCTTTTTTAGGCCGGTGTTAGTATTTCCCTCGTAATCTTTTTTGACCCTGCATAGAAAATCAGTCACAGGGATTAGTTGAGGTACCATAAATCTTGATAACTCTTCTAAAAACTGTAGCAATTGTTTTCTATCAGCACGGTTAAAACCTACTTTGCCTGGAGTTAGTACATCTAACATTTTACTAATTTGTTCCTTTTCCAGTAAAAAACTTTCATCAATAGTAAAAATGTTTTTCAAGCTTTGCCACTCGCTTGATTCCCTGGTAAGAAGCAGTACTAAGGCTTGGCCTTCCCCTACGCTGTTACGTAATGATGTACTTGTTTCTTCCGAGCTTAAAAGCACATCAGGGAAGCCAGAAATTTTCCCTGTACTTTTTGCCATAATTGAGAAGTTATTACTCCCTTGGGGCAGGCACTTAAGCAACTCCTGATATATATTAGGCGGCAACCCCCTTACTTTAAAGAACAACTTACTCTGCTTTGCTTTTCCGGCGATATTTCTTTCTATAACATTACTGATTGTTTGCGCAATCAGATAACCGCGTTCCATTGAACTACACCAACCTTCCTATATGTATGGGTTCTTGACCATAGCAGTAGCATCAGAATACTCTCTTAGTAACCCGTTATTCTTTAGTCTAATTCTAAATTGATCAAGATTATCTTCAAAGTACTTAATATTCAATTTAGACTCCTTATAGATACCGGTATGATCAGCTTCATTCAAACCAATGATAAGACCGAAATTTTCCCACACTCTATTAACAAAATCGCTAAATTCCATTTTGTCTCCAGGCCTTAAGAGGCTTAGAACCATAACCTTAACTACATTATCACTCAAAGTGTAACGATAGTTTTCCCCTACCTTATAACCAGCTAATCCAATTTCTTTAGCAATAGCTTTGTGAATAGGTATAAAATTTTTATCAGCTTGTTTTAGGACGACACTCTCTAAACCCTCTCTTATAAGGTTATAAACTTTATTCATTATTTCTTCTTTTTTAGATTTGTCTCCCTTAACAATTTGTTGTCCTTTCTTCAACAACCCATCTATTTTATCTCTATTTGGCTTTCTCAGCGACTTGTAGTAAAATGCCTCCTTGATATCCTCCCCAAGAGATAAATAACCTTCCATCATTGATCTATTTTCTTCATTGAACCGCTTATTGAAAATTTGTTGTAAACGGCTATCTAAATGCTGAGTTACTTTACTTCTTATTCTCAATTCCATGCGTTTAAAATGCTTTGAGGATAACCTTCTAATTTCAGGGTTTTCGCTGCCAATATGACAATCCACAAAAATTTCTGGAGTGCATGTTATCTCAGAGCTGCATTGTGTACAACCATGGTGAGCCCTTCGAAGAATATAATTGATTACATGAAGACTAATCAGTGTGTTAAATAAGTACAACATCTCAGTCTCCTCTATATTAACTCTCAGCAATGACTGAACATGTTTTGTCATTTTGTCATAATAAGGACAATGACCGGCAGGAAGATACGGATAATCCCTATCACTGGGCTCTAAAGGAGCCAAGTGGTTGTCTTCAGCATAATAAGTAACTCCGGTTTCTTTTGTGGCGGCTGTTTCATTTATTATTCTTGCTATTTCACCGATAGCAGAATTGCTTTTAGTCAAAATGTCCTTTATCTTTTTGCCGATTTCCTCCTTAGCCCGATCATTTTCAGCCTTAGATAGCATTAAATAATATAACTCGCCGCCCCGGGCAAAGAAATTTCTTTCAATCCCAATCCTTTCCTGCTTAATATTAGATCGCAGTTCAACAAATAGGAGTTCCTCATGAATAGGAAAAAGAAACTTTGCATACCATGACCTTTTTCTTTCAACTATTGTATAACTACGAAGAAGATCTCGAACAAATTCTTGCCGGTTTTGATCGTCAGGCAAAACTTTAGAAATCAACTGACTAACTTCCGACGGCATTTGTTCAAAGTAATTTTTAAGATCTTCCTTAAAAACGAACTGTCTTAACGCGATGGACTTTCTCCTAAAATACCCTTTAGAATTAAACTGGTAATTAGTGCCTCGTAATACGTTCAAAAATTCCAACATACATTCATGGCTTGTCTGTCCATTCTTAAACCGATGGCCCCAGATTTCTTCATATAGGTTTGAGCTCTTTTTATCTTGAATCATTGGATTTCACCTTCCGCAACAAACAATTTTTCAATTTTATACTCTGAGCCGTTAAAACTAAAAAATTCGATGGTTTCTTCATCATCCTTGTACCGCTTAGCATCCAGAATTTGGTCCCTAAAGGATGATATCTTTAATGAACATTCTTCAGCTAAAACATTGAATGTACCCCCATTTTTTAGTCTCATTAAATATTCGAATAGAGTTAAATCAATAGATACTTGCTTGCTTGAATCACCTTCGTCTACCACTAATTTCAATTCAGAGGGTATTTCATCCGTTGTTTGCTCCTGATTAGTTTGCACTGATAGATAAATATTAGCTAGATCCACTTTTTTCTTGATTACAGGTATGCTATTTTTTTCTGGTCCAGGGTAATTTGCCGTAATATATAGCTTTTGGTGATCTGATATGGGCAAGCAGCAAAAACTCCTATTAAGTGCTAACACCAACTCTTCTTTAACTACGTCCTTAAACGATCTGTCCTTTGTAGTCAATAGTTTTAGAAACATAGTTAAATAACGGTACGGTAACAGCGTAATAACATTATCTTTGTCCTCTAGTTCAAAGAACGCCTTCCGTCTGCACTTAGGCAACCAATTAGTTATAAATTTGTTGAATTCCCCACCCTCTGACTCGGTAAAATAAAGCTGTCTTTCTTTCAAGAACCTTTTCCTACCCATGTCGAGGTTTTTTTCACCAAACAGTCTATGATATGATCCTAATAATTCACCATCGGCCGTATCACCGTTTAATATATAATCATCTAATGGGTAAAAAGAATAATTGCCAACATCAAATTTTTTAAAGTGCCGAATAACTTCGACTTTTTCGCACATATCTGTGGTCATAGTTAATCCCCAACAGTTTTCATAATAGACATGATTTCGCAGTTCCTCTTGGCGAGTTTCTACTCCATCAAAGATATCTTGGCATGATAAACCGCCAGTGATCATGTGGGCTAGATGAATTAACAAATCACGAATAGTTACATGTGTGTGAGTATAGTCTAAAATTTGATATAACAATTCCAAACGCTTTTGGACTCTTGAATCCAGCAAGCGGGTTTTATTAAAGTAAATTATGCAATCATTCGTGCAGTGACAATCACTACAGCTTTTCCACTTCTCCTCATCAAGCATAGATGCCAAAGCATGTTTTACGTACATACTAGTACAAACATTATTCAAATTCAAAATTTGCAATCTATCATCATTTTTCTTTATCTCCTCTAGCCTGTCCCTAACATCTACATATAGTTTTTCTAGTTTTTCTTGTGTTGCCAAAAATTTGGTTAACTTCCCCTCATTGGCGGCAATTAAATATACTGTACTAGGCACTTCCTGCTGCAATTGAAATTGCAAATCACTAAGCAATTGTTCGATCTTGCTATCAGGCAATTCCGATAAATCTTTTACAATGCATAGATTTCGGTCGGCATTTATTGTCAAAGTGACAACCGGCTCTGACCACGATAACAGAGGCTCTCCAAATATATTATGTATTTTTCGACAAAGTCGCGTTTTCCCATCTCCCGCATTCCCGGTCAAAATAACTGATGTTGTATAAGCCCCTCCAAGTATGCCTTTTAGATGTTCCTCCACCCTTGTAGGAATTTCAATACTATGTATTTCACCCGGTCCAATATATTCATCAAATACTTTGTCATGATCAGGAGATCCTATGTTGAACTTGTTCAGAAAAGAAATATAGCCGTTCAAAGTTATTCTCCCCCTTTTTCTTGATGAGCCAAACTTTTCCTTAAGATAATAACTTAATACTTCTATGAGAAGTTACATAGACCTGTTGGTACTTAATAGCTATAAGAAACTAGCCCCAGGAGCTAACCAAATACGTAAGTGATTGAATCCGCGAAAGAATTTTAGGTTCCGCTGAAGAGATGTCCTTGACCTTTTTCCTATAGAATAAGGCAAAGGTCTGACAACTAGCTGTCAGAAGTAAAAAATTTTTTGTGTTTCCAGGTAAAATTAATTTATATAGGCCCAATCTGCAGTTTTTTCATAAATCCTGTCTATTCGCGCCGTAGTTTCCAGCTCATTTGCCCGTAAGATCTGCTCCAATACTTCTCTGTCCTCACCCCACTGAATGCCTGTTTCTACGAACGCTTATAAATAGTTTCCATTAACTTTTATGGGTCTAATTTCTTTTTTAACCCGGTTTTGATAAAATCCACCTCCGGATGACTAAAAAGTAATAGAATACAATTATCGCTAAATATTTACTTTTATTTTACTTGTAACACACTAAGTAGGCAACAGGGTATCCCTAGGTGATGTATTTTGCACTTTGTTACAATAAAACGGAGAAAATAATCTCCGGGGAATGTGTAAGGCCAGTAGCAAATAGCACAAAGGTCTGGGGGCGTAAGGTAACAGTTGTACCAAAGTATAAAGCTCCTCCCTGCTGCCCTGCCTGCGGCGGGCCAGTTTATCTGGGAGACACCAGGAGGGCAAAAGCTGCCCGGTATGTGGCAAGGGATGTTTTGTAGGTGGGATGGCCTGGATGTCTTTAGAGAGAAATACCCCGCGGATTCTGTATCCGCAGGGCAAAATTCTACCCTATAGTCGAGTAAGAGCCCTTTATACCTCAAGGATTGGCAAGAAACTATTTTACACAAAATATTGTCTACTCTCTGTGGGACTCCATGCCCATATTTCACAATACTTAATTATTCTTATCAATTATTTCATCTTTTTGGGATGCCTTGCTCCTGTGAACGACAAAAACAATACCTAGTAAAATTATCACAGAACCGGCGATTACTAAAGCAATGTTAGTGGTGTTAGGTACCGATGCCTCCATAGTAATTTGATTGTCCTGGCCCGGAATAAGATGCCATTCCAGGGTTTGACCATCGTCTCTGACCACCGCAGCATTGTGATGTTGAGGAGTAAAGGGGAGAGTAAGAATAAACCTTAAATTTACCTGGCTAAGCATTGCATTTCCCAAACCACCTAGATCGTCTTCGGGTGTCTCCTTCATGTCGGAAAGGTCTACATTAGTTTCAAAATGGTATTGTTTCTTAAAGAAACTCTCTTCGATTATCAAAGGAGGTTCAGCTGAATCCCCTCCTGCAGCTACATTGGCAAAATTAGGTAACTCATCTAATGAATTAACGTGTTTTGTAGCAATGATGCCTACCATTTTGTCTTCGCTGTAATTTTTTACAGTAAAACCTTCTTCTTTAGCCGATTTGCGCATTTCTTCCAGAGGGTTTTCCTGGTCAGACTGCAATAAAGCTAACAAACTGCGGTCAAATCCGATGCGGTAATTGATATCCGCGCTTCCATCCTTATTAAGTGTGATGTGAAACTTACCTTCAACACAGCCACTGAGCAAGACAACAGTCAATAGTAGAGTAATTAGTACCGGCATAAATCTTTTCATCGTTGCATCCCCCTCATTTTTTCTTTTAAGTTTAACGCGATGGGAGGACAGCACTTTGTCAGAGGAACAATTTTTATAATTCGAAACAAAAAAGGCCCGGCTAACTGGAGTTACACCAGTATCCAAGCCATAATCACTAATATAAGTCACCTTAATTAGGGATCACAAACCTTGCACGGTTCGTAATTAGCCTCAAGGGCCTCTTCTTTATAATAGAACTTTGAGTGATTCTAAACAAGCAGCTTGCACATGTTTGTCCATCTGCTGCAACAACTCTATTATGCCTTCAGCACCATCCACGCTTTGCCCCTGAAGTTGGTCATTGTCTATATAGTACATCCATTTCAGTGCGGCCAGATGTGATTCAGTCCAATTTGAGTGCTGAAATATTTCCTGCCAATTGAACGTACCCGTATGTTCGTCATAATGACTAGCAAGTTCCTTGGTTAAGGATAAATCCGACTCAATTATTAAATTAATCGACTTAAGTTTTTCATTATTATTTTTCCTTATGCATATTGTTTGTGGCTCACCTTGTGCACTCTTTCCGTGCAATAATATTGAATCCTCTTCCTCTTCAAAAATAAATGGCACCATTTGAGTATTTATTTCGCCTTCTTCATCTACATATTCTAAAAAAAATCGGGGATGAGTAAGCTCATTTGACTTACCTGCACTTCTAGGTATCTCCCGAGTTGCTTTAGCTCCAACCTCACGAGGTTTAACACGGCTAGCTCCTCTTATTCCTCCTAGCCGACGTGGTTGTGTACGAGTAGCACACCCACCTTTATTTGCATCTAAATTATTTGTAATGAAGCCAGTATCACCAAACGGATTAAAATCATCTTGAGACGTGGTCCGACCGGAATCAAAGATACAATTTGTGCTTATCTCTTTATTATTAACGTGCCATCTATAGTATGCTTTTAACGCTTCATCACTTATTCTCCATAGCCTACCAGCTTTTACTCCCTGGAGTTGTTTTGACTCTAATAAACGATAAACTGTACGGGTGCTTATACCAAGCTCCTTAGCTACTTCTTTGACACTTTTATACAAGAACTTCACGCCCCTTTCTGGCATAAATTTTACCATCTTTTTCTATCCGTGTCAACTGAGGACATGTCAGACCAACATCATGGCGAAACTGTCATATGCGGATCATTTAGTAAACATTTTGATATATTTGGGAGTAGCAAAAGGTTCACTAGACTGCCACGCAGTATAACCTAAAGGTGAATAATAATGATAGATTCTTTTTTTACTAAAAAAAACACCGCAAACCTTTAGAAAGGCCTACGGCTGTTTTGACTTAAGAGTAGTTTTTTTATTTATTTTATGCTTAATTAATATCCAAGAGTCATTGTGGATCTTTTAACATAATTTTAAGAGGACGTGCCAGCTTTGCTTTCAAAGTCAGGGCAGGCTAAGCCAGCCCTGACTTTGAATATTAAAGCTTAATTACGTTCTCGATAAAAAATTTGGGTTATCCAACCTAATACAATAAATGAATCTTTTAACTATATTATAAACCTAGGTTTATAACCAAAGATGAGTGATCAGATAATTTTTGCACCCTTTCTTCGTGAGAATGATAGGCACTTAAGAAGTCTGACATTAATTTCGGGGATAAAAAGGCATAATCAAGCCTAAAACCATTTTGTGCAGAGCTATACCAGGTGTATTCCTGCCTCTTTAGATGAAAGTACCTCCACGAATCGGTCCAACCTAATTCAATTAATCTTTCCATGTATTCTTTGAACTTAAAAGGGGTCCCCTCTGCGTCAATCTTTAGCCCTGTATTAAAATCCCCGATAATTAGGACTCTTTCACTCAGCTTCCTTTCGGCATATTGAATAACACACTTCCAGAAATCCTCTTTGCCCCACTTATCACCTGCACCAGGAATGTGAATCCCTAAGACCGTAAAATCCTGTTCTTTCACATAGACCTCAAGCCATCTTTGTTTAGGTTGAGGCAAAGTATAATTTGGAACTAGCTGTACAATTGGCACTTTAGAAAGAAATAAAATGCCGTTTGTTTTTTCCATTGGGCTGGAAGAAACATGATGTGTCCAGCCCTGGTTTCCCAGCCTATCCTTAATAACTTGACCTTTCTCTTCCCTGTATTCAGTCAAAACAATCAAGTCGGCATTATACCCAACCAAATTATTAATAATATTATTTAGCTTACTCTTTGTCCCTCCGTGCTTAATATTCCAAGTTAATATTTTCATTTTGTCCCCCAGTTTAGTTCCTCCAGCTGCGCTTACTTCTATAGTTCTGGTACATCTTCCTTTCATGAAACAGAGTTATAGGCCGCCCCGTCCACCTGCGCTAAGTTTTCTTTTATTTCACTTGCCTCCGCCATCAGGTCTGAATCTCCAAACTCCTCGGCCATAACTGATAGTTAGTAAGGTGCCCAACGGCAAAATTAACAGCCCTTTTGGTGTGGCTAAGCTTTAGGCCGGCCATTGAGCCGCTGCGGTAAAAACAAAGCCTAAATTTCGGACTGCTCGCCCCTCATTTTTTACTTCCTGCTCCGGCGCACTAAGACGCACCATCATATAAACCTTTTCGCCCTTCCCGGGAGCAATATATTTCTTATCTACCATTGTTTCCATCCTAGATTTTTCCCGGTATCAAAAAACCCACTTGACCTTTTCTTATAGAATAAGCTAAAGGGGTGATAACAGGATGTCAGGGGTGAAAAAATTTAAATGTAACCAGCTTATATTGTGCTTTCCCCATAAAGCCTGGCTATTCGAGCCGCTGTTTCCCGCACCTTTTCCCGAAGGATTTCCGGTTCCAGCACTTCAGCGCCCTCACCCCACTGAATGACCCAGGTTTTCAGCTCATCCAGGCCGCATACCTCATAGCTTACAATAATGCTGCTGTCATCCAATTCCTCTTCTATCTTTTGCGTTGGGTGATAAACTACTGTTCTGGGTAAATGAGCAATTGACGGGTTAAACTTAATTCTTACCCTGTACGGGTCACCGTCTCTAATTACACCCCAAGCCTGGCCCATATAATCCTGGATTGAAAAATCCGCCGGGTATTCGAATCTATCATATACGTATAAATGCACCCTTCTAATCCTATCAACACGGAAGGTGCGTACTTCACCGGCCTTTTGGCAGTATCCCACCAGGTACCAGTTTTGCCTCTTACAAATAAGGCCGTAGGGCTCTACCACCCGCTCAGTTTCCTCCCCCCGGTAGGCGGTAAAATACCATATCTTTACCCGGTGGTTATCCTTTAAAGCAATGAACAGCTTGCCAAAAATTTCTCCAACTCCCACGGGGTCACTCAAGGTTTCCTCAATAATATGGATTCGGCTCTGGAGTTCCTCCACCTCGAGGCTTTCAGCTGTATACTTGTTTTTAAAAAGCTGGGCAACAAGTGCATCTTTAATGGTGTTAACGTGCCCGGAAAGGGCTGAGCCCTTTTGCTGCAACAGGCTGAGGAATATGATAAAAGCCTTTTCCGGGCTGATGGAAGGAAGGAAAACCCGGTCCAGCAGAAATAGCGTGGGCTGCCCCGGCCTTTCATTGCGAATTACTTTTATCTTCATTTCTTGCTCCAGTGTTTCTATATACCGCCGGACAGATTTTTCAACTACGCCGCACCTCTCGGCCAACTCCTTCAGTGTTACCCCGCCATAGGGAGTTTTTGTGTTCAGCGTATTTAAGACTATACTAAGGCGCACCGCCTTTGATATATCTCCCCGCTTCATCACGGCCTCTTCTAAAATGGCATCCAGCCGGTCAGATGTGAGCGGTCCGTCAATGGTATTAATTTTAAAAACCCCATCACAGCAGATCTTGCTTTCTTCCTGCAGGTCCTTAAGCGCCTTATAAAGCTCGATTGCCTCCATATCTAAAATGTCTATCAGCTCATTTATGTCAATCCCCGGTCGCTGGTAAATGGTTTCCACTAACTTTTCCGGATCTAGTTTCTTTTTAAGCCCGGTTTTAATAAAACCACCTCCGGATTACATAAAAGTAATTGAATACAACTTGCGCCAAATATTTACTTTTATTTATATCACATTCAACAGGCAGCAGGTTGTCCGTGCGATGAAAATTTTAATTTTTTTTAGTGACAAACCGCTGACCACTCTCGGGCTTAAAATGTAAGAAAAAACTAAATGGAGGTGTTAATTATGGCCACAGGCTATTCATTTGCCTGCAATCACTGCGGGCATACGGTAGGCACCAGCGGCCCCTGGGAATTTTACCGGGACTCTAAGGGGAAGGTGCAGCCCTACGGGCACCCTGTCCCTTTTTCTAAGGAGGCTGAAAAGGCGGGAATATGGGGCCTTTTGGGTGATGTGTTTTGCCCTTCTTGCAATAAAACAGAGAAAATAATCCTTGAGGAATATGTAAGGCCCGTGAAAAATAGCTTAAAGGTTTGGGGGCGTAAGGTTACGGTTTTGCCCAAGTATAATGCCCCTCCCTGCTGCCCGGACTGCGGCGGGCCGGTTTATCTTGGAGAGATCGAGGGGCTAACCTGCCCGGTATGCGGCAAGGGACATTTTACCGGCGGCGTGTCTTGGATGTCGTAAGGCTGTATACCGAAAAAAGCCCCGTGGATTCCACATCCACGGGGCTTTTCTATTGGCTAATATTTGTTACCGAATAAGCTCATTTGATGTATTAGAGCTATTTCTACTTGAGGAGTAAGATTCCTCCCTTTGCTCTGCCCTGTGGGCCATTAATGCCATAATACCTGCTATCAGCAGCATTGGCCCGGCGATGATGTATCCTGCGGAAATAGCTATTGTCCCACCGACAGCGCTTATTAACATGAGAATGCCCGCGGGCTTAGGCTTAGCTATGGACAGTGCCCCGCCCACCACTCCAAGGATGGCCAAGGGAATAGCGGCAAATCCAAGGCCCACCACTACTGATGCATCCTGGGCATTAAATGCCTCTCCAACACCACCAACAAATAAAGCAAATATTGCACCGCCAAGCCCGGCGAGCCCACCAAGTATACCTATAATAAGAGCTGCTATTTTAATAAGCGGCACCTCCCTAACTTATTTTACTTTGTAAATAGCCTGGCCAAAGCCAAAGACATTAGGTTCAAATATGAGTTCCAGCCCCTGGACATTTTCCGGCACCTCGAAGGCCAACTCCCCCCGCATTTTCCTGCCGGGGCCCAGCTCGCCATCCAATGAGCCCCTGGTGTCCGGTCCAAGGGTAACTTGATAATTGTAACCCTCATCATCCACCAGCTTAAACATTAATAAAGAGCTAATGTTGGCCGATTCACTGGCAAGGTTTGAAATAGTACTATCCACTATGAAGTAGACATTACCCTGCTCAGGCTTGAAAAAATCGTCGCCGGCTGATGTCCTCACGTCATTTACCGAAAACTGTAAATCTCCCATTTTAACCGTTTCACCCACCGAAAACACTTCTTGGGTCTGAACTTCATTGGTCTCAGCTCCGGATTCCGGATCCATCTTTTCAGGAGCAGTTGTTTCGCCACAGCCAGTGACAATAACTGAAAGAATTAGTGCAAGGAAGATAAGAGCTTTTAGTCTTTTAAACAAGTAATACACCCCCAAGGTTTAAAAATAAGAGCCCCACGACCAATTTCCTAAACCACCTCCCTTGAGCCAGGGCTCCATGTTTGACTTAAAGTATAAAAGGGAGGCGTGACAGCATATTGTCCTGCTACAATAAAATTTGAAAATAAAAAAGAGCCCCACTTGGAATGAGGATCTGTTATACATTGATACGTTGTTGTTAGAGCTAGGGAAAGTAAAAAAACCTAAAACTCATTATACATTTTCTTTTGAATCTAAATGCAATCCATGGGTTTCCCCCCGTTGTCATCCTTATAAGGCAGGTGGCTTTTTTACCGTTATCCCAAGGGAGGGGAAAAAGATACAAGCGGAATTGAAAATCCTTTGGCAGCCGCAATTTCACTGTACATTACATCGGCCAAACCTATTTTATCGGCACAACAATCTGTGTAAGCAGTTCACTTGCATTTCGATCATCATCATTCAAATAATAATTGTAAATCTGTCCTTGTTGTTCATATCCATGTTCTTTTATCCATTGCATAATTTCTATCATCAGCGGATCAGTGTCTTCATAAGCACCTAAGAAGATACCTGAAACCGCTTTTTGAACAGGAATAGTATATCCTGCGATATCGTCATTTCCCGGCACTGGCTTTGCAACAGGAAAACCCATTTCCACATCAAGGTTTTCTAAATCAGTATTATGGTAGCATACAAAAGGTCCGCTGGAGAAGAGTAGGCCATTAAGTTCTGCATACTCCATAATATTCCTATAGGCTTCCTTGGCAACATTCGGATAATCATTGAAATGAATAGTGGTTCGGATAGACAGGACATGCTGCTCAGGTTGTTCTATTAAATTAATTTTAGATATGATTGCCATAATCATTACCTCCGATTATTTTTTTTACCTCTTCGAATGGCGATACACTGCTTAACATCCTCCAGTACCGCATCATCCGTCACGTTGATCATGAGCCACTTCTGACCCATACCGGTTTTTGTTTCGTGATATAACTGCTGCAAATACTCTGTGAAAATAGGGAGCATTGATTCGATTTCTGTCTTCTCACGTTCACCAATGACAATGAGGGCAATAAAGTATCCCTCCAATGGATACAAGGTACATAGGGTACGTCCTGCCTTTTTATATTTCACATTCCATCCATACTGCATGGAACATCTACTATATTCCAGCACAGGTTTGCTCTGATATTCTGTCTCCACATGTTTGCACAGACTTTCAAACAAAGGGCTATTCACATAGGTACTGATTGTTGCCATTGATGGCTTCTGTGTTCCATTGGTTTTATCCCATGTTTTCTTCATTTTCTGTATCTTTTGTGATGAGCTTAATGGCAGCCATAGCTCCATATAGCTTCCCTCTGGAGTCGTATCATAGTACATTTCAGCAACGAAATTGCCACAGGTTAGGCTGTGCTTTTTCATCCAATTGTTCATAAATGACGACGCTTTGAAAATTGCTGAACCAATAAGTTCCGCAAAGTTTTCCGCCTCAAAGCAGCAAACGGCATATTCACCACATGGAAGTGTGTAAGAAGCATATCCCTCTGTCTGTATATTTCCGGTGACTTCGGCTCCGGCCATGTAGGTACAGCAGCCTTCTCTGGCATCTCCCATATAAAGAATGCCACACTCATTGTCATTCAGCAATAAATGTAGAATGTTCGGCTTCTGACGATGGAATGCATCCCATATTATCCCGGTCGTAGCAATACCGGTAGTTTTGCCTCCTGTTAATTCAGTCTCAGGCACTTCACCTTCAATTCCAATAAATGTGCGTGGTTCATCCAGTTTTCTACGGGTCACTTCAACTATAATACCGTCAGCGATTAACGGTACATCTTCATCAGCCATGACATAGTTCAAAAGTAAATCGGGCTTGATAAAATGATTGAGTATAACAGGACAAGCACGATATTCATCTGGCGTAATACCATATGTATCTTTAAACGCGCGAGTAAAATTGGCATGGTTTGTAAATCCGTAATCAAGTGCCACATCAATGATTCTCTTTTCTTTGCTTTTAAGAGCTTCCGAAGCTTTTGCCAGCCTACGGAGCCTCACATATTCATTTACGGATTTTTTCACTAAACGCCTAAACAGGCGCTGAAAATAGTATGGCGATAATGCCGCCACATTTGCGAGAGTTTCCATCTTTATATTCTCTGACAAATGGTCCTCAATATAGTTCAAAGAGTTTTGTATTGCTTCCCATGCATGCATATTATCACCTCCCTGTATATACTTTGATAAAATTGGCGGCGCATTATTGCCCCCTTTAATGTGGCTGCTGCATCCTTGGCTAAGCAAGATAATCCTATATGATAATTAATTATTGAGCGATAAAGAACATCTATGATGACATTAAAAAGAAAAACCCTTCTTCTCCCACAATGTATCCGTATTTAATGTCCATTTCCCAAAGTTCATTTGAATCCGAAATTTCATGCCTTCTCGCCAGGCGCTTAGGTGTTCTGAGTTAAACTAAAATTAGAGATTCATAGAGCAAGATCACCTGACACACTGCAGTTAAGCAGCAAATATTTTTGGACTAATATCGGCATGATGGTCCCCAAACAAAAGGAGGAACTACCATCATGCGACGCTACACTGAGCAAGAAAAGTCCAGACTAGTGGAACTCGTCTCCCAATCATCACTACCAGTCAAGGAAG